>OGFR01000087.1_pt1 | contig 105219 bp, 105 predicted proteins | sample 1571001 | NCBI WGS metagenome assembly OGFR01 (sample SAMEA2582064, study PRJEB24529) | metagenome | biome: Human gut stool | place: China | collected 2011 | reverse complement strand
CCCGTACACAATCGTTTTAACATCTTTTTCATAAATCTAATGCTCCTTTCATTTTGGGTAATAAAATAGCCGTCCAATAAGAACGGCTGGAAATAGAAAAGGAACGTCATTTTAGGCGTTCCATAGTCTATAAGTTATTCAATTTTTTCTTGTTTCAATACTGATGTGCTGTACCATATCTTTGCATATCTAGGAAAACTTGCGTATCAAGGCTCATTCGTTAGTAGTAAATAAGTAGTAAATTGATGTGTTTGTTTCCTTGAAAATGCTGATAGATACTGTGTTTTAGCGGATAATCAGATTTTTATTGTGTTTTTGAACATAAAAACGAGGATATAAACAATAGTCTCAAAGATTACGCCTTAGATTATAGATGTAAAGATATTAATATAGAAAATGAATCTTCTGATTCTGAAGCAACTTTAACCAGACTTATGCTTATTAACAACAGTCTAAAGTAATTATTAACTATTTATTTTCTATGTAATTTCTTACAACAACATATATTTAATTAAATTTGTCGCAAAATGTTAATTTGCATATATCATGTCTTCAAGCCAAATTTTATGTCGTGAAAATTTAACAACTAATAAAAAAAATAGAGTGCAGATTCTAACTGAATCTGCACTCATTTTTGTTCAGATTATAAATGGTGCTTATTATATCTTGTTATAACTTAATATCGACTTTTCCCAGTTTTCATGCATCTTTGCAGACATTATAGCTGGTCCAGTTTTTTTCTCGATTTGGTCCAGATTTGGTCCAGTTTATAAATGAAAATATACTATTTTATGGTAATTTACATTAAACTGATTTTTCTTCAAATCTCTCAAATCCACATAAACACTGTATTATAAAATCTGAAAAAACTCAAAAACAGCAATTACATTCTGTCGTGGAATGTTCTGCTGATAACATCCATCTGCTGTTCCTTTGTAAGGTCGATGAACTTAACAGCATATCCAGATACACGAATTGTGAAGTTAGCGTACTCTGGCTTTTCTGGATGCTCCATAGCATCAAGAAGCTTATCCTTACCAAATACGTTAACGTTAAGGTGATGAGCACCCTGATCGAAGTATCCGTCCATTACGTTAACAAGGTTGTTAACTCTCTCTGAATCATCATGTCCAAGAGCATCTGGGTTCATTGTCTGTGTATTAGAGATACCATCAAGAGCCCACTCATATGGAAGCTTTGTAAGAGAGTTAAGTGAAGCAAGAAGTCCGTTCTGCTCTGCACCGTAGCTTGGGTTTGCACCTGGAGCAAGTGGTGTACCAGCCTTACGTCCATCTGGCATGTTACCTGTAAACTTACCATATACTACATTAGATGTAATTGTAAGGATAGATGTTGTTGGCTCAGAATTTCTGTAAGTATGTCTCTTCTTAATCTTGTCAAGGAATGACTTAAGAAGCCATACAGCGATATCATCAGCTCTGTCATCATCATTACCATACTTAGGGAAGTCTCCCTCTGTCTTAAATGCCATAGCGATACCTGTCTCAGGATCTCTCTCTGATACAGTAACCTTAGCATACTTAATAGCTGAAAGTGAATCTACTACATGTGAGAATCCTGCAATACCTGTTGCAAATGTTCTCTTAACATCTGTATCAATAAGAGCCATCTCAGCAGCTTCATAGTAGTACTTATCATGCATATAATGGATAAGGTTAAGTACATTAACATAAAGATCTGCTAACCAATCCATCATCTTATCAAACTTAGCTACAACTTCATCATATTCAAGAACATCTGAAGTAACTGGCTTATAAGCTGGTCCAACCTGAACCTTAGACTTCATATCTACACCACCATTGATAGCGTAAAGTAAGCACTTAGCAAGGTTAGCTCTAGCTCCGAAGAACTGCATTTCCTTACCTGTCTGTGTAGCAGATACACAGCAGCAGATTGAATAATCATCTCCCCATGTTACCTTCATAACATCATCATTCTCATACTGGATAGAAGATGTTGTAACTGAGATATGAGCAGCATACTTCTTGAAGTTCTCAGGAAGTCTTGATGAATATAATACTGTAAGGTTTGGCTCTGGTGAAGGTCCCATGTTCTCAAGAGTATGAAGGAATCTGTAATCGTTCTTAGTAACCATAGAACGTCCATCGATACCTGTACCACCAACCTCAAGAGTAGCCCATGTAGGATCTCCTGAGAATAATTCATTGTATGATGTGATTCTTGCGAACTTAACCATTCTGCACTTCATAACAAAATGATCGATAAGTTCCTGTGCCTCAGCCTCTGTAATCTTACCAGCTTCAAGATCCTTATTGATATAGATATCAAGGAATGTAGAAACACGACCTACTGACATAGCAGCACCGTTCTGTGTCTTGATAGCAGCAAGGTAACCAAAGTATAACCACTGAACAGCTTCCTTAGCTGTTGTAGCTGGCTCAGAAATATCATAGCCATATGCAGCAGCCATAGCCTTCATTCCCTTAAGAGCATTAATCTGATCTGTAAGCTCTTCTCTTAACTGGATAACATCGTTAGTCATAACTCCGCATCCACAGTTAGCCTTATCCTCTTCCTTGCACTTGATAAGATAATCAATACCATAAAGAGCAACTCTTCTGTAATCACCTACGATACGTCCACGACCATATGTGTCTGGAAGACCTGTGATGATATGAGATCTTCTTGCAGCTCTCATCTCTGGTGTATAAGCATCGAATACACCCTGGTTATGTGTCTTATGATATTCTGTGAAAATCTTGTGTAATTCAGGATCTGGTGTATAACCATAGTTCTCGCAAGATTCCTCAGCCATCTTAATACCACCATATGGCATAAATGCTCTCTTAAGTGGCTTATCTGTCTGAAGACCTACTACCTGCTCGAGATCCTTCATTGATTCATCTATATATCCTGGGCCATAAGCTGTAAGACCTGTAACTACCTTAGTTTCCATGTCTAAAACTCCGCCCTTAGCTCTCTCTTCTTTCTGAAGTTCCTGTAATTTTCCCCAAAGCTTATTAGTTGCTTCTGTTGGACCTGCAAGGAAACTCTCATCTCCATCATAAGGTGTGTAATTGTTCTGAATGAAATCTCTTACATTGATTTCTTCTTTCCAAAGTCTTCCCTTGAATCCAGCCCACTGTGTCTTCTCAACCATTTGAATTGATCCTCCTTAAATATAATATATTTCAATGTACATTTTAAGAAAAATGTATTTCTTTTTGTACACTGTATACAATCTTAGTCAAAATAAAAATTGCCATGTATTATAGGATACTTATTGTTCCTATAAATATACATTGACAAATCCATAACAATTTGACCATGATTACTCTAACATGCTTCTGATAATAAATCAATAGGTTTAACAAGAGTATTTAATTTTGTACAATTTAAGGGGAATATCGTGAAATATTCCCCCTTTATTAATTCAGTATTCTTCAGTACTTCAGGCTGTATTAATGTTATTTACCAATAAATTCCATTACCTGGCCTTCACTTATAAAACCAACACTCTTTGCCACGCACTCACCACTCTTAAATAAAAGTAATGTAGGAATTGACATAATATTATATTTCTCTGCAACTGATGATTCCTCATCCACATTAATCTTTACAATCTGAACATCATCCACCTTAGCTGCAACCTGTTCAAGAACTGGTCCTAACATCTTACATGGTCCGCACCAGTCTGCCCAGAAATCCACAAGAACCGGCTTATCCGCTTTAAGTACCTCATTATTGAATTCACTTGCTTTTACATGTTTAATTTCCATAGCTTATCTCCTTTACCTATAATAATTATTATATCATATTTCTCCGCATATATTCAAATCTTTCTCTTCTCATCTCCACAAGCATCTGCTTAATATTCCACTTTTTATTAGTATCTGTCAATACAGCCTTAAATGATACATCAAAACTCTTCTGTCTCATTTCAAAGAGAAGCTTGTCCATATGCTTATCTGTCACATCACAAAATACAACAAGACTCTCTTTATTTTCTTGTGGCTGATATCCCTCTGCATCTGATAATGATATGCCTCTTACATCAGCTGCAATCTCTGCCAGAGTCCGGTCTGTATCTGACTCATTAATGAATCCGCTTATAATTCTCATATTAGATGCTGCTTTAATAATATCCTGAGGTCTCTTAACATTATATAACAATATCTTTTCCAACATTAATTACCCTTCTTTGCCCTTCTTTTAGCAATAATTTCTTTGATTTCATTAATAGATTCTTTATGTACTCTCGAAACAGCATTAGGATTTCTCTTAATAATACTTGTAATATGGCTGTATCTTCTATCCGCTCTCTCAGATAACTGTCTTCTTTCTTCAGCCACTGCTGCCATGAATTGTTCCTTTTTCTTATTAAATTCTTCTTCTGCAAATGTGGCCGTAATCTCCATTCTTCTGGCATACATCTGAAGCTGTTCATTCTCTTTCGTAAATTTCTCAAGTGTCGCCTTAAGGTCCATAGCCTCATTAATTGAAACAGCAAAATCTGCTGCCATGTATATTGCCAGAACTACTGCAATAATATCTGCTATTGTTCTTGGAATCATAAGTACTGCTGCTTCGATGGGCTTGTGTATTACACACACAAGCAAAATAGAGAATGCTCCCCATGCAAGTGATATAAAGAAACATATATGCCCTTTAAAATTAAGTGGAAGATTGCTGTAATCCCAGTATCTTACACCAAAAAGCTTCTCCATGCAGCAGCCTGTGCAGAATTCAAGTATTGTAGATGATACCATTCCTAGAAGAAAGACCAGTGGAACAATATCTTTCACTGCAATCGTACTAATCAATATTACAATTGCCCCTGAACCATATATTGGCAGGAATGGACCATGCAGGAAACCTCTGTTTACCCACTTATGTTTCCTCACAGAAACATAGCAGCATTCCCATATCCAACCTAAAAAACAATATATAAAGAAAAAAATAAGCCATTGCGATACAGCGTAATATCTCATAAGCATACCTCCATATTTAATCAAATGAGAATATGCTATATATACCTACTTCAGAGTTTCACAGAATTTATTAATAATAAGTGCCCTTCTGTTTCTGCTGATTTCAATATATTTGCCATTTCCCACTTTCGCAAGATTCTTCTTAATGTTAGTTATATAAGATATATTAATAAGCACTGACTGATTAATATAATGAAATCCCTCTGTAATAAGTACTCTGTAGATTTCTACAAGACTACAATACAATTCAATTTCTCCAGACTCGCGTGAATACATAGTAACTCTTCTGCCACCTCTTGCAAAATACATTATGTCCGCGACCCTCTCCTTATACACCTTTCTCGAAGATTGGTATACAAAATAACTTTCATTATCAATCTTAATTAGTTTTATCTCCAAGTAAATTTTCTCCTCTCATATATAATTCTTGCATGCCCTTCTAATTATATATGATATACAAAATATTTCAATGGAATAATTGCGCATCACTATACACAATTTGGTCGAATTTTATTATCTCTGATAAACTATCTTTCCTGAAGATATAGTATAATGTATTTTACCTGGTAATTCCCATCCGATAAAAGGACTATTAGATGCCTTTGATGCAAAATCTTCTTTCCTTACGGTCCATAGTTCTTTTTCTCCAAAGATAACTAAATCTGCTGCTGCTCCTTTAGTAATACTTCCCGGTATCATACGATAGAATTCAGCAGGATTCTTACTCATTAATTCCATAAGCTTCATTAAAGATATATGTCCCGGTTCTACCAGTGATTTGATTCCAAGTGCCAGAGATGTCTCCAGACCTGTAATTCCACTAGGTGCATTTTCTAATGGTCTGGCCTTCTCTTCATCACTATGTGGTGCATGATCTGTCACTATCATATCAATCGTACCATCTTTAATACCTTCAATTATCTTAATTCTGTCTTCTTCCGTTCTTAATGGCGGATTCATTCTGGCATTAGTTCCATACTTAAGTACCGCATCTTCTGTAAGAGTAAAATGATGTGGAGTTGCTTCAGCATGCACATCAGCACCAAGCTTCTTGGCAGTTCTGACAATTTCCACTGAATTTCCTGAGCTAATATGCTGTATACATACTGATGCTCCTGTATGCAATGCAAGAATACAATCTCTTGCAACCATAACATCTTCTGCTGTAGCAGATGCACCTCCATATTCAAGCTGTTCAGCAACTTTCCCCTGATTAACTCCTGGTCTTATTATAAACTCTGGATCCTCTTCATGAAGACTGATTGGTAAATCCAACTCTGCTGCCTTCTTCATGGCCTCTACAAGAACATGTTCATTCATAATCGGAATTCCATCATCTGTAAATCCAACAGCTCCCGCATTAGCAAGTGCTTCCATATCTACAAGTTCAACACCTTTTAATTCCTTAGTTACAGACGCCGTCTGCAAAACATGAATTCCTGTTGTCTCACCTTTTTTCTGAATATACTCAAGAGTTTCAATATTATCAACTGCTGGTTTAGTATTAGCCATGCAGACTACACTTGTAAAACCACCTTTTGCTGCTGCTGCTGCTCCAGTAATAATATCCTCTTTATAAGTAAATCCTGGATCTCTGAAATGTACATGTGTATCCATAAGTCCTGGTGCAACAATAAGTCCCTCTGCATTAATTACTTCTGCACCTTCCATAACATTAAGATTATATCCAGTTTCCTCAATTATATTATTCTTAATAATGATATCCATAATCTCATCTGTTTTACTGACAGGATCTACAACTCTTCCACCTTTGATTATAATCACCGATGTATCTTTCGCATTATTATCATCATTATCCTGTATCTCCGTACTTTCTAATACTCCTATATCTTCTAATTTTGTTCCACATTCAGAACAGAATAAGGCATCTGAATTATTAGAAAAACCACATTTATTGCATCTCTTTTTAATTTCTGTCTGCTCATTTTTTACAGAAAATTGCATTGCAGACTCCAATCTGGAACCGCAGCCAATACAAAATACTGCATCAGGTGTTGTACTACGCATTCCGCAAACCGGACATATCTTTTCATCTCCACCACTCACACATCCTGTATTCTGTATATCAGTCTGCATCTGCACTGGAGCTGTATACATAACAGGCGGTGCTTGATGTGTAACCTGTACTGTTTCTGGTTGCTGTGGCTGTACCACATGTACCTGTGGCTGCATATTCGCTCTGCTTACTGCGGGTACATCTATAGAATCAGCATATTCACCGAGTATATCCCATGTCATATTCTCTGGCTGTTTAAGCAGTTCCTTTAACCTTACCATAAATGAAACATCTGAATTCATAGGTGTTCTTATCATTCTGAGTATCTCATCAAGAAAAACATTATAAAATTCACCATTATTGTAACCTGTAGCTGGATAATACAAATATAAAGCCTTTCCCGTAGCAGATTCAATTAATACAGTATCAAGTGAAACCATAACATTACCATATTCCATATTATATGCAGAAATGCCTGCTAATGCATTGACACTGCTCCTCATAAATACAGAAAAAGTATGCTGGTCTATAACCCTGTTCTTAAAAAACTCTTTAGCTGTCTCATATCCCGCTATTCCATACTCTGCTGTAAATCCATTATTATCTGACACTATATGAAAAGGGAGAAATCCTTCTACAGCTGTATTTGAAAGTAATTCAGCCATATTCTGATTAAGCTGTTCATCTTTTGTACTCTTAACCTTAACACTCACCTGATTATTCTTGGAAACAACCTTTACTTTTCCCATAAATGCATCCTCTCTTCCTAATTATCTGAATTATTATAGATATATTTCGTATTATACATCACAATTGCTTTATATGTCACTCAAAAGAAACTATCTTTGCCTTTCTGCTTATTATTCCATTAATATACACAAGAACATACTCCTTATAGGTTATTGAATCTCTTGCATACATAAATGGTTCTTCTCTATAAAGCAGACACTTATATCCCTGTCTCTCATATTCATTCAGATTTGCTATTGCTTTTGCATGTATCACATTATGAATTTTCTGTTCTTCTCTTGAAAAAGCTCTCTGTGGATAACCTGATGCCGCTTCCCTCAAATCTGCTATTATTGCATCCACAAACGCAGCATGTTTCCTCATTCCAAACATTGCCGCCAGCTGTATACTTCTTAACCCTGATGGTTTCTTCTTATAAGCTTTAAGTTTTCTTCTTATTGAATTATCTTCAACTCTCTCAGCTATATCTATAAGATAATCTACAGCCTCTTCATAAACACAATCCGGGTATGAAACATAATACTGGTCTGGCACAGACTGAAATCTCTTAATTGGAGGAAAATCCGCCAGTTTCATAAGCACACGTTCAGCATCATTGCATACCTCTTCTCCAAGATATCTATACTTGTCTCTTATATCAGCAAGCTGATATTCAAGCTGGCGTAAATATTCATATCCTTTTATCCAGAAATGCCCCATGCTGCCATAATTAAATAAATATGTTCTTAATTCCAGTCTGCTGAATTTTATTGTAAATATATTCTTATTCCCCTGATTAACTATAAGCATATATCCATCTTTTAACATCTGCACAGATGGTATCTGTTCCTCATCCACATCAATATATTTTCCAGTCATAACTGAATCTTTAAATACAAGAAAGCTCTCCACTGCATCATTCATAAGATAAGGAACAACCCAATCCTTCTCCCCTTCCATATGAACAGGACAGAATACATTAAGTTCAAATACCTGTGAAAGTTTAACGAACGCATCATAATCAGAATCACGCACGTCATTAAGCATATCATTTTTATTATCTTCTGATACATAATCCACAATTTTACTCATCAATTACACATCCCTTAACATAAAGAATTGCGTGTTTCTGAAACTCTGTTACATGCTTTCTCATCCACACTGGCATAAGATTTCTCTGACATTCAGGATTATGGCGATGCTTAATTGCTATAGTCTCAAAAAAGATTTTCCACATATCTGTATATTCATCCTTCACATCTTCTGTCTTTGCCAGAACTGACATATCATAATCTGTAAAATATCTTATATACATCTGCCCATCAGTAGTATGAACTACAGACTTTTTTCTGTTATCATCAATTATAAGCCAGTTCTCAGAAGGCATTCTGTCAGCAAAATGTAAAGAAACTTCATATATAACATCGCTCTCTGGTTCAAGATGACACACATATACTTTGTTATCAATTGAATTAAACCTTGCAAACTCCATAAAATATCTTGTCTCGTGCAAAACCTTCCTGCGTATATCCTTAATTCTCATAACATCAGGGTCATTCCTCATAAATGTTATATCTGATCCAATCTTAAATCCTTTTATCAGAAACCTGTAGGCTGTATCTAATGCATCCTGTTCTGACGATAAACATGCATAATACACACATGCATATGCCTCTTCAGATATCTTATGTTTTATTGAGCGCACTACTTTCTTATACTCTTCTTCATTATACTCAATATATATATATTCATCGAATAAAGAAATCTGTTCTTCTCCACGCTTTTCAAGTCTAACACATCCATGGCCTACTTTCAAAGCTTTCTCCCATGCATGATATATGCAACACATCATATCTTCAAATGTATTGTCACATGTAAATATATACATAAACAGACCTCCATATAAAAACTCTTCATTACATCCATCATATATACCAACACTTTCTATTCAAAAAGTGAAAGCTGCTGATACTTTTCATTCTGATGCGTAATCTCCCAGTTCTCCTTGTGATTATCATCAGTCAGACAAGACGTTATATATGACTCCTCTATTGGTATTCTATACATCATTCTTCCATTACATGTTATAAAATAATGTGCTCTCTTAAGTACTACACCAATCTTCTTTAATATATCAAAATCAAGCTTCGCATATCTTCTAGTCTCCACTATTCGTCTGGCAGACTTAGGACCGATTCCAGGAATTCTTAAAAGCATATCATATGATGCATTCTGTACTTCGACAGGAAACTGTCCAAGATGTCTTATTGCCCAGTCACACTTTGGGTCAAGCTGTTCATTAAAATTAGGTCTGCTCTCTGACAATAATTCATCTGCCTGAAATCCATAGAACCTAAGAAGCCAGTCTGCCTGATATAACCTGTGTTCTCTTAATAGTGGAACATCTGCATCCAGCTGTGGCAATGCAGAATCCTCATTAAGTGGTATATAAGCAGAATAAAATACTCTTTTAAGATCATAATTCTTATATAAATGCTGCGTCGTTCTGATAAGCGTAAGATCAGTTTCCGGTGTCGCGCCTATTATCATCTGTGTACTCTGCCCTGCAGGCGCAAATGGACGCTTTACACACATATCCTTAGAAACCGCTGGAAGCGATAACTTATCTCCTGATTCCAATGCTGTCCTCTGTGTTCCTGATAATGCTGCTTGACCGTTATCCGTCCCATTCTGGTTGAATATGCTTCCCGTCAGATATCTGTTAATGCTGCTTCTTTCCATTCGTGCATCTTTTCCCAATGCCAGTCTGTTAGCCGCAATTGTACCTGTAATCTTTTCCATAGGCTCAAGAATAGTCTTAAAACTCTTATTAGGAGCAAGCTTCGAAAGGCTCTGTGCTGTAGGCAGTTCCAGATTAATACTTACCCTGTCTGCAAGATACCCAGCCCTTGAAAGCAGCTCATCTGGTGCTCCCGGTATAGCCTTAACATGTATATAACCATTAAATCTATACTTAGTCCGTAAAAGCATCAGTGTTTCACATATTCTTTCCATAGTATATGACGGATTCTTCAAAACCCCAGAGCTTAAGAATAATCCTTCAATATAATTACGCTTATAAAACTCTATAACAAGCCTGCATAATTCATCAGGTGTAAATGTAGCCCGCGGCACATCATTAGAGCATCGGTTCATGCAGTATTTGCAATCATACACACAATGATTAGTCATTAAAACCTTTAGAAGCGAAATGCACCTGCCATCAGCACCAAAACTATGACATACACCGCATGCCACGCTGTTCCCAAGGAAGCCTTTCTTTCCCTTCCTGTCTACTCCACTTGATGTACATGCAACATCATACTTGGCAGCATCTGCCAGAATTTCTAATTTCTCCATAGTTGTAAGATCTGAATATAATTCGAACATATGTTTATTATAGAAACATATGTTCGACATGTCAAGCATTTTAATCAAAAAAATAAAGCCATACCTTATCAGTACGGCTCCGTCTTTTTCAGAACAAATGCATCAACTATTTTCTTTACTGTGGCAATTTCTTCCGAACTGCACATCTTCAATTCATCAATTATATCTATACTTGCTCTATTTCCACGCATATTTCCTAACATCAGATAATCTGGCGTTACATTAAGATAATTACATATATCTACAAACAAAGTTATGCTGCAATTGGTTCTTCCACCTTCAATATTAGAAAGATATGTCTGCGACACACCCAACTCTTTAGCCATTTCCGTCTGTTTTATACGCATTTCCTTTCTTCTCTGCTTAAGCCTGGGTCCAATATTTATAATTCGTTCTTTCATAACTTCCTCACACGAACTCTTTCAAATTATTGATAAAATTCATTATTATTTCCTGATCTTTCTGAGACATGCTGTCAAATATATAATCAAGAAGCCGGCCTCTGACATCATACAGATTTAAATACATAGATGGGACATAACCATACAAATCGTAAAGTCTTATAAGAACCATTGCATCCGGAAGTTCCTTATTATTCTCAATTTTGCTGTATTTAAATCTTGATATCCCCAGATTATCTGATATAACCTGTTGGTCAGTTATACCATTGACATCTCTAATACATTTTAACATAGAATCCTTAGTTGAATCCTTGTCAATAGATTTAAGCAGTCTGATATACTTTACAGTTTCATCTGAAAAATCAGCTATCTTCTTCTCACACATATAAAGAATATGCTCACTCACAACGCCTCTTACATATTCCTTCTTTGATTCTTCACCAAATGTCTCTATTTCTGAAGAAATCTCATACCTGCATGGCTTTTCATCGACATCAACTAACATCTTGTCAATATCCGCCCCTGAATCAGAAAATTTTCTGAGGTCAATGCCTGACACCATGCTCCTTCCCGCTTCCCTGTTAGAATACTCTGGTGTAGTCATGCCAACCCGCACAGCCATTTTCGCCTGATCGTAGTCCATTAATTTTCTATATATGCTCATTCTTTTGCAAAATGCTTTGTAACGATCTGTATACTCCATAGCAACCCCTGTACATTAGTATGATTACTATTAAATTTTAGTATACGCACATTCCGCACATATATAGCGTTTATTGCAAATTAGATTAGTGTAAATATTTATGTGCAATTAATGATAATATTTTGATTTTAACATATCGGAATAAGTTTCTTAGTGTATAGAATAATATTTGTGACAGTTAATAAAAATGTTGCATAATATCACTAAAATGCATTTAAGACATTCAAAAGTACAGTTGAGACATAAGCCATTTAAAAATAATTTCTAACAAAATATAATATAACCAACTTAAGAAGGAGGAAAAAAACATGAAAAAGGAAATTAAAACAACTTTAAGTAAAAGTGTAACAGCTTTACTTAACCGTACTTTAACTTCTAGTGCCAATGCTTCATCAAGCTTTTTTATTCATCAGCCTGTTGAACCATCTTCATTAAAGAAGTTTAAAAAAGCAAGATAATGGTAGAGAATCTATCTCGCCACATAACGTTACGGCTTATTAAATCAGGCATACTTAAAGATGACGACATTGAGTTATACATATATGCAATACAATATTTATTTTTGATTATTAATCCGACAATTATTTTCACAATATATTGTATAGCTACTGATAATACTTTGATTGGATTAATTGAGGTATTAGTTTTTCTGCTCATAAGAAAATATAGCGGTGGTTATCATTGTCAGTCATCTACAGTATGTCTGGTTTTTTCTGTAATAGTGCTGATTACGATGGCATGGCTTTCCTCTGTTCTTAAGCCTTCTTTATTCTTATTCATTGCTCTTATAATAGCAGATGTAGAATTAGTCATTAAAGGTCCTATTATATCTATTAATCATTCTGTTTCAGATACAGAAAAGAAATATTATCACAGATACCTTGCTACTATATTACTATTACTCAACATTTTAATTGTTATAACCAGTTTATGGCATTTATATCATATATCAAGCTGTATATCTATCGTGATTATCTTTTGTTTCTTATTACACATATTATGTATAACAAAGAAAAACAGGAAGTTGTATTATTAATGCAACTTCCTTTATACCTGTCCTTAACTGCCGGTGTAACACTGCTTCCTATAAGCCCTGAAAAGCTTTCCGTCTTAGGCACTTCCTTTTTCCATGTAGCAGTAAATGTAACTGTTGCAGTTAAATTCTTATAAGATGTACCTGTTTCACCTGTCCATGCAGATGCACTGTGTCCTGATGTAGTACTATCATACCCTGTAATTGTCCACACTTCAACGCCCTCGGTAGTGACACACCAAATCCAATTATTATTGTATTTAATACAATAGTTCTTTGTATAATTAAGATATGACAGATTTTTAGAAAGTCAATAAACTTTCGATAAATCATCACACTATTATATATAGCCAGCCTTTTTAATTTTATTTCTCAAAATCCATTATATTTTTCACATATCAATGTTTCTTGATAATAAACATTATACATATTTTTATTTCTAATTTGAATACATCATTATTTCATAAGCATTATTGATATAGTAAATTCATTCTCTTGTTCATCAAATTGCTCAAAATGGCTTCCATTATATTTACCAACAATATTTTGTATACTTTTCATTCCATATCCATGTTTTTTATCAGTATCTTTCTTTACTGAAATATACCTGCCATTTATTATTTTAGGCGGAATAAAACACGAATTGATACATTTAATAAATATTGTTTCATTCTTTCTTTTAACTATTAGTTCTATATATTTACCACCATTTGATTTAGCACAATTTCTTGCTGCTTCGTATGCATTAGATAATATATTTCCAAATAAAGCAACTATATCCGTTGCTACAATATCATCTATCGTACCTGGCCGTATATCTACAACAAATCCTATGTTTTCAGTACAACACTTTTCTGTATATTCACTTATAAGTCCATTAAGAACGTTATTTTTAGAAAATGTCGTACGCTTCTTTATGTTGTATTGTTCCATTATTGAGGTAATATATTCTCTTAAATCATCATCTGTCTGCATAGCAAGCATTGTGTTAAGATGATTATTCATATCGTGCCTTAATATTTCCAAACTTTCGTTCTTTTCATTCTCTAATCTGTAATACTTTGCATCTGCCTTTTCCTGTTCTAGCTGAATCTTAATGCACTCATTTTCAGCATTTCTCTCGTCTATTCTTATATTTGTCCACAATATAAGTATATCTGAACACACTAATCCCACAGAACTTATCATCATCCATATAGATTCTTTCCTGTGCAGATTCCATGTCGTTCCAATAATATAATATGTCATAAACACAATCAATGATGTTGTTAATGAACCAATTAAAAGTATTTTTGACATATCATTTCTATCAAATACTACACTTCTTTTTCTAATAAAAACTAATGCCTGTACAATAAGAAAATAAAATATATTACACAAACATCCCATAAATATTATATCTGCCGGAGTATTCTTGCCTGCATTCTTAATTCCAACTATATACCTTGCAGTAAAAAACATTATTAATTCTGATAATGCCATCATAACTATAAGTATAACACCCCAAAATACTGCGGTTCTTTTATTGACATCATACAAAAGCATAATCAGAAATATATAAACCAATAAGTTAATAACTGTTATTGCATATATATTATTAGTCAAAAACACAGCAAACATTACAATATGTCCAAGAAAAATTGAGCAGCCTGTAAATAATTGTTTATATTTTGGCTCATACATCTGTGACATGCTTATCCATAGTATCAATGCCTCCACTATATGTGCAAACGCATTACTACCTAACATAACTAATTCCATATCCACCTACTCCTGCCCTGCCAGATACAGAAGCATTTTCTGCTTGAATGCAGTTCTTTTTTCTCTTGATAAATCTATTGGTTCTTCGATGCCCTTAAGCTCAATATACTTATCAGTAAATCGCTCAACTCTGTCTATATTAACAATGAAGGATTTATTGACAAGAAAAAATTTATCCTCATCAAGAACACTCTGCCAATAAGAAAGACTTTTGAGACTTATGTACGACTGCGTATCTGTTTTGATATATCTTTTTCTAACCAGTGACTCTATGCATATAATCGAATCCTGTTCAATAATTACATTATCACCCTTATATTCAATATTGATTTTCTTGCTCTGACTCTTGCTACATAATAATAATGCCTTATGTAAACCTCGCATAATCACAGGTCTTTCCAATGGTTTATTAATATACCTGAAAACTCCCTCGTCCATTGCATCATCAAGATAGCCCATATACGAAGTTATTATGAATAACACAATATTCTTGTTATTATTTCTTAAACATTTGCCAGCTTCAATTCCATTAATTCCGTCCATCTCAACATCAAGAAATGCAATATCAATCTTTTCATTATTCTTAGCTGCTTCATCACCACTGTTATATTCATAAACCTTATAATCCGTTATCTTATGATCAGCAAAGAATTCATCCACATATTTTCTTATCATATCAATATAAAGCTTATCATCATCACATATTAATATATTCATGCATTATCCTCTTCACTTAACTAATTAATAATTCAATTATATCTTGACAATACATGACATGCAATATCAATAATCTCTTTGACATCTATGCATAATTTAATGAAAATACTTATTTTCTAATGTTTTAACATAATTATATAATGCACTGTTATGTTTTTTTACCGCATACCAGACATAGTCATATTGTATTCTGTCTTTACAAACCTCCAGCTTATGAGATACGCCATTCTCATCACTAAATGTAATATAACTTGACCAGCCCTGTGTTGGCTCGAAATTTTTTTGTTTTACCTTTGTATCATTTAATTTTTCAATAATATTATTACATTCTTCTTTTGATATATCATACACATTTCCGGTACTTCCTGAGGTTATTGTATATTTGGAAGTGCTTTCATACTTTAAATCCAGCGATTTGTATGAATTATTGTTAATCACCATATACAACACGATTCCTATAATGACAATTCCTATAACACATGACACTGTTATTATAATTTTATTTATCTTTTTACTCTTCATTCAAATACCCCCTTATTCTTCTGTTATTCACGAATCTGTTTCTTTAATTTAACTATACAGAAATAGATATATTTTTACAATACATTTTTCAAGTATAATTAACGCAAAAAAACGGCAGAAATCTCATTCTGCCGTTTCACTAACATATATTATCAATCTAAGAAGCCTGCTCAAACTGTGAATTATAAAGGTCAGCATAGAAACCATTCTTCGCAAGCAGCTCATCATGAGTTCCCTGCTCAACGATATCTCCATCCTTCATAACAAGAATCACATCAGCGTCTTTAATAGTTGAAAGTCTGTGTGCAATAACAAAGCTTGTTCTGCCCTTCATCAGATTATCCATAGCCTTCTGGATTCTCTCCTCTGTTCTTGTATCAACAGAAGATGTTGCTTCATCAAGAATAAGGATTGGATTATCTGCAAGGATTGCTCTTGCAATTGTAAGGAGCTGCTTCTGTCCCTGTGAAACATTGCTTGCGTCCTCGTTAAGCTCACAGTCATAACCACCCGGAAGAGTCTCAATAAAGTGATGTGCATTAGCTGCCTTAGCTGCTGCAATAACCTCTTCATCAGTTGCGTCAAGCTTTCCGTATCTGATATTTTCCATAATTGAACCTTTATAGAGCCATGTATCCTGAAGAACCATTCCAAATGCGTCTCTTAGTTCTCTTCTGTTGAAATCCTTAACATTATGTCCGTCAACAAGAATAGCTCCATCATTAACATCATAGAATCGCATAAGCAGCTTAACAATAGTGGTCTTACCTGCACCTGTCGGTCCTACGATAGCAACCTTCTGTCCAGGCTTAACATTTACACTGAAATTCTTGATGATAGTCTGGTTCTCATTGTATCCGAATCTTACATGCTCGAAATCAACCTCACCCTTAATTCCTTCTGTAGAAACAGGATTCTTAACAGTCTGGTCTTCCTCTTCTTCATCAAGAAATTCAAATACTCTCTCAGAAGCTGCTGCCATAGACTGTACCTGATTGATAACCTGGGCAATCTGCTGGATTGGCTGCGTGAAATTCTTCACATACTGGATAAATGCCTGAATATCACCGATTGTTATAACATTTTTAATAGCAAGAAGACCGCCGGTTAATGCAACACATGCGTAACCTAAATTACCTACAAACATCATGATTGGCTGCATCATTCCTGAAAGAAACTGTGACTTCCATGCTGAACCATAGAGGACATCATTAGTCTTGTTAAATGAATCAACCATATCCTTTTCTTTATTAAATGACTTAACAATCATGTGTCCGCCATAAGTTTCCTCAATCTGTCCGTTAATATGTCCAAGATACTCCTGCTGTGTTTTGAAATATCCCTGTGACTTCTTAACAACGAAAGAAACAAGTCCGACTGATATCGGAAGAATTATAATAGCAATAAGTGTCATAAGCGGTGAAATGCTTAACATCATTATAAGAACACCAATCATAGTAGTTAAAGATGTAATGATTGTTGTAATACTCTGGTTAAGTCCCATTCCAAGTGTATCAACATCGTTAGTAATTCTTGATAACACCTCACCATATGTCCTGCTCTCGAAATACTTCATTGGCATACGGTTGATTTTCTCACTGATTTCTTTTCTTAATCTGTAGCAGACCTTCTGTGTAATGCCTGTCATTATCCAGCCCTGTACAAAGTTAAATACTGCGCTTGCGGCATACAGACAAAGCACGAATATAAGAATTGTTCCAATCTTTCCAAAGTCAATTCCGCCAGTTCCACCGATTTTCTTTACAAGACCTTCTGACAGAGCTGTAGTTGCCTTACCAAGAACCTTCGGACCAACAACAGAAAATACTGTTGAGCATACAGCCATAACTGCAACAAATATTATCGCAATCTTATAGCTTCCAATATATCTTATAAGCTTTCCTATTGATCCTTTGAAATTCTTGGCTTTCTCAACAGGTGCCATTCCTCTTCCCGGAGGTCCCATTCTTCTTTTCGGTGGCATTTTGATATTTTTATTATCTTCCATACTGACTAGGCCTCCTTTCCAAGCTCTTTAGCAGAAAGCTGTGAACTTGCAATCTGCTGATATGTCTCACATGTCTTCATAAGTTCTTCATGCGTTCCCTTGCCAACAATCTTACCATCATCCATAACAAGAATCTGATCTGCATGAAGGATTGTGCTGATTCGCTGGGCTACAATAATAACAGTGGCATCAGACACATTTGCAGCAAGCTCCTTACGAAGAATTGCGTCAGTCTTTAAATCAAGTGCTGAAAAACTGTCATCAAATATAAACACTCTTGGGTGCTTTGCTATTGCTCTGGCAATAGAAAGTCTCTGCTTCTGACCGCCTGAAACATTAGTACCGCCCTGTGCTATAGGACTGTCGTACTTCTCAGCCTTATTATCAATGAACTCAGTTGCCTGTGCAATCTGTGCTGCCTTAACGACATCTTCATCGCTCGCATCAGGATTACCGAATCTTAAGTTACTTGCAATAGTACCAGAGAAAAGCATTCCCTTCTGAGGCACATAACCAAGCTCACTTCTTAAGTCGTGCATAGAAATATTTCTTATATCATGACCATCAATAGTAATGCTTCCTCCTGTAACATCGTACAATCTTGGAATAAGATTAACGAGCGTTGACTTTCCACAGCCCGTACTTCCTATGATAGCTGTAGTCTTACCCGGCTCTGCTTTAAATGTAATATCCTCAAGTGCGTTCGCTTTAGCACCCGGATACATGAAATTTACATGATTAAACTCAACTACACCCTTTGCAGACTCAATTGTCTCAGGATTCTCAGAGTCTTCTATTGAAGAATGTGTATTAATAACTTCATCTATACGGTCAGCTGCAACCATCGCTCTTGGAAGCATTACAGACATCATTGTAAGCATAAGGAATGACATAACTATGAGCATCGAATATGTTATAAATGCAGTCATAGAACCTACCTGCATAACTCCGGCATCAATTCTGTGTGCGGCAACCCACACGATAAGAACTGACAAACCATTCATTATAAACATCATGCTTGGCATCATGAATGTCATTGTTCTGTTAGTAAAGAGCATTGTCTTAGTAAGCTTTTTATTAGCTTCGTCAAATCTTTCCTCTTCCTTCTTCTCTCTTCCAAAGGCTCTTATTACAGAAAGACCAGTAAGAATCTCTCTGGATACAAGATTGACATTATCAACCAGCTTCTGCATAAGCTTGAACTTAGGCATCGCAATTACCATAAGAAGCATTACAAATGCAATGATAACAGCAACAGCCATAACTATAACCCAGCCCATGCCGGCTCCTGTTCCAACAACCTTTATAATTCCTCCGACGCCAAGAATTGGTGCATACAGAATCATTCTCAGCATAATAACCGTAACCATCTGAACCTGCTGTACATCATTAGTTGTTCTTGTGATAAGTGACGCTGTAGAGAATTTGTCCATCTCAGCATTAGAGAATCCCATGACATTAGAATACAGCTTTCCTCTCATATCTCTTGCAACACCTGCACCAACTCTTGATGCAAGGAAGCCTACACATACAGAAGTAACCGCCATAAGAAGTGCCATGGCAACCATCTTAAGACCAGCTGCCCACAGATACTTAGTCTGGATAGAATCCATGTCCATTCCTGCCTTGGCATCCATGCTCTTTGCATAAGCAACGCCCATAGACGAAACAAGAGTCTTTCCCATGGTATCAATAGTCTTCTGGAATTCGCTTCGCATAGAAAGGATATCGTCTTTACTCATAGCCCCTGCACTATACATTGCCTTCACTATCTGTCTCATATCCACACATATAGTTTCAACCTCATTACCATCCGAATCTTCCATCATCTGTGTAAATGTAATGAGTTCCACACCCATAGATTTTCCAATATCTTCTACCGAAACATTTGCAAGCTGTTCTTCACTTACATGCATCTGCTCTGCCATACGGCTTTTGAATGCACTTTCAGTCACTGAAGACATCTGGTTGTTAATTATAAGTGCTGTAAAAAGTGTGTCGTCTAAATCAGTCTTGTTCTTAGAACCTTTGACACTTAATTCATAGACATTATCATCTTCATTATAAGAATACGACTGTTCCCACAGCTGTGCTTCTTCCTCTGTCATAAAAAGCTTCGCAGTGTCAAATTCTTCCTTAGTAATCTTTTCTGGCACAGTATGCTCTATGCCTCCATTCTGTATACCTGTATCAATGATATCTGAAGTATACGCAGGAAGCGACAAGTCACACACTGCCTGAACAATAAGCAGTGCAAATACCAGCACTATCGACTTCCAGTATGGCAGCACATTTTTAATAATTCTGCTCATAAACACTCTCCCATCTTTATTGATAAATATTTTCAAAAATCTGCTTTCAATAATAAATAAGCGTTTTTTATAATATCACTGATTTTCATCATAGTAAATTAATGTCAAATGTATTTTTATAAATAATTTATAAAGAATGTTTGAATAATAACAATATATATGTTATTATACGCGCGAACGTCATCCGTTTTTCGGAGATGTATCTTAACAAGCCGGAAGGACTGCATACCTTTCCGCAAAGGAGACAATATGAATACTATTAATGCAACTCGAACTTCTGCAACGAAGTTCAACACTAAGTACATGGTGGAGCTGGCACTTATGGTTGCGGTCATACTCGTTATGTCACTGACCCCATTAGGCTACATCCGTACCCCTGGACTTTCTATCACCCTTTTAACTGTTCCTGTAGCTGTAGGTGCTATCATCTTAGGACCTGTCGGCGGTTTAATCTGTGGTCTGGCATTCGGACTTACAAGCTTTTATCAGTGCTTCGTTGGAGGCGCAATGGGAACTGTTCTTCTCGGAATTAATCCATTTGGTACATTTGTAACAACAGTAGTAACAAGAACTCTTGAAGGCTTCCTTACAGGACTTATATTCAAGGGACTTCATAGTATTAAGGGAGTTAAGAAATTTTCTTATTATATAGCAAGTCTTTGCTGTCCTTTACTTAATACTTTATTATTCATGAGTTCACTTGTTCTCTTCTTCTATAATACAGATTATGTACAGGCCTTCGTTACTGCACTCGGAGCTAAGAACCCACTTATATTCGTAGTATTATTTGTTGGTGTTCAGGGACTTATAGAGGCAGGTATCTGCTTTATTGTTGCCAGTGTGGTTTCCCGTGCATTATATGCTGCACTTAAGCTTAACCAGAATTAACCAGTCACTTTGATTGAATAAATCGGACATTAATCAACGGAGGATTAGTTTTGTTTACAGAGATTTCAGTTAATGATATTAATGATTTTAGATTAGGTCATGCTTCCAATAAGGAAGCTGGCACAGGTGTAACTGTTATATATTTTCCAGACGGAGCGACGGCAGGCTGTGACATAAGCGGCGGCGGTCCGGCATCAAGAGAAACGCCTCTTACAATGCCTATGACTGCTGACAATCCGATTAATGCCATTGTACTGTCAGGCGGTTCAGCATACGGACTTGCCGCATCTGACGGAGTTATGACATGTCTTGAAGAACATGGTATAGGATATAACACAGGCGTTTCACTTGTTCCGCTTGTATGTCAGTCATGCATATTTGATCTTGGATATGGAAGCTCTAAAATACGCCCGGGCAGTGCTATGGGATATGAGGCATGCATTCAGGCACTTATGAAAGCTGGTGTTGTAGGTGCTGGTGCTGTAGATGCCGATGCTTCGACAGCTGCCAATTCGGATGGTAACGAACCAATTCAGGGCTGTATCGGTGCCGGAACAGGTGCAACTGTCGGCAAGATTATGGGAATGAAGCAGGCTGAAAAGTCCGGACTTGGAATATATTCAGTGAAAGCCGGCACATTTATAATGACAGCAATTGTTGTTGTAAATGCACTCGGCGATATATCAGATTATGAAACCGGTAAGAAGCTTGCCGGACTTAAGAACGCTGACAGAACAGAGTATATAAGCTGTGAAGAAGCACTCTATCAGTTCATGGCACCTCGCGATATGTTCACAGGCAACACAACAATCGGTGCGGTTATAACTAACGCTGCATTTAACAAGGCTGAACTTAACAAAATTGCATCTATGGCAAGAAATGCGTATGCACGCTGCATTAACCCAGTCGGTACAATGGCAGACGGAGATACAATCTATGCTGCAAGCACTGCAAAACGAGGCGACAGCGAAGCTGTACATGTTGATATCAACTTTGCAGGAACACTTGCTGCCCGCGTTATGTCCGCTGCAATTAAGAATGCTGTAATGAATTCCAAAATATCTGATGAAGAATTTTTAAGCATGGTAAAGTAATACATGAAATAATCCCCGATAAGCTGCTGTTCTGGCAGTCTTACCGGGGATTTTTTTATTATCTTTATTTTTACATTTTAATTATTCACAAAGCTTAGAAAATGCATCTGCAACAAACTGTACCTTAGTTCCTATAATAACCTGTACAGATGTCTTTCCAGGTTTCATAACACCAGCAACACCAGCTGATTTAATAACCTTATCATTAACAAGTGTAATATCCTTTACTTCAAGTCTCAGTCTTGTAATACAATTATCTATGCTTGCAATGTTCTCTTTTCCGCCACAGCCTTCAAGAATTGTCTTTGCAATTGTTGTATAATCGTCACTTGCAAGTTCAACTTTCTTTTCTGCTTCTATATCATCATCTTCTCTGCCAGGAGTCTTTAAATCCCATTTCTTAATGGCAAATAAGAATACGAAATAGAATACGAAGAATGCTGCTATACCAAGAGGAATTATCAACCATGTCTTCTGTGCTGCCGGAAGAGATGATGAGAATAACAGGTCAGTAGCACCTGCTGAGAAACTAAATCCTGCTCTGAAGCCTAATGCAACTGTAATCATTGTAAAAATACCATAAAGAAGTGCATAGATAACATAGAGTCCAGGAGCAAGGAACATGAAACCAAATTCAAATGGTTCTGTAACACCACAGATAAATGCACATAATGCTGCAGAAGCAACAAGTCCTATAGCTACTTTTTTCTTAGCTGGCTTTGCACATTTAATCATTGCTAAAGCTGCACCTGGAATACCAAACATCATACATGGGAAGAAGCCTGACATATACATTCCAAGACTCCATGAAACATCACTTGATGTTTGTCCTGCCCAGAAGTGCTGTAAATCTCCAAGTCCGATAGTGTCAAACCAGAATACGTTGTTCAACGCATGGTGTAATCCGGTAGGAATTAACAATCTGTTCAAGAATGCATAGATACCTGCACCAACAATATCAAGCTTTACAATTGCCTTACCAACGCTTACTAATGCGCCGAACAGCAATGGCCATACAAATAATAAAACAACAGATACAAGAATTGATACTACTCCTGAAACAATTGCTACGCATCGTTTTCCACTAAAGAAAGATAACCAGTTTGGTAATTTTGTATCTTTAAACTTGTTATAACACATAGCACCGATTATACCAGCAAGAATACCAATAAATGGATTCTCAATCTTGTTAAATGCAAGAGTTTTAGTTGCACTGTCTGCTATAGAAGGTATAATTACTGTAACAAACTTTGTAGAAAGAAGTGTTGTCATCATAAGCCACGAAGCAAGTGCCGCAATTCCTCCGGTACCATCATTTTTATCTGACATACCTACACCGACACCAATTACAAAAAGGATTGCCATGTTATCAATTAAAGCTCCACCAGCTTTTACAAGAAACAGACCAATCATATCAGCTGCGCCCTTAATATCTCCACCCTGCATAGTTTCTGGACACAGCATATAACCGATACCCATAAGGATACCACATATAGGCAGTACTGCCACAGGAAGCATTAACGCTTTTCCCAGTTTTTGAAGAAATTTCATACTTTTCTCCTCCTTTACATCATTATTAATCGGGGTAATCCCAATCACGCACATTGTGAAATCCTGAGTAATTATGATATTTTCAGGACTTCATCATCAATAGATACCTCACCCTCCTTTATTAGATTAATTTTATTATAATCGTCGGTATTGCATATAAGGACTGGTGTAATCGTATCCAATCCTGCCGACTTTATTTTTTCAAGATCAGCCTCTAAAAGTAAATCACCCTTTTTTACCTGCTGACCACCTGAAACATGTGAAATAAATGGTTCTCCCTTGAGCGTTACCGTATCCAGCCCAATATGTATCAATAATTCCGTTCCCTGACTGGTTGTCATTGTCACAGCATGAAGAGTATCAAACACCATTGATATCTCACCATCTGCCGGAGCATATATCTTTCCTTCAGAAGGAATTACTGCAAATCCATCTCCAAGAACCTTTTCTGAAAATGTTGGATCTGAAACTTCAGTAATTGGCACCACTTTTCCTTTACATGGAGAATAAATAATATTATCCTTTGACTTTCCTTTGAAAAAACCTAGCATATTATCTCCTTTCCATCAATATATACTCTCTTAATATTCAATTCATCATCAATAAGCACGAAATCTGCTTGTTTTCCTACAGAAATACTTCCGACTTTATCATATATACCAATTTCCTTTGCCGGATTCTCTGTTGCACACATAACAGCTGTTTCTAATGAAATCCCTGCTTTTTTAACGACATATCGAAGACAATCCATTAAATTAGTTGCTGAGCCGGCAATTGTTCCATCATGTAAGGTTGCCAGATTACCTTTTACCACTACAGGCTGTCCTCCAAGAGTATATTCGCCATCCTCTAATCCTGTTGCTCTCATGCTGTCACTGATTAGTATTATGCGTCCCGCACCCAACATGGCAAATGTTGCCCGTATTACTGATGGATGAATATGAACTCCATCACATATCAGTTCTGCATGACATTGATATGAATCTCTTATTGCACCTATAACACCAGGCTTTCTATGATTCATAGGGGGCATTGCATTGTATAAATGTGTTGCATGAGTTACACCATGTTGAATTGCCTCCATCGCAGTATCATAATCCGCTGCTGTATGAGCAATCGACACCACAACATTATCTTTTACTTTATCTATGAAATTCATCGCACCCGGCTCTTCTGGTGCAATATCAACAATCTTTATTAAATCATGTGCAGCTTTCTGGAGTTCACAGAAATACTCATAATTACAATGCATAATATTCTCTGCTGCCTGTGCACCCTTTTTTTGTGGACTTATAAAAGGTCCCTCCATATTAATTCCTACCAGATGGGCTCCACCATTATATAAATACTCTCCAGCATTCTTCATAACTTCAACAAGTTCTTCCTTAGCTATCGTCATGGTTGCCGGACATATACTCGTCACTCCGACAGAAGCCTCATACCGCGAAATTATATCAAGTGCCTCTTTAGTTCCATCACACATATCTGCGCCTTTGCATCCATGAAAATGAATGTCAACAAGTCCGGGAATCATCTTAAGTCCTGTAGCATCTACTACTTCATTGTCAACATAATCAGGGGCTTCCAGCACTTTGGTGAATGTGCCGTTATCTACAACGACATCTCCCTTAACAAATACATTATCCTGTGTATAAACATCAGCATTCTTTATAATCATATCTTCACAACTTTCTATTCACCAAGTTAATATGCTTTAATAAATCTTACTAAGAGCTGCTTCATCTGCTACCAGTGTTACATCATTATGCAGCTGCAGAACTGATGCAGGAACATATGGTGTAATATGTCCAAAAAAGGCTTCTTTCACAATCTGTGCTTTATCTTCTCCACTTGCAACAACCAGAATCTTCTTTGCCTGCATTATTGTCTTGATTCCCATTGTGTATGCCTGTCTTGGAACATCTTCTGCTGATTCAAAAAACCTCTTATTAGCTTCTATTGTAGATTCTGTTAAATCAACACAATGAACCTGTTTTTCAAATGAATCTGATGGTTCATTAAATCCTATGTGTCCATTATGACCTATTCCAAGAAGTTGTAAATCAATACCACCAAGAGACTTAATCAGTTCAGAATATCTGTTACATTCTTTTTCCGAATCCTGCTCCATTCCATTAGGAATATGAGTATTATCAACTGATATATTCACATTATCAAATAAATTCTTATGCATAAAATAATAATAACTCTGATCATTGTCCTGACTGAGTCCCTTATACTCATCAAGATTAATAGTCTTAACTGCTGAAAAATCCAAGTCACCTTTTTTATACCATTCTACTAACTGCTTATATAACCCAACTGGCGTTGAACCAGTCGCAAGTCCAAGTACACATTCCGGCTTCATAATAATCTGTGCTGATATAATATTAGCTGCCTTTCTGCTCATATCAGCATAATCTTTTGCTTTATATATTTTCATCACTTATCACTCCATTTCACATATTCTGCTACGAACACCAAGTACCATTGATGGCGATACACTAAGCTCATCTATACCCATCTTAATAAATCTCTCTGTAAGAGTAGTATCTGCTCCAAGTTCTCCACAGATTCCTACCCATTTACCATGCTTATGTGCACCCTGTACGGTCATCTCAATCATTCTGAGAACTGCCTCGTGATGCGGATTATAAAATCTGTCCAGTCTGTTATTCTGCCTGTCAATTGCAAGTGTATACTGTGTAAGGTCATTGGTACCTATACTAAAGAAATCTACAAGCTCTGCCAGTTCCTCACTTAGCATAACTGCCGCCGGTGTCTCTATCATAATTCCCTGCTCTGGAATCTCATATGGAATATTCTCATTCTCCAGTTCCTCTGCCACCTCAGCAACAATCTTCTTAATACTTACAACTTCTTCTACAGAAATAATCATTGGATACATTATAGATAAATTACCATATTTAGCAGCTCTTAATAATGCTCTCAACTGTGTTTTGAATATATCCGGCTGCTCCAGACATATTCTTATGGCACGATAACCCAACGCAGGATTATCTTCCTTGCCAAGTCCAAGATAATCTGCTTTTTTATCTGCCCCAATATCAAGTGTACGAATAACCACTTTTTTATCTGCCATCATCTGTAATACCTGACGATAGGCATTAAACTGTTCTGTTTCGTCCGGAAGTTCATCTCTTCCAAGATACAGGAACTCACTTCTGAATAATCCTATTCCTTCAGCATCATTTTCTAATACATAAGCAACATCAGATACATTTCCAATGTTCGCATAAAGGTTAATCTTTCTGCCACTCTTTGTGACTGACTCTCTTCCTTTATAATTAGCAAGCAGCTTTTTCTGTTCCTGTTCCTTCTGCTGGGCTTCCTTAGCCTGTGCTATCTGATTCTCATCCGGATTCAGGTAGAAAATTCCATTCTGACCGTCTACAATTGCATTAACTCCATTGTGTAAGGATTCTAACTCAATTGGTACACCAATTAATGCTGGAATATTCATCATTCTTGCAAGAATTGCTGTATGGGAATTAGCCGAACCATGTACCAGCACAAATGCTAAAATCTTATTCTTATCCATCTGTACAGTTTCACTCGGTGTCAAATCATCTGCCACAATAATTGATGGCTCTGTGTTTTCCCAGTCAGGCTGCTCTTCACCGCTCAAATTACTCACCAGACGATTAGATATATCCTTTACATCCGCTGAACGTGCTCTCATATAATCATCATCCATATTGGCAAACATGTCAGCAAAATTATCTCCTGTTATTGACACCGCATATTCTGCATTAACATTCTCATTGCATATCATATTATGAATAGCATCCTGATAATCTTCATCTTCAAGCATTATCTGATGCACTTCAAATATCTCTGCATTGACTTTACCAACCTCCTTTAATGCCTTATCATACAGTCTGGCAAGCTGTTGAAGCGTCTTTTCTTTAGCTTTGTCCAGACGTCTTAATTCTTCATCAACATTCTCAACATGTACACGCTTAATCAGACTTTCACTTTTCTTTAGAACATTAACTGGTCCGATAGCAGTACCCTTATATACTGATTTTCCAATATATTTCTCCATATTCTACCCTCTCAGATTCTAATAATAAACATTCCCCAGATATAGAAATATTTATTATATTAACTAAAATGTACTGATTTCCATGTATTAAATTGTCGTTCGCTTTATTATGTTTACATATTAACAATTTTTTAACAATATGTCCAGCATTATTTGTCACATTTTAATAAATTATGTGTTTTTATTAATACATTGCAGATTAAAAGGCAATAAAAAAGACTAACCAGCCAGTGTAATTTATAATACAACGCTGATTAGTCCATATTAGTATTTCTATCTGTCCGCATTTTTCAACTTATGATTAACAGCCATCGCAACCACACCAAGTAACACAATGAAAAGTGAGATAAACTGCGATGTAGAGAATATTCCGACCTCACCCCTGTAATCGTTTCTTAAGAACTCAATTGCAAATCTTCCAAGTCCGTACGTTATGCAATATAAGAATCCAATATTACCTGCTGCCATATGCTTTCCGGCAGTTTCCTTACCGTCAGCCTTGCGCTTCATAACAGCAGTATAAGAAAACTTAGCTGCTATTATCATAAGAAACGCCATATTAAGAAAATCTGCCCCCGATGATATAAGCTGTGTAGGAATCAGTTTAACTCCTGATGGTGCAAGTGAACCAGCCGGGAAAACAACTCCCCAGGCTGCATCTGTCTGTCTTCCGTAACAGCACCCTGCAAGGAAACAGCCAATTCGCCCAAAGCCCTGTGCCAGCGCTATCTCTGGCATTACCAGGTCAAAATATTCAAGGAATGATAACTTCTTAATCTTTACATATATAAGGTTGCACAGTACACCTGCAATAAGTCCGCCATATACAACGAATCCCGATGAGCCAAGCACACCTATAGGATCTTCTATAAAATCCTTAAAGCTCACTATTATATACAACAGCTTTGCTCCGAGAAATCCCGATACTCCCGCAATTATCGCAATATCAATAAGAGCCTCCTCTTTCATTCCCATTTTCTTAGCCCTGTACTCACCAACAAGCAGTGCCAGCACAAAACCTATGCCAATCATCAGTCCATAACCGTGAATTACGAACTTTCCTATATGAAATAAATCTGTCTTCATAAAATCAATCTTCCTTTCTGTCACCTGTGAACCAATCCTACATCAGTCCCAGCTTTTCCTTAGCCATCGCAAGTCTTCTGTCAAATTCTGCATAAAATGCCTTATCATCAGCACATCCGGCATATGTCGTCATATAGAACACTCTTAAGTTAAATGTATTAAGAATCTTCACATTATTCTCTGAAAGTCCCGGCAGCGCCGCCTGAAGCAGCTTCACATACTCATGCCATCTGACAATATAAGAATCATACTCCACAAGTCCCTCAATGCCAAGCCATTTTTTCAGTTTAATCTTCGATAGATTATCCTTATTACACTCGCCCTTCTGCACAATATATTTAAAATGTGTCTCATCCTCCCAGTATCTTCCAAGTGGGAACATTCTGCATATTCCCGGTCTTATCGTATGTATATTGCACAGATTATCTTCACGAAGAAAAGCACATCTTCCGTCTGATTTCTGCATTTTTAAATTAGGCATAATAATACCATCCACAACATTTAACTCAAGCTCGTTCATCGTAAGCTGTTCAAATGTTTTCCCTAATCCGGTTGTGAGCTTGTAACAGTCATATGGGTCAATCACAATCGTACTTCCCATATTCTGGCAGCATACAGTCTGACAGCCCTTACACGAGTTAGTATCAACACGCACAAGGTCATTCTCGGTATACATTCTGCCATCCGATATATCTTCTAATGAAACATTTCTTAACATTATTCAATCCTTTCAAACGTGTACAAAAGATTATAAATCTTCACGCACATATTTACTTCACATGTAACTATAGTAAAAAATATGTATCAAATCAAGAACATTTTACTCCCATTTTTCGCCATAATGTGCTAAAATACATTCTTGTATATTTATTTTAGGAAATCTGATATTGAGAAAGGATTAAGAAAAATGAAAGATAAGATTGTTACATTTGGTGAAATTATGCTTCGTCTCTCTCCTGAGAACAACGCAAGATTTACTCAGTGCAATGCATTTGAGGCTGTTTATGGAGGTGGAGAAGCCAATACTGCTGTGTCCCTTGCTAACTTTGATGTTGATGCTAATTATGTAACAAAGCTTCCAAAACATATAATCGGACAGGCTGCAATCAACTCACTCCGTCAGTACGGCGTAGGCGTAGACCATATCGTGCGTGGCGGCGACCAGATTGGTATCTACTTCCTTGAGAAGAAGACAAGCCAGCGTCCAACTAACGTTATCTATAACAGAGCAGGTTCTGCATTTGCTCTCGCTACTGCTGATGACTTTGACTGGGACGAGATATTTGATGGTGCAACATGGTTCCATTTTTCAGGAATCACACCTGCAATCTCTGATGAGATGACTAACATCTGTATCACAGCCTGCCAGAAGGCTAAGGAAAAAGGCATGACTGTAAGCTGTGACTTAAACTACAGAAGCAAGCTCTGGTCAAGTGAAAAGGCTTGCGAGGCAATGTCTCGTATCTGCCAGTATGTTGATGTATGTATCGCTAACGAAGATGACGCTATCGGTATCTTCTCTATGAATCCTGCCGACGCTAATGGCGAGGAGAAAAATGCTTACATTGCCAGGGAACTTATGAAGAAATTCCCATTCAAGATGGTTGCTTCAGTATGGAGAACAGAAACTTCTATCACAACATTTAAGCTCCAGTCTATGATTTACACAGAAGGCAAGGCTTACTACAGCAAGGAATTCTTCATGCACATTCTTGATTACATCGGTGCCGGAGACGCTTACTGTGCTGGTCTTATCTACAGCCTTATTAACAACTTCGATCCTCAGAAGGCCGTTGAATTCTCTAATGCTGCAAGCTGCTTAAAGCATACGGTAAGTGGAGATTACAACTTAGTTACAGTTGACGAAGTTATGAAGCTCGCTTTCTCTGACGCTGGTAACGAAGTTCAGAGATAATTAATATCGCAAAAAACAGTACCACCAATCTTAATTCAAAAAGATTAGTGATACTGTTTTTTTATGCCATTGTATCAATTTTTGTCTTGTCTGAAAAAGTTTTAAGACTAATTTAAAAATATAATGCATAATATAAGTGTAATAATTCTATTCAAAGTTCTAATATATAACTTTTAAGATATTTTATTTTGCTGATTTTATCAGTTATAACTTATAAAACCAGTAAATATCATTTGAAAATCAATTATAAATGTGTTAAATTATCATTAGTTATAAAAAAGGAGGTTATCTTTCATGGTTAAACGAGAAATGTATATGAAACGCATCCGCCCTTTTATTGGAACAGACCTTATAAAAGTAATGACTGGTATCCGACGCTGCGGCAAATCAGTTATGTTAGACCTGATTAAGGAAGAACTGACTGCGTCAGGAATACATCCGACACAATTTATCTCAATAAACTTTGAAGATTTGAACTATTCTCATCTGCAGACTGCAAAGGCTTTGCATGATGAGATTACCAATCGTTCTAAAACCATAAACGGTAAAATCTACCTCTTTTTCGATGAAATTCAGGAAGTTGAAGATTGGGAGAAATGCATTAACTCTCTGCGTGTTACACTTGATTGTGATATCTATATTACTGGTTCAAATGCTAAGCTTTTATCTGGTGAACTTTCCACATATCTTGGTGGACGCTATGTAGAATTTGTAATATATCCATTTTCTTTTGCAGAGTTTCTGGAACTATACCGCCCAATTGCTCCTAATGAATCAATTCAGCAATATTTCCAGAAGTATCTAATCTCTGGAGGTATGCCATACCTTGCAAATATACGATATCAAGAAGATGCAGCCAGACTTTATCTTCACGATCTCTTTAATTCTGTTCAGCTAAAAGATATTGTTAAGCGCAACAAAATTCGTGATGTGGACCTGTTGGAGCGCATCATTTCTTATGTAATTGCCAATGTAGGAACAACCTTTTCTGCCAATTCACTTGCCAGATTTCTCAAGAATGAACACCGTACCGTTGCACCAGAAACAATTCTGAACTATATAAAATACTGCTGCGATGCTTATCTGTTTTATCAGGTTAAGCGTGAAGATTTACAAGGAAAGCAGATTCTTTCCTCTAATGAGAAATATTATATTGCCGACCACGGCATCCGTGAAGCAGTATTTGGCAGCAATATGCGCGATATCAATCTTATTTTGGAAAATATCGTCTACCTTGAACTTATGCGCCGCAATTATAATGTAACTGTTGGACGAACTGGCGATAAAGAAATCGACTTTGTTTGTGACAAGCAAGGAGAAAAACTGTATATTCAGGTATGCTATCTTCTTGCTTCAGAAGAAACAATCCAGCGTGAATTCGGTGTTTACGATAATATCCGTGACAACTATCCTAAATATGTTGTTTCTCTTGATGAATTTGACATGAGCCGCAACGGAATTAAGCACCGCAATATCCGTGATTTTCTTTTAGCAGACAAATGGAATTAAAATTCCACATTTTCTTAATATATGAAAAAAGGATTGGAGACCTCTCACAATCTCCAATCCTTCTAAATAATCATATATTCATTTTCTAAGACTTATCCCCATACTTCTTCAGCAATTTCCTTGACAAGCTTTAACTTAGCCCACTGCTCTTCCTCAGTAAGCTTATTTCCTATCTCGCATGAAGCAAAGCCACACTGTGGGCTTAAATACAGTCTATCGAGTGGAACATATTTTGCTGCCTCATGAATTCTGTTAATAACAAGCTCCTTGTTTTCAAGCACTGGTGTCTTAGTTGTGACAAGTCCGAGAACAACCTTCTTATCCCCAGATACCTTTGCTAACGGTGCAAATCCGCCTGAACGCTCATCATCATATTCAAGATAATAAGCATTAACATTTTCCTCACCAAAAAGCAGGTCTGCAACACTGTCATATGCTCCAGAACTGAAGAATGTTGAATGATAATTGCCTCTGCACACATGTGTATTGATAAGCAGGTCTTCTGGTGCAGCCGCAACAACCTCATTGTTTAACTTAAGCATGAGTTTTTTATAATCTTCCAGTACCTCACCGCTTCTGCCTGTAAGTGCAACCGCAAGCTTTGGATTGACCATTCCACCCCATACACAGTCATCAAACTGGAGATTTCTACAACCTGCTGCATATATTTCAGCAACAAATTCATTGTAAGCCTTGATTACATCATCTGCAAATGCTTCCTCTGTTCCATAGATTGCAAGTGTATCTGAAAGAAGCTCTGCACCTGTAAAGTACGCATAGAACTGTCCCGGTGAAGGAATTGTCTGCTTCGCAACAGTGTTCTCGTCCTCTAATGCCTTAATGAATTTAAAATGTTCAACAAATGGATGGCTCTTTACTGATATTTTTCCAACCATATATGTATCATCAATCATTGCTGCTTCTGCGTCAAATGTTGTATTGCCGTCAACTGTCTTTCTATGCTCAACTCCGTTGAAACCCCACATGAAATCAAGATGCCATGTAGATCTTCTGAACTCTCCATCAGTTATAACATGATAACCAAGTTCCTTAACCTTTGCTACAAGCTCTCTTATGCAGTCGTCTTCAACTGCTGTAAGCTCTGCCTTGTTAATCTTTCCGCTCTCATAATCAGCTCTTGCCTTCTTTAATCTTTCTGGCCTTAAAAAGCTTCCCACATAATCATATCTGAAAGGTGTATGTAATTTACTCATATGTATCCTCCTGTTATAAATCAATCGTGAGAATAATTGTATCAGATATGATTTGATATTTATAATACATTTTAATTGCGGTTAGCCATAGTTTTAAACTATGGCTAGTTTTGCTTTATGACCTTATTTACAGGTGTGTTCACATACTGAAAGAAGCCGTTATGGATCCATCCTTCTGATAAAACCATAAAATAAGGCAGCCCCACATAGCTGAGTCTGCCTTACTTTCTTTATTTAATGTTGATGCCACTGGCATATTGCTGCAGAAACTGTTTCTTTCCACATGGTCTTCCCAAATAATATCCCTGCAGATAATCAACCTTCATTTCTTTCATTTTCAGAAGCCATTCTTTTTCCTCGATGCCTTCTGCGCATATCCTGACGTTAATACTATGTACCATGGGGATGATATTTTTATATAATTCATAATCCCTGTCACTGTTCATCGCCTTGGCAGTAAAATCCCTATCCATTTTCACATAACTTGGATTCATATCACGGATACAATGAAGATTCGAATATCCTGTTCCAAAATCATCGATCACAAAGGGAATCCCGTTCTTGTCCAGAGTTTTACGGAATTTACAGAACGAAGGTGTCATATCCATAAATCCGCTTTCTGTCATTTCAACACATAAGCATTCCGGCTGTAATGAATATTTTTGAATTGCATCCAGAATATCCCGCTCCACATTGCCTTGCAGGATCTGAACATAGGATACATTTACATTCATCCGGAAGTCAGGAATATATTTCTGCATTTCACAGCACATTTCTGCAGCTTCGTTCAAAATATATCTTCCAGCGGGAATGATTAATCCGGTCTCTTCCAATAATGGGATAAACTCCATCGGTGAAACAAACTCCCGCCCTTCTTCCGTTATCATGGAAAAACGCATCAGTGCCTCTGCTCCAATGATCTGTTCGGACTGACAGTCCACGATCGGCTGGTAGTATACTTCAAAGCCATCATAATGGTTCACAATAGCATTACGAAGTGTTGCTATGATTCTTCCTTTATGTAAAAAGACCTCATAGTCATCCTGGTCAAAAATATAGAATCCATTTTTACCCATGCTTTTTGCCTGTTTCAAGGCAAATTCAAACTTTTTGCGGCATTCTTCGGTTCCCTCACAAAATGTTGCTGCATCTATAACACCAATAGAAATAGAAAATATAGCTTCATATTTTTCGTCTACTATGAAATTATGAAGTTTATCTGTAATCTTTTCTTTCAGTGCCACAGCTTCTTCTGCGGAGGAAGCTTCCAGATCCACGATCACATACTGATCCGCTACCAGATGGTAAATTCTCTGCTTGTCTGAAAGGCATTCCTTCATGCAGCCGGCTACGCTTTTCAGAATATAATTACCATAATCCGCTCCCCTGGAGCTATTGATTGCTCCAAAATCATCAATTCCTATATGCATAAAAAATCCCTTGGTAATGGGTTCTTTTTGTGCACGCAGGTAAGTAAGGAATTCTGGACCACCAAGCAGTCCGGTGACATTATCAGCCCTTCTCTTGTTGCCGGTCTCATTCAGACACCCGACCAGATATTCCGCATTTCCCTGCTGATCATTGATAACGATACCACGGCTGTTGATCCAGACCGGCATACCTTCTTTATCAAGCCATCTATAATGAAGATTATGTACCTTTTCTCTTCCTTCACATATATCCGCAAGATGCTTTGCAAGCATCTCACGGTCTTCTTCATATACTACCTTCATAACTTCATTTGACATATCTGTCAGGATATTACTCGGTATATTAAATCGTTCCACAGCTGACTGTGAAATCTCAAAGGTATTATTCTGCAGATCAAATATATACAGATAATCGTCCATACATTCTGTAATGATCTCAAATAAAATATCAGCTGTCTGCTCTCCAAATAATTTAAATACATCATTAATCACAACAATAACCTTCCTTATGACTACTTCACTCTATTCCTGTCATTTTCTAGAATAACTTAAAGATATTCACGCGGTCCTGCATCTTGGCTGCTCCCTCTGCCAGATTAATACTGATCGCAGTATTCTCTTCTGAGGATGCTGCATTGCCCTGTACCACACCGGACAGCTGTTCAATTCCCTGACCGATCTGTTCCAAGGACTCTGCCTGGGAGTTTGCTTTCTCCATGGTGTTCTGTGCAATCTCTGCAAAGGACTCCATATCTGCAATGATCTGATTGAATGCGTCTGCTGTTGTTCTTGTAATCGTATTGCCATTTTCGATTTCCACTAAGGTCTTATCGATCAGATTTCTTGTATTTACAGCAGATTTTGCACTGTCTGCTGCCAGCTTGCCGATTTGATCTGCCACTACTGCAAAGCCTTTTCCTGCTTCTCCTGCTCTGGCAGCTTCAATGGAAGCATTCAGGGATAACAGGTTGGTCTGGGATGCAATATCCTCGATATCTGTGATAATATTACCGATCTCCTTGGAGATTTCTGTAATGTGCTCCATTTCCATCAGCAGATCATTCATTTTTTCTTTTTCTTCGTTCGCTTTATCTGCAGAAGCTTTTACACGTGCAGATGCGCTCTGTGTTTCCTTCGCTGTATCTGCCGCCAGATCCACGACCGTATCAATGGTGGCATTCAATTCCTCGATGACTCCTGCCTGCTCTGTTGCACCGTCCGCCAGGGATTTTGATGCATTTTCCACCTCGGATGCATTCGATGATACATGTTCTGCCAGATTGCTAATCTCGGTCAGGGTACTGTTAAACCGTTTCAGAATATACAGCAGTGATACCTTCAATTCCGAGAAATCGCCTAGGAAATCTGTAATATCATCACCATTTCTGGTCAGGTCACCCTGCGCTATTGCCTTTACCTCCACAGAGATCTCGCTGACATAATCTGCCAGAATACCCATGGCTTCTTTCAGATTCTTGATGGTATCGCCAAGCTCATCCTCAGACTCATAGGTAAGCATTTCTACATTAGACAGTTCGCCCTTACGCAGGCTGGCAACTGCTGCATCTATCTGTTCTACCGGCTCAGTAATGGAATTAGTAATGATCCTTCCAATCAGTGTCGTCACTACAGCAATCGCAAGACCCACAACCACGATCACGACAAATATGATGATGGTGCATACATTGACCATGGTCTTTGCCTGATCTAATTCTACCTGGAACTCGTCACGTAATATAGTTAATTTTTCAGCAAAAGCCTTATATTCTTCATACCCCTCTCCAATCATCAGCCTTGCTGCATCCTGCTGTTTATTCTCACGGCTCAACTGCAGGATTTCATCTGAAGCAGCCCTGTATTTTTCCCATGCAGCGTTTGCTACTTCGTAATCGTTCTGTCCTTTTTTAGCATCACTGTCTGCAGACATGATTGCATCCAGATTCGCACCGGTATCTTGGATCTGACTCTCCAGCTTCCGAATTTCCTCTTCACAGGCAGTCATAACCGATGCATCTGATTCTACCAGATGCTGATACTGCTTGATTCTGTATTTCGCAGTCATTGTCTCTAAATCCTGCAGATATTCCAATGACGGAGACCAGACCTCCGTGATCTTCTCTATATTTGAACGGATCACTAATGTCGAGATCAGTGCCACCAACACTAAAAATAATGTCATAACAAGTACTGTCATTCGATATACTTTTAATTTTCCTGCAACCTTTAAGTTAGCTATACGCTTTTTAATCTTTTCCATGATAGTTTTCCCTTTCTTTGTAAATTATTTATCTTTTATCACATTCGTTTATCCATAAACTGCTATAAGATATCATACTTTATTGGAAAAGTCTATAAAAAAAAGTATTAAATTATTTTCTACTAAATATTAATGGTTCTATTGCTAGAAACTGGTGAAAATACTTCTTTCTGACCATCCAATCCCAAATCTTTTGCCATTTGTTCCATATCCTTATATATCTTGTCTTTGTACTTATCATAAAGGAACTCAAATCCATCTTTGCGAAGAATTGATGGCGAATTATCCATGTGAGTGCAGTCTTTCATAACACAGTCATATGCAAGATTTCTGCACATAAATAGACTGTATGTCTAGACAGCTTAAGCTGTTGTTCTGTTAACTGCAAACTGCACTTCTATTATTGTTCCTCCTGATGGGTTAGGCCTGATTGCAATACTGCCATCGTGTACCCGCACAATTTCATTAACAAGCGCAAGTCCAAGACCAACACCACCAAGCTCACGGCTTCTTGATTTATCTACGCGAAAGAAAGGTTCAAACGAAAGCCAGGGTGCAAAATACCGCAACCTTTCGATTGACTCTTCCTCAAATGCAGGTAAATATGCCTCTGATATTATGGCATTTCCCACAACTATACTAGTTGATAGAAATGGTAATATTGTAGGTGACCCAATGCTTGGAGGAATTGACAATAAGGATAACTATGATACACTTATGAAGCAGATTAAATCTGTAATTGCAGCAGATAGCAATAGCAAATAAAACATCATATAATCGTGTAGGTTTTCCTACATTCTTATATGATAAAAAACCGACAATTTTATATTGACATTTGCACCATAAACAGGTATGCGGATAAGCCAATATAAGATATAATGACATAACAGGTGTAACGAATTGAAAAATAAAAAACAACTTTAATATTTATTATGTGGACAATTATGTACGATGGTGATAATCACTTTTCGCACGATGGCAAACAAGGCAGATGTGGCAATGGTGAGGGATATAGCTGGGATGATAATGATTACAGACCTGACGGATGTCTGGAACTGCCAAGCACACTCAGCATTGCCTGTCGGTCAGTTGCAAAAAGAAGGGGCTGAAAAGCCTGCTCTTATATATACATATATCTGTCTCCTATTTTTTAACTCCAGCTCATACGGATATCATACATCAGCATTGTAAGTGCAATACTGTCTTTAGCTGTATATACATCACTGCTGCAATATCCAAGTTTTACGCATCTGCTTACTTCCCTGATTTCATATTCAAAGCCATTTATATCAACCGGACACTCGATTGTTTCCGGTTCTTTTCCTTCCACCTCAAGTATCATGGTCTCGGCGTGTTGGAAATCCGGTAAAAATATACCTCCCTTTGTTCCCTCAATTCTGGCATTACGTTTTAATTCCTGCCCAATTGTCTGGACTGATTCTGCCGTACATCCATCATTATATGTCAGTTTGAGACAGCTGTAATCATCTGTTCCATACTCATTAATATGTACTTTTTGAGTTTCTACATTCTGCGGCTCATTCCCTGTAACAATACGCAGAAATCCCAGATTGTAAATTCCTATGTCCAACAAAGCACCTCCACCAAGTGCAGGGTTAAATTTACGCTCTTTTCTGGCACCTGTTGCAACAAACCCATACTGACATGAAATATGTTTTATTTCTCCAATTACTCCTTGCTGTAAGATACTGTGTAAACGATCATACAATGGAAGAAACCATATCCAGAGTCCCTCCATGATAAAAAGATGCCTATCCCTTGCCAGCCTGTACAGTTCCTGTGCCTGTTTATCATTTATCGTAAACGGCTTTTCGCACAATACATGCTTTCCATGTTCAAGACATAACCTGCAATTCTCATAATGCAAAGTATTTGGTGTTGCTACATAAACAGCCTCAACATCCTGATCTTTAACCAGTGCTTCATACGAATCATAATATCTTGGGATATCATGCTCATTAGCAAAGGCTTTTGCATTTTCAATGTTACGTGAACCAACTGCTACTAACTGTTCATTTTCTTTACTCATCTGATTTATGGTTGATGCAAATTTTTTTGCAATATTACCTGTAGCCAAAATTCCCCACTTCATCTTATCTCTCCCATCGATTCTATAAATTTATATGTAATATATCCTCATTTAACAATTATTAAAGGACACAAATCTATTATACCTTATATCATCATCTTCGCATATCCATTTTATATCATATTTTATAATACAAAAGGTCAGACCCGCCAAGCCCAATGGTTACTGACGAATCTGACCTTTTACAATTACTAAAAATTTTATATATTATCCTTCAATCTCTTTAATAAGATTAACCATCTCAATAGCACCTTCAGCGCACTCAAATCCCTTATTGCCTGCCTTTGTTCCGGCACGCTCAATTGCCTGCTCGATTGTATCTGTAGTAAGCACTCCAAACATAACAGGAATATCACTTGCTAAAGAAACATTTGCAATGCCTTTGGAAACCTCGCTGCACACATAATCGTAGTGGCTTGTAGCACCTCTTATAACTGCACCAAGACATATAACTGCGTCATATTTGCCGCTTTTTGCCATCTTTGAAGCTATCAATGGTATCTCAAATGCGCCCGGCACCCATGCAAGATCAATATTTTCTTCTGAAACATCATGTCTTACAAGCCCGTCTTTAGCTCCCGCAACAAGCTTAGACACAATAAATTCATTAAACCTTGCCGCTACAATACCTACCTTAATTCCACTGTCAACTAACTTACCTTCTAAAACTCTCATTATCAATTCCTCCTTATAAATAATCCATATTTTTACACTACATTTAAAATGTGTCCCATCTTTGTCTGCTTTGTCTTAAGATAGAACCTGTCAAAGCTGGTCGCATCTATCTCAATAGGCACTCTCTCACTGATTTCGATTCCAAAATCTGCAAGCTGGTATACCTTATCGGGATTGTTAGTAAGAAGCCTTAAGCTCTTAACGCCTAAGTCTTTCAATATCTGTGCTCCTATGTAGTACTCGCGTGCGTCTCCCGGCAGACCAAGTGCCAGATTAGCCTCAAGTGTATCCATTCCCTGATCCTGAAGTGCATATGCCTTAAGCTTGTTGACAAGCCCGATTCCTCTGCCCTCCTGTCTCATATAAAGAAGTACTCCCCTGCCTTCATTGTTAATCTGTGTCATCGCTGACGCTAGCTGCTGACCGCAGTCACATTTCATTGAGCCAAATGCGTCTCCAGTCAGGCACTCTGAATGTACCCTGCACAAAAGATTGCTGCCATCACCAATGTCTCCCTTTACCAATGCAACATGATGCTCACCATTTAACTTATTAACATAACAGTGTGCCATGAATTCCCCATACTTTGTCGGCATTCTTGTAACTGCCACGCACTCAACCAGGTTGTCATGTCTCTTTCTGTATTCCTGAATTGCCTTAATTGTTATGAATTTGAGATTGAATTTTTCGGACATTTCTATGAGATTTTCTTTTCTCATCATTGTTCCGTCCTCTTTCATTATCTCACAACACAGACCGCACTCCTTAAGTCCTGCTATTCTCATAAGGTCTACTGTTGCCTCTGTATGTCCGTTTCTTTCAAGAACTCCATTAGGCTTTGAACGTAATGGAAACATATGTCCCGGTCTCCTGAAATCCTCAGGCTTTGCCTCATCTGACACACATTCTCTCGCAGTAAAGCCTCTCTCCTCTGCCGATATTCCTGTTGTCGTCTTAACATGGTCTATTGACACTGTAAATGCAGTTTCATGGTTATCAGTATTGTCAGCAACCATCTGTGTAAGACCTAACTTCCTGCACAAATCTCCACTCATAGGCATGCATATAAGTCCTTTTCCATATGTCGCCATAAAGTTCACATTTTCAGTAGTTGCAAATTCAGCGGCACATATAAGGTCGCCCTCATTCTCTCTGCTTTCATCATCTGAGACAAGTATCAGCTTTCCATCCTGTAAATCCTTAACCGCCTCTTCAACTGTGTTATACTCGAACATTTTCTTTTACCTTCCTTTCCCTTTGATATTTTAAAATCCATTCTTTAGCAGGAACTCTTTCGTTATCCCGCTTTTCGGCTTTTCCTTTTCAAATGTGATGAATTTCTCTATGTACTTACCGACAATATCATTTTCAAGATTAACTACATCACCAGCTTTCCTAAGTGACAGCGTTGTCGCACCTGCCGTATGTGGTATTATTGATACTGAAAAGCTCTGACTGTCCGTCTTGGCAACCGTAAGACTTATTCCATCTATGGCAACCGAACCTTTTTCAACGATATATTTTAATATTCCGCTGTCTGTCTTAATCTGATACCATATCGCGTTATCATCCTTGGTTATCGCTGCAACTTTTCCTGTTCCATCAATATGTCCTGAAACTATATGTCCTCCGAACCTTCCATCAGCCGCCATTGCCCTTTCAAGATTAACTGCACTACCACTCACCAGTTTGCCAAGTGATGAGCGGTTCAGCGTCTCGTGCATTACATCAGCAGTAAATGTGTTATCATATATTCCTGTCACTGTAAGGCACACACCATTGACAGCAATGCTGTCTCCTATATGTGTCCCCTCAAGGACTTTTTCTGCCTGTATTGTAAGGATTGCCGACGCCGTTCCTTTTTTCACATTATTCACATGTCCGATTTCTTCAATAATTCCTGTAAACATCACAACTCTCCTTCTATCAGAATATCGTTGCCAAGAAGACGAACGGTCTTGTTTCTCAACTGATATGCATCAGCTACATTTGCAACCCCCTGACCTTCAACTGCTGTTTTACTGTCTGCCCCACCAAAAATCTTAGGTGCAATGTAAGTCTGAACCCGGTTCACAATTCCAGCCTGCAATGCAGAGAAGTTAAGTGTTCCGCCTCCCTCTAGAATCACGCTGTCGATACCTTTTTCTCCAAGTATGTTCATAAGCTCTTTAAGGTCAACGTGCTGCTCTGATTCTTTTGTAATTATCACTTCACAGCCTGCATTTTCATATAAAGATTTCCTGTCGCTGTCGGTACTACATGTAGCAATTATTGTTGGTATCTGCCCTGCACTTTTTACAATTCTGCTGTCCAGCGGAGTTCTCAATCTGCTGTCGCATATGATTCGCACAGGATTGTGTGGATTGCTTACGGCTGTACTTCTACAGTCAAGCATTGGATTATCAGCAATCACAGTGCCGACACCAACCATAATTGCCGCGTATCTGTGACGGTCTGCATGCACATTTTCTCTTGCCTGCTCACCTGTAATCCACTTGGAAAGTCCATTATATGTGGCAATTTTCCCATCAAGTGTCTGTGCTGTTTTCATCACAACATATGGCTCTTTATTCCTTATGTAATAAAAGAATACATAATTCATCGCCAGACATTCTTCATTGCATACACAACCTTCAACTTTAATCCCGTGTTCTTCCAGATATTTAACACCTTTTCCACTTACCAGGGGATTAGGATCCATCGAGCCTATCACAACCCTGCTTATTCCTGCCTGCACAAGTGCTTCAGTGCAAGGCGGCTGTTTCCCATGATGGCAGCACGGCTCAAGTGTCACATATATGGTTGCTCCTCTGGTATCCTCCATACATCTTGAAAGTGCATCTCTTTCCGCATGAAGCTCACCATATTTCCTGTGCCAGCCTTCACCTATAATTCTGTCATCCTTTACAATTACAGCTCCCACCAGCGGATTAGGATTAACCCAGCCTGTTCCTCTCTTTGCCAGTTCAATCGCCCGCTTCATGTAGAATTCATCTTCTTTTGAAAAATTGTTATTTATTTCCTGCTGCATATCTGCACCTTCTTTCTGTTCCTTCCTGTCCAGCTTTTTTCTGTTCTGCTTTTTCTGTCCTGATTTTCTCTATCCTTATTTCCCTTGTCTGCTGTATCTTAATTTCATTCTTAATGTGCTTGCTGCTTTCTTGATTTTGCCGGCTCAAAGTCGTGATACCTATAAGTAGTCGCATTTTCAATGGTTTAGTAGGTCTTTTTTCATCTTGTCTATAATATTAAACGCATTTTCATTCCTCAAAGACCTATAAATTCATTGTTTATAGCTCATTTAGTAGGTAAATCCATATGTTTTCTTTGGTTTTCCTCCAAAATAAACCTACCAAATTCTTAAAAAACTTGTATTAATAGGTTTTTACCAAATTTACCTGCTGCCATTCTGCTCTGAATTGCTATAATATGCCGCCAGATTGCTCAGAATTGAATCGCCGTAATATGCTGCCGCCACAATTGCCAGTTCCAACATTTCAGACCAGACTCAGCCTCAACAATACAGACATCCTAGCACAACCAAAATCCAGCCCAGACATAAAAAAGGCTTCCAAAGCAGTTTCATTTCACCACTTCAGAAGCCTTACGCCAAAATATCGAATTTTTATAATCAAATTCTTACTCTGACAATCAAAAAACTCTGAGATAATAATTCATCTCAGAGCCAGTATCCACATTCAAGCCAGCCATTCATTCTACTATGATTACATTATGAATAACTAACTTTAATATCACTTCTTCCATCCAGACTTTACTGTCGGCTTCGGAATTACACCGAATCATGCTCTGGCTTACGCCTCGGCTCGTGGGCTTTACCACCGGTAGGGAATCACACCCTGCCCTGAAGTTCCATATGTATTAAATTGCTTATAGTATACACCCGATTTTCAAAAAATCAAGTTGATTTTTAAAATTACTAAACAACATTTCCTATCAGAAGATGCTCTACCGCACTTAATTTATTAAAAAAAGTTTCATCCACACCTGTTATATCAACTAACCTGTTAGAACTAAATTCTTCCTCTAATCCCGGATGAAACGCCACAATTTCTGGATACAGCACCTTCCACATATCTCCCTCTTTATATATACCAGATTGTGTAAGAAATGTTATCTTTCCGGATGAAATGTTTTCACCTCTGTATACTTTCATATAAACACGGACACTTACTCCATCCTGTTCTACTTTGGACACCTTTACCGGACGCATATTGGCGTCATCTTCAACCTTTTTTCGGTACTCCTCATCAGACTTATTTCTTGATTTAATTACATCTATCAATATCATAACTGATAAAAGAAGTCCTAACCCTCCTATAAAAAAGGCTATAATATAATTATGATTACCCCATAACATTACTGCTACACCATCAAGCAACAGATAGATACATAATGCTGCTATTATTCCTCCAGCCTTTGCACTCTGATTAAATATACTCTGATATGAACTAACCAGAATAATTGTGCCCATAATAAACATAAACAAACCAATCCATATAATTGTATTCATTTCCTCTCCCCTTAAAATTAATTTATAATTATGTTTATTATATCATTATAGCAATTTAAGTCCAAATTTTCTTGACATATTTATTAATCTTATGATACTATACCACGGCACAATTAAATATGGTTATATTGGAAACGACACATCCCCCGGATGATAACGAACAACACATGTTTTGCTTAGGTTATTATTTAAGGAGGATTTTTTTTATGCCAAAAAACAAGTTTCAGGATGTTATTTTCACAATTATTATGGCAACAATTATGGTCTATGGAATGGTCGTATATAATGTTGCCCTCAACACAGGTACTGTAAATGGTACTACTTTCTTAGCTGCAACACATGAATTGCCAATCATGGTTCCAATTGCATTCGTACTCGAATTCTTCGTTGTAGGAAAGATTGCTAAAATGCTTGCATTTACAGTCATGCGTCCTACTGACAGACCACAGTTCATCACATATGCAATATCAATATGTATATGCTGCATTATGTGTCCGGTTATGAGTCTCGTTGCAACATTTCTTTTCAAAGAGCCATCCTTTGGCATGTGGGTTAAAACATGGGCAATGAACTTCCCTATGGCAATCTGCTATCAGATGTTCTATTGCGGACCACTTGTAAGGCTTATATTTAGGGCAATATTTGTTAGAAAAAATGCTGATGCAACAGAAGCTGTAACGGCTGCAGAGGCAGAATAATATTAATCACTAAGGGGCTGTCACTTGACAGCCCCTTAAAAAAATCAATTATTTATAATATTACATTTTCAAACAAAAATACCATTACCGGCATGGTTACTATAGCACTAAGTGTTGTAATCACATTTATGGCACTGGCATATTTTGAATCATTGCCATATACCTGACACATCTGCGTAACTGTTGATGCTGAAGGTGTAATAACTGCCAAGAAAACAATAAGCATAATTTTAGGTGCATCCTGAGAAATACCAGCAAGATGGCTTAATTTTATCAAAAGAAGTGCTATAAGCGGTACAACAACCATTCTCAACAAAGAAACAAAATACAGCCTTCTGTTAGCAAAAATTTTCTTTAAATCCATCCCTGCAAAAAGCATTCCTGTAACTATCATGCTGGCAGGTCCTATCATATTGCCAACAGAGCCTATCGTATCATTAATTATTAAAGGCAGTCTAATTCTTGTAAAGAAAAGTATTACACCAACCACAATCGAGATCATATTTATATTTAACACAATCTTCTTCCAGTCATATGAACTTTCACGGCTGATTATTTTTTTACAGTGAGTCCACAAAAAGATAAGCTGCACACTCATGAAAACGCATCCGTAAAGCACCCACTCCTGACCTAGAATAAATGTCACAATTGGAACAATAAGATTACCTGAATTTGAATAATAAACAGATGCTATCTCCACCTCATTCAGGTGAAACAATCTCCCCATAACTGATATAACTCCAAGCAATACAATCTGTAATGTCACTGATGCCGCCAAAGCAAGCAACAACCCATTTACTGTCTTTGATGTATAATCCACCTGAAAAGCCTTTATAATGACACATGGTATAATCAGGTATAAAACAATTTTGGATAAAACTTTACTGTCCTCATCTTTTACGATACCTGCTTTTACAATAATAAAGCCCATAAGAATCATAATGAATAGCTCTACTATCTGTTCCATAAGAAGTATGCTAATATGCATAAAAATCATCTCCTATTGTTATGATACACCCAACGCATTATAAACATCTTTTGCAATTATCATTCCCCCACCTATATTACATATGTTCTTTGTAAATATCAAGATGCATGACTAATGCCATAGGTCGTATGTCTGATTGAATAATAGCTCCTGTCCCATACGCCGCAAATTCATATGGGAAAACCTATTCTCCACAAGAGAACATAAAAATAAATATTATTACTGAAAAATCGTATCATGCATATATGTTAAACGCAATATTCATCAACCTTTTTAAAATAAATTGGTTATATGTTGTCTTTTTATGGTTATTCACTGTATAAAAAACGTGCGAATACACATAAAATAGTAATAGATATTGAATTGATAAATTCTGGATGGTATAATCTTATTACCAAAAAGCGTGCCAATACACAAAAATAAGGAGTAGAGTTCATGGAAATTAAAAGAGATGCATACCTTGAACAGTTAAAGATAAGAAAAGACAATGGAATGGTAAAAATTATTACAGGAGTCAGGAGATGTGGAAAATCCTTCTTGCTATTTGTATTGTTTAAGAAATATTTATCGGAAAGTGGCATAGATAATGACCATATCATTGAGATTGCTTTAGATGGCATTGAAAATGATGAGTTGAGAGATCCAAAGAAGTGTTACCAGTATATTAAAGATGCAATGAAAGATGACCAGAAGTATTATCTACTTTTAGACGAAGTACAGTTTATGCCACGATTTGAGGAAGTTCTGAACAGCCTGCTTCATATCGGCAATATTGATATATATGTGACTGGCAGTAATTCTAAGTTTCTATCCAGTGATATTGTAACTGAATTTAGAGGCAGAGGAGATGAGATAAGAATATATCCGTTGTCTTTTGCAGAGTTCTATGCAGCTTTCGGCGGAGATTATGATGATGCTTGGGAAGAATATATGATATATGGTGGTTTACCACAGGTGGTACAGTTCTCTATGTAACGCCAAAAGGCTGAGTATCTAAAAAACATTTTCACAAATGTTTATATTAAGGATGTTGTAGAAAGAAACAAGCTTCGAAATGTTGATGAGATTGATACATTAGTAGATATTCTCGCTTCTTCGATAGGGGCTCCAACTAATCCAACAAAAATATCAAATACTTATAAAAGTGAGCGTGGTATAAATTACAGCAATAAGACCATATCCAACCATATAGATTATCTTGTGGAGGCATTTTTGATTTCTAAAGCTGACAGATATGATATTAAAGGCAGAAAATATGTGGGGGCAAATCTGAAATACTATTTTACAGATGTGGGACTTAGAAATGCCAGATTGAATTTTAGACAGCAGGAACCTACTCATATCATGGAAAATATTGTTTACAATGAGCTACTTATCAGAGGCTATAATGTAGATGTTGGTATTGTAGACGTATATACGAAAAATGATGAAGGAAAAACAACTCGAAAGCAGTTTGAAGTTGATTTTGTGGTCAATCAGGGTAGTCAGAGATATTATATTCAGGTGGCTTACGATATGACTTCAGAGGAAAAGCAGAAGCAGGAACTTAATTCATTTAGAAATATTCCAGATTCGTTTAAAAAGATTGTGATAGTAAACGGAACAAAAAAACCTTGGAGAAATGAAGAAGGCTTTGTAATCATGGGAATGAAGTATTTTTTGCTTAATGCGGATAGTTTGGAGTTATAGTATGCTTGGACTTGACAGAATTTTTTGAATGCGGGAAACTTCTTGTCCGAAGGGCAATATGGTGTAACTGAAAAAAATAAAAACCACCGAAACTACAGAGGGTAAAATAAAAGAATGTGGAAATTGGGGGCACCCTAGAAGAGATTCCATGGGGAGAAGAATCTATGATACAAGAACTTCCATCAAATATTTCTGCCTATGTATGCACCAAAAATTGTATTCCACATTTCAATTCACCTGCCCTTAAACGAAATATATTGTCAAACTATAATTCTGCTAATTCTTTATAGTACTGACAAAAACCGTTTAAATGCAGCAATTCCCTTTTCTGTGCGTTTATATACACCTGCACATTCCAGAACCTGCACAAAACAATCTGCAATTTCCTTCTGAATAATACTCTCTATATTTTCTGTTGTAATATCATAAGAGTCCAGCCATTCATCTACCCAGTCAGCATGAATTTTTATTTCCTCTATATCATGAATATTTTTCCCTTCAATAATAGCTTTTGCAAGTATATCCATTTCTTTTTTCAGCCTGGAAGGAAGTACTGCAAGCCCCATCACTTCTATCAATCCAATATTTTCTTTTTTAATGTGATGCAGTTTTTCCTCTGGATGATACACACCCCATGGTCTGTCCTCTGTCGTAATATTATTTCTGAGAACCAAATCCATTTCATATAAATTCCCATTCATACGTGCAATTGGCGTAATTGTATTATGTGGTACTCCATCTGTTTCGCTAAAAATAAATGCCTCTTCATCCGTATACCCACGCCACTTTTGCAAAATATAGTCAGACACTTTTGCAAGTCTTCCAATGCTGCTTCCCTGCAATCTTATGACTGACAGTGGCCACTTAACACACCCCGCTGTCACATCTTCAAATCCTGCAATCTCAAACATATACTCATATGGAGCTTCTGCCATAGCAAAAGTATATGCTCCACCTTGAAAATGATCATGGCTAAGAATTGAACCTCCTACTATCGGCAAATCCGCATTTGAGCCTAATGTATAATGTGGAAACTGTCTTACAAAATCCAATAACTTTACAAAAACAGCTTCATCAATCTTCATCGGTGTATGTTTTGCATTAAACACAATACAGTGCTCGTTATAATACACATAAGGCGAATACTGCATGTAATAATCTTGTCCATCTAGCTTTAGTGGAATAATTCTATGATTTTGCCTTGCCGGATGTGAAAGTGTTCCTGCATATCCCTCATTTTCTGCACATAACAAACATTTAGGATAATCATTCTTTGCTTGAGTTGCTGCTCTCGCTATGTCCCGTGGATCTTTTTCTGGTTTAGAAAGATTAATTGTAATATCTATCTTGCCATACTGTGTGTCTGCTTTCCATTTTTTATCTCTTGCAACTCTGTCCTTACGTATATAATTTGTATCCTGACTGAATTGATAATAGAAATCGGTTGCTTTTTTTGGATTTTTGACATACAAATCTGTAAATTTTGCTCTGACCACAGAGGGTGCAGGTGTTAAAATCCCCATAATTTTAGTGTCAAATAAATCCCTGTATACATTTGTATTTTCAGGTATCAATCCATGCTCCGCTGCATAATCAGTCATATCAGATAGAATTTCTGATAACTGTCTGATTGCTTTATCCGTCTGAGTATAACTGTCAAGTCTAAACAACTCTAAAAGTCTGTTAATCACATAAATTTTATCGTCTTCCTCAACCAATCCTTTTTCAATACCGTAACCTACTAATTCTGAAATAAGTTCATTCATGTTATACCTCCTAGTATCCGTCCGGATGATTTACATGCCATTTCCATGCTGTTGAAATAATCGTCTCAAGATCTGCATACTGCGGTTTCCACCCAAGTACTTTCCTTGCTTTTTCACTGGATGCTATCAACACTGAAGGATCACCAGCTCTTCTTTCTTCTTCTCTTATAGGAATTGTATGATTTGTTACCTTTCTTGCCGTCTCAATAACTTCTTTTACTGTAAAACCTACACCATTACCAAGATTAAAAATATTGCTTTCTCCGCCTTTTGAGAGGTATTCCATTGCAAGGATATGTGCCTGAGCTAAATCATTTACATGGATATAATCTCTTACACAGGTTCCATCCTTTGTGTCATAATCATTTCCAAATACAGATATGTATTCTCTCTTTCCGTTCGGAACCTGCAAAACAAGCGGTATCAAATGTGTTTCTGGATTATGTGCCTCTCCGATTTTTCCATTCGGGTGTGCTCCACAAGCGTTAAAATACCGAAGTGAAACATATCGTAAGTTATGTGCCTTAGATATCCATTTAAACATTTTTTCCATTGACAACTTTGTTTCACCATAACAATTTGTTGGAAGTGTACGAGCCGTTTCCAAAATAGGTATACTTTCTGGCTCTCCATAAGTAGCTGCGGTTGATGAAAATACAATCTTATCAATGCCATGCTCAACCATACTTTCAAGCAACACTTCTGTTCCACATAAATTATTATTATAGTATTTCAGTGGATTTTTCATGCTCTCTCCAACTTGTGAGCTGGCAGCGAAATGAATAACACCATCTATCTTTTCTTTTGATAAAATATTATCAAGGAATATCTTGTCCCTTATGTCTCCTTCATAAAACTTTGCCTGAGGATGTACTGCCTCTTTAAACCCTGTAAGCAAATTATCAATTACAATTACTTCATAACCTGCATCAACCAGCTCATATACTGTGTGTGAACCAATATAACCAGCCCCGCCTAAAACCAAGATTCTCATAATAATACCCTCTTTCTATTTCATAACACTTTTATGCCACCATATTTTCTTATTCTCAAATCTTTACAAGAATCTTTACCAAATATTTTATCCATTTCGTATTTGTAATTCTCCACATATCCATTCTTCACAAACGCCTGTATGGTTCCAGCAAAACCTCCTCCATGTACCCTGCATACACCATTTTGTCCCAAAAACATTTCACTTACAAATAATGCCAAAGATACATTCTGATTTTTTATATCCTGATTTGAGTAAACATTCTGCAGATATTTAAAAGAAGAATTGCCTGACGCTTTCACATCATCTAGAAATGCTCCTATATTTCCTGCTTTCAATGCACTTACTTCTTTTTGTACTCTTTTATTTTCGTAGATAAAATGCAATGTCCTAAGGACACATCTGTCTCCAAGTTTTTTTCTTAAATCAGTAATATTATCCAATACATCATTTATAGATATGTCGCGCAACACTTCTTTTCCAAAATATTTTGCAACCAGTTTCATTTCCTTTGGAATTGCTGCATATTCATCTGTTAAATCAGCATGTGAACCTTTTGTATCTGTAATACATAACCTATAACCATACTTTTCCATATCAAAATCAATTTTTTCTACATATGGGCATTCTGGGTTGGCAAAATCAATATGTACAAGATTACCAATTGAACTTGCCATCTGATCCATCAGACCACAAGGCTTTCCAAAATAAACATTTTCAGCATACTGTCCAATAATGGCTATCTCTGTCGCTGAAATTTTTCCACAATTATAAAGTCCAGACAAAATCGTTCCTATCAGTGTTTCAAATGCTGCCGAAGATGAAAGTCCCGCACCAATCAGCACATCACTTGTTATATATGCCTGAAAACCTCCAACCGAATAATTTCTTTCAAGGAATCCAGAAACCACACCTTTTATCAACGCCTTTGTTGTTTCCTTTTCTTTTTCCGCTACAGATACATCATCAAGCCGGATAATGATTTCATCATAGTTATCAGAAACCAATCTGATTACATTATCATCTGTCTTTCTTACAACCCCTATTGTATCAAGATTAACAGATGCTGCCAAAACCTCTCCGTTTTGATGATCCGTATGGTTGCCGCCAATCTCACTTCTTCCCGGAGCACTGAACAATTCCACATCTCCCGGCTTATAGCACTGCTCAAATTTCTTTATTGCATTGATATAGCGTTCTCTTTGATAATAAATTTTTGTATCATCAGCATACACATCTAAAAGCCTCTCATCATATACGCCATCTAGGAAACTTTGAATCAATATATCTGTCTGCATCTCAATCACCCCACTTAAATCAACATTTATCGGATAATATAAAATAATGAATAATTTTTATCAGCCAATCATATCCAATTATACTTACTAATAGAAATTAATCCTATTGTTATCCTATATTATCCGTAAAATCACCTTGCATTCTTGTTATACATAATATACAAAAAATAGCTCAAAAAATCCATATCATAAATTGTACAGATTATGCACAAAACAATATTATTAGTCATCCCAGATAAGTATAATTTTTATTTTCCTAATTCATTATGCTTTTCCATTTAAAGTCTATAATTCAAATAATTTATAACATTACATTAGTTTGTTTCATTTATGATTTGTTTTATTAAAGTAAATAGACATTATATGCATAAAATGATAAAATCACATTGTATATTTAATAATTTCTTATATTTACAACAGTATATATGCATATTATTTTTAATTACACGTAAAGGGGGCTTTATATGTATACCAATAACGCATACTTGAACAATTCCACTATTGACAGGAAAGATAAATCAAAAGGACTAATTATAACCATGTGTGGTACTTATAAGCTATATACTAAGCCAAAACTTCCTACATGGCGTCCGCGTGGCAGACTGGATTTCCAATTACTTTTTATCGCATCTGGAAAAGCCCACTTCCATTTTAATAATGATTCAGATGAAACCATCGTTCATGCTGGTCATATGGTATTATACAGACCTAAAGAACCTCAAAAATATGAATATTATGCGAAAGACAATGTAGAAGTTTACTGGGTACATTTCACTGGGAATAATGTTACCAATCTTCTTCGTTCCTATGGATTAACTGATGACAAAAGAGTTTTCTACTGTGGTTCTGGATCTGAATATCAGATTCTGTTTCGTGAAATGATCAAAGAACTGCAGATGTGTCAGAATGGATATCCTGAAATGCTAGAAATGTATCTACGACAAATTTTTATAAGACTACATCGGCATTTTTTATCTTCTGTATCTCATGATAATACACATAAAGCTGATGAAATAGACAATGCTGTTTCATACTTTAGTGAACATTATAATGAACCAATTAATATTGATAGCTATGCAGAGCAAAATAATATAAGTACAAGCTGGTTCATTCGTAATTTCCGCTTATATACTGGTATTACACCTAAACAATTTATTATGCGTAAAAGAATATACAATGCAGAAGCACTTCTGCAGAATCCTCAATATAACATTAACGAAATTGCCAGGATTGTGGGCTATGAAAACCCTCTGTATTTCAGCCGAATATTTCAAAAGTTAAAAGGTTTATCACCATCTGAATACAGAAAAAACATATAACTAAAAGCAGAGAATATAGATTCTCTGCTTTTTCTAATAATATGCATATTATTTGTGGGGAATTTGGCCATCAACATATAAAATATTATTTATCATGTTCCATCCTTTTTCTATATTCTCTAGGTGTAATTTTATATCTGTCCTTAAATACACGGTTAAAAGTTCTTTGACTTTCAAATCCGCAATCAAGACATATGTTTGTTATAGAATCCATCGAGTTTTCAAGTTCTGCAACTGCATAATTTAACCGGACTCCATTCACATATTTACTAAAATTACAATGAAATGTCTTCGCAAACATTCTTGATAATACATATTTGCTTACACATAATTCATATGCCATTTTTTCAAGGCTGATGTTTTCTCTAAAATTTTTGGCTACATATTCCACCGCATTGTAAATCAGATCATCTCTTCCTACTGCACTTTTATCAATCAGTGGCATTGTTGTGAAAACATATGCTAAAATCATCTGTGCATATGCCTTTATCAGCATTGGATTGCCATCTGTTATTTCTGCCAAATATTTTATAGCATTTACTACATCCGGATGCACTTTTCTTTTTTTCACAACTGGATTTTCAGGACTGTAATTCTGAAGTTCTTTATAGTATGAGGGGAATAGTTTTGGATTAAGATATAAATATATTACCTTATTCTTCTTTTGCCCAAAAACTTGATAATGATGTATTACGTTAGGGAATATTATTGCAAAATCCCCTTCATCCATATGGAACAATTCAGGCCCCACTCCAAGTTCTACTTCTCCATCCGTTACATACACAACTTCTATTGCTTCATGCAGATGCGGCGGCACATGTACTGGTTCTTTCCACTCGGATGATAATCCCGTATTTTTATTTTCATATACCAATAACACTTACAAGCAACTCCTTTTATTTATAATCCCTGTTTCTCCACTATCCTTCTTGTTTTAATTATTCGACCAACCAAATCCACTGTAGGTCCCAATGTAACCACCATTAATATAGTTATCACAAAAAAACTCTTTACCCAGTCTTTGGTAATCTTAAACTTCATATTCTCATCCCGCGATTAACATATGCTAAAGGAATAATCCTTATCATCTTCTGCACTGATATGATATTCTTCTTCTACATCAGTTCCCCAACTGTCAATGCCTCCAACACCTCTTACTGCACCATATACACATAAAACAGTTCTTCTTGCTGGTGGCAGTTCTTCATGATGGAGGGCATTTTCAATCTCCGATGCCGTATAAGGCAGACAAGAAAACGCAAAATTTTTGTCATTTTTTTCAATGCGTAAGATTTGAGATGAACTGTCTGTCCTGCTGTTATCAAGCGTTGTATGTCTTGTAACTTCAAGCCACTCTGTATCCATTCTCATACCACATTCCTGTGGAACAAGATATTGTGTAAGACTCAAGTCATTAATCTCATAGATTCCTTCTTTGGCTCCTGCCTTTCTATCAGGATATGTTTCCCCAGACAGTCCCTTATATAAATATTTATCTGCCAGAGTTGGCATAATAAACCTCATTCCAAATACAGGAAATTCTGGAAGTCCCTGTACCCCATTATAATGTACATCCACACGGATCTTTCCGGATACGTCAACCGTATAGCTTACAAGTACAGTTGTCGCTGGAATTGTTATGGTCTCATATGTATATTTTACGACAATTTCATCAGCATAAACATCACAACCATAGCTATTATTATCTGGTGCATAAGGTTTTTGTTCCTTACCATCCATGATAACCTGAACTTCTTTACAGTCAATAAACATATCTGCTGAAAGCCAGCTACCGCTTTTAATGTGGAACCTGCTTCCTCTGTCATTATCTGTCAATGCTCTCCAGAAAGTAGGTTTAGGACAACGATACAGCCACTCATAGCCATTTTTAACGATAGATTCCAATCCACCCTGTGCATAAGAAAAAATATAATCATATCCTTCTCCATGTACACCAAGTGTATAGTCACCATAGACAACTCTTAATTTATCTGTATAAGCCATAGTAGTACCTCACTTCCTGCATCGCTGGTTTTTCTTTCCTGTCAGCAAATACAATTCCATTTGCTGAGAATTCATAGTCTGCTGGTTTATCGTCAAAATCTCCGCCATATCGTAAAACATCTTTTCCTGTCACTGGATCCTTTACCATAATTGCCTGGTCAATATAGTCCCATATAAATCCACCATGATACATATCATATTTGTCAATCAGTTTCATATACGAGCCAAGTCCTCCCATGGAATTTCCCATATCATGCATGAATTCACATAAAATATATGGTTTCTTCGGACTGTTATTCAAATATTTCTCTACATCCTCTGGCTTCGCATACATTCTGGTCTCTAAATCAGAAATTGTATCCTCGTATGTCCTATTATAATAAGCACTCTCATAATGAACTAATCTTCCATCCTGCTTTTCAGCAAAATAAACATTCATTGCCTCTATGTCGTCACCTGCATATGATTCATTTCCTAATGACCAGAAAAGGATGGATGTATGATTTTTAAAAGTTTCAAAATTATTTTTTGCCCGATCAATTACGGCACCCTTCCACTGTGGAAAAGATCCTGGTACATTACATGATGGTTCAATTGCACCTAACTTCTGGAACGAACCATGGCTTTCCAAATTTGTTTCTGCCATCACATAAATACCTGCATTGTCGCACATATAGTACCATGGTATCTGATCAGGATAGTGGCAAGTACGCACAGAATTAATATTATTCCTTAACAAACAGGATATATCTGCTTTCATATCTTCTATACCAATGCATCTTCCTGTTTTTGCATTCCACTCATGACGGTTTACACCTGTAATAATAAGGCGTTTTCCATTTAAATAAATTATTTTATTTATAATCTCTATTCGTCTAAAACCAATATCATAAGGGATTACCTCTGCCAAGGAACCATCCTCAGCTTTAAGTTCAACATAAGCATGATACAAATATGGGTTATGATTATCCCACAGTTTAACATTTTCTAAATCAACACATATCGTACCTTCTAAATAGTCATTATCTTTATTTAGCTGTATGGATTTCTCTACTAATACATTTTCTTCCCTGTCTTTTAAAATAAAGCCTGCAGTTACATTCTGACCATCAATGGCGGACACCTTCATGTTTACAGTTATACTTCCGCTTACATTATCACGGTTTAATACTGGTTTGAACCAAACATCCTCCAAATGAACATCTGGTATTGCCTTCAAAGTAACATTTCTGAAAATTCCAAAGAATCTGAAAAAGTCTTGATCCTCTAAAAATGCTGCAGTACTCATCTTATGTACCTGTACTGCCAGTACATTCCCCTTTTCCCTAATATATGGTGTCAAATCAAACTCAGAAGGTGTGAAGCTGTCCTCGGCATAACCTATAAACTGACCATTAAGCCAAAGATACATAGCTTCTTCTACACCTTCAAAGCAGATATGGATTCTCTTTCCACACATGCTTTTTTGCAAATCAAAGTATTTTATATAAGAACCCACCGGATTGTACTCTGCCTCTGAAAACATTCCTTTTTCTGCTCCAGTTGCCTCCATACTATAGGCTCCTCTGTGGTACTCTTTTCCTTCCCATGGATACATAGTGTTGATATAACGGATTTTATCATATCCAGCCAGTTCAATATGTCCTGGAACCATAATTTTATCAAATTCTGATGTATCAAATGTATCTTTATAAAAATCAACAGGTCTTTCCATCACATTTTTGCTGTAAGCAAACTCCCATTGACCATTTAATGACTGTAATAATGGATTCTTTTCTTTTTTTATGTCTGAATAATCCAGATAATAGCAATGATCACTATGTGGTTCCAATTGATTTACTTTAAACACTTCTGGATTGTCCAGCCATTTCATATCAGCATTCATATTTTTCCTCACTTTCCATATAGCCCATAATTTCTGTCCCATGGTTAGAGATAGACACCAAACTTCAGACCATATTCCTTACACGCCTCTGCTGTTTCACGCACAATATCACCTTTCTCATTCTTATAAGGTGAGTTTTTAATGCTGTGCTCTGTATACTTGCTTGGTCAGAGGCAAAAGCCGTCGTGATGCTTACAGGTAAGTATCAATCCGTTCATTCCTTTATATTCCATATCAACATTCCTCCAACTGTTTTTTAAGTTTTTCGTTTGCATCTTCAACATTCATTCTTGACATGATGAATGTAATTATTAATGACAATACCATAGGAATCCATAAATACATAATATGAAGCATATTTAAGCAAGAGGCAGGTTGCACCGCTGCTTCCTTAACAAATCCACTTACATCAAGCAACCATCCACATAATGCAACTCCGATTCCTCCTCCGATTTTCGTACCAAAAGATGTGCATGAATACATAGTTCCATCAATGTGTTTATGCTTTGTAAGATAAGTATATTCTGAACAGCTTGCAACAACTGCTCCCATATCACCCTGCCACGGTGCCATTCCAAGTGCTGCAATCGCTGTAAATGCAAGCATAAGTGGAACGCTTCCCATATAACCTGCAAAGATGACTCCGACACGTCCCACTGTTCCAAGAACATATCCTGCAAAGTTCATTCGATATAAACCTTTCATTTTTTCCACCAGCATAGGAGTGATGCACATTGCGATAATAACAGGGATATTAATTGCCCATGAAAATACGGAATACAGATTTTCATTTTTCAAAATATAAATCATATAATAAATGCCCATATTTAACATAGCTGAATAAATCTGCTGACAAATATAAGTTGCACAAATCATAAGATAATATTTATTAGAAAATAAAAGTTTTGCAGCCTCTATTAGTCCATACTTTTCTTCTGTGTGATTCTTCCCCGCTTTTAATTCTTCTTCCGGAAGCTCCTTAATTGAAAAAACAGAAATTGTATTAACAATCAATCCAATAATGGCATATACAACGGCAACCATTCTCCATGCTGCTGCCCCACCGCCTGCTGCTCTTACAAACTGTACTGTAACAGACTGAATAAGTAAGCTTGTCGAAAATGCAAAGATAAATCGACATGATCCCATCTCTACACGTTCCCTGCTGTTTTTTGTACAAAAAGTAACTAATGATGCATATGCTATATTGTTTGCAGTGAAAAATACTGCATTTAACAATGTATATGCTATAAAGAACCATATGTACTGTGCAGTTGTCCCAAGACTGTCTGGAATCGCAAAGTTTGCAACGAGTGTTACGGCACAACCTATATACGCATATAACATCCATGGTCTAGCTTTTCCAAGTCTACTTTTTGTTTTATCAATCATAGTTCCAAAGAACATATCGCTGATTCCATCAAACAGCTTTGATACCATAATCAGCGTTCCGATAATACCCGGATTTAAACCTACCGTATTTGTCAGATACAGCATTACAAATGATGAGAGAAATGCATACACAACATTTCCTGCAAAATCTCCTGATCCATACCCCACCTTGTTATACCATTTCAGGTACCTCTTTTCTTCCATGTGAAACTTCTCCTTTCAAAATACCAATTATTTTATTCCCACAATTTTGTTATATCAAAGATATAACAAATATATGTAAAAGACAATTTCATAAATTATACAAAGTATGCACAAAATGATACTGCTTACTTTATATAAAATTCTGACATTTATAACATGCCATATATGCAATTATTGTCTAGTTTTTATTCTCTTTTGGCATGAAATCAAACACATATACATCTATTATTTCAGGTAACCAAGAGATAATTCCCCATAAAAAATATCAATCCCACAGCGTTTTTGAAAGATTTTCAGTTCCCATTTTTATTAATTTATACTGTTTTAATAAATCACAAAAAGAGACGTTATCAAAATAACGCCTCTCTTTTTAGTCTGTTATATTTATCTATATATCATGAATACTTATACAATGCTCTCAATATAGCATAGTATGCTTTAAGCATATCATAACCGTTTCCAGCAATAAGAATCCCATTCATATTAAGATAATTTTATTCATTAAACTCAGCAACCTTAAATTTTTGAATCATTTCATTCAAATTTTCTGCCTCACTGCTCATCTCCTGACTTGCTGCTGCACATTCCTTGAACGTTGCTGAATTAGACTGAACCACATCATTAATCTGTTCTATGCCCTCATTAATCTGTAATATTTCCTCTGTCTGTGTTTCTAATGTGTCCGCAATTCTCATCACTTCATCTGTAATTATTTTTGACTCACCTGCCACTTCTTCAAGCTGTTTTGCCGTATCTTCTGCTACAACCATCCCATTTTCCACTGCTTCCACGGAGGTGGCAATCAGTGCTGATGATTCTCTCGCTGCCTGAGCACTCTGGTCAGCTAAAATATTAACTTGATTTGCTACAACTGCAAATCCTTTTCCTGCTTCCCCAGCTCTTGCAGCCTCAATAGATGCATTCAAGGCTAATAAGTTTGTCTGACTTGCAATTTCATTGATTGTTGTAATAATTTTATCAATCTCCTTTGAGGCCTTGCTGATTTCATTCATTGAGTTGACCATTTCATGCATTTTGCTGTTACTTTCTAGAATATTATCCCCTAATTTTTCAACCCTTTTACTTATTTCTTTTGTCGTCTTTGAATTCTTTTCAACTTGTTCAGAAACATTTGAAACAGTCGCAGTAAGTTCTTCAACAACAGCTGCCTGATTTGTTGCTCCTTCTGCCAATTCATTTGAGCTCATTGACACCTGCTCTGCTCCACTAGACACTTCCTCCGATACATGCCGTATACCTTTTACCGTACTTGACATACTTTTCTCAAATGCTAAAAATGAATTTAAAATACCAATAAAATCGCCTTTCCATTCAACCTCTGGTTTTACATCAAAATTACCATCTGAAAACAGTTTCATGGCACGGTCAATATCATCTACATATGAACCCAAAATATATATTGACTCACGCATACTCTGAGCAAGTCGACCAATTTCATCCTCTGACTTATACTCCAATGTACTGTGCAAATTTCCCTCAGTTAGTTCCTTGGCTGCATTTTCAATTTCATGCAGTGGTTCTAAAATAGTTGTAAGAATCTTTTTTCCTGTTTTTCGTGATAAAATAACTGCAATAATAAGACATACAATAATAACCACAAATCCCACAAAAGCTGATATCAGCGTTTTTCTTACTGCCTTAACGCTCTGTTCACCTGTCAGTAAATCTATTTTCTGTGCAATACTCACCAATTTATTTAACGATGGCGTACATTCACCAAGTATGTCTTCAACAGCGTCTTTATCTTGTCCCTTTTCAATTTGTTTTATTATATCAAATCCCTTGTTTCCCAATCTGTTAGTGCTGATGAATATTCGTTAAAAAGATCATCAGAAACAACCCCTGTGTCTTGCATAACTAGCAATTCGTCCTTGACCTCACCTAGTAGCTTTTCTACAGTCTCCTTGTAACCAGCATAAGATGAAGAATCATCATTTAATGCCATTTCCCTTATGTTCCGGGCAGCCGCATTCACATCAATTCTACATATTTTCACTGCCGTATCAGCCACATTAACTTTTTTAACATAGTTAAACATATTTGCAAATAGAATCCCTATTACTATCATAGAAATTAATCCGGATGTCAACATCATTGTGATAACTATTTTATATCCATAGTTTATTCTTTCGTGCAAACGCATGGTTTCAAGACTTCGTTTTGTTTTTTCTTTTAACAACATAAATACCTACTTCCTTTCCATTTATTTCTTTGATAAGGTATATATATATCATTTATTCAGAATTTTAAATAAAATATATTGAATAAAATATGCACTAAATGATACGACTGTAATAATTCACATATACAAGTAATCTGAAATTTTTACATTTCAATTAAAAAAGTAGAAAAAATCTCATGTGCATTGCACACAGAGCTTTTTTCTACTTTTATCACAACATAACTATTCTCATATTTGCTGCTGATTATTTTCCTAAATAATCTAATGTATTTCTGTTAAAATATTTATTTTCTTAGTTTTTATATAAAAAATCTTTAAGCAACTTTTGACTACTTATTTCTTTATTTTGGCAAGTATTTTTCCTTTTTATATTCTATAACAAAAACATAATCAGAAAGGAGATGAAATTCTATGAAAATCAAATTACATAATTTTATTAATAAGTTACTTAGCTTTTATGCAATCTTCTTTACTCATCGTTTTTATCCGATGTAATATGCATAGTCTACCAAATAGTTTTAATTTTTAATAATAACTTTATATCCTTTTATAGACTATTGACTTATTATATCCAAATATACACTCTCCATCTTGCAATTTTTGTCTATTTATTTTTTTGTTTTGGCATGTATTATGCTTTTTCGTGTTATACAATGTCGTTGTAAGAAAGGAGATGAACTATTATAAAAATCAAATTTCACAACTTTATTGAAAATTTGCTCAGCTTCTATGAAACTTTCTTCACAAAAGGATATTATCGTTTTTAAATATCATGTCATACTAAAATATCTGCTCATCTGTTAATAAATAACTCCTATCATGAAAATCTAATGTCTTTAAATCTATTGCTATATCTAGCGAATAGATTCGCTTATATTCTGGAATTATTTCATACCGTTTTTTCTTAATTTCTATAAGTTTCGATATCATGCGCAAAGTAAGAACTTAAATCAATACCTGTATTTTATCTAATGTTATTTATGCTGCACGATGCATATCTTTTTAGTTTAAGCATGCATTGTTTCAATCAATAGTCTTTTTATTACATGATAATCATCATTCATGCAGCTCCTCCTTGTACCTGCCTTATTCTTTCTTTACATTTTAATCATACTTTTGCCATCAGCAAGAAATATATTTCTGTTTTTCATAGCATCTAACCGACTGCCATGATTTCGCACTTCCATTTATTAATATATTATAAAGCAGCTTGTTATCAGAATATATGAGATATATAATTATAAAATAGAAATAAAAAGCACAATAAGGAGCAAGCAGATATATGTTTTATTTTATATTGGAACCTATAATGATGTATAACTGGATATTAATATTAGCGGCAGTTATTCCTGCGGTATTCCTTATGATTAAAGTATACAGAGCAGACAGAATGGAAAAGGAAAGCGGCTACCTTTTAAGACAGCTAGTTATTGCGGGAATTCTATCCACCATTATTGCCTTAATTGAGGAAAAAATAGGGGAATGGATTTTATCATGCTTTGTTCCCGAAAATACATTGCTGTATCAGATAATTCTTTATTTTGTTATTGTTGCCATAGCCGAAGAAAGCTCAAAGTATTTCTTCTTAAAAAAACGGACATGGAATAATCCAGAATTTAACTGCCAGTATGACGGTGTTGTATATGCAGTATTTGTTTCTCTCGGATTTGCCCTTTGGGAAAATATCAACTATGTTTTATCATATGGTTTTTCAACTGCTATTGTAAGAGCAATAACAGCAATTCCAGGACATGCCTGTTTTGGTGTGTTTATGGGTGTATTCTATGGTCTCGCAAGAAAACAGCATAATCGGGGAAAAATGTTTAGCTCCAAGATATTCAGAATATTCAGCATTGTGTTACCAGTTCTATTACATGGCTCATATGATTTTATAGCTTCCATGGAAAATACAATGGGAGGTCTATATTTCGTGGCCTTCGTTATTATACTTTTTGCACTGTCTTTTGGACTGGTAAACATCTCATCAAAGAATGATAAATACATATGATATAGAAAACACCAGCACATTTAACCTTAACGTGCTGGTGTCTGTATGTTAATACTTTTCGTATTTATTCATCTGTCTTCTTTTTAAGAATACAAGAAATACTACCACGCAGGAAATTACTATCAGAACTGTTAATGCTCCAAATGTAACCACTGCTGGGTGATTATTAATTAAGCAACATATTTATAAGCCAGATTATTGGCAGGAAGATATGCATCTCCTCCATACAAAGATGTATAATCATTTACCACCTTATTACCTTTTGCAACTGCATTTCTGCAAAGTATACCATTATCCTTATATTCTTCTCCGTCCCATTGAATGGAGTTTATTTTATATATTGATAATCTTTTATTTTTTGCGCATAATCCGTATATTTCCACCAGAATATGTTAATATATGAATATCAATCCACAGAATGGAGAATTACCATGAAAGCATATGAAAGATTATTAAAATATGTCACTTTCCGTACACCAAGTGATGAAAACAGTGAAACAACTCCCTCATCTGCATGCCAGTTTGAGTTAGCCAGATTTCTTAAAAATGAGATGGAAGGATTAAACTTATCGGACATTGTACTTGACGATATGTGTTACCTGTATGGTAAGCTTCCAGCAACAAGCGGTTATGAAAATGTGCCTGCTATTGGATTTATTGCACATATGGATACTGTGTCCGATTATTGCAATCATGATATTACACCTGTTATAACAGAGAATTTCAATGGTGAATCACTTACACTTCCTGCCGGGATAACTCTGTCTGTGCATGATTTCCCTCATCTTAGTACTCTTAAAGGACGCACAATTATCACGTCTGACGGAAGCACTGTTCTTGGCGCTGATGACAAAGCAGGTATTGCTGAAATCCTGACTATGATAGAACATTTGCAGAAAAACAATATACCTCATGGAACAATATGTGTGGCATTCACACCTGATGAAGAAATTGGCAGGGGAGCTGAGCATTTTAACATAGAACAATTTGGTGCCCAATACGCCTACACAATTGACGGCGACACAGAAGGCGAGATTCAGTACGAAAACTTCAATGCATGCAAAGCTGATTTTCACATTAAAGGCTTCAATGTACACCCAGGTTCTGCCAAAGACACCATGATTAATGCCAGTCTTGTTGCAATGGAGATTAACAATGCACTTCCTGCTATGGAAACGCCTCGTGGAACAGAAGATTATGAGGGCTTCTACCATCTTACCAGCATGTCCGGAGATGTAAGTGAAGCAACACTTAATTATATTGTAAGGGATCACGACAAGAACCTCTTTGATGCAAAAAAGGCAACACTTCGTCTGATAGAAAAGAATATGAATGAGAAATGGGGTGGGGGAACTGTCACACTCACCATTAAAGACCAGTATAAGAATATGTCCGAAATCATTGCAGGCTGCATGAATCTTATTGAAAATGCAAAGACAGCCTGTGAGCATACCGGAATAGAGCCGCTCGTCCTTCCTATCCGCGGAGGCACAGATGGATGCCAGTTAAGCTTCAAAGGACTTCCATGCCCTAACTTGGGAACTGGCGGACACGCTTACCACGGCCCATATGAACATATTACTGTTGAAGGCATGGATATGACAGTTGCTATGCTTGTTGAATTGGTTGGAACATTTACTGAATAACAACTATATTTTATAACACAAAACAGGAGTTAAGCTATTGTGACCTACTCCTGTTTTGTATTATCAGTTGCTATTCAGTTTTTATTACTTTCGCTTTGAAACAACATACATAACTGCTGCTACAATACATCCAGCTAACGCAATAATTCCTATTACAAGCCATAATTTCCCATGATTTCTGTCCCCAGTGTTAATTGATGATGCATTTGTTTCATTTTCATCAAATGTATACTGGCTTGTTGTTTCTGATTCTATCTGACTTATGGTCTCTGTTTCAGATTCTTTAATACTCTCTGTCTCCAGTTCTGTTCCTTTAGTACTTTCCATCACTGTTTCGGATTCTTTAATACTCTCTGTTTCTGTCTCTTTAATGCTCTCTGTCTCCGGTTCTTTAACAGTAAAATGTGCACTCGCTGTTCCACCCGATGAAACAATACCTATAACATGCTCTCCCGTCGATAATTTTTTTATTAAATCTGGATTAAGTGTTACAATAATACTTCCTGCTTTTACCGTATAATCCTTGTCTTTTACAAGCTCTCTGCCATCAAGTTCTACTTTTACGAAATCTGAAAATGCTGCATTAGACTTAAATGTAATTGCCTTATCGGAATTCTTATCAATTATACATTTATCACCAGCAATTATTTCTGGTGCCAGTTTCGATGTAACAACACTATCTTTGTCTATCTGCTTTGATGCATTTGAATCTGCAAAGTATTTTAAACATAAAGAGCAGTAATAATATTCAATATTACCTTCCTGAGTCACTGTAGCTGCTTTAGCTTCTACATGCTGTAACTTATGATTATCCTTATTTAATTCACCATATTCCTTATGACATACTTCACACACTGCACGATTGACGCATGTTGCCTCTCCGCCACTATGAATATGCTCTGGAATGCCACCCTTTATTTCAAATGTGAGTATATTATTCTCGATTGAATTGACACTGATATAAATATCTCCGTAAATCCATATATCTTCACCTATTCCTAATGCTGCATCTGCCTTTGTGTTATACTGTCCACCAAGAACTTCATAATTCCATTTAGGTGATGAAAAATACATATTACTTGGAAACTTAGTGTCACTGTCTATAAGATAACATACCAGCCCGGATTTTAATGGAATTTTATCCACTCTGTTTCCATTAATCTTGAACATCTGCTTATATTGAGAATCATATTTGTTACCATTATCCTCAAAGTTTCTGTACTCAAGATACAATGTCTTACCCTTTTCCGGAATATCCATCTTATATCCTGTAATATTATCCGCACCTGAAGTTCCTAATGCTTTAAGACTATATTCTCCTTCGGACAAAATCGTCTTAATATCATTCTCATCAGTCCAGCCTAATACTTCTTTCTCCTTAAGAGACATAAACTGTGGAACTGGAGATATATGCTTTGCCATAACTGACATGAAATACACCGGTGACGCATTCTTTGAGTTATATAAATCCTTCAGCCCCATAATATGTCCCATTTCATGTACTGCTGTTGCGATTGATACAAATAGCCGGTCATCCTCATCCTTAAATAAATATCCGTTAGTATCACCATCAGGCTTACAATACGAATTGGTTATCTGGACATATTTGTAACTATTAATAGTTTTTTTGCCGGTATTAACAGAAATATTATTAACATAATCTGTATAATTCCACAATGGTGATGACCAGCTTACTGATATATTACCTGCCCCATTATTCTTATAAATAATTGTAATTGAATCAATAGTACCATTGTTATCTTTATCAAGCACACCATAGTCGTAGTATACAGTATTATTATAATCAGAAATTTTATTACCAGATGATATGGCATTATTAACAGCTTCTGACCACTCCTGCCTAAGCTCATACATTCTGCTTGCACGCTCCGAAGCATCTTTATAACCAATAGTATTAATATCGCTGTACTCTGCATAATACCCACGAGGATGTGAAAGTACAATTGAGCCGCCATTATCATATAAATATACACTTCTCATTCTTAATTTGTTATCTGATACACATCTGTAATAATCGCCTACACTATATGAACCTGCATTATATGAATTATCTGTTATTTTTCTAACAGAACTGCCTTCATATACATCATTTATAAATTCGGTTTCACCTGCAAATCTGGCAAATACCACTAAATTAGTAAAATTACTGTCATCATCATCTGCCTGTATCCTGTCTTTATCACCTGTTAATAACAAAATTGACAGAAAAACAGCGCAAAATAACAGTATTAGTTTGATTTTTCTCATAAAAATTCCTTTCCATGTATAAACAAGCTAACTATTATATTGTCCGGTTTCTCTGTCAGAATCTTACCATATTATTAAATTTAATTCAATTCAAATAACTATTTTACGGCTTGCACACACCACAAGCCTCATACCCCATATCAATAATCTCCTGCCTGCTTCCTGTATAAATCTTTTTATTGGAAGCATCCATGCTCTTGGCACTGTTGCAGGATTCCTTATGGAACTTCTTAGTATTCGTATTGAGTACATATGTCTGCATATTTGCTTCTGCTGCAGTTGTTGACTTTGAAGCATCTGCAACTATTGAATCGTCCTGATGGCTGTCACCTGTTGCATAATCAATAGCAATTCCCGGCTGTGCATTAAAACAATACACATTGAAAAGAATTCCATCGCCATTATCCTCAACTGACTTAGCCTCCATCTGCACACCGCTGGCAACAAGATTATCGCCAGAAAATACAGGTGTTACGCGGTACAGAACATGATTATTAGTTTCCTTTATGTAATCTGCCACCATATTTTCAAAAGGCAGCATACCGTCTACATTAAGATATCTTGTCCCTGTAATCAGATTCTTTGCATTGGCATTCTCCCCAGTAAGCTGATATCCAATCAGATGACACCGGTTATACAGATATTTGCCATCAACATTGTCATACTTAGCAGTCTGCCATCCCGTAGGTTTTACTTCACCAATTGCACCACGTTTCTCAGTAGGCATAATGTCTTTACCTATATTAGCAAATGCAGTAGTACATCTTCCAAGTTCATCCAGTTCTCCGTAACTCTCAAATGATATAGTCGTGAAGTCAGCATCATTAAACGCTGGGTTATTATCATTAATTACAACATACGGTTCACCCTGATATACTAAAGATGCCATATCATCTGCAACAGCTGTACTCTGAACCTCAGTACCACCCACTGTACCAGCCTGATTATCCTTCTTAGAAGAGCATCCGCTTAACCCAAATCCGCTTCCTACAATAAAGAACACCAGTAAAAATGTGGTTACTCTCCTTAGCACTTCTAACCTTATATTACGCATGTAACATACTCCTTATTTCTTCCTTACATATCTCTCTTCAGTAATCTTCTCATGAGAATTACCCTCAAAATCAGTAGAATCTTCCAGCTTAAAATCATTAAGCATATCCTTAGGAAACTTCACATCAGAAGGATACTTCCTGTTCCACTTATACAGATAAATCTCATCCACCATATCCTCATAAGAAACAATCTCAGAGTCCTCAACAAAACAGAAATCATCCTTCCCGGCAAATCCAAACTCCTGATTAACCTCAAGATTCTCGTAATCACCAAAAAGCTGCTTGCTATATAAAGAAAGCCATAACTTCCTGCCATCAAGCATCTTAATAATATGCTCATTAAGCACACTGTCCTTAGATACTCTTCTGTTATTAAACATAATTCCATAATCATCATCAACAATAGATATAACCTTCATAATGTCCTCCTTCTTTTATGTCCAGCAAGGTGTGACTGGGTTGGATAAAGGACTTTCTTAAAGGTGGAACGTGTCATTAAGACGCTGTACGGATTTTATCCGCGTTACAGTCACCGTCCGCAACCGGCGCATACTCGCCATCCATGGCTCGAATGCGCCTTTTTCGCACATCGTGTGCTAAAATTGCTACACATTTTATAAAATCCTACAGCCTCTAAACTCCACTTAAACCTTCAAGAAAGTCCTTTATCCAACCCAGTCACATCCTCCCCATCACAAACACAGTTGCTCTACACGACCATAGCTCAATCCCGCCACTACACCAGCAAGGGAGCAATGCGACCAACGCTGAACCACGCATCTCACCCCACCACAAAAGCGAGGGAGCCAAAGCGACCAACGCTGACAGGTAAAAACTCCCCGGGTTGGTGGGCTGGGTGTGGTTGTGTGGTTTAATTGAAAACCGTGTGAAGACGCCGGTACTTAGTGCGTGGGGAGAGCCGCCGAAAGGCGGCAAATCCCCACAAACTTAGTACCCGCTGCGTCTTCGCCCGAGCAGGAGCGCGTTTTCAATTAAACCATACAGCCATCCCCAGCCCCCTCTCCGGGGAGCCATTTTTATCTACTTCTTAAAGGGAAACTTCCCCGATTCCAGCCTCTTCTTAAGCATCACGCCACCGATAGTCTGTGGCTGCTTAGGCGGATTATTCTCAGCTTCTCTTTCCTCCGCTTCTGCAATTCTGCGGCGAATCTCTTCCATCTTGTTATCCATTGCAGCAATCTGATCTGCACATGAAGACAATTCTGCAGCCAGCTGTTCTGCTTCAGAATCTGGAATATTCTTCTTATAACGGACCTTATGCTCCACGCTCGCCCAGAAATCCATGGCAATTGTACGGAGCTGAACCTCAACCTTCATCATCTTCTTTTCATTCTGAAGGAATATCGGTATCTCAATTATAAGGTGAAGACTTCTGTAACCGCTTGGCTTAGGATTCTTGATATAATCCTTTCTCTCGACAAGCACTACATCGTCCTGCTTTAACAGGCAGTCCGCAAGCATATAGATATCTTCCGGGAAAGAGCATATTACTCTTACTCCCGCAATATCTCTTATACCTTCCTCAATGCCTTCCATTGTTATAGGAATATTTTTCTTCTTCGCCTTCTTAAATATGCCATCCATAGACTTAATTCTGCTCTTGATACTCTCAATAGGATTTCTGTCATACTGTAATGAGAACTCCTCATTAAGCACCTTGAACTTAGTCTCAACCTCCATAATGGCGCATCTGTAATAAGCCATCAGTGTGTTAAACGGCATAATATTTTCTTTTAATAACTCAAGCATTTCATCAGAAAGGAGATTCTCTTTAATGAATCTTTCCTGTTCCTGCTTGAGTATCTCTTCTAATAACATAGTAACCCCTTTTACCTTTGATGCATCTTAAAGTGCCTTCTTAATAGCAGCTAAAAGCTCATCATATGTATCAAATGCCTCTAATTCAGGATTATCAGCCTTAATCTGCTCTGTACTCTTAAAGAGGAAGCCTGCCTTGCTTGCTTTAATCATTCCTAAGTCATTGTGGCTGTCTCCCGATGCAATAGTATCATAACCAATAGACTGTAAAGCCTTAACTGTTGTAAGCTTTGACTGCTCACAACGCATCTTGAAACCTGTAATCTCGCCATTGTCAGCTACCTCAAGTGAATTACAGAAAATAGTTGGCCAGCCCAGCTTCTTCATAAGCGGAGTAGCAAACTGTGTAAATGTATCTGAAATAATGATAACCTGTGTTATGCTTCTTAATTCATCAAGGAATTCCTTAGCACCTGGAATTGGATCAATCTTAGCAATAGTATCCTGAATCTCCTTAAGTCCAAGACCATGCTCCTTAAGAATACCAAGTCTCCAGTTCATAAGTTTATCATAATCTGGTTCGTCTCTTGTTGTTCTCTTAAGCTCTGGGATTCCGCTTGCCTCTGCAAATGCAATCCATATCTCTGGTACAAGAACGCCCTCAAGGTCTAAACATACAATATTCATAATTCCTCCTTCACAATCTGATATATAACCAAATTCTATTATATTTTACTCTAGGATGGCATAAAACTCAATATGCTTCTCCCAGATAAATTCCACAGTAAATTCTTTTGCGAATTCCTGATAATTTGTTGAATATACCTGACAACATATCAGTGAATAAGCAGGTTACATTGTCAATCCGTTCTGTATCTCCAAGATTTAACGCCCACTGTTCACAAAGGCTGATATTCCGGTCTTAAGTCTTTCCAGACCATCCATCAATGTTGCCTTAGGGCACGCCACATTAAGCCTTAAAAAGCTCCTTCCGTCACCACCAAAGCCTTTTCCAGCTGACAGATACAGACCTGTCTCTTTTCGTATATATGCAGCAAGCTTTGTTGAGTCATCTGTAATATTACTTACATCAAGCCAGCATAAATATGTTGCCTTGGATTCTGTCATCGAAACTCCATCAATCTCTGCATCCACATAATTCTTCGTAATCTGTTTATTCTCATAGATATATGCTCTTAACTGCTCAAGCCATTCCTCGCCCTTTGTAAATGCAGCTATAGCCGCATCCACTGCGAAAACATTTGGCTCTGCAACCTCATCGGTATTAATTGCGCGCCATACCTTGTGACGAAGCCGCTCGTCCGGCACACATATTGCTGCTGTCTGTAAACCTGCCATGTTAAATGTCTTAGTAGGTGCTATGCATGTTACAGATATCTTCTTACATACCTCCGAAGCACTTGCAAATGGCACATATCCTACTCCTGGGTCTGTAAGCTCACAGTGAATCTCATCAGATATAACAACAACTCCATACTTATAAGCAAGCTCTCCAATCCGCGCAAGTTCTTCCTTACTCCATACATTTCCACCCGGATTCTGTGGGTTGCACAGAATAAGAAGCGTTGTCTGTGGGTTCTTAAGCTTAACTTCAAGGTCTTCAAAATCTATCACATATCTGCCATTATCGTATACAAGCTGGCTCTGTAACACATTTCTGCCATTATTAAGAATACTGTTAAAGAAAATGTTGTATACAGGTGTCATGATAACAACATTCTCAGCTGGTGTTGTAAGCTTTCTTACAGAGCTTGATATTGCAGGAATAACCCCTGTTACAAACATAAGCCAGTCGTCTTCCATCCTGAAATTATGGCGTCTTTCCCACCAGCCTGTGTATGCATCATACCAGTCCTTTGATATCTCAGTATAACCGTATACACCGAGGTCTGCCTTTGCCTTAATAGCCTCAGTTATCTCAGGTGCCGTCTTAAAATCCATGTCGGCAACCCACATAGGAAGCTCGTTCTCTGCCACATTCCATTTTAAAGAATCCGTATTACGGCGGTTCACTACTGTGTCAAAATCATATTTCATTCTCGGATTTCCCTTCTTAATTCTACTTATTAATTCCTGCATACTATCTTAGTAAGCGAAGGATCAACCTTATCCTTCTCAATTATAAGCTTATCTATACTGTCTGCTGTTATCGTTCCTGAAGTTGGATTTAACACGCTGTCAACCCTGCTGGTGATATCAGCATCTACAGTTGAATACTCGAAAGCAAGTGTTGTATTAATAAGCTTGCAGTTCTTCATAACAAGATTATCAATGTAACACAATCCCTGAAGGCTCTCTATTGTACAGTTGATAAACGTAAGATTCTTTGAATTCCAGCCAAGGTACTCACCTGAAATGTATGAATCATACACTGTTATATTTTCAGCATTCCAGAAAGCATCCTTGCTCATAAGTCTTGAATTTCTTATCTCAAGATTCTTACTTCCATCAAATGGATAATTGCCGACAAGCTTAAGACCGTCAATCTTCATATCGTTGCTGTTCATTGCAAAATAATTCCCCTTTGCCACTACATTTGTCATAGTAACATTATCACAGCTCCAGAGAGTTTCCTCGGCATTGACGAACTCTACATTCTTAAGGCCTAATCTGTTGCATCTTCTGAAATTCTTAGGTGCTTCAATAATTGTATCCTCAACATTAATATCGTTAGTGTACCATACTCCTGCTCTTCCCATCTCAAAGAAATAACAGTCCTTTACATTGACATTGTTGCAGTACCAGAGTGGATATTTCCACTTAAAACTGCTGTTTACAAGCTCTATATTACTGCTCTCCTTTAATGGAGACTCACCATCATCAAATATAGAATCTTCAATACGAAGGTCTTTGCTTGCAAAAAGAGCACGTTCTCCTGTAAGAAGCTGCTGCTTAACTAATTTCTTTTCCATATTTACTCCATTCTTATCTACAAACATTAAAACCCAATCACCATATTATAAGTGATTGGGTTACATTCTAAACATTCTTAAGGTTCTCTACCATCTCTTCCATTGTGTGCCAGCCAAGTACTGCACATTTAACTCTTGCTGGCATATGAGAGATATCTCTTAATGCTCCGGCTTCATCAAGCTCATCAATCTCTTCCTCAGTTGCCTCATCCTTAATCATCTTAAGGAAAAGTTCTGAGAGATGTACAGCCTCATCAACAGGCTTTCCAATGATAAGCTCAAGCATTATATCTGCTGATGCCTGCGATATTGCACAGCCATCTCCTGTAAATGCCCCATCAACAATAGTTTTCTTAGCATCATCAAACTTAAGCTTTAAGATAATGTCATCTCCACAGCTTGGATTAACACCCTCAAGCTCTAAGTCTGCATTGTCTATATCATGCTTATGATATGGATGCATGTTGTGGTCCGTAAGAACCTCATTATAAAAAGTTTTAGTCTCCATATCCCATAAGCCCCCTGATCTTAGATAGTTCTTCTACAAAATGCTGTACTTCTTCTTCTGTGTTATAGAAAGCAAAGCTTGCTCTCGTTGTTGAATTAACCTTAAGGAAATCCATTAATGGCTGTGCGCAGTGATGCCCTGCTCTTACTGCAATATGCTGTGAATCAAGTATAGAAGCAACATCATGTGGGTGTACTCCGTCAATTGTAAATGTGACTATACCCTCATGGTCTTCTGCCTTCGAAGAACCTATTAAATTGACTCCCTTCATGTCCTTAATTGCATCTACAGCAATCTTAGTAAGCTTTCGCTCCTGTGCCATAATTGTGTCAAATCCAACATTGTTAATATAATCAATTGCCGCATGAAGTCCTACTGCACCGCCTGTATTAACAGTTCCTGCCTCGAACTTATGTGGAACCTCTGCATATTTAACTCTGTCCCAGTGAACAATCTCAATCATCTCACCACCGCTTAAGAATGGTGGCATCTTGTCAAGAAGCTCTTTCTTGCCATATAATGCTCCGATTCCCATAGGTGCTAACATCTTATGTCCAGAAAATACAAGGAAGTCAACATCAAGGTCTGTTACATTAACCGGCATATGAGGAACACTCTGTGCTCCGTCAGCCACAATAACCGCACCATGTGCATGTGCAACCTCTGCAATATGCTTTATATCATTAACTCTTCCTAATACATTAGAAACCTGGGTAACTGCTACAAGCCTGGTCTTATCTGTGATAACCTCTAAAGACTTGTCTGTAATCTCTCCATTCTCATCAGGTATAAGCTGCTTTAATACCGCTCCACATTTTTCTGCAACCTGCTTCCATGGAAGGAAATTGCTGTGGTGTTCCATAACACTAACAACAATCTCATCACCCTCTTTAATGAAATTCATTCCATAACTGTATGCAATTAAGTTAAGACTCTCTGTAGCATTTCTTGTAAATACTATCTGGCTTGCATCTTTAGCACCAATAAACTGTGCTACTGCCTTTCTTGCATTCTCATAGCTTTCTGTAGCAATCTCACTTAATTCGTATACACCTCTGAACGGATTGGCGTTCATCTCCTGATAATACTTATTAACTGCATCAAGAACAGCCTGTGGCTTCTGTGTAGTCGCTGCATTATCAAGATATGCAATATTGCTTCCCGAAATAAGTGGGAAATCTTTTCTTATAGACTCAATCGTCTTACTTAACTCACTCATTAATAAACCTCTTTAATGTAGTCATGTATCTCGTTCCTGATACCATCATCAGGGATTTTGCCGCATACAGCTAAAAGCTTAGCTGCTGCCAGCATATTATAACATTCTTGTGCCGGTATTCCTCTTGATTCAAGATAGAATAAAAGCTCCTCATCAGGCTTTCCTATAGTTGCACCGTGATTACCGACAACATCTTCTTCTGCACATAGAATAATAGGAATAGTCTGGTTGACACATTTTTCATCAATAAGAAGAACTTCTTCCTTCTCATTACCTACAGAACCTGCTGAACCCTTAACGAAATCAATAGTTCCTCTGAACAGCTTAAATGCTGTATCTCTCAATGCACCTGCCGCATTGATTGCACATTCTGTCTTCTTGCCAATATGTCTTATGCAGTAGTTCATATCAAGTCTTTCTTTACCTGCTGCAACATATCCAATCTCTGCAGACATAGAGCTTCCATTACCTGCAAGCTTAATCTCACAGCCTTCGTATCTGTTCTTACCGCTTAAGTAAAGCTGCACAAGCTCAATTCTTGCACCGTCTTCGCAGTAACCACCGATATCATTAATAAATGTTGTCTCTGCGCCTACCCTCTGAATCTGGATAAGACGGATAACCGAATCCTTCGCAGCATATAATCTTGTCTGTACTGCTGCAAAACCTTCCCCGTCCTTATCTCCGTTAAAATCCATATAAACATCAATGCTGGCATTCTCTTTAGTTTCAATACCAACAACATTGATGTCTGCATTACTCTTTCCATAATTGAAGTTGAGTCTTACAAAACCTGCATTCTTCTTATCTGTTATATAATATACAGGTTCAGTCTGTGACTTCTTAGCTGCCTCTGTAATCTCCTGACCACATCCTCCAATGATATTGTCAAGCTCCCCATTGTTAAGCTTTCCATCATCTATAAGACTGACATCATTAACAGAAGCATTTAACTCACCTGTACGGTTAATTACAACCTCTCCAACCTTGCTCTGGTTCATATGAAGATGATTCCATGTCTTGGCTGGGATACGGTTTATTATCATGTCCTTTTCTTCGATACCTATCATATCATATTCCTCACTCTGATTAACTTAACCAATGCTGCCCTTCATCTCAAGCTTAATAAGATTATTCATCTCCATTGCATACTCAAGCGGAAGCTCCTTAGATACATTATCAGCAAATCCTGAAACAATCATTGCTCTCGCATCATCTTCCGGAATTCCTCTTGACATAAGATAAAATACAGCATCATCACTGATTCGTCCAATTGTTGCCTCATGTCCTACATCCGCATCATTAACACGGATATCCATAGCCGGAATTGTATCAGATCTTGAAATATCATCTATCATAAGTGACTGACATGAAACTGATGATTTACTCTTCTTAGCCTTGGTAGTCATTGTTACCGCACTTCTGAAAGTACTGATTCCGCCACCCTTAGATATTGACTTAGTACTTACAACTGATGTTGTAGCTGGTGCGTTATGAACTACCTTCATACCTGTATCAAGGTTCTGTCCTGCTCCTGCAAATGTAATTCCTGTGAATTCACAGCTTGAACGCTCACCATTAAGGATACTCATAGGATACAGATATGATACATGCGAACCAAATGAGCCTGAAACCCATTCAATCTTACCACCCTCAGCAACAGTAGCTCTCTTAGTGTTAAGGTTATACATATTCTTGCTCCAGTTCTCAATTGTTGAGTAACGAAGCTTTGCATTCTTAGCCACAAAAAGTTCAACCGCACCTGCATGAAGATTGGCAACGTTATATTTAGGTGCTGAACATCCTTCAATAAAGTGAAGACTTGCACCCTCATCAACAATAATAAGTGTATGCTCAAACTGACCTGCTCCTGCAGCATTAAGTCTGAAATATGACTGCAGAGGAATCTCAAGATTAACTCCCTTTGGTACATACACAAATGAACCACCAGACCATACAGCTCCGTGAAGTGCTGCGAACTTATGATCCTGTGGTGTAATAAGCTTCATAAAATGCTCGTGTACCATATCTGCATATTCACCTGTAAGTGCACTTTCCATATCAGTGTATACAACCCCCTGGTCAGCAACCTCCTTACGGACATTATGGTATACAAGCTCTGAGTCGTACTGTGCTCCAACTCCGGCTAACGACTCTCTCTCTGCCTTAGGAATACCTAATCTGTCAAATGTATCCTTAATCTCTTCTGGTACATCTTTCCAGTCACCCTTCATATTCGTATTGGCACGAACATAAGTAGCGATATTATCCATATTAAGTCCATCAATAGACGGACCCCAGTCAGGCACCTGCATATTATTATATATCTCTAATGACTTAAGTCTGAACTCTCTCATCCATGCGGGATCATGCTTCTCTTCTGATATCTTCTCAACGATTTCAGGAGTAAGTCCCTGCTTTATTCTGTAAGAGTCTTTCTCTTCGTTCTTAATATCATAAACACTTCTGTTTATGTCATCTACAAATGTCTTTTCTTCCATTACAAGCCTCCGAGCCTTAATTACCTGATGAATCTTTCGAAACCGTTCTCATTGATATCATCAATCATAGCACTGTCGCCTGTTGCAACAACATTACCATTGACAAGAACATGAGTATAATCCACCTTAAGTGCCTCTAAGATACGGGTGCTGTGAGTAATAATAAGAAGTGCTCCGTTCTGAGTCTTCTGATACTCTTCAACCCCCAGTGATACTGTCTTAACAGCATCTACATCAAGTCCTGAGTCAGTCTCATCAAGAATAGCAAGAGAAGGCTCAAGCATAAGAAGCTGTAATATCTCCGCTTTCTTCTTCTCACCACCTGAGAAACCAACATTAAGGTCTCTGTCCATATATGATGGGTCCATCTGAAGGAATTCCATCTTTTCCTGAAGGAGCTTCTTGAACTTGAAGTATGTCATCTTCTTTCCACGCTGCTCCATAGAACTTCTTATAAAATTACCGAGTGTAATACCAGGAACCTCAATAGGATTCTGGAATGACAGGAAAAGACCTGCCTGTGATCTCTCAGCAACATTCTTAGAAAGTAAATCTTCTCCGTTAAATGTAACCTTACCCCCTAATATCTCATATCTAGGGTTACCCATAAGAGCATAACCAAGAGTAGACTTACCTGCTCCGTTAGGTCCCATAAGTACATGAGTCTCTCCCTTATTAAGAGAAAGATCAACCCCATGAAGTATTTCTTTATCTTCAACACCAACCTTAAGCTGGCTCACATTTAATATTTCCTGTGCCATAATGCCTCCTTAGCTGTACATTCTTTTAGCAACACACATAATATCATTGAAAGAAAAGGTTGTAAAGTTATTCATAATAACAATTGTTACTATTGTTTAACATAGTTACTTCTCTTTTGCGGCTTGAACCCACAATTCCATCTCCCGTTTCTTTGCATCATTAATATTGCTTACTATTTCCCTTGCGAATATATCGTCGGTTTCTTTTTCTCTATTTCGGAAACCATCGTATCTTCATATATATATCTTACTTCCCTGAGATAAAATATAAACACGGGTATATCTTCACTGTAATCCTTACTCTTTGATACTACCAGCTCCACCCACTTATACTCGCCATCAAGAAGCCGTCTGTATCTCAATCTCAGCGATTTTTTATTATTTCTGAAATGTTCAAGCACCTTGTCCGGATTGACAAAATCTCTATATGCCCCGGCATCCTCAGGGTGAACTACTCCCATATCAATATATTTGTCAACATATTCCTTAATACTGCCTGATAATCCGGCATCTCTTATTATGTCCTCCTGGGTTGACTTTATAAGTTCATATCTGTCATGCAGGAAATCAGCCCTTAGTATCTTAATAAATGTATCATATACAATATCCATTGCATCTTCTCTTGCACCTGCCTGATAATCAGCTTCTTTCCATGAGAAAAGCACTCTTCTGTTATCCTCAGAATACATGGCTGGCTTAGTAATCTCAAATACATACCATTTGTATGTTCCATCCATATTATATCTTATCTGGTATGTTCCTCTTTTTTTCCCCTCATCAAGCTGTTTCTTAATTCTGTCAAGATTAATAGCTTCCTTGTAAAGTGAAACATCATCCGGGTGAATAACACCATACTTAATATATCTGTCTGTATATTCTGCAATAGTCTTAGGTCTTGGTATCATAATATAATCAGGCTCATCTGTCCTTCTTATAAAGTGATATGCTCCCGTATCCAGATCAACATCTGCAATCTTCCAGAAGTAATCAGTTATCTCCTTAAGATAAGACTTATCATTCTTTCTTGTTCTTAAAATAATAAGCTTATCAGCTACGTTATCCTTATTATCAACAAGCTTCTCATAGTCACTTATAGACATAGGTCTGTAGTAATAAAATCCCTGTGCATATTCACAGCCTAAAAGTTCAAGCAGCTTGAGCTGTTCATCAGTCTCAACCCCCTCAGCAATAGCAGGAAGATCTAGCTGTCTTGCCATATCAAGAACTGCCGTTATAATGCTTACACCTTTATCATTATTTTCCGGATTAAGGTCTAGAAATTTCATATCCAGTTTCAGAACATCTGCATCAATATCCTTAAGCATGTTAAGTGATGAATATCCGCTTCCAAAATCATCAATAAGAATCTTAAAGCCCGCATTCTTAAATGCCTTCTCCGTATCCTTAATTACCGAGCCATTCTCCACATATGCACTCTCTGTAATCTCTATTTCAATATACTCTGTTGAAATATTATATTTTTCAATCATGCCTTTAAGTATTCTTACAACATCCATAGAGTATATATCTGCTCTCGAAACATTTATTGATATTGGCAGTACTGTTCTTCCCTCATCAAGCCATCTTCTTATAGTCTGACATACTTTATCCCATATATACACATCAAGTTTATTTATGAATCCGTTTTTTCAAGCATTGGTATAAACTGTCCTGGTGAAATAAATCCTTTCTCAGGACTTATCCATCTCACAAGTGCCTCAGAACCAATAATCTTACCTGTCTCTAATATACATTTGGGTTGAAGATAAAATGTAAATTCTCCATTATCCATTGCGTTGCATATCTCTGGCATAAGCTTAGCTTCTATTTCCTGTTCCCTTGCCATACTCTCATCATACCAGCAGATATCCTTATCAGGGCGCTGTTTTGCTGTCTCTAGTGCACCATACGCATAATCACACATCTCTCCTGTTGTTATATCCTTATCTGCAGTCTTATATGCACCATAATATGCCCTTGTAATATCATGCCCCCTGTATCCGTTAACAATACCTGATATTCTTTTTCTGATTAGATTAATCACATCATCGTTCTCTTCAAATATAACACAGAAATTATCTCCACCCATATATCCGGAAATTGTTCCATACCCGGCATCTATACTCTTAAGAGCTTCTCCAATCTCTATAAGAAGCTCATCACCAGTTTCACGACCATACCACTTATTAATAAGGTGAAAATTCTCTATATCTATCGCCAGTATGCAATATGTTTTGTTATCAAAAAGTACTGTTTTATCAGCTATTCTCCAGAAAGTTCTTCTTAATGGAAGATTTGTAGTCAGATCATAATTATATCTATCAGGGTTAATCCTTAACTTATTGTACCTGCTCATGTCTACCATAGCTGCCTCCTTTATACCCTCAATATCTTATAAACCCACGTTGCTCAAAATACCTTTTTCATTTTATCATTATTACATTGATAAAACAATAATTTAAATATAAAATAACTATCAACCGGATATGTTTAAAAAATTATATAAAGGAGACTTTAACATGGCAAAATACATAATGGCTCTTGATGCCGGAACAACAAGCAACCGCTGTATTCTTTTCAACAGAAGTGGTGAGATGTGCAGTATTGCACAGAAAGAATTTACACAATATTTTCCAAAACCCGGCTGGGTCGAACATGATGCAGATGAAATCTGGTCAACGATTCTGGAAGTTGCCAGGCAGGCTCTTGCAAATGTAGGTGCTAATGCGTCAGATATTGCCTCAATAGGAATAACCAACCAGCGTGAAACAACAGTTGTATGGGACAGACATTCTGGTGAACCCGTATACAATGCTATTGTGTGGCAGTGCAGAAGAACTTCAGAATACGCAGATTCTCTTAAAGAGAAAGGGCTTACCGAAACAATCCGTAATAAAACCGGTCTTGTTATTGATGCATATTTCTCTGGAACCAAGTTAAAATGGATTCTTGATAATGTTAAAGGTGTCCGTGAGCGTGCCGAAAAAGGAGATCTTCTTTTTGGAACAGTTGAAACATGGTTAATCTGGAAACTTACTAAAGGTCAGGTTCATGCCACAGATTATTCCAATGCATCAAGAACAATGCTTTTTAATATTAACACGCTTGAATGGGATGACGATATATTAGCCCAGCTTGATATTCCAAAATGCATGCTTCCAAAGGCAGTCCCATCAAGCAGTATATTCGGTGAGACCTCCGCTGAATTCTTCGGCTGTCCTATTCCAATCGGAGGCGCTGCCGGCGACCAGCAGGCTGCGCTTTTCGGACAGACTTGTTTTGATGCAGGAGAGGCCAAGAATACATACGGGACAGGCTGCTTTCTTCTTATGAATACAGGAGAAAAACCTATTTTTTCCAAGAATGGTCTTGTTACTACTATTGCATGGGGACTTGACGGTAAAGTGAACTATGCCCTTGAAGGCTCAATATATGTAGCCGGAGCTGCCATCCAGTGGCTTCGTGATGAAATGCATTTTATAGATTCTTCACAGGATTCAGAATATATGGCAAGAAAGGTTCCCGATACCAATGGATGCTATGTTGTTCCCGCATTTACAGGACTTGGCGCGCCATACTGGGACCAGTACGCAAGAGGTACTATCTTAGGAATAACCCGTGGTGTCAACAAATATCACATTATACGCGCCACTCTTGAATCAATCGCTTATCAGGTAAACGATGTTCTTACTGCAATGAAAGCAGATTCAGGCATAGAACTTTCTTCTCTTAAGGTCGATGGTGGAGCTAGTGCTAACAATCTTCTTATGCAGATGCAGGCTGATATATCCGGTGCTCCTGTAAACAGACCTGTATGTGTTGAAACAACTGCCATGGGTGCGGCTTACCTTGCCGGACTTTCAGTTGGTTACTGGAAAAGTACCGATGACATAAGAAAGAACTGGTCTGTAGACAGAACATTTGACCCTGAAATTACCCAGAATGAGCGTGATTCCAAAGTCAGAATGTGGAAAAAAGCTGTTTCTTATTCATTTAACTGGGATAAATAATTCCGTCGGATGATTCTTCTAACATATAAAAGCGATATTGTATAAAAGTAAATTCATACAATATCGCTTAATCTTTTATTACCTTACAACACTCTTCTGGTTTTTGTGCATTGCACGAAATTTAGTAATGTTATTTTACCTATTATCCACCTTCTCCGGATACATATCATGATTTGCCATACGGTTGAATGCCACATCTTCCCACTTAGTTCCTGGCTTTCCATAATTGCAGTATGGATCAATGGAAATTCCACCACGTGGTGTGAATTTGCCCCACACTTCAATATACTTTGGCTCCATCAGATTAATCAAATCCTTCATAATCACGTTCACGCAGTCCTCGTGAAAATCCCCATGATTACGGAATGAAAACAGGTACAGCTTTAAGCTCTTGCTTTCCACCATTCTCTCGCCTGGGACATACGAAATAATAATGTTTGCGAAATCAGGCTGCCCTGTAATTGGACAGAGACTTGTGAATTCCGGGCAGTTAAACTTCACGAAATAATCATTTTCTGGATGTTTGTTTACAAATGTTTCAAGCAGGCCAGGGTTGTAATCTGTCTCGTAATTGTTCTGCTGGTTGCCTAATAATGTTAAATTCTCTTTTTCTCTCATAGCTTTCTCCAATTTTTATTTTATTGCAGGGTCACTTACCCCATTTGCTGCAAATGCAGCCGCTCTGTCGATACAGGTTCCACATTTGCCGCAAGGCACATCCTTTCCTTCATAGCAGGACCATGTAAGCTCGTATGGTGCGTTAAGCTCTAAGCCCATCTTCACCACCTCCGCCTTAGTCATATTCACAAATGGCGCCTCCACCTTTAACTGATGTCCTGAGCCCTCAAAAATCGCCTGATTCATAGCATCATTAAACATCGGTGAACAGTCTGGATAGGCAAAACCGGCTGAATCATCTGCATGTGCGCCATAAAGAATCACGCTACAGTCCTTGCTTAGTGCAATGCTTGCCGCCGATGAAAGAAACAGTCCATTTCGAAATGGCACATAGGTGCTTACAGGCTTTTCGCCCTCCGTCTTTTCAATCTGCCTGGCATAGCTCTCCTCTGGAATTTCCTCTGTAGACTGCTGCAATAAAGAGCAGTTGCTATATTGAAAAATCTTACTCAGATCCAGGAATAACTGCTCCACTCCGTAAAATGCAGAAACAGCCTTTGCCGCCTGAATTTCTTTATCGTGCTTCTGTCCATAAGAAACTGACAGAGCAATTACATTGTCCTTTCCATATCGGCTCACTGCCAATGCCAGTGCCGTAGTGGAATCCACGCCACCGCTTGATAATACTAATGCTTTCATAACTCATCTCTCCTATCTTAGATACATTTGTAATGCTGCATCGTCCTTAAAGCTTCCTCTTAACTCTACAGTCATTGTTCTCGTGTTGTTTTTCTTAATTCCTCTTGCCGACACACAGCTGTGATATCCTTCAAGCACCACCGCAACATCCTCGCTTCCTGTTATCTCTGCCATAATGTCCGCAATATCCTGACCGATTCTTTCCTGTAACTGCAGTCTTCTTCCAACCATATCGCATATTCTTGCAATCTTTGATAAGCCTATAACCTTCCCATTAGGAATGTACGCAACTGTCGCCTTCATATCATACATAAGTGCCATATGGTGCTCGCAGTAAGAAAACAGGTCGATGTCCTTCATAACTACAACCTTAGAAGTATCAAGCTCCTCAATTTCATCCTCAAATGTCTTATCAAACATCTGCGCAATTTCGTGATTGGAGTAATTCATCCCAAGAAAGACCTCCTCGTACATCTTCGCAACTCGCTTTGGTGTATCCTTTAAGCCCTCTCTCCGGGTCGTCGCCCAATGCAACAAGAATCCCTCTAATATGCTCCTCAATCGCTTTCGTATCTATCATCATAATCTCCATTCTTGCTTCACCCCGCAAACTTTGGGCTGAAAGCACAAATTTGCATGTGAAAAATCTTTGATATTAGGATTTTTCACATTATACGCCCCTTTCCTCTGGGTTCCAGATTACCTTGTGCATCTGAATCTGAAGACGCAAATCATTCATCCTTTTACCGGTCATGAAATTCACGATTTCCACTGGCTCAATTGAACCAAACACTGAGCTTATGAATACCTGGCATCTTTCTGTCAGATGAAATTTTTCAATTATTTTCTCTGCACATTCCAAATCATTAATGCTGCCCGAAACGAACTTGACTGTGTCCTGCTTTCTTAGAGCTTCCATATTGGAGAGAAGCATTTTCTCCTCACAGCCGCTGGATGGCAGCTTGTAATCCATAGTAAGGCTAAGTTTTTCTTTTGAAAATGCATTGGCAAGGGGAGCAATATCAACCGCTCCATTAGTTTCAATCTCTACTCGAATGTCCGATTTGTTCAATAATTTTTCTACTAGACTCCTGATATCCTTCTGTAATAGAGGCTCTCCCCCTGTCAGCGTCACATTTTTAATGCCTGTCTCACTGACATATTCACAAATCTCATCTGGTGACAGCTCCTCGTAATCACAAGCTGGCTCATTGGCCCACTTTGTATCACAGTAGGAGCAATTCAGGTTACAACCCTTGAATCTGATAAACACCGCCAATTCTCCGGCTCTTCTTCCCTCTCCATTAATACTTATAAATTTCTCAACAACTTTCATATTAGTTTCTTTCCTTTATTCTTCGTATGCTGCTACATTATTAGGTGTCTCGTATACTTCCACTCTGTGGATTGGAAAGCCTTTTGCACTCATCAGCTCATAGAAATATTTTGAAAAATGCTCCGCAGTAGGTCTGAAGCCAACTTCAATCATACGAAACTCCTCCGCCTGTAATGCAGCAATTGTCGCACCTTTTAGAGAACCTTTTTCATAAATCAGGCTGTGGTCAAAATCATCACAGATATCCTTCAAAGCATTTTTTAAATCAGAAAAATCCACAAGCATTCCTCTTGTCTGACCCTCATCCTTTAACTGGTCTGCTGCTATTTCAACAACAACTCTCCAGCGGTGACCATGAAGATTCCTGCATTTTCCGTCATACCCCTTCAGAAAATGTGCAGAATCAAAGCTGCTCTCGGTTTTTAAATAATACATTTTAGTTTCTCCTCTAATTTATTGGGAATAAAAACAGAATTGCTTAGAAAAGAACGTGCCCCACTGTGAGCACATATAGAAAGCCCTGTAAATGTATACACACCTACAGGGCTAAATTACATAAAAAGTCTTCTTAGCAGCCCTGGTTTTATTTAACGACAGGATGGTACAAACGAACTGTCGCGCATTTTTATGCGATATGTCTATTATAAGTATTTTTCTGGATATGTCAATGTAAATTTTCCCCCAGCAGCTGCACCTTTATCACGTTCATTATGCGTGCCGGGTATGTTTCCTGAATTTCTCCTGCAATTGTTATTGAAACCATATCATTTACTGCCAGGTCAGACAGCTCAATCTCTGTTTCCTCCTTCGTCCATGAAGTTTTATATTTGACCCTATTAAACCAATCTTAAACCGATTAATCTTTTAATATATCTTATCAACCTCATCTTCATACACTGATTCAGTATGAGTATCAAATAGCACCCATTCCACCAGATCAAAACAATCTGGATTATCCTGCAAGAACCGGTTTACTGTATGTACCGCAATCTTTGCTGCCAACTCAACAGGAAAACTATATATTCCCGTTGATATTGAAGGAAATGCAATAGACCTGATTCCATTATCCATTGCCAGCTTCATAGAATTAAAATAGCAGTTAGCAAGAAGCTCCTCTTCTCTATCTCTGCCTCCATTCCATATCGGTCCTACAGTATGAATAACATAATCGCATGGTAAATTATAGGCTTTTGTTATCTTTGCTTCTCCAGTCACGCATCCGTGAAGTGTCCTACACTCAGCCAGAAGTTCCGGTCCTGCGGCTCTATGAATCGCACCATCTACACCGCCTCCGCCAAGAAGAGAGTTATTTGCTGCATTAACAATTGCCTGCACATCTGTTACTTTTGTTATATCTCCTTTTACTGTCTTAATCAAATACATCTTTCTTACCTGCCTGTTTATTATATTACCTCTGCCCCAAATGGCATCAGAGACAATTTAGCAATTTTGAAAAACTGCTTTCCGAAAGGAATTCCGATAATTGTTATACAACATATCAGACCTGCCAAAACCCACGACAGTCCACTCAACAATCCACCACATATAAACCAAAGTATATTTCCTAATATGCTCATATCAATATTCCTTCTCTATCTCTCCATATATTCCATACATTTTCTTGAACGCATCAAGGTCTGCCTGATTTTTAATCAGCATAACCTCCTCTATCTTACCTGTATGAATGTCCTTAAAGCCTGCAACCTGCTCACCATTACATATGCTTGCCTTGATTACTGGTTTCTTATTTTCTTTATCATATGTCTTTATAACTGTCTTTTTCTTAAAGAATCCCACTCTGAGCACCTTCTTTTGACTTTGCCATCAGTATAACAACTGCCTATACCATTCATCCTTCGTCATATCATCACCACAAATTGTATGGTTTCATGGTTTCTGAATTTCGATATTCATGTTTCTCATAATATCCTATCAGCTTACTCTCATCTCTGAGTGCCACCATGTAAACATCTTTATTCTGTTTCTCATTATGAAAAGTATAAACGATATTATGGCTTTCATCTGCTGCAAACCAGTCCACGACCTGCTGTATTTTATTCCTAGATTCCGGACTATGACAATCTAACAAACTTCTTCCAATAAGTTTATCTCCGCCTCGCTTCGCATAGCTGGTAACAGCTGCCGGATTCATGTAGATAATCTCATGTTTGAGATTGCATATAACAACGGTTGCCCTGTCCTGATCAACAATACTCTTATAAAAGCTGACATAGGATTTAAACTTAATTACCTTTTCATTATCCAGCCTCTTTTGAAGTTGTGGTTTCTTTCTTCGATAATAATCGTATATCTCTCCATCAGGTATCCAGATTTGTGCCTCATTTATCTTATCAAGTACAGCTTCAACAATCTGTTCATCTGCCAGTAAATCAGGTACTTTATCATGCTCTGTTACATACTTTTTGTATTCTTCATACACCCATTCTGTAATCTTATCCTTCTGCTTCATCTTTAGATTACTAAATTGTTTGTTCATCTGTAAAATCTGACCATCAATCTTTTTATGTATTTTAGTTTTCTTACTTTTTGCCATCTTCAGCTATCCTTTAAAACTTCACTATTTCCGGTTCATGGGTAAATGATGAGAATGTGACTGTTGCATTCTTGAAATAGAATACCTCGGTATTTCCATCATCTGCTGAGTACATATTCTGTAAAGATGGATAAGCATCAAGCATAGACTGTCTTGCTTCTCTTCTGTCATCTTCTACAAGTTCTCCGGCTACACGAAGCCACTCGCCATTTTTAAATGCACAAATTTCTACCTTCGGGTTTGCGTGAATCTGCTTTGAAACATCCTTTACCTTGCCAGTCTGAATATACAACTTTCCTTCAAAAATGTGTGCTGTTCCAAAAGGTCTTACCCTTGGCTGGTCGCCTTCTACTGTTGCCAAATAATATGTCTCTGCTTCTTTTAAAAATTTAGCTATTCGTTCCATGATGTAATCCTCCTGAATTGATTAATATCGTTTCATATTTACAAACAGTTTCATTTTATTGGTTATAAAAGTATATCTTCAATAAATCTATTGTTGCTTTGTCATTTATGACGGCCCGTCCTATTGTTATGCCATTGCTGATGATAATATATTCTCCGTTTTCATATCTGGCATTTACCAAATCATCTTCCCCTTTTAAGTCTATACATATACTTGATATAATTCCGCAAATCTCCTCTTGTGAGCTTCCGCTTTTTATCTCATAAGCATAATCCGCATCTCCTATCTCATTCAGATCAGTTACCAAACAATACTCCGCTCCATTCATCAGCATTTCTTCATTCAAAGTGGGTAATTGAGCCGTCTTATACTCATTAAATAAAAAGATAACTACAAGCGCAATGAATGCCGGAAAAAAGATACCGCCAAACCGCTGTGCATAATTTTGTTCTTCCCACCGCTTGCTATGACGACCAAACAGCGGTATTTTCATCTGCACCAAACCTGCTCCTATACTTACAAGCAAAAAATAAAATATAACTTTTATCAAAGACTCATCCCCCATTTAATCATTAATAAAAATATCGTTCCTAAAACGACGCCTACTAACCATATAAAGCGAAACACCTTGTTATATCTCGAACTATTAGAACAAGGAACAAGCCAATATTCCTGTGGAAACTCCAAAATGTATTCTTTTAATTCCTGCTTCAATTCCATGACTATACTCCACATTAATCCAAATAGCACAATGCACACCGTTCCATAATATGTAATTGATGCATTTGTAACCACAGCAAAGAAATAATGTGCCATCTTAAGAAGGAAGATACACCACGCAATACAGCATGAAATTGTAAACGCCCTTTTCATTTTCCACTTCAAACCAAATATAACCTCTGGAACGAATACAGTCAATGCCCCCATCGGCAATCCTCCTGTTCGTCCATGTGTGAAATCGCTCTCCGACTCCAAAGACCAAATTCCTATCAATACTATTACTGCTGGTATTAGTATGGTGCAGAACAAGTTATATGCAATAATCAACACATTTTCATTGTCGTCGTTCATAACTTAGCCCCCAATCAGTTCATCAAGCCTGATAGCCACTCTTCCTGATAATGAATAATACAATGCTGTTAGCTTTGCCTTGTCGTACAAATTTGCATACACATTATAATAACATAGCGATATTGACATACCGAAGCCAAATATTTTTAAGGGTATAGGCGTTACATCAAGTTCTTAGTATATGAAATTTGCAAATTATTCTTGGATTTGGCTCAAATCAAATGCACCGTTCTCAATCAACTTCAAAATTGTGTCTACCAAGTTGTTTTTTACAGTTTCACTTTCATTTTCAACGCCAGAATACTCTACGTAAATAGTGTTCTCTCCCATATCAAAGGTTGCATAATATATTACGGTTTTGATACCTTGACTATTTGACTTTGTTACGAAATATCCTGCATCGATATCAACGCCGTCTACACTTGAAGTGATTGTATTTCCATCAATGATAGTATCTAATAGATTTACACCCTGTTTAGATACTACCATTCTTGTATCACTAATTTTTCCCTCAAAACCCAGAATATTATGATTGTCAGCATCAAAGTAAGCATCTGCGGTAACAGGCAGGTCTGCAAAAAGCATTTCAATCTCAGCATTGCTCAAAGGTCTTGTTGTTACATTTAAGTTAATTGAAGATTGTGATAAGTCATTTTTAACAAAAGTAATTGTTTCTCCACCATCCAGCGTGGCAATATCGTTTTTTGTACCAAACAGATTGCTTTGAAAAACTCCCACTCCAATCACAACAACGAGTACGAAGCAAGCAGCAACAGACACCCATTTTTGCCGATTAGTAATTTTACTTGTTTTTTTCATAGGTTCAGCCTCCTTAATATACTGATTATCGACATTTCCCAATGCCCTTAAAAGTTTCTTTTCTTTCATACAGAGATACCTTCTTTCTCTAACAATTTTTTAAGTTCGTTCCTTGAACGAAATAATGACATCTTGATTTTGCTCTCACTCATACCATATTCCGTTGCAATTTCTTTAATGGGCGATAAATACCAATATCTTCTCATAAAGATTTTTCGCTGTTCTAATGACAGGGAAGAAAGAAAGCGGTTGAGAATATCCGTTAGAGCAATTTCTTCAACAATGTTTTCTGTACTATCCAACGATGGTATGCACTCTTGTATTTCATCAAAAATCAATGACATTTGCCCACCATTACGTTTCTTTGCATTGAGCAGTTCGTACCTGTCCAAAGATAAGTTGCGAGTAATCTTCCCCAAAAAAGTTTTTAGGACAGATGGACGGTTAGGCGGTATGCTGTTCCAAGCTCTTAAATAAGTATCATTTACACATTCCTCGCTATCTTCGTCATTGTGAAGAATATTAGAGGCTATATATCTGCAATACTTTCCGTATTTTTTTGAAGTTTCGGATATAGCAGCTTCGGAGCGCTCCCAATATAAATCTAATATCTGCTTATCATCCATAAGCTTCTCCTCCTTCCCCTTGTATTAAGGTCTTTCACCCTAATAGACGAGAAAAATGTGTCAAGCGTCACTTAAATTCAAAAAATATTTATTCAAAGATTAGCTTTCATTTTTTGAAAGAATATAATAAAACAGCAAAAGACGTACACCAACAAGTCTCTTAATATTCAATGCGGAAAAAGTTATTTCAAATGGGGGTTTAATTTTGCCCCCTCCAGGGTATTATACTGGTTCCACCAAAGGCGGGGTTTCGCAACACCATAATTACTTGTTGCTTCCTAAAGGAAGCTCATTACTTCCTTCCATCTTCTTACTTATCGTTTTCTTCCTGTTCCTGTATGTATTTTCTTACCGTTTCTTCATTCACATTTCCTACTGTCGATACGTAATATCCTCTCGCCCAAAAATGTCTATCTCCCCACTTGCTCCTATATTCCGGATGTCGGTCAAACAACATCAATGTGCTTTTTCCCTTCAGATATGACATAAACTCTGAAACACATAGTTTCGGTGGAATTGCAATGTACATATGTACATGATCAATACATACTTTTCCATCTGTTAGTGTTACCTGTTTCATCTCACACAATTTTTTGATTATTTCTACTAAATCTCTCTTTGTTTCACCATACATTATTTTTCTTCTAAACTTTGGAATAAAAACAATGTGATATGTGCAATTCCAGCGTGTGTGTGTTATACTTTAATTATCCATTTGGATACCTCCTGTGTTTTGATATGGCCTGCGAAACCAATATCATTATAACACGGGAGGTTTTATTTTCTAGCACTCTAGGTAACGCTACGGCTTTGCCTCGGCCCCCATTTCAAATGGGGGATTAACAAAACTTTTCATTTACGGTTCATCCGGGAGCTGTACTACCTCTACAATTGCTTCAATTGTTTCAACCGGAGCATCACTCCATGGATATGCCGCATCATCACAGCCTGCCTGCTCAAGTAATTCTTTTACATCAGGACCTAATAATTTCTGATATACATCATACACAGATGCAAGCTTATTCGAAAATTCCACCTGTTCAGAGTTTCCTTTATCAGAAAACCATGATACTGTCTCTTTTTTAATCTCATCTGTGGTCATACTGGTTCCACCCCCCAGTTAAGCAAATGTGCTGCAGTTTTAATAGAATTCATTCCATTTCCCGCTGTTCCCGGCTGAATATCCGAATCAATTTCATCTAATATACCTCTGAATTCTTTATATGACGGCTTCACATCCTGTAATTGATTTTGTTTCTTTGGCTCTGTTTGCTCCATATTATTATCTTCTGCTGTTGCCAGCTCACTATTATCTTTGCTCGTAACGACCTGCTCTGTACTGTTTCCGGTATTAGTCATAGTTCCGGTTTCCTGCTACCCACATGCGGTCAATGAACATACCATAACTACCATAATCATCAAAAATAACTTATTCTTCATATCTTTTTTCTCCTGTCATTCTACATTATTATTCGTTCCATGATGATATATTGATTTTCTTCAACTGTTACAAAACCATTTTTATATTCTACGGTAATGTCACCTCCCATTCTTTCAGTCTCTACTCTCATGAAAACACTCCTAAAACATCTGTATAATTCTTGCAATCTCCATAACTACAATCTTTAGCATCACTCCACCGGACATCACATAAAACCATATCTCACGCATATGCTGTGACTTTGCAATTGGTGTTGCTATTGCTGCAATAATTATGATTGCAGCTCCGACACATCCAATTATGTTCGGAACGCTCACAAGTGAAAATATTCCAGGATTACAGCTTCCATCTATCGTATACTGAATTGTTTTATCCAGTCCGTCTCTTGCAGCTGCAAAGCAGCATATAACAAGACCATATGCCAAAATAAACAGGCTCCTTCTGCCCCAGAAATTAATGTTGCTTCTGTTACTGATTGAGTATCCAACAAACCCAACCAGCGATACAATCATAAGTGTAGTAACTGTTGTTACCATATTCCCCAAATAGAGTTTCATTCTTATCTGACCTCCCATAATATAAATGACGCAGTGCAAAACTGTAATATTACAATCTGCACTGCGTCTTAGCGTCTGGCTTCCTTTACTATAAATTTTTCTGCATCAATCAGGCTTTCTTCTTTACACTTTGGACAAAACAAAGAAAAATTTGTTAATACCGTATCTTTCCTTAATTTCAATCTTGTTTTATTCCCACATTTTGGGCAAAGAATCCATTCCTTACGCTCTGATTCATCGTTCAAATTGCTTCACCCTTTCAACTTATCTGCATTTCCTGTAAAAAGTGATCCATATGCTCTTCCAGTAACTTTATCACATGACTTTTGTCTTCTGCTCCATCATATATGCTGTAAAGCAAAAATATAGGTCCATAAAAATCAAGTGCTGTCTGTCTGGCTTTTTCTGCATCACCCAGCATTCCTGAAAACAAAGCTTCCATATAAGCTAATGGTCCGCTTGCAAGATAATTCTGATATAGCTGTGCCATCTGTGGCTCTCTGTACTGTTCCAATGTCATCATCTTACGAAAACAGCTTGAAAACTCTTCCTCTGTCCAATGAAGGAACTGCACCTTTGTGAACTGCTTAATCTTATCAAATGCCGTTTCTTTATACTCGGCTGTAACCTTTTCCAAATCACCCTCCGGCATTTCATACAGCTTTACTCTCTCAATATCCAATTCATTCATTTTTTCAATAATACTGTCCAATATCTCCTGCTTGCTTTTATAATGCTTATACAATGCAGCCTTTGTTACTCCAAGTTTTGAAGCAATATCATTCATGGATGTTCCCATATATCCACTCTGTGCAAATAACTTCAAAGCTTCTTCCAATATTTTTTCCTTTGTGTTCTTTTCCTTGCTTTCCATGTCTATCTCCTAATTTAAATCTGTCATCAAGTTACCTTTTGGTTACTTTAATTATAGTTACCTATCGGTCACTTGTCAATAGTTATCTTCTTCCTTCACCATCTGGCAGCAATGTAACCACATAATAAATAATTCCAAATACAGCTATACTTCCCATCATAATGCCAATCATCTGATTTACACTTACCACATTTCCATGAAATACCAGATTGCAATCAAGAGTTTCTCTTATCGCTTCAACCAGATCAGGCGTAGAGAAACCACTATCACCACGAAGCAGAATAGGGATTTCCGGATAGTCATGCAGATATTCATCCAGTACTGGCTGCAAAAAATCAACTACTTCGGTGCAGGAATACTGTGTTCCATCACGCAGCTGGATCTTTATCAGATCCCCGGTCATTCCATCATAACAGACAAGTGGATGATAACCATTGCTCTGATAGTGAAAGTTATAGGCTCTGCCTTCCTGTCTGCCGTATGCATCAAGAAGAGTGGAATCCAGATCCAGAATAACAGCCTGTGGCATCTGAATACTGTAAATTTTCTTCCGAAGCACTCGGTCAATCACAAGGAACTGGTTTAAGGTATCTTTATCCATACGGTTAAAGAATCTCGATACCGTAGGCTGTGATACAAGCGCATCTTTTTCAAGTACAGACTTGAATACTGGATCATTGGTCTTGAGAGTTTTGTCTAAAAGCTTATCAATACCAAGCTTGCTTATGAATTCTTTGATAAGAAGCAGACCTGCATCGGAGGAGAGATCTCCTCCATCAAAATTTATTTTAATCTGTCTCTGTTGTTCAGATTCACAGAATATTCTTTTTACCTCTTGTTCGATGAAGCTCATTTCTAAAGCCCTCCTCTATTTGATAATTTTTTCCAGATTAGCATATGCATTTGGAATCTTTACAACACTAACACTCTTTGATTCCAGTTTTCGTCCATTATTAATCACAACTTTTTCAATGCTACCTTTTATTATATAAGCAAATTTGGTTGTAGTTACGGATTCAATTTTTGAAATAGTATAAATATGATGTTCCTCTACATGACCGACTGCAGTCCAAAGGCGGTCAACGAGTTTATCATATATTATTGTTCCACCATCACAACTCACAGAGCTTCCCTTAACCAAACATTCATACCCCTTCTTGATAATAGATACCAAAGGGAAAACCACAAGCGAAACAAATAAATACGCAACAACAACTGGTAATAACAAATCTGGAATTGTAAAGGTTGCTCCCATGGTCGAACTCAATACTACCATACAGACTGCGGCAACAAATCCCACAACAAAGATGCATTGAAGTATGGTGTAGACAAAAGCATAGCCCCAGTTAAAGGTTTTCTTATCAAAACTCAACTTACTCATCATTATCTCCTTACTGTATATCTTCATTATTTCAGCTTCTGCTGTAACCGGCTTAAATAAATGCCATTTTCTCTTTATCGAAATAAGCAAATCATTTTCACCGATTTCTATTGCTTTATCACTTTCCCATGCCCAAGTATCCGCATTATATACTCTGCTGCTCTCTGGCATTTCATCATAACTGATACCCACATTAATCATATGCTTGCCTGCTGATAGTTCAACCATTTGTGTTTTTTGAAAGGATTTAGAGTTTTGTATACCCCATCAATCCTGATACAACATTCACAAATGAAAGGTGTTTTTAAAACTATCTTACCTTTAATATCTGACATTTTATAATACCTCCTCTCATATTTCACTTTGATTACCGGAACAATAATCGTTCAATTTTGATTTTACAATTCGTCAAACTGGAATTGAGATTTCATATATTCCAAGGGATTTAATAACTGTTATATTTTATTATCAAATATCTCTCAATCCCTTGAAAACACAAAGTTTATCGCAGGTGAGCTTTCCCTTATTGTTTCCCTTGTGTTATATCGTCCCACCAGTGTTTACGAACTCTGATAAGGGCAAATACAAGGGCACAAGAGGTCCGGTGGACCTCTGCTCTGTGCCGACCAAAGCGGCAGCGGAGACCAAGAAAATTATATAAAACAGTATAACACAAAATAAAAGTGACATGGTGAACTGATTGAAATGCTTCTGATTTTTGCAACAAATGATTGATTTAACGATAAGGAGATTTGATACGATGAGAACAATATTTGCAGAATACAATCCCAAGCGCAACAGTATTGATGTTTACACCGCTGTTGGCTATATGCTCCGCATTGACTGCCTCGAAGCTGAAAAGAACTTAAAAACCACACCAGGATCAGACTGTGCATTAAACGCACTCGCCATTGATGAACCTCTTGAATATGCAAAATTATATCTTGATGGAAATTTGCAGATGTGGGTAGATGCGGAAGATTCATTAGAACTATGGTGATTTTTTCAAACGCACTGATGTTAGCCTTTTTTCAATATCGTTTATTGAGAATATCCATTTTACCGTGCATAGATATTAAATATCTTTTTCCTCAACACCAGCCATTTTTGCTATTGTTAGCTTGGATATGCAAAGATAGGAAACAAGCACTTCAAAAAAATATTAGTTGCTTTTCCTTATCTTCAATCTCTCCAAAATATACAAGTCCTGCTTCTATTTAAAATTCTGAATTATGAACTCACTTCCGTTACCAATGAGGAATATCTTTCCGTCCGGTTCTTTATATACTCCTCACTGACACCATAATAACAATATAAATCTCTCGTTATTTTCTTAAACCTCTTTATGACCGACTTATTTCCAGTGTAGGATATTCCAAATATATTCCAGATATAATCTACCGCTATTTCCATGAAATCCTCACCAATTTTTATTTCATATAAATGAAAATCCAGGGGAATTACATTATCAGGCATTTGGTCAATCAATTTATTTCTAATTTCCATTTCATTCAAAAAATTTTTAACAGATTCTTCATTATAAAAATCTGGTTTTGGAATATCCTTCCTTTCGCCCAAAAGTTCCGGTTTATGCTGCATAATCAAACTAGCTTTTAGATTTTTCTGTCGTTCTATCCAATTTGTTGCGGCAGGATTGATTTCCACTAATTCATAATGATTCTTTGCATATTGCACCACTTCCGCAAGGGTATGTGGGTTGGCCACTATTCTCTTTTCTATCCTTTTTCGTCTGGATTGATAGATAGCATTTCGGATTCTAATCTTTAGAGATTGCTTTTGGGTTTCTCCAAATATAAAAACACTTGTAGGACCATCTTCACCATTTATTATGGAAACATGATTGATACTTTTATTTTTCATAAGTGCCCCCCTTACTCACAAATTCCGATTGAGATTTTCTTTATTGGTTCTAATATACGTCCCGTAGCCAATCGGGTCTTGTCTAGCACCAAAGATGTTATATTTTATACTGCTACATCAATAGAATTGCGAACTAACCTATTACCATTTTTGACAAGAGTAGATTCCACTGATTCTCTTTTGACATTATTAAGAATACTTGTATCAAACTTTTGTCCCGATTTCCAATTTGGATTAGCTGATTTCACTGCTGCATACATAGTAGCTCTATATTGTCCTTCGTATTGCTCTAAAGTCCATGTACCACTTAGTCGTTTGTCTTTGCTTACACTTAACTGATAATCTTTGAAAATATCCGAACGCTTCGTTGTATCACCATTTGAAAGACCGTTTTCCTGAATAAATTCCCTCTTCACATTATCAAACATCTTTTGACGATATTCCTCAGATACTCTTGTGAGTTGCTGCCACGATGTACCTTTGCCGGTAACATCCATTCCTGCCACTCCATTTGCATTCAGTAAATCGCCATCCGAATCAAATTGCTTCATCAGATTATTAATAATGGTATCTCTTCCACCGAATGTTTCATATATCATTCTTTCTTCTGATGACATCATGGCTTCATTTTGCATAATACCTGATAACCAGCCCTTTTCTTTCAAAGCCTTATATTGTTTGCTATTTGTGTTGATACCATTATAGGTATTGCCTAATCCGCTGATATTCATTGACATATAAAACCTCCGTGTAAATACATTCTAAATCCGTTTGAATTAACTCTATGCTATATAGTATAGATCGTCATAAATCTCCAAGAAATAAAGGAACCCACTTTATTAAGTATTTTTGTTTTTAGCATATTTCTAAAGCACAGAATACCATTGTCTGTTCATACGATCAGCTTCATACTGGTATGTAATCAACTGGTTCATGTCCTTTAAGCCGCTCTTTCCATATAAAATGCTTAAAGTCATATCTGGCACATTGTTCCATCCTCTGGTTGAAATAGTTGAAACCAGGTCATGTATCCAATTCTTCATTTGCTGCTTAAACTCTTTCGGAACTTTTCCGGAACTTTCAACTGCACTATCCACTAAGTCTAATATATTCTCTCCCGACTCCGTATAATATGTCCCATTTTTTTCCTCAAGTTTGTCTAATTCATATCCTGTATAACTATAAACCTGATGATATGCTTCGTATTTCATCTTTGATTCCTCTGTTACTTGAGAACTCTCACAGCCATCTTGTGTTGAGCAATAATAGATATGTTTATAGAGATTTTTCCCATTATTACCTACATTTAAAGCATTCTGCATCAACACCTTTGTTTCTTCATCCACGCCATCTACCGTTATCTCGTAACTGTATGGATTGACAGTAAAAGTACAATCTTTCGTAATAGAATACGTATCTACACCAGCCTGCTTTAAAATATTTGAAATCTGCGAATTTACCAATGCTCTTTCAAATTGGATTTTATCCGAATCTACACTGTCGCCGTCCACTTCAATTCCCCTGAACAAAGAATCCTGATAATTTACACCATTTATTTTTCCTGTCCGGCACATCTGCATCTCATAATTATATGCAATCCTGCGTTCTGTATCAGTCAGATTCGTCTCGTAATACTCTGAACTCTTATCAAAATACTTGGAATGAATATAATTTTCAGGGTTAGAATGTGTTTTTGCTTCTGCGGCAAGCTTAGAATACTTTTCCGTTAATGCTGCCCTAAATGCTTTACCTGTACTCATATATTCACTTGTTTTCGCATTAATCTGTGTTCCTGCATTCTCAATGAGCTCTTGATTCGTTTTTTTTGCTGAAGCTATATAGGACTTTAAATCAATGCTGCTGTCAATACTTGTATTATGTGTTCTTCCACTTGTACTTTTTGTCAGTTTTTCCTTGCCTAATGCACTGATCGTTAAAGTATCTCTTGTGCCTCTACAACCAGTGTTTTGACTGCTTGTCGCTTTTTGTTGCTGACCAAACAGAACATTAAGCAACGACTGATTAGCATTAATTCGACTGTTAAAAAATATATTCATATTATCACCAACCTTCTTATTATATATCGGATTATCCTAATCTTTCACTATCTTAATAATCACCGAATTTGTCATTGATTCCTGTTTCATACGAATACCATCGTGTAAATACAGACATATTACTCAGGAAATTTTTGACTTTGGAATTGTCTTCCGTATTCGAATAATAATCTTTCATTAAATCCCATACATTACGGATTTCGCCTTCCGATCCGGTGCGTAATGTCTGAAATGGGACATTTATATCGTAATTGTTCTTTCCGATTGTTATTTTCAGATTTCCATTAAATTTATTGTCCTCTGCAAAAGACGTTACCTGTTCTTTAAAAAACATCTTAAAATTCTCAGGTGGTATCGTTGATTCCTTTGCCAGACTGCTCCTTCCAACCTGATTTCTGAAATCCGAATTCAATATACTGTTAAAGTCAAAACCACCGTCTAACGTAAGGCTGGAATTTGCTTCGATTTCATCACAGTTAATCCCGTCCAATTCCCATTTTTCCGTCATCTTCCGGGCAGATTCTCTCAATGCCGCATTGGTGTCATTGCATTGATAGTAATAATCTGAATTATAATAAGTCCAATCACTGTGACCATCAGAATAGTATTTTTCATTCCATGCTTTGCCTTCCTGATAGTTCGCCTGACCTGCCGCCCTTGCATTTTCTTTCGCAAAAACCTCATACATCTCACTTACAATCTGTGTATTATCTGCTTCATTGGTTCCGGATGTCTGATGCTGCCCAGTCCGGTAAGTACGCATGGAAGTACAGCATTTCTCAAAATAAGAATCAAGATCCTCTCTGCTCACTTTTCCTGCATAAAAATCCTGCATATAATCCGAAATTTCTTTCTGCATCGCATAGCCAAAAGAATCTCCAAATGTTCTTTTCGGCATGCCTGTCACCACATTAAATTTTTGATAGCAGTCACATACATATACCAGTGGTTCTGTCATTTTCTCAAAGGTGTCTTTCCGGGTTTGAAGTTCTTTTTCCAACTCCTTTACTTTTTCTTTGTATTCATCATATTTACTTGTATCATTTACAATATTATTTACATTGTTTGAAGCAAGAGTTCCAATGTGAAGGGTACTATCACTCATATGTTATCTCCTAAATAATTTTATATATGTCTCATCGTTGTCATTTTCCGCTTCTGTTCCAGTCAATTATAACTTTTCCAGTCTTTCCAGAAACGCAACATAAAATTCTCTTTCTTTCATACAAGCCCTCTGAACCTCTATGCTTTTCGGAACATATTCCAGTGGATGGTCTAATTGATATAAAGCCTGTTTCGTTGCCTGAATTGCAGAATCTGTTGTGTTTCCCAAAATGTCGATGTTATCCACATCGCCCTCACCCTTCATCTGCTTATTCAGCCTTTGTACCATCATCTGTGATATATGGCTCAACATTCCGTTTTTCTTTATTCCCATACCATTCGCATTTACTTCCTTCGCAGCTTCCATCCATGCGTCCTTTCCTTTCACATTTCACCATCGCCTATTCACTCTCCATAACGGTCCAAGTGATCTATTACTTTTATGACCATCTATACCAAGTTCCGCTATTCAAAAGCTGTGCCATTCTTTCTTCATATCTTTTCACTGCTTTCTGCTGAATGGCACTAGGCACCACATAATCGTTACCAACTTCACGTATTTTCCCATTTACCAGTTCGCAATGTGTCCCGTTTATCACAAATTCTCTGCTTGTATCCACTCCCTGTGACGCAAGAAAATCTAAAATATAATCGGTGTATGTATCTGTCATACTTGAAAAATACTGCTGATCCGCAAAATGTATCAGGGAGTTCAGACCACCTATCATCATATTGCATCTTTCATCATCTGCCTTGCTTCCGTTTCCATAGCCCTCGCCCCAGACAAAATCTTCCTGTACCGTCATGCTGTATCCATTTCCAAGATTAAATCTGCTTCCAACCCCAATCGTGATACTGTTTGTACTGGGATCATATGGTTTGTACCCTCTGGTTTTAAATGGCTGCTGTACGGTTCCAAAGGTTTGAATCTCGGATGGGAGATATGACATACCCGTAATTGCCGTAAACGCTTTCTGCCCATTCACATAAAAGGAAGTATGGGTTGCACTGTCTATATCCGCTGTAATCTCGACTTTCTCATCATTGGCAAAAGGATTCTGTCCGGTCATTCCGGTTCCATATACATAGAGCATTCTTTGAAATTGATACCTTGTATGTGCATCAAAATGATTCAGTGACTCTGTATCTTCTCCCTTTACATCTCCATTGCAAAAATCAACAAACTCATTTTTACTGCCATCCTTTGTAGATAGCTTACCTGTCTTTGTGTTATAAACAAAATTATAAGAACTTCCTACGCCTGTTATACCCATTGCATTTCCTCCATTGCATTTTTTCGTTGCTATTCCTCTGTCATTCGGAATTTGCAATCACTTTCCTTATATGGTCCAAGTGATTTATAAATATATAAGTACACCTATTGAAACATCACATCAAAATCACCTCCATTTATTAGGCTTTCGCTTCAAAAACTGATCTTTTCTCCAGATAATCCGGTAGTTCTTTTAATTCAGAATTCATACCATTCTTTACGGCGTTATATTCCTTCCAGTAAATGGAATAGAATTCATCTTTTTTTGTAAGTTCTGCCGGAGTCATTTCATACCCCCAGCCGGCACCGGTATTCAACAATACATTCACACCCTGACTCTGAATTTGAACCCCATAACCACCTGATGTTAAAATAGTGAATTTTAATGTTCCACCTCCTGCCAGTGCAATCTGCTTGTCTGCAAGATTCTGATTTTTTCCCTCTGCCTGTTCCAAAAAATCCAGTAAGGTTAATTCTCCAATCCCTTTACATTTTGGATTGGTATTTTGATTTTTCATTGCACTTTTTGCCTGTTGGTATAACTGCTTTCTATCCGGTGCAACCTCTGACAAATATTCTGCCCTTAACTGCAATACCTGCCTTGAAATAGCGTCTTGTTCTGTCTTATCAGTAGCATTGGCAGCCTTTTGTGCCAGTTTCCTAATCTCACTTACAAATTCAGTCTGCGTTTTTGTACTTTTTCCTTTCGATGGAATATAAGACCAGTTTGGTTCTCCATTACTACCAGAAGTAATTAGCTGTTCCCTTCCAACTGTTCCTATATTTGAAAAAGAGATTCCCATAAATCCACCTCACGGTTCATAAATAAATCTATCTATAACTTTATATCTACTGACTTTCTGCCACTCTACTCTCTGGTGATGCCATCCTATGCACCAATTTGATATTTTCCTTTTACCGAACCCTCTTATGCCTTAATATCAAAATTTGATCTATCAGGTGCAGAAATACTCACAGATTCTGCTACAAGGCTCTGTGTCATACTTTTTACATCATTACCAGTTACGGATAAGGTATAATCACCCGTTTCTTTTCCTTCTGCCGATTTTTCTGCACGTTTCTTTGCAGCTTTTTCTTCCTCTGCTTTTTTAGCAGCTCTTTTCTCTTTTACTTTTTCCTCTTTTTCTCTGTTCTCTTTTGCTTTTCGTTCAGCATTCTCTTTCGCTATTTTCCCATCTGGATCATTTGTACCAGATATTGCCACCGAAATATTTCCGTTTTCATCAACCTTATAACTCAGATTTGTCAAAGTGCCCAAACATCCATTCACCGCACTTTTTGCACAATCTGGAATGGCTGCTAAGTTTTCCTCCAGATACTTTGCTTTTTCCGGATCATTCATACACTTCTGTAAAAATGCACTTGAAACGGATACTGTTGTCGGAACCCCTTGCATTGAAGTCGTTCCCGTATTCATATAATGGTATTTTCCTTGCAAGTATTTTGAATAATCATTTACATTGCTATACCCCGTCTTAATCTGCTCTGTTTTTGTCACACCGGGACGTGATGTTTTTAATTCAACTGTACTTGTTGTCACGTTGCCGTCTTTTGTATTTGTACTATCCTTTTCACTATCTGTTTTTTTAACAGTATTCTTGTAATTTGAAGCATAATACGATGTGCAACTGCTGTTATTGATACCTGTAATTGCCATAATCCTACCTCCCTGTTATTGAAACTTAAAATAATTTCTATTATATTGAACGACTTGGATATTTAATTTCCGTTGATGTAAATTCATCTTCTGCCGAAACATTGATATGCCCACTGCTGTCAATAGCATACTCTTTACCATAAACGGAAAACGTATCTCCTTCTTTATATCCGATTTCTATCCAGTTTATATCATTTAACTGTTTTATCTTTGCGTCAACATTTATGGTCTTTCCTGATTCCTGCAATAAATAAGTGTGTTTTCCTGCTCCCGCATCTATAGAAAAGAATCCCGGAGAAATCCTGACTTTCTCACAGACGGACAATACCTCCTCATTGCTGTAGAGATACCCCCACACACTCTTTCCCTGTGCCAGATCAGACAGGATATTGCCTGCCTTACACATTTCCCACTTATAATTTGTTCCTTTTTGATTTGTATTCTCTGCAAGCAACGATTCCGAGGCTGCCCAGCCTATCCTTCCATTGTTGACCGTCCATGTATATTTACCGCCACTTGATGTTGTCCATGAATAATAACTTTTATTACTTAATACCAAAGAATTATTTGCAGCACAAATGCCTGACATGGTGCTTGTATTCATTTTCGGTACTGCATAATTAGGTACTACCTGTCTGCTCCCATTAAGGTCAAAGGAAATAACCCCGTACTCCTTAAAATCAGAATTATATCCACAGGAAACATTCTCCCCAAAATTGATTGCATCCAAAATAGCACTTGAATTATTATAGTTTGCAAAATAATAAGCCAATTCACTGTTAGAAATATTCGCATTTTTATCTATCAGTGCAGCTATTGATTGCTTTGAAAAGCCTCGTGCAGCATCAGAAATACTTAAACTGTCCTGTTTTTTATTATTTCCTACTCCAAGCAACATCTGTATTGCTTTTTGGTGTATTCCTGCCTCTGCCTGCTTTGAATATGTCAACAGCTGGTTTACTGTGTTTACATCTGTTACTGTCTTCATAGCTAGTCTCCAAACCCTTTTTCAACATTAAACGCCAAACATATGCTGCAATTTGTCCAGCATATTATTTACTCTTCCTTCAACAGCTTCTGGCTGATTCCTTAATTCATACCTGCTTCCATAGTAATCATTTAAACGGTCTTTCATCTCATTACAAAATAATTTTTGATCTGTTTTACCATTTAAAAACTGATTGCAGATACCACTTATCTCTTTCTTCTCATTTGTATAAAAAGCTGTCTCATCTGAGATTATTTCTGACTTGTACTTATAAGATTCTGTTTTGCTTCCAATTCCAACAACCATGTAATCTGGTGTCATTTTCTCCATGATAGAATTACGTGCCGAATCATTAAAATGAACATATTCGTCAATCATGTCTGAAAAACCTGCTTGTAATTGCTCTGGAACATACATTTCATTTACTTTTCTTAGCCCCGCTTCACTTGCACTTAACAAAAATACAGATTCATAGGAAGTTCCTCTATATCCCTCCTGAGCATTCAAAAAATCTACATCTGCTGTCATTGCATTAATCTTCTCTTTTAAATCTTTCATTTCATCTTCTGTCAAATATTCAGAAGCATTTTCGTCCAGCCATTTTTCAAAAACCTCTGACTGATTTTCCGAACAGCCTTCAAACGCACTTTGTTCTCCAGAAATGGAAGTTGCTTTCAAATCTAATTTGAATAAATTTTCACATTTATATTCTGCTGGTATCTCTCTTATTTCTCCATTAATAGATGAAAAATGCATTGTATGAAAATCCGATACCTTATTACGAGCAGTCTCAACTAACTTTCTTGCTGAATCACTGATTTTCACATCATCCTCCGAAATAATATTCTGAGGAACAGTTGTTTTCTTCTCAACCTTATTTTTTATCATCTCTGGATTATTAATATACCTATTTCCTTGAACTTTCATTGTGTCCTCCATAATTTTAATTATTCAAATATATTTTCATAAGTGTATGTATTGGTATATTGCATTTTATCGAAATCTCTGATTTTCTCTAAAAAATATTTATTTTGAGACTTGATCTTTTATCTGAATTGTACCGTCTGCTATGACAAACTGTATGTTTAACTCAGACATAATAGTTTCACCTCGTAGCTCATAAATAAATCTATCTACACCTTTATATCTACTGACTTCCTGCCACTTTCCACCGACTCTCTCGTAATGCCATCCAATGCGCCAGCCGGTATTGGTTTACCAGCTCTCCATGTAGGATCTGCGGCTTTTGCAGCTTCTGCAAATGCCTGTCTGTATTGATGTTCATATTGTTCCATTGTCCAGCCTGCTGATAAACGGTCATCTTTATCCATTGTGACTTCTCGTGATATTTAGCCGAAGGATGTTTAAAATCTGCATATTCTTCTTCCTGCGTTGCAACATTATAAAAACTTTCGGCTCTAAGAAAGTATCCCCATTTTTCCTTCCGATAGCCTTTTGAAATTCTTATCGCATCACATAATTCTGAATGTGTATCATGCGTGGAAAAAACATAATTCTTTGTTCCACCCTCAGGATTAAAACCATGTGCTACGGCAATTGCCTCCAATAAAGTGGATTTGCCACTGCCATTTTCTCCAACAAAAAAAGTAACCGGTTTGTTGAAATCAAGTTTTTCAACACCCAAAAAAGCCTCAATTCTCTTTAAATAACTATTGTTATCAATTCTATCCCAATCGAATGTTACTCCTTGTATAAATTGATTATTCATTTCATTACCTTTGCTTTATTTTTTTATCTGAATTGTACTGTCTGTTTTCCCAGTTAGGATCAGCCTTTTTTGCGGCATCATAAAATGCCTGTCTGTAAATTCTC
>OGFR01000078.1_pt1 | contig 108220 bp, 93 predicted proteins | sample 1571001 | NCBI WGS metagenome assembly OGFR01 (sample SAMEA2582064, study PRJEB24529) | metagenome | biome: Human gut stool | place: China | collected 2011 | reverse complement strand
TCTTGAACTGCTTCATCATCTTCTGCATCATCTCAAACTGCTTGAGCAGCTTGTTGACGTCAGACACCTGAGTGCCGCTGCCCGCAGCGATGCGGCGCTTACGCTTGGGGTTGATGATGGAGGGGTCTTCGCGCTCGGCCTTGGTCATCGAGTAGATCATGGCCTCGATGCGGTCGAAGGCTTTCTCGTCGATCTGACTGGCGTCGATGCCGGACATGCCGGGCATCATGCTCAGCATGGCACCCGCGCCGCCCATCTTGCGGATCTGGGCGAACTGAGCCAGCATATCGTTCATATCGAACTTGTTTTCCATCATCCGCTTGGCGGTCTCTTCGGCCAGCTTCTCGTCGGCGGCATCCTGTGCGCGCTCGATGAGGCTCAGCACATCGCCCATGCCGAGGATCCGGCTTGCCATGCGGGAGGGATGGAAGACTTCGAGGTCATCCAGCTTTTCGCCGGTACCCTGGAACTTGATGGGCTTGCCGGTGACAGACAGCACCGAGAGGGCTGCGCCGCCGCGGGTATCGCCGTCGGTCTTGGTGAGGATGATGCCGTCGATGCCGACCGTTTCGTTGAAGGTCTTGGCGACGTTCACGGCGTCCTGACCGGCCATGGCGTCCACGACCAGCAGAGTCTCGTCCACGGGGACAGCCTCTTTGATCTGGACCAGCTCCTGCATCAGCACTTCGTCGATCTGCAGACGGCCTGCGGTATCGAGGATGATGATGTCGTTGCCGTAGTCCTTGGCGTGGGCCAGTGCCTTTTTGGCGATGGCAGGCGGCTTTTCGCCGGGCAGGGTGAAGACCGGCGCACCGGCCTGCTTGCCCACCACCTGCAGCTGGTCGATAGCGGCCGGACGGTAGATGTCACAGGCCACCAGCATCGGGCGGCGGCCCTGCTTAATGTAGTATTTTGCAAGCTTTGCTGCGTGGGTCGTCTTGCCGTTGCCCTGCAGGCCGCAGAGCATGATGATGGTCTGGCCCTTGTTCTTGATGACCAGACGAGGCGCTTCCTCGCCGCCCATCAGGGCGACCAGCTCCTCGTTGACGATCTTGACGACCTGCTGGGCAGGGGTCAGGCTCTCCATGACCTCCTGGCCCATGGCGCGCTCGGAGACCTTTGCGCAGAAATCCTTCGCCACTTTGTAGTTGACGTCGGCTTCCAGCAGGGCCATCCGGACCTCGCGCATGGCGGCTTTGATGTCCGCCTCGCTCAGTTTGCCGTGGCCGCGCAGCTTTTTGAACACACCGGCAAGGCGGTCGGTCAAAGATTCAAATGCCATTGTTCGGTGCTCCTCTCAAATCAGTTTTCAGCTCTCATTCACTTCGTCGATGGAGCGGATGAGCCTCAGCATCTTGTTCAGAGTGGCGGCATACTCGGTGGTGGTCAGCCGGGCGTTCGGGCCGGTACATTCAAACCGGGCGTCGATGACCAGCTGCTCCAGCTCTTCCAGTGTCTGCTGCACCCGGCGGTACCGGGCCGCGAAGCCGACCTTTTCTTCCAGCTCCTTGAGGGCGGTTTCGCCATGCTTGATGGCGTCCCGCGCCCCCTGCCGGGTGATGCCGAAGTTTTCTCCTATCTCGCTGAGGGAGAGGTCATCGTTGTAATACTGGCGCAGCATCTCGCGCTGTTTGGGCGTGAGCACTTCGCCGTAAAAATCGAGCAGATAGCCCATTTCAAAGTCTTTTGCCATGTTCTGTCCTGCTCTGACCTCCGCTGTTTGTAAAGGTTTTTTGCTTTACATACGGAGTATAGCAGACGGGGTGTCCCTTGTCAAGGACTTTTTGCGTCATTTTGCCAAATTTTCTTCCGATTTTTCTCTTTTCTGCCCAAGCCCCGCTTGACGCTTCCTCTCCTTTGCGTTAAAGTTATAGGCGTAAGTTTTCCCCCCGGACGCGAAAGGAGACCGCCCGTGCCTATCTACCCCAACATCTACCAGACCCTGCTGCCCGGCCCCATCGTCGAGCTGCGGGGCTATCTTGCGGCCTGCGGGCTGCGGGGGCGGCTGTACGCCTATCTGAACTACAACGGCCCCACCGGCACGGCGCGGGACGAGCTGGCTGAGGGGATGCTGGCGCTGGCCCTTGAGCGCGGGGCGCTGACCCCCGGCCAGACCATCGTGGAGGCCGTGTCAGGGCCTTTTGCCACAGCGCTGACGCTGGCGGGGCTGACGGCGGGCCACCCGGTGACGCTGGTCATGCCGGAGGACGCCCCCGCCATGCGGCAGGAGAGCCTGCTCCGCCTCGGAGCGCAGATCATCCATACCCCGGCCCAGGCGGGCCTTGCAGGCGCACGGGCGCTGGCAAAAGCCACCGCCGCCGAAAAGGGCTGGTACTATATGGACTGGCTCAGCAACGACGACAACCCCACCTATCACCGCCGGGTGACGGGGCCTGCACTGGTGCGCTCCATCGCGCGGGAGGGTTCCAGCATCGTGGACAGCATCGTCATCGGCGTGGGCAGCGGCGGCACCATCACCGGCGTGGGCGAAACGGTCAAGGCGTGGACGAATGACGTCCGCATCGTTGCCGTGGAGCCTTACGAGAGTCAGGCCCTGAGCAGCGGCCTCACCGGCTCCCATGGCATCCCGGACATCGGCTTCGGCCTCGTTCCCGGCAACTACAATTCCTATGTAGTGGACAACATCGCTGCCGTCGCCACCGCCGATGCCGTCCGGGCGGCGCAGCGGGTCCTGCGCACCGATGCCATCCCGGCCTCCCCCAGCGCAGGTGCCGCCCTTCACGCAGCGGCCCAGCTTATCGCAAACGGCAAAAGCCGTTCGGCACTGGCCGTGTTCAGCGCACGCCAGAACATACTATAAAAGGGAAACGAGAAGGAATCCATGACAAAAGACATGACGACCGGAGCCATCACGCCCCTTCTGGTCAAATTCACCATCCCGCTGGTGCTGGGCAACCTGTTCCAGCTCACTTATAACGCCGCCGACAGCATCATCGTGGGCAAATTTGTCGGCGAAGACGCCCTTGCCGCCGTCGGCACCTCCAACCCGCTGATGACGCTGGCCATCCTCTTCATCAACGGTCTCTGCCTCGGTGCCGGCATCCTTGTCAGCACGGCCTATGGTGCCGGAGACACCCAGCGCGTGGAGCGTCAGGTCTCCACCACTGCCATCGCAGGCACGGTGTTCTCGCTGGTCTTTTCGGCCCTTTGCGTCCTGCTGGCGACGCCGCTGCTCCGGCTGATGCAGGTTCCGGAAGAGATCCTGCCCATCGCGGTGCAGTACCTCCGCATCGTCTTTGCGGGCCTCATCTTCACCTTCTTTTACAACTTTCTCGCCGCCACCATGCGGGCGCTGGGCGATAGCAAGAGCGCCCTTTACTTTCTGATGATAAGCTCGGTGCTGAACATCGGCGGCGATCTCTTCTTCGTTGAGGTGCTGGGCTGGGGCAGCGAAGGCTGCGCCCTCTCCACCGTCCTCAGCGAGGCGCTCTGCTGTGTGCTCTGCGTCGTCTATATCCAGTTCAAAGTTCCCGTCCTTCAGCTGGGGCGGCGCTGGTTCGTCTTTGACGGCTCTCTGCTGCGCAGCACCGTCCAGTACGGCTGGACCAGCGCCATGCAGCAGGCCACCGTCCAGCTGGGCAAGATCGCCGTGCAGGCCATCGTCAACACTCTGGGCATCAACGCAATGGCCGCTTTCACCGCCGCCAGCCGGGTGGACGACTTCACCTATATGCCCCAGCAGAACATCGCCCACGCCATGACCACCCTGATGGCTCAGAACCACGGTGCCGGCAAAAAGGAGCGGGTGCGTCAGGGCTTTTTCTGCGGCCTGCGCATCGAGCTCATCTACGGTTTCTGCCTGATGGCCGTCTGCCTGCTCTTCGCCCGCCCCATCATCTCCCTCTTCGTGGATGACCCCGCCGTCATCGACCTGGGCGTCAAGTTCCTGCGGTGTGCCTCCCTCTTCTACCTGATGCCCGGCGTGACCAACGGCATCCAGGGCGGCTTCCGCGGCCTCGGCGATTTGAAGATCACCCTGAACAGCAGTATGCTCAACATGGGCTTCCGCGTGGCCGCCGCCGCTGTGCTGGTGCTGGTACTCAAGGTAGACCTTCAAATCATGCCTGTGAGCTACGGCATCGGCTGGCTGTCCATGCTGGTCTATGAGCTGCCCCTGCTCATCCGCTACATGAAAGAGGACAAGCTTTAACTCCGACAAAAAAGAGCAGAGCGTGCAGCCATATGGCCGCACGCCCTGCTCTTTTTCGCTTTCAGGCTATTTACAAGGAGTTACTTATTCTTGTACATTTCCTCGTAGTACTTCTGATAGTTGCCGCTGGTGATGTGCTCCATCCACTCCTCGTGGTCGAGGTACCAGTCAATGGTCAGGACGATGCCCTTCTCAAAGGGAGTCTCGGGATACCAGCCAAGGTCGTTCTTGATCTTGGTGGGGTCAATGCCATAGCGGCGGTCATGGCCCAGACGGTCAGCGACGTGCTTGATGAGGTCTTCGCTGATGCCGTCGTCCTTCAGGCGGTCGTGCAGCTGCTCGATGATGGTCTTGACGATGAAGATGTTGGGGCGCTCGTTGTGGCCGCCGACATTGTAGACCTCGCCCACCTTGCCGCCGTTGCAGACCATATCAATGGCCTTGCAGTGGTCCTCAACGTACAGCCAGTCGCGGATCTGCATACCGTCACCGTAGACGGGCAGCTGCTTGTGGTGCTTGACGTTGTTGATCATCAGCGGGATGAGCTTCTCGGGGAACTGGTAGGGGCCGTAGTTGTTGGAGCAGCGGGTGATGTTGATGGGCATACCGTAGGTGTCGTGGAATGCCATGACGAACATATCAGCGCTGGCCTTGGAGGAAGAATAGGGGCTGTGGGGGCAAAGCGGGGTGGTCTCCATGAAGAAGCCCTCAGCGCCCAGAGCGCCGTAGACCTCATCGGTGGACACCTGCAGGTACTTCTTGCCCTCTTTCCAGGTCTTGGCGTCGGCGTCGTACCAGGCTTCCTTGGCGCGCTGCAGCAGGTTGACGGTACCCATCACGTTGCTCTGGACGAAAATCTCGGGGTTCTTGATGGAGCGGTCAACATGGCTCTCAGCGGCAAAGTTGATGACGTAATCGAAATCGTACTTTGCAAACAGGCTCTCGACCAGCTCCTTGTCGCAGATGTCGCCCTGCACAAAGACGTGGCGGGGGTCGCCCTCAACGTCCTTCAGGTTCTCGAGATTGCCGGCGTAGGTCAGCTTGTCGAGGTTGACCAGCAGGATCTCGGGGTATTTCTTGAGCATATAATGCACAAAGTTGGAACCGATAAAACCGGCGCAGCCGGTGATAAGATATTTTTTCATAAGTCGTTGATCCCTCTTTAATCCTTCATCCCATTGTCGCCGTCCCAGTGCTCAAAGAAGCAGGCCAGCGCATCTTTCCAGTCGCGCACATCGTTGCCGACGGTGCAGCGGAGCATCCGGTTGTCCAGAGCGCTCCACTTGGGGCGGTCGGCGCTGTCCGGGTGCTTTGCCTTGTACTCTTCGCTGGTGCAGGGAGCCACGGTAGCATCCACGCCGGACAGGCGGATGATCTCCGATGCGAAATCATACCAGGAACAGATGCCCTCGCCGGTGCAGTGATACAGGCCGTACTCGTGGGTCACGCAGAGCTGCAGGATCTCGTGGGCCAGATCGACGGCGTTGGTCGGGTTGCCGCACTGGTCGTTGACGACTTCCAGCTTGCCGAACTTCTTGCCGGCGTTCACGATGGTCTTGACAAAGTTTTTGCCGTAGTAGCTGTAGAGCCATGCCGTGCGGACGATGAAGTGGCGGTGGCAGAACTGCTCCACATACTTCTCACCCATGAGCTTGGTGGAGCCGTAGGCGCTGATGGGGCCGGGAATGGTGGCCTCATCCTGCGGGATGCCGCCGTTCTCGCGGCCGGAGAAGACATAATCCGTAGAGACGTGTACCAGGCGTGCGCCGGTCTTGGTGGCGGCCTGTGCCAGATTGCGGGGGCCGATGGCGTTGGCTTTGAAGGCAGTGTCATGGTTCACCTCGCAGCCGTCCACGTTGGTGAAAGCGGCGCAGTTGATGATGACGTCCGGGCGCTGACGGCGGATGAAGTCATCCACCATCTTGTAGTTGGTGATGTCCAGCTCCGGCAGGTCCACCGGAATGACCGTGGCGCTCACCAGCTTCTCGGGGATGGGGCCAAGCTCACTGCGGCCTTCCCGGAGCTGCTTGATGATCTCGGTGCCAAGCTGGCCTCTGCAGCCGGTAACAATGATTTTCATGCAGATACCGCCTCTCTTAATACTTCAGTTTGCCGTCGGCCACATTCTTGAGGTGCTGGCCGTAGGGGCTCTTGCCGTAGCGCTCTGCGCTTTCCAGCAGGGTATCGCGGTCGATCCAGCCGTACTTGAATGCAATTTCCTCGGGGGCGCTGATCTTGATGCCCTGACGCTTCTCGATCATCCGCACAAAGTCGGCTGCTTCCACGAGGCTGTCCATCGTGCCGGTGTCCAGCCATGCAAAGCCGCGGCCCAGCAGCTGGACGTCCAGCTCATCCTGCTTGAGGTACATATCGTTCAGGGTCGTGATCTCCAGCTCACCGCGGGCGGAGGGCTTGACCTGCTTTGCCATCCTGACGACTTCCTTGTTGTAGAAATACAGGCCGGTGATGGCGTAGTTGCTCTTGGGATGCTGAGGCTTTTCCTCGACGCTCAGCACCTTGCCGTTTGCGTCGAACTCCACGATGCCGAAGCGCTCGGGGTCCGGCACATAGTAGCCAAAGACGGTGCAGCGGCCCTTGTTCTCGGCATTGGAGACAGCATTCTTCAAAATCTTGGAGAAGCCGTTGCCGTAGAAGATGTTGTCGCCCAGGATCATTGCGCAGCAGTCGTCGCCGATGAACTCTTCACCGAGGATGAAAGCCTGAGCCAGGCCGTCCGGGGACGGCTGGACCTTATATTGCAGATGGATGCCGTACTGGCTGCCATCGCCCAGCAGCGCCTCGAAGCGGGGCGTGTCGGTGGGGGTCGAGATGATGAGGATGTCCTGGATGCCCGCCAGCATGAGGGTGGACAGAGGATAATAGATCATCGGCTTGTCGTAGACGGGCAGCAGCTGTTTGCTGGTGACCATCGTCAGCGGATAAAGCCGGGTGCCGGCACCGCCGGCCAGAATGATACCTTTCATTTTGTGCACTCCTTATATTATGAAATAAAAAAGTTGTGCAGCTTGTACAAGGCTCGACAGCGTATCCGCCGGGTCCTGTATGGATTCAAAGCGGAGCTGCGTCCGCTGTAAACAATGTTGGTGGTAATACGCCGCCAGCCGCCGGGCTTCCCGCGCCACGCGCGTTGGCAGGATTTCGCTATGCACTACTGGCAAGCTTGCGATAGTATTACACCTTATTCTACTATCAAATCGAAAAAAAAGCAAGGAAAGAGCGCCCTCCACAAAAATTTTTGCGGATGGCGCTCTTATGTTTCATCAGCAAGCCCTCAGAACTTGAACCCCCACTTATGGAAGTACCGCAGCAGGCTCCCGGTCTGCCACAAAAAGGGCTTGAGGCTGCGGTGGGCTGCACGATGCCATGCATGGATGGCGGTGTACTGCGGCACGAGGTAGGCTTTGCCGGTGGTGCGCATCTTCTGGGTCAGGTCGGCATCCTCCACATACATGAAGTAGTGCTCATCGAAGCCGCCTACGGCCTTGAACTCCGCCGTCCGCACGGCAGAAAAGCTGCCGGTGCAGAACTCGATCTCAACGGGAGCGGACAGATCCTCCCCCTCCATCAAATACGCACGGTTATATTTCTCCCAGAATTTCAAAAACGGCAGCTGGCGGTAGACCATAGGCCGCAGCGCACAGCGCCGCAGCGGCAGGCTCTGGGGACGGCCATCCGGAAAGCGCAGCCCCGGCCGGGCCATCACAGCATCCGGATGCTCTGCCATCCAGTCGGCCAGGTCGCTGAGGGTATCAGCAGTGAGCTGGATGTCCGGGTTCAGGATGAAGTGGTAGTCGCTCGTCAGCTCCGGCAGGACGGTGTTGTGTCCGGTGCCGAAGCCGCCGTTCTCCCTGCGGCAGCGCACCTCGACTTTCTGGCCGGGCTGAGTGCTCAAAGCGCCGCCCTTCACGGCGGCTTCCAGACGTGCGCCGCTGCCGTCGGGGCTGGCGTTGTCCACCAGATAGAGGGTCAGCGGGTGGCGGCGGGTATATTGCAGCACCGTCTGCGCCGCCTTGAGGGCTTCGTCGCAGCCGTTATAGACAACGATACAGGCAGAGAGTTCCAAGTTCGTTCTCCTTATCATTCCAGCGGTAATATCTTCAGGCTGAAATCTTCGCGCTGGATGTCAAAATTGGGATTGGTGCAGGGGTCGCCCGCAGCCAGCAGATTGCCCCAGCGGGCCTGAAAACGCAGCACCTCGCCCTGAAAACGCTTCTGCTTTTCGGGGTTATCCTCCATGCCGCGGCTCTTGCTCTCGTAGTGGTAGAGCTGGGCAAACGGAGTGAAGACGTTGGTGTAGCCTGCCTGACGGACGCGGACGCAGAAGTCCACATCGTTGAAGGCCACGGCATAGCTCTCGTCCAGACCGCCCACTTCGTCGTAGATCTCCTTGCGGATGAGCAGGCAGGCGGCGGTGTCAGCGTAGACGTCCTGCACATAGTTCAGACGGCCCATATAGCCGTCGGAGCTGGCGGGATAGTACTTGTGCAGATGGCCCGCCACGCCGCCGATGCCGAAGCCGACACCGGCGTGCTGGATGGTATCGTCCGGGTAGAGCAGCTTTGCGCCCACGCAGCCCACCCGCTTCTGCTGGGCATACATGACCATCTCTTCCAGCCAGGCGGCGGTGATGACCTCGGTGTCGTTGTTGAGCAGAAGCAGATACTCACCGGTGGCGAACTTCTCGCCGAAGTTGTTCAGGGCGCTGTAGTTGAAGCCCTTGCCCTCCCAGGTGACGACCTTGAGGTTATCGGGGTGCTCTTTCTGCATCCGCTCGTAGGCCCGGAAGGTCTCGGGGGCCTTGCTGTTGTTCTCGATGAGGATGATCTCAAAATCCGGGTAGGTGGTGCGGGCGTAGATGGACTCCACGCAGGTCTCCAAGTCGCGGATGTGGTCGCAGGTGGGGATGAGGATGCTTACCCGGCCCGGATGGTCGATGGTATAATCGGTCTTGTAGTAGCCCGGCGTACCCGGGATGAGGGACACATCGTCCACGGCCACGCCGCAGCGGGCGTAATGAGCCTTGAGGGCGGCAATGCCCGCGTCGATGCAGTAGGTCTTGGCGGAGATGTCGCTGGCCGTGCTGCCGGGGCTGGAACGCCAGTAATAGAGGGCGTGGGGGATGTGGACGATCTTCCGGGCCGTCTCGGTCAGGCGAAGGAAGAGCTCGTAATCCTGACTGCCGTTGTACTCCATCCGCTCCGGGCCGCCTGCAGCATCCATCAGCCGGCGGCTGAACAGGGTCAGGTGGCAGATATAGTTGTTGGAGCGGAGGTTGTCCAGCATGAAATCAGGCTTGAAGTGGTAGAGCACCACATTCTCCACCTTGCCCTCAAAGGTCGCCTCATCGGTATAGACGAAGTCGGCTCCCTGCTCGGCGATAGCCTTGGCCGCGTACCAGAGGGCGCAGGGATGGAGGATGTCGTCGTGGTCCAGCAGGGCGATGAAGTCGCCGGTGGCCATCTCGATGCCTTTGTTGGTGTTGCCGGGGATGAGCTCATTCTTCTCCAGCTTCCTGTAGCGGATACGAGGGTCCACAGCGGCGCGCTGCTGCACCATCTCGCCCACACCCGGGGCAGTGCCGGCGTCCACACAGCAGAGCTCCCAGTTGCGGTAGGTCTGGTTCACAACGGAATCCAGCAGCTCTTCGAGGAAGTCCAGCGGGGTGTTGTAGAGCGGCACCACGATGCTGATCTTGGGGCCTGCAGGCTGGTCGCCTGCCTGCCGCACCAGCAGTTCCACCGGTGCGAACCGGTCGGCGCGCATGACTTTGCCCGGGAAGAGGGCGGCGTACTCGCGGCGGGCGCGGGCCAGTTCCCGCACACCCTCGATGCCGCCGCTGCGCAGCTCCCGCAGGAGCACGAAGAAGGGCAGAGTGTGCCAGAGCTGGCGGCTCTTGCTGACGACATAGCGCATGGGCCAGGTCATCTTCCAGAACTTCGAGCCGGTCACCTCGCCCAGTGTCTTTTCCAGCTGCTGCTCGTGGCTGCGGCTGAGCGAAAGGTCGCTGCGCAGCCGGGCGATGAGCTCAGCTTCCTCGCCGCAGGTGCGCTCGGCGCGCACCATCCGGTCACGCAGGATGTCCATTTCCATCTCGTAGCCCCGCACCATCTTCAGCTGGGTGGGCTGGCTGGTGCAGAACAGCGCCGACTGCTGGACGCGGCCCTTGCTGCGCCAGCCAAAATCGCGGAAGTATCCCCGCTGAGCCAGCTGCTCGGCCCAGCCCGCCATCACGGTGCTCTCATCGCTCACCAGCAGCACCCGGGCGGGCAGCGTCTCGGGCAGCGTTTCCCACGCGGGGTCTGTCACCACCAGAAGCTCTGCCGCAGAGCTCTCCGTCCACTCTTCTGTCTCCACACCTGCACGGTGCAGGGCCTTCGTCAGCAGGGGCATCTGCTCTCCCAGCAGGGCCGCCGAGGCGGGGTTTGCCTCCTCCGCGATGCGCTGCGCCAGTGCGCGGCAACGCTCCCGCTCCCGCTTTTCTTTCTTTTCCTTCTCCAACTGCATTCCGTTCTCTCCACCTGTTGTTCTTTATCGTATCGCTCCCGCTCTGGAGCGTGAAACGCGAAATAGTCTGTCTCTTGTGTACAAGCGTGTACAGTATACCAAATCACGTCTCATTTGAGAAGTATTTTGCGCAATTCCTTTTGATTTTTTACATGCCCAGCAGGCGGCGCAGCCAGCTGAACAGACCGCCGCCGGAGCTCGTGCCGCTGCCCACCGTCCGGATGGAAACGCCGGAGTAGTAGTGCTTCAGGATGTCGCGGTAGCCCATTCCCTCCTCGGCGGCGTAGCCCACAGCGCCGCACTGGCTCATACCCACGCCGTGGCCAAAACCGTAGTAGTACATACAGGGCACACCCGTTGCATCCGTGCCGAAATCGAAGCAGTAGCGGGAGGACACGAACTGGCCGATATAGCGGTAGCTGCGGCCATTGGACACCAGCGTATTGTACTGGACGAAGCCGCCGAGGTCTTTGTGGGTGGTGTCGGCGCTCTGGTAGGGCTCGCCGGTGCGGCTGTCGTTGTACTCGACATAGTCATAATCCTTGCCGATGATGCGGCGCATCTTCTCGTGGTACTGGCGCTCATAGGGGCTTTCCACGCTCTTGAGATACGGCACATCCGAGCCCCAGGCGTCGAGGCTGGAACAGGTGCCGTAGACGCCGGTCTGGGTGTTGTAGCCTGCGCTGGCCGACCAGACGGCGTCGATGACGCTGCCGTTGCAGGTCAGCACCTCATCCTTCACAGCCTCCACCGCCTTGCGGATGGCCGACCGGGCCGAGGACGGGATGTCCTCCACGGGGGTGTAGATGAGAGCGTTGGCCGAGGAGCCGTACTGCTTATGGTACTCGAGGTAGGAGTGGATGGCCACGGCCTGGGCCTTCCACACCTCCTGCGCGGCGCTGGCGCTGACATAGCTACCGATGGAGCCAAGCTCGGTGTAGGTGATGCCCACCAGGCAGTCCACGAGGTCCAGCGACACGTTCCGGCGCAGGCCCTTGCCCTTGATATTCAGATAGGGCAGTGTGATCTTATCTTTGGAGCCGAAGAGCCAGCTCAGACAATTTTCCTCTTCCTCAGGGATAAGGGTGGTGTTTGCACCGCCAATGGTGGTGGCACCGGGTGCGGCATCCTCGGCGAACGCCGCCGGGACAGCCACACACAGCATCACAGCTGCCAGCACCAGCGCCGCCAGACGGCGCGCGAAACTCAGACTCTGCTTCACGGTCATTTCCTCCTGTGGTTTCTGGATCTTTTCATAGTTGTTATCAGTGTAACACACTGCGCCCCCGACGGCAAGGACGGAAGTTGTGCAAAAATGTGAAAAGACGCCTTTGCAAGCCGCCGGAATTATGATACAGTATAGCATGAGATGATATGCCCCCTTGGGCGGGCATGACAAGGAGGGCCGGAATGGACGGCAGAGAGTTATATCCCGGCGACGAGCAGCGGCGCCGCATCATGGACTTTATCATGGCGGCGGGCGAGACGCTGCTGGAAAACGGAGCAGAGGTCTTCCGGGTGGAGCAGACGATGGAGATCATGGCCCGCAGCTTCCATCTGCGGGAGTTCCACGTCTATGTGCTGACCAACGGCATCTTTGCCAGCGCTGGCACGGCAGAGATCGCCGAAGTGCGGAACGTGCCGGTGCGGACGACCCACTTAGGCCGGGTGGCCGCGGTGAATGCCCTTTCCCGCGAGATAGCAGCCGGGGGCGTCACACTGGACGAGGCTGAGTGCCGCCTGGCCGAGGCCCGGCGCATCCCCTTCCCAAAAGGGAAGACCCAGCTCCTCGCCGGGATGAGCGGCACAGCCTGTTTTGCGCTCATCTTCGGCGGCACGGTTCGCTCGGCGCTGGCGGCAGCGGCGGCGGGTTTCATCGTCAGCGGTTATCTGCTGCTGTGCGAAAAGAAGAATCTCTCCAACGGCTTCCGCAAGATCTCGGCGGCAGCGCTCATTACATTGGTCTGCATTCTGGGGTGCCATCTGCTGGACACTGAGGCCAGCCACGCCATCATCGGCGCCCTGATGATATTGACCCCCGGCATCGCCTTCACCATGGGCATCCGGGACTTCGTGCAGGGCGACTACCTCTCCGGCACCATCCGGATGATAGACGCCCTGCTCATCGCGGCCAGCATCGCCATCGGCACCGGCCTTGTTCTGAGCCTTACTTCTCTGCTGACGGGGGTGACGGTGGTATGATGACCTTGACAAGCACACAGATCGGCCAGCTGGTGGCACAGTTCTTTCTGGCCGGGGCGGGGACGCTGAGTTTCGCCGTCCTCTTCGCCTGCCCTAAGCGCACGCTCCCCTGCTGTGCGCTGGTGGGCGCGGTGGGCTGGTTCGTCTACGAGCTGGCTGTCTTATACGGGGCCGACGCGGCGGCAGCCTCCCTCATCGCGGTCATCCCGCTGTCGCTGGCGGCACGTATCTGCGCCGTGCTGTTCAAGACGCCGGTGACGGTCTTTTTGCTGACCGGCATCTTCCCGCTGGTGCCCGGCGCGGGCATCTACTACACCGCCTACTATTTCATCCAGGGCGAGAATGCCCTTTCTCTGGCCAACGGCATCTCCACCTTCAAGGTGGCCGTGGTGCTGGCTGTGGGCATCGCGCTGGTGCTGGGTCTGCCCATGCCCAGCGGCCACGCCTGGAAGCGGAAATAGATCCCCGCCTCCCTTGTGCGGCTCTTTCGCCGGTGCTATAATCAAATCAAACTTATATAAAGGAGTGTCTGCCGATGTCTGTTATGGAAACGCTCAACACCCGCCGCACCTACCGCCGCTTCGCCCAGAAGCCGGTGTCACAGGATGTGGTGGACGATATGGTGGAGGCCCTGCGCCTGTCGTCCTGCGGCGCGAACCGTCAGGCCGTGAAGCTGGTGGTTGTGCAGAGCCCTGAGATGGTGAAAAAGGTCCATCCGCTGGTCAAGTGGGCCGGTTATCTGCCGCCGGAGCAGGGTGCTCCCAAAGCCGACGAGCAGCCTGTGATGTATCTGGCCGTCGTGCAGGACAGCTCCATCCCCGGCGACCTGAACACCGACACCGGCATCGCGCTGGCGAACATCACCCTCGCCGCATGGGCCAAGGGCGTGGGCAGCTGCATCATGGGCGCCATCAACAAGCCTGCCCTGAGCGAGCTGCTGGGCATCGCCGCGCCGGACAAGCTGACGTTCATGGTAGCTCTTGGCTACCCCACTCACGCCGCCAGGATCGTACCGATGACGGAGAAGACCGGCATCAAGTATTACCTCGATGAGAACGGTGACTACTGCGTGCCGAAGCGGAGCGTGGAAGAGCTGGCGCGGACGGTTTAACCTCTCCGTCAGCGCTGGCGCAAAATGCCGGGCCTCGCTGCAGCTTCTGGATGAGCGGATTTTGTCAAGCTGCCGTGGATCCAGGCAGCAGGGCACTACAGCTCCCGATAAATCAAGCCTTGCTCGTCCAACATGGTCCTGACCGACATGCCAAGGGCTCCCCTGATAGGGGAGCTGTCTGCGAAGCAGACTGAGAGGTTCTGCATATATACATTGCTCTCAAGCTTTATTCTGCATAATTGTTTGCAATTCGGTTTCAATTTGATGGAATTTTTGCACAACACTTGACTTTTCAAATTGTACAACCTATACTAAACACGCTCTCTGATTTTTCGATGAATCGCATCGCAGCAGAGAGATGCAAACGATATGCACATAAAGAGGAGTGTTTGAATATGAAAAAGATCTCTCGCCGCAGCTTCCTGGCTGCCGCCGCTGTTTCCGCTGCTGCTCTGGCTCTGACCGCCTGCGGCGGCTCTGCCTCCACTGCTTCTTCCGCTGCTGCAAGCTCTGTTGCTGCTTCTTCTGAGGCTGCTTCCACCAGCGCTGCCGCTGCTGAGCTGACCACCGTTGAGGCTGGCAAGCTGACTATGGCTACCAACGCCACCTTCCCTCCCTACGAGATGACCACCGACGCCGGCACCATTGAGGGCATCGATGTGGACACCGCACAGGCCATTGCCGAGAAGCTGGGCCTGGAGCTGCAGATCGACGACATGGATTTTGACGCCGCTCTGCTCAGCGTGCAGCAGGGCAAGGCCGACATCGCCATGGCAGGCATCACTGTCACCGACGAGCGGATGGCTGTGATGTCCTTCTCCGACAGCTACGCCACCGGCATCCAGTCCGTCATCGTGCCCGAGGGCTCCGACATTACCTCTGTGGACGATCTGGCCGGCAAGAAGATCGGCACCCAGCGCGGCACCACCGGCTACCTGTACTGCTCCGACGACTTTGGCGAGGACGCCGTGGTGGCCTACGATAACGGTCTGACCGCTGTACAGGCCCTGAACAACGGCCAGGTGGACGCTGTGGTCATCGACAACGAGCCCGCCAAGGCCTATGTGGAGTCCAACCCCGGCCTGAAGATCCTGGACACCAGCTACGCCGAGGAGGACTACGCCATTGGCATGAACAAGAGCAACACCGCTCTGCTGGAGGCTGTGAACGCCGCTCTGGAGGAGCTGAAGGCCGACGGCACCCTGCAGGCCATCGTGGACAAGTACATCAAGGCTGAGTAAACAGACCCCTCAAGGGGAGGCGGCCCACCGGGCACCTCCCCTTTTTTAAGGGATATAGGTTACAAAATTCTGACAAGATCACAACAGACGAAAAGAAAGTGAGGATGCGAATGGCCGCACAATACGAACTGTTGAGCCAGCTGCTGAAAAGCGGCGGCCGGCTGGACATGGGGCAGGAGCTGTTCTACAAATTTTATCAGGCCTTTGTCCTGAAGGACCGCTGGCTCCAGTATATCGGGGGCGTAGGCACCACCCTGCTGGTCACTGCCATTGCTCTGGCCATGGGCGTCCTGCTGGGCAGCGTGGTGGCGCTGGTGCGTGTGGCCCACGACCAGCAGCGCCCCGGCCGCCGCAACCCGGTGCTGGGGGTCTTTAACGCCGTGTGCCAGGTGTACACCACCGTGATCCGGGGCACCCCCATGATGGTGCAGCTGCTGATCATGAGCATGGTCATCTTCAACAACAGCCGCAACTTCACGATGGTCGGTGCGCTGGCGCTGGGCATCAACTCCGGCGCTTACGTCTCCGAGATCATCCGGGGCGGCCTGATGGCTGTGGACCCGGGCCAGATGGAGGCCGGCCGCAGCCTGGGCCTGAACTACATCACTACCATGGTGGTCATCATCATCCCCCAGGCCATCCGGGCGGTGCTGCCTGCCCTGGGCAACGAGTTCATCATGCTGCTGAAGGATACCTCCCTTATCACCGTCATCGGCGGCAAGGAGCTGCTGTATGCGGCCCAGGGCATCATGAACCGCACCTACGAGGCCATGTTCCCCCTGTTTGGCGTGGCACTGATCTATCTGGTGCTGGTGATGATCTTTACCTGGCTGCTTGCAAAATTTGAGAGGAGGCTGGCACAAAGTGACCGATAAGATCCTGGAAGTCCGGGGCCTGACCAAGACCTACGGCGGCGAAAAGCGGAAGGGCGCAAAGCAGGCTGCCCCCACTCTGGACGTGCTGCGGGGCATCGACATCGACATCTACCGCGGCGACGTGGTCTGCCTTATCGGCCCCTCGGGCTGCGGCAAATCCACCTTCCTGCGCTGCCTGAACCGGCTGGAGATCCCCACCGGCGGCAGCATCAAATTTGAGGGCGTGGAGGTGGACGACGACCACATCGACTCTGTCCGCCAGAAGATGGGCATGGTGTTCCAGCACTTCAACCTCTTCCCCCACCTGACCGTCAAGAAAAACCTTGAGCTGGCCCCCAGCCTGCTCAAGCTCAAGGACAAAGAAGCCATTTCCAAACGCGCCGACGAGCTTCTGGCCCGCGTAGGTCTGGCCGACAAGGCCAACGCCTACCCCAAGAGCCTTTCGGGCGGCCAGCAGCAGCGCATCGCCATCGCACGCGCACTGGCAATGGACCCGGACGTCATCCTCTTCGATGAGCCTACCAGCGCCCTCGACCCCGAGATGGTCGGTGAAGTGCTTGAGCTGATGAAAGAGCTGGCTCACACCGGCATCACCATGCTGGTGGTCACCCATGAGATGGGCTTTGCCCGCGAAGTCTCCAACCGCGTCATCTTCATTGACGAGGGAAGGATCCAGGAGGATGAGCCGCCGCAGGAGCTGTTCACCAACCCCAAGCACCCGCGTCTGAAGGCATTCCTCTCCAAGATGCTGTAATCATAGTTTTTGATACAAAGGCTTCTGCCATGCTTTGCATGGCGGAGGCTTTTTTGTTTTCTGTCGCTGAGACGGCTTTTCTCTTCCTCATTTCCCACAAAATCTTCTACAGATTTTTGGGAGATTTACTAATTGAATATTATTACGGGGGGGGGTATACTCAGTTTAACAGCAGAATACACAATCTGTTCTGCATCATCGATTTTCACAATGTTAGGAGGTATCTTATGAAAATGCTCAAACGAATCCTTGCCGCCGTTGCGGCCAGTGCAGTCTCCCTGTGTATCTTTACAGCGTGCGGCTCAGACCCCAAATACGACACTTCTATTTTCATCAACACCGTCCGGGCAAGAACCGGTTATAACGTGAAGGAGAGCAAGGCACTGGATGATGCTCTGCAGGCCGGCATGGACGCCCTTGACCCGAACGTCGATTACAGCACTACCAATGAAGATCCGGATTATAAGGGTCATGAGCAGACCGCCTACGATGCCATCAAGGCAAAGCTGGGGGATCCGGGTGCCACCAAGTATCAATATGTCAAGTCTGGTTCCTTGGGCGGTAACCTCAGATACTTCGCAAGGAACGGCGAGTCTCCTGTGGCCGCCTACGCCATCTACAATGCTCCCCTCCGGGACTTCGATAAAGAATACAAAGAGCTGAACTCTGCACAGCTCTACGAGGCCTCTGGCACATACATCAATAACCAGAAGCATTTCTTCCTTTCCAACTCCAATCATCAGACCGTCGACGGCAAGACCGCCTCTTACGTCCCGGAAGAGATTTCCGTCAGCATCAAGACCATCACGGTCGATGGCAAGACCTCTCCCTACATCTTTGTCCTGCTGAAGGGCACCATGTCCATTGATTCCTGATATTTTCAATTTGAATTTTCATGATATTCCAATCCAACATCACATAAAAATTCCCCCTCGCTGCGAGATAACAGCGAGGGGGGATTTTTTGTTGTTGCAACAGGGCCAGCCTCTCTCTTTGGGAGAGGTGGCATCGCTTGCGATGATGGAGAGGGCGGGCCACCTATAACAGAGACTCTCTGCATAGCAATAGGAAAATCTCTTTGTCAGAACGATGCTATCGCTGTGCCTGCGCCTCGTTGTCAGCAGCCTTGCCCTCTCAGGCGCTTCGCGCCAGCTCTCCCAAAGGGAGAGCCGTTTTCAGAACGACCCTCCCGACGAGCCGCCGAAGCCGTCGGAGTCTGTGGATGAGCCGCCGCAGGAGCTGTTCACCAACCCCAAGCACCCGCGTCTGAAGGCATTCCTCTCCAAGATGCTGTAAGATATAAAGAAATAACACAAAACCCGGAACTCTTTTCAAGCCGTCCTGGCTCTGAAGGAGTTCCGGGTTTTGTTCATTGTTTTTTTCAGAGAGCTGTTTTGCAGCAGTCTTTCTGCTTATTCTCAGTTGTTGGCTTCCACCTTGCTCAGGAGGATGCGGTCATTGTCGAGGATCTTGCCGGCGTTCTCGCGGAACTTTTCGAGCAGATCGTCCACGGTCATCTTGCTGCGGGCCTCGCCCTTGACATCGAAGACGATGCGGCCCGCGTCCATCATGAGGGTGCGGTTGCCCAGCTCCAATGCCTGATGCATATTGTGGGTGACCATCAGGCAGGTGATCTTCTTTTCGGCCACGATGCTCTTCGTGAGGTTCAGCACCTTTTCGGCGGTGGCAGGGTCGAGAGCGGCGGTGTGCTCGTCCAGAAGCAGGAGCTTCGGGGTGACGAGGGTGGCCATCAGCAGGGTCAGCGCCTGACGCTGACCGCCCGACAGCAGGCCCACCGGCTGCTTCATCCGGTCTTCGAGGCCCATATCCAGCAGGGCCAGCTTCTCACGGAAGATCTCCTTATCCTTGCGGGAGATGCGGGAGAAGATGGCGTTGGGAGCGGTCCCGGCGCGAAGGTAGGCCAGCGCCAGATTCTCCTCGATGGTCATGTTGGGGGCCGTACCCTTGAGCGGGTCCTGGAACAGGTGGCCGATGACCCGGCTGCGCTGATATTCCGGCGCGAAGGTGATGTCCTCGCTGCCCAGCGTGATACTGCCCTCGTCGGCGATGAAGCCGCCGGTGATGGCGTTGAAGAGGGTGGATTTGCCCGCGCCGTTGGAGCCGACGATGGTGGCGAAGTCTCCCGCTTCCATGGTCAGGCTGACGCCGTTCAGGGCCACTTTCTCGTTGACGGTGCCGGGATTGAAGGTCTTGTGCAGGTCACGAAGTTCGAGCATCTCCATTTTACACACGCTCCTTCCGTGCCTGACGGGCCGCATTGCGGCGCTTCTCAAAGGCGATCTTCTCCTGGATGGCGGGCATCGAGATGGCCACAGCCACGATGATGGCGCTGACCAGCTTCATGGCAGCAGCCGGGACGTTGAAGCGGAGGGCCACCGCCACGATAAAACGGTAGAGGCAGCTGCCGAACACGACGCCCAGCACACGGCGCACCATCGTCCGCTTGCCCACCAGCGTTTCGCCGATGATGAGGGAAGCCAGCGCGATGGTCACCATGCCGGTGCCTACGTTGATGTCGCAGCTCTTCTGGTACTGAGCCAGCAGGCCGCCGGAAAGGGCCGTCAGTGCGCCCGAGATGCAGAGGCCCACCGTGATGGTGAAGGCGGGGTTGATGCTGGAAGCACGCACCATGGCAGCGTTATCGCCGGTGGCACGAATCGAAAGGCCGAGGCGGGTTCCGAGGAAGCCCACCATGGCGGCACCGGCCAGCGCAATGACAGCCGCTGCCAGCACCAGCTTATACCCGCCGCCCGTAAAGCTCAGGGCGCTCTTGGCGATGGAGAAGACGGTATCGGTCTTGACCAGCGACATGGTGGACGAGAAGCCCATCACGGCCAGGTTGATGGTGTAGAGGCCGGTGTTGACGATGATGCCGGCCATGATGCTCTCGACGCCGAGGCGGGTCTGCAAAAAAGCTGTGATGAAACCGGAGCACACACCGGCCGCCATCGCCGCCAGCAGGGCGAGGAAGGGGTGGCCGGTCAGCGCCACCTGACACGCAACAGCGCAGCCAAGGGTGAAGCAGCCGTCGGTGGACAGGTCCGCGATATTCAGGATGGAATAGCTCAGAAACAGAGCCAGCGCAACGAGGGCGTAGATGCAGCCCAGCTCGAGCGCGGTCTGGATGACGTTGAGCGAAAAGATACTCGCCAGCATGATGTGCTCCTTAAATAAATATTAGTTGAAGTTTTCCGCCGTGGTCACTTCCACGACCTCGGTGCAGTAGGGCTCAAAGGCCTTCTTCACGGTGTCAAGGTCGAGGCCCAGAGCCTCGCAGGTCTCGGTGTTGATGGTGGCAATGCCGTTGTCGAAGGTCTGGAAAGGCAGGTCTGCAGGGGTCTTGCCATCGCAGAGCAGTTCCACCACCATATCGGCGGTAGCCTCGCCCAGCTGGACGTAATCGACGCCGTAGCCCACGAAGGCACCGTTCAGGGCGAAGCTGTCAGCGCCGGTGTAGTGCTGGACGCCTGCCTCGGTGAAGGTCTCGTAGATGGAAAGCTCGGCGGTCATGACGGTGTTATCAGTGGGGGTGAAGACAGCCTTGACACCGGCGGCGATGAGGGCCTCAGCGGCCATCTGAACTTCGGCGGTGGTGGTGCCGTTCTTCTCGATGTACTTGATGCCCTTGCTGTCGCAGAAAGCCTTGGCGTCTGCAATGGCCTGTGTAGAAGCATCCTGGCTCAGATCATACAGCAGGCCGATGGTGTCGATGTCGGGGTTGACGGCCAGGATGAGGTTCATGATGGCGTCGGTATTCAGGGCGTCGGAAGTGCCGGTGATGTTCGGCTCGGTGTCAAAGCCTGCGGCAGCAGGGTCGGTGACGGCGGAGTAGACGACGGGGATGTCGGTATCCTCCACAGCGGCCAGCATGGTAGCGGCGGTGGGGGTAGCCACAGCCACGATGACGTCCACGCCGTCGGCCACGAGGTCGGCGCCGATCTGGTTCAGGTTGGTCTGGTCGGCCTGAGCATTGGCGTAGTAGTCGGCGTAGTCGAAGGTAACGCCCTTCTCCTTGCCTACCTCGTCCAGACGCTCTTCCACCGACGCAACGATCTGGTTCAGAGAAGCGTGGTCAACATAGTTGACAATGCCCACCTTGAAGGTCTGGCCTGCCTCGCTGGCGGCGGCAGAAGATGCTGCTGCACTGGAAGCGGTGCCGGATGCAGTGCTCGAAGCGGACGAACCGCAGCCGGTCAGACCCAGAGCGGAAACGGTGGCGGCGGCCATAGCGGCTTTCAGAAAGCTGCGGCGGGAGATCATGTTCATGGTTTTCATAGCGGTTGCTCCTTCCCTGGAGCGGGCGGCATGTAAAATAAAAACCCGCTCCACTTGCGGGACGGGCTTTTGTTCTCATATAACAAAACGACCCTGTCCCTGTGTGTTCATCCACAAGGACAGAGTCGAAAAATTCGAATCTGCGGTGCCACCTTGCTTGCCTTGCTCGCTTTCCTCTTGAAAGCCGCAAAGCCCCTCACGGAGAGCCAACACTCCCCTGCCCTGTAACGGAGGCTTCCGTCCCAAGCTACTGGAGGCTCTGCCTCGTTTGCCCGGCCCTCGGCGGCCCACGAATCTCTGCCCCGCTCTCGCCCGTTTTCACTGTCCGGGCTCACTGAAGATGCGCTTTGCAGGTTCTCTTCCGCCTCATCGGTTTGATTGCATTATACACTTTATCCGTGTAAAGTCAAGAGGGAATTTCAAAATTTTCCGTCAGATTTTTTCACGTTTCATCACTCGAGGTTGAGTTTGTTTCGCATCAGCCAGACCGTCAGCCCGAACCAGAAGACGCCGAACGCCGCCGCGATGCCCAGCGTGACCATCGCGCTCCCCATGTAGCCCAGAGCCGAGACGGTAGTCTCGATGCTGCCCACATCGCCTACGATGCTATAGATGGCCGTCTCGTAGACGCCGGTGCCGATCTGGAGCAGCTTTTCGAGCCAGCCCTGCACATACTGCATGACAAAGAAGCTCAGGATGCCCGCCAGCGCGGGGTGGTTCTTGAACTGATGTCCCACCATGCAGGCAGCATAGATGCAGGCGATGGCGCTGACCATCCGCACGAAGCCGACGACGCCGCTGAAAGCCAGCGCCTCCCAGAACTCCATGTTACAGCGGGCGAATGCCTCCCGGATGCCCGACCACATCCGCGGCAGCTGCTCAAGCAGGTCCATATCCGCCATCATCAGGACAGCCAGAATGCCGAAGGAAAGGCAGGCTGCGAGGATGCTGCACAGGCTCCACACGGTGCTGGAGATGAGCTTCGAGGTCACAAGCTGTGTTTCCGTCACCGGCAGGGTGTGCATCAGATAGCCCTCCCGGCCCAGCAGGTTGCGGTAGAACCGCTGCACGATGGTCATGATGGTGACGACCACGGTGCCGATGATGACGGCGGTGTAGACAAGGCTCAGCAGGCCCACGAGAGTCGAATAGGCGTCACTATTGGTGCTGTTCCATCTCCAGACGGAGCCGCCAAAGAGCACCGACGCCGCCAGCAGGGCCAGATACATTCCGCCGTAGGTGCGGGCCGTGGCCCGGAACTCATATTTTAGTAACTTTTTCAGCATTTGAATACCTCCCGGAAATATGCATCCACACTCATGCCCTCGGTCTCGCGGAGCTCATCCACCGAGCGGTGGGCGAAAATTCTGCCGTTCTTCAGGAACACAGCCTCATCCAGCACCGGCTCCACATCCTCGATGAGGTGGGTGGAGATGATGACCGAGGCGTCCCGGCTGTAGTTGGTGAGGATGGTGTTCAGGATGTAGTCCCGCGCCGCCGGGTCCACGCCGCCGATGGGTTCATCCAGCAGGTAGAGCCGGGCATTCCGGCTCATGGCAAGGATGAGCTGGACTTTCTCCTTGTTGCCCTTGGAAAGGCTCTTGAGGGGTGCTTTGGGCGAAAGCTCCAGCTTTTCCAGCATCTCATTCGCCTTGGCGGGGTCGAAGTCGGCGTAGAAATCCCGGAACATCTCCACCAGCTGCTCCACCCGCATCCAGTCGGGCAGCCATGCGGCGTCCGGCAGATAGGAGACGATGGCTTTCGTATCCGGGCCGGGGTCCATGCCCGCGATTTTTATACTGCCCGCCGTGGGCTGCAAGAGGCCGTTCGCCAGTTTGATGAGGGTGGTCTTGCCGCTGCCGTTGGGGCCAAGCAGGCCCACGATGCGGCCAAAGCCGATGTGCAGGTCGATGCCGTCGAGGGCGTTCGTCCCCTTCTGGTAAGATTTCGTCAGGCCCTCACAAGTTAAAATCTCATTCATTTGAATCACTCTCCTTTGTTTCCCAGCCCGTCACAAGCTTTGCGGCCTCTGCCGGGCCGTAGCCGATGCCGCGCATTTTCTCGAGATATTCGGCGGTCATGGCGCAGGCCGTCTCGTCCCGCAGCTGTTCCAAAAGGGCTGTATCTTCGGTGACGAAGCGGCCCGTGGTCCGCTCGGTGTGGACAAGCCCTTCCGCTTCCAGCTGGGCCAGCGCCCGCTGCATGGTGTTGGGGTTGACGCCTGCCGCTGCGGCCATGTCGCGCACTGAGTCCAGATGTCCGCCGGGCGGGTAGATGCCCGCTAATATTTTTGCCTTGAGCCGTTCCACGATCTGTGCGTAGATGGGGCGGCTCATATCGAATCGTTCGCCCATCGTCTCATCTCCTTGTGTCGTTGTACTAAGTGCCTAATACAATAATACTCAAATCATCTTTTTTGTCAAGAGGGAATTTTCAATCTCTTCAAAATATGCTATACTGTCTTTTGTATGCTACAGAAAATGCGCAGGAGCACAGAATCTATGAAAGCAACCATCATCATCCCCAACATCAACGGCAAAGGCTGGCTCAAGGACTCCATCGAATCGGTCTACGCCCAGACGGAGCAGGACTTCGAGCTTATCGTGGTGGATAACGGCTCCACCGACGAGAGCCTTGAGCAGGCCCGTAGCTATCGCAGCCGCCCGAACTTCCAGCTTATCGAGAACGGCTCCAACACCGGCTTTTCCCACGCCGTCAATCAGGGCATCGCCCGGGCGAAAAGCGAGTTTGTGGTACTGTTCAACAACGACGCCTTTGCAGAGCCCCAGTGGCTGGCCGAGCTCATCCGCGTGGCCGAGAGCGACGAGAAAATTTTTGCCGTCCAGAGCCTTATGATACGCCACTTCGACCGGGAGCTTGCCGACGACGCTGGCGATTACGTCACATGGATGGGCTTTGCCTGCAAGACCGGCGACGGCCGCCGGGCCAGCCGCTACACCAAACAGAAGCGCATCTTCTCGGCCTGCGGCGGCGCGGCCCTCTACCGCAAAAGCATCCTCGACGAGATCGGCGTCTTCGATGAAAACTTTTTTGCCTACTTCGAGGACGTGGACCTCAGCTGGCGCGCCAACAACGCGGGCTACAAGAATGTCCTCTGCCCCACGGCAAAGTGCTACCACATCTGCGGCGCCAGCACCGGCGCGGTGCGGTACAACGCCTTCAAGAGCCAGCAGAGCGGCCGCAACAGCATCCTTCTCCCCTTCAAGAACGAGCCTCTGCTGATGCTCATCCTCAACTTCATTCCGCTGGCGCTGGGCTATCTGCTCAAGTGCTACAAGTTCCACAAACAGGGCTTCGGCGAGGCGTGGGACAAGGGAATGCACGAAGCCTTCGCCCTGCTCAAAAACGGCCAGCTGGGCAAGCGTCCCTTCCGCCTCCGCGATTTGCCGAATTATGTTCTCATGGAGCTGTGGATGATATGGAACATGGTGCCGTATCTCTGGTATCGGCTGGTGGTCGTGCGGTTTGATTTGAAGTAATTCTGGATATGCAAAAACCGGGAAACTCTGAGAGCTTCCCGGTTTTTGTTTGTGATTCGTTTTACGCCGCCGCGCTGGCCGCACTTTCGGCCTGCGGCTCTGCGTCCGAGGCGGCTTCGCTTTCGGCGGTGCTGTCCGCTTCCTCGCTGGCGGCTGCGGCCTCGGAGGATGCAGCGTCAGACTCGGCGGGCGTTTCGCCGCCGGTGGCGAGGATGGCGTCCTGCACCTCGCTGTCTGCCATCATGGCAGGCTCGGCAGCAGTGGACGCCGCCGTTGACTCGGGCTTCGTCTCGCTCTCGGTCAGGCCGGTGAGATACCAGCTGCCGCTCTGGCGGCTGAACAGATAGTCCATGTACTTGACCGGCGTATCCGAGGTGGCGGTGAGGATGCTGTCCGTTGCGTTCTGGTTGGGGATATAGCCCACGGTGACGTGGAGGAGGCCGTCCTTCTTAAACAGCTTGGTGACGGTGGCGCGATAGCTGCCCACGCTGCCGGTGACGGGGATCTTATAGCACTGGGTGGTGTCGTCGAACTCGATGGTCATATCCTCCATCTCGAAGGTCTTGTGGGTCATGCGGAAGCTGGGGCCGACAAGCTTTGCGAGGTAGGCATCCACGTCCACCGAGGGGATGAGCAGCTGCTCGGTATCGGGGTCGGTGTTGTAGCCGTCGAAACCGCCCTGCGTCTCCTGGATGCTGTACACACAGCCCCAGACCGCAGCCTCGCGGAGGGTCAGGTCGTCGATGTTCTCGATGCCCTCAAAAGGCACGGGGTCGAACAGCACCAGACCTTCCAGCTTGTCCTCGTATTCCTGCTTCTGGGCCGTATCGTCAAACAGTTTTGCCACGGCGTTCACGCCTGCGTGCAGCACGGTCAGCACGCCGATGAGCACCAGCACCGCGATGACCAGCCCGAGGGCCTGCCGACCACGGCGGCGGTGGAGCCGGGCGTGTTCTTCCGGGGTCATTTCTATCTTCATATGGTTATCGTCTCCTGCGTTGTTTCACTTTTCAGATAAAAACAGTATACCACAATCATGGGCAGGGTGCAAAACCCTGCCCGTGTTATTTTGGTGAAACTGGCTCAAAAGCTGTTTTCATAGCCAGATTATGTGCAATGGTTATGAAAACAGCTTCTTATTCCCAATTCTTCCAGACGTCGGGCTGGTAGCCGACGGTGGCCTGACGGCCATTGCGGACGATGGGGGTGCGGAACAGCTGCTGGTTCTCGAAGAGCTTGTCTTCTTTCTGCCAGTCTACCAGCGCGTCCAGCAGAGCGAGGGTCTGCTTGTCCTTGGCGTTGGGGTCCACCAGCGCCTGCCATCCGCCCAGAGCGCGGGACACATTTTCAAACTCGCCCCGGCTCATCTCTTTTTCTTTCAAATCGATCATCTGAAACTTGATGCCGCGCTCCTTGAAATAGCGCTGGGCCTTTTTGGTATCGAAGCACTTGGTAGTGCCGAATATCTGGATGTTCATGGTCTTGCCCTCCTGTTCATTCTGCTCTATTGTAACATATCTGCGCCCGAAAGCCTATAGCATATTTTCTGCTCCGCCGGGCCACACTGCTCTCAGCGCCTTTTCTTATTCTGAATGGAGGTAGTACCAACATGAAAGCATTCGTAGACCCTGAACTCTGCATCGGCTGCACCCAGTGTGCCGGGCTCTGCCCCGAGGTATACCAGATGGAAGGGACTCTGGCTGTCGCCATCCCCGGCGACATCCCGCCCGACCAGGTGCCGCTGGCTGTGGACGCCGCCAACGCCTGCCCGGTGAGCGCGATAAGGGTAGAGTAAAACTTCCCGAAAGAGGCTGAGAGGTTTATCCCTCAGTCTCTTTTTTCTTTGGGCCATTCGTGGTATACTATAAGATGTGAAATTATGGAATGGAGGACCACAAGCTATGCGTTTACTGGTCATTGACGGCAACAGCATCGCCAACCGTGCCTTTTACGGCATCAAGCTGCTGACCACCAAAGACGGCCGCTATACCAACGCCATTTTCGGCTTTCTGAATATCCTGCTCTCCCTGCTCAAAGAATCCGAGCCCGACGAGGTGGCTGTGGCTTTCGACCTCAAAGCCCCCACCTTCCGCCACAAGATGTACGACGGCTACAAGGCCACCCGCCACAAGATGCCCGACGAGCTGGCCGCGCAGATGCCGGTGCTCAAAGAGCTTCTGGCCGCGCTGGGCTACCGTGAGGTGACAGCTGAGGGCTGGGAGGCCGACGACATCCTCGGCACCCTTTCTGCCGCCTGCGCCGCCCGCAGCGACGACTGCTTCCTCGCCACCGGAGACCGGGACAGCTTACAGCTCGTCAGCGACACCACCACCGTCCTGCTGGCCACTACCGCCATGGGCCGCAGCAAGACGGCGGTAATGGACGTGGACGCCGTGAAGGAAAAGTACGGTGTCTCTCCCCGCCAGCTCATCGACGTCAAGAGCCTCATGGGCGACACCTCCGACAACATCCCGGGCGTGAAGGGCATCGGCGAGAAGAGCGCCATCACCCTCATCCAGAAATACGGCAGTCTGGCGGGCGTTTACGCCCATCTCGACGACACTGCTGACAAGACCATCAAGCCAAAACAGCGGGAGCATCTGGCCGAAGACCGCGCCATGGCAGAGCTGAGCTACACGCTCGGCACCATCCGCACCGACGCCCCCATCGACACCGCCGAGGGTGCTTATGTCGTGGGCGAGGGCAACAAGGCCGAAGCCGTCCGGCTGATGCAGGAGCTGGAACTTCACTCCCTTATCGCCCGCTTCGGTCTGAGCGACACCGCCCCCGCCGCCGACCCGGAAAGAGCGCCGACAGAGCCTCTGCAGGAGGCTGAGGTGACTGTTCTGCCCGCCGAGCCGAAGGGGCATTACCTCGTGGCCGCGCGGCCTGCCGTCATGGGCAAGCAGGGCACCCGCAATGTGGAGCTGCAGCCCGCCGCATGGTACGCCGTACAGGACAAGACGGTCTTCCCGCTGGAAGACGGCGACCTGCTCCGTCTGCTGGACAACAAAGACGTCACCCTTGACGTCTTCGACAGCGCCCCGCTCTACGCCCGCGCCATGGCTGCGGGAAACTGGGGCAGCAGCATCGTCTGGGACGGAAAGCTGGCGGCCTATCTGCTGGACGCCTCGGCTTCCAAGTACAACCTCTCGGAGCTCATCATCAGCTACCGCGCCGACGCCGCTTTTACCTGTGAAAAGTGGCCGGACGCCGGTGCGCTGGCCGACCTGTTCGCCAAGATGAAGGCAGAGATCACCGCGCTGGACGAAGACTCCCTCTACAACGACATCGAGTTCCCGCTGGCGCAGGTGCTGGCCGACATGACCCGCATCGGCATCCTCGTGGACAAAGAGGGCATCGAGAAGTTCGGCGTGAAAATGCGCTCGGAGCTGGAAGACGTCCTCACCCGCATCCACATGGAGACGGGCAGCGCCAGCTTCAACCCCAACAGCCCCAAACAGCTGGGCGAGATGCTTTTCGACACCATGGGCCTGCCCCACGGCAAAAAGACCCAGCGCGGCTGGTCTACCGACGCCGAGACGCTGGAAGCCCTGCGGGACTACCCGCTGGTAGAGGATATTCTGCAGTACCGCGCCTACCAGAAGCTGAACTCCACCTACGTCGAAGGCCTGCTGAAGGTCATCGCGGAGGATGGCCGCATCCATACCCGCTTCAACCAGACCGAAGCCCGCACCGGACGGCTTTCTTCCGATAACCCCAACCTGCAGAACATCCCCATCCGCACCGAGCTGGGCAGCCAGCTCCGCGCTTACTTTGTGGCGCGGCCCGGCTGCGTGCTGGTGGACGCCGACTACAGCCAGATCGAGCTGCGCATCCTCGCCCACGTCACCGGCGACGAGCATATGCAGCAGGCCTTCCTCACCGGCGAGGACATCCACCGCAGCACTGCCGCCAAAATCTATGGTCTGCCCCTCGAGCAGGTCACGCCCCGCCTGCGCTCTTCGGCAAAAGCCATCAACTTCGGCATCATGTACGGCAAGGGCGCTTACAGCCTCTCGAAGGACATCGGCGTGAGCGTCAAAGAAGCAGACGCCTTCCTGAAAAACTATCTGGCCACCTTCCCGAAAGTCAGCGGCTACATGGACAAGACCATCTCCGACGCCCGGAACTGCGGCTATGTGTCCACCCTCTTCGGACGCCGTCGCTCTCTGCCGGAGCTGGCCAGCAACAATCACAACATCCGGGCCAGCGGCGAGCGGATGGCCCGCAACACGCCGATCCAAGGCACTGCCGCCGACGTCATCAAGCTGGCGATGGTGCGGGTCTGGCGGCGTCTGCGGGACGAGAAGATGGAGAGCCGCCTCATCCTGACCGTCCACGACGAACTCATCGTCGAGGCCCCGGAGGCAGAAGCCGCGAAAGCCGCCGCCATCCTGCAGAAAGAGATGGAAGGCTGTGTCAATTATGCTGTCCCCCTGAGCACCGAAGTGCATCAGGGCAAAAACTGGCTGGAGGCCCACTAAAACCATGATCATCTTAGGAATCGAATCTACCTGCGACGAGACCGCCGCATCTCTGGTGGAGGATGGCCGGCACCTGCTGAGCAACGTCATCTCCACCAGCGTCAAGGAGCAGGCGCTTTACGGCGGCGTCGTGCCGGAGATCGCCAGCCGCCGCCACTGTGAGTTCATCAGCGCCACCGTCAAAAAGGCTCTGCTGGACGCAGGCAAGACCATCGACGACGTGGACGCCGTGGCTGTCACCTTCGCGCCCGGCCTCATCGGCGCAGTGCTGGTGGGCGTCAACTTTGCCAAGGGCCTCGCCTACTCGGCGGGCAAGCCGCTGGTGCCGATCCACCATCTGCGGGGCCACATTGCAGCCCTCTACCTGACCCACCCGGAGCTGAAGCCGCCCTTCCTCTGCCTTGTGGCGTCCGGCGGACACAGCCACATCGTGGAGGTGCAGGACTACACCCATTACCACATCCTCGGCCACACGGTGGACGACGCCGCCGGCGAGGCCTTTGACAAGGTGGCCCGGACGCTGGGCCTGCCCTATCCCGGCGGTCCCAGCGTCGCCAACGCCGCCAAGACCGGCGACCCGAAAGCCTACCGTCTGCCGGTGCCTCATGTGGAGGGCAAGTACAACGTCAGCTTCTCCGGCCTCAAGACCGCCGTGCTGAACGAGGTGAATCAGGCCCAGATGAAGGGTACTGACATCAACGTCCCCGACCTCGCGGCCAGCTTCCAGGAGCGCATCGCGGGCATCCTCGCAGAAAAGCTCCTTCTCGCCGCCGCCGACACCGGCGCAAAGCAGGTCTGTCTGGCGGGCGGCGTCGCGGCCAATGGCCGTCTGCGCCAGCTGGTCAATGACGGTGCCCAGAAGCTGGGGGCCAAGGTCTACCTGCCAGAGCTGAAATTCTGCGGCGACAACGGCGCGATGATCGCGGCTCAGGGCTACTATCAGTACATCGCGGGCCATACCGCCGGGCTGGAGCTGAACGGTCTGCCAACTCTGCCCATCGATTACGAATAACTGACATAGAAAACGGAATGGCCGCGCACAGCTGTGCGCGGCCATTCCGTTTATTTCATATCACGCCCGAAGTAAAGCTCCACTTCGCCGATCTTCTTTTTCCGCAGCAGGAACGCTGTGGGGATGAGATAGACCGCGATAGACGTCAGCATGGTGATGTCATAGGTGCTGATGCTGTCAGCCACCGTCTGGGTGCCGTACAGGCCGCCGATGAGCATGGACGTGATGTCCATCGCGGCGTGGATGAACACCGTCACCCAGATGTTTCCGGTGCGGAAATAGACCGCCGCCAGCAGCGTACCCAGCGAGGCCGCAAAGACACACTGCATCAGAACTCCCAGCGGCGCACTGCCGGTGAGGTTGGTCAGGTGGGCCGCACCGAAGTAGAGGCCCGACAGCAGGCAGGCTTTCCAGACGCCGGCCCGGCTGGTGCCGAAATGCTCCAGAAGCGTCTGGGCGATGACGCCCCGGAACAGAAACTCTTCTGCCACACCGACGCTGGTCATGCCGATAAGGAACCATACGACATGCCACGCAGGCAGCATATCGCCCTCCGGCCTGCCAAACAGCAGAGTATTGTAGGCGTTGTAGCCGATGAGCGCGATGGGGTACAGGCCCACCAGCAGACCGTTGAAAAAGCCGCTGCCCCGGCGGCGGAGCAGGCCGCTCTTCCCGGTGCGCGCCAGAAAGAACCACGCCACCAGCACGCCTACTGCCTCCTGCATGAAGGTCAGCATATAATCATCGACGGCATCAATGTCCCGCACGACGAACAAGATGAGCAGAAGCGACAGCAGCGATGCCACGAACAGCATCCCCAGAAACAGCACCTCAGCCACAAGGCAGTAGAGCATCGGGTGAGCGCTGCGCAGACGTTTGAGCATAGAAAGACCTCCTGTGTCGTAGTGGTACTATTTTAGCATATTTCAGAAGAAAGAGATAGGGATTTGTGTGAATAGTTTAATCCCGCGCCCGACTAAATAAAAAAGCAAGTACACGAATGTGTACCGGCAGTCACCAACTATTGACGTTCCTGAAGATTGGGACCCGCGGGCTAAGCAACAGCCCACTGGGCTGATTGCTTGCTCTGCTGCGCAGAGCCGCCCTGTTCAAATCCCGCGCCCGACTAAATAAAAAAGCAAGTACACGAATGTGTACTTGCTTTTTTAAGTCGGAGCAGCGGGATTTGAACCCACGGCCTCCTCGTCCCGAACGAGGCGCGCTACCAACTGCGCTATGCCCCGAAAATACCGCAACCCAATGGGCTGCGGTCTGGTTGGGGATGAGAGAATCGAACTCCCACAAGTAGAGTCAGAGTCTACCGCACTACCACTATGCAAATCCCCACTATTCGGTTTTGCCCTCAGCACCGAAGCGCTGCTGACGAGGAATATTATACAGCCTCCGCCTCCATTTGTCAACCACTTTTTTGATTTTTCCGTCCATGTTTTTTCTGCTTTCTCCACCACCGCGTTTTCACGTCTTTTTTCGTCTCCGGCTCTTGACACCCGCTCCCTTTGGGAATACTCTTATAGTATCATTTACCTGCCCCTTCTGAGGGAGAACGGAAGAAACGAGGGTTGTTCGATATGAAAAAACGTGTTGGTATCCTGACCTCCGGCGGCGACTGTCCCGGCCTGAACGCCACCATCCGCGGCGTGGCCAAAGCCCTGTATGCACGGTTCGGCGAGAACGTCGAGATCGTGGGCATCCTGAATGGCTACCACGGCCTCATTACCGGCGAATACAAGGAGATGTGCGAGGACGATTTCCGCGGCATCCTGACGCTGGGCGGCACCATCCTCGGCACCAAGCGCACCCCCTTCAAGCTGATGCGCGTGGTGGAAGAAGACAAGATCGACAAGGTCGCGGCCATGAAAAAGACCTACAAGGACGCCAAGCTCGACTGTCTGCTCTGCCTCGGCGGCAACGGCACCCACAAGACGGCCAACCTCCTCTCCCAGGAGGGTCTGAACATCATCGGCCTGCCCAAGACCATCGACAACGACATCTACGGCACCGACGTCACCTTCGGCTTCCACACCGCGGTGGACATCGCCACTGAGGTCATCGACCGCATCCACACCACCGCCGGCAGCCACAGCCGCGTCATGTGCATCGAGATCATGGGCAACAAGGCCGGCTGGCTGACCCTCTACTCCGGCATCGCCGGCGGAGCTGACATCATCCTGCTGCCCGAGCAGCCCTACGACATCGACCGGGTCTGCGACGCTGTGGAGCGCCGCGCCCGCAAAGGCTCCAACTTCTCCATCATCGCCGTGGCCGAGGGTGCCATCAACACCGAAGAGGCCAAGATGAAGCGGAAAGAGTGGATGGCAAAGCGCGCCGAAGCCGGTTACGGCGTCACTGCCACCAACCGCATCGCCGCCGCCGTCCAGAAAAAGACCGGCATGGAGACCCGCGTCTGCATCCCGGGCCATATGCAGCGCGGCGGCAGCCCCAGCGCCTATGACCGCGTACTGGCCACCGAGTTCGGCAGCTACGCCGCGAAGCTGGTGGAAGTGGAGCGCTACGGCGTCACCGTCGCCATGGTCAACAACCACGTCATCGCCAACCGCCTCGAGGACATCGCCGGTAAGGCCCGCAACATCCCCGAGGGCTGTGAGCTGCTTACCGTCGCTCGCCGGATGGGCGTGAGCCTCGGCTGAGACTGTAAAAGCAAAAACACCCCGCTGTGTCATGCAGCGAGGTGTTTTTATTTTTATGCTTCAGAACGAGCCGCCCGACGAGCCTCCGAAGCCGTCGGAATCGACGGACGAACCGCCGGAGGAGTGGGACTCCTTCTGGGGCGGGTCATAGGTGCGCTCCCGGGTGGTGTGGGTATAGCGGTCACGCTTGACCCGCAGGGTGAAGCCGGGCATATACTCGTCGGCCTCCGTCTTCTGCCGGGCCGTCTTCATCCGGTGGTAGAGGATGAGGCAGATGAACGCCGAAATGCCGAGAGGGAAGATCATGGCAATGAGCAGGTCTTCCAGGCCGATGTCGTTATCCACATCGATGGGCTCGCCATAGTCGGCATAGTAGTCCAGTGCATAGTCGCACATATCGATATAGGTATAGGCGGCATCCGCCCATTCCTCATCGGAGAGCTGCGGGACGATCTCGTCCTCCTGCTGCTCGATGCGGTAGTCGGTGAAAGCCGTGACTCCCTCGCCGTAGGTGATGGTGACGTACTTGCGGGATCCGACTGCCAGCAGGAAGAGGATGCCGCTCTGTTCGTCGCCATAGCCGAGGCCGTTGGAGATGTAATAATTTTTCGCGTAGTCGCGCTGGTCGGCATCGCCGATGTCGTCCACCACGAGGAAGTAGACATCCACGTCGTGGCCGTCGGAGGCGCTTTCGGCCTGCTCCTCAAGGTCGGCCAGCGTGTCGGAGTCAAAGACGCCGCACTCGTCCCGCACCAGCGGGGCCGCTGCCCCGGCCGGCAGAGTCAGGGCCATGCAGAGCAGGGCCGCAGCCAGAAGAGCAAACAGTTTTTTGCAGTATTTCATATTCCCGTCTCCCCCTCTCACAGCAGCATGATGAGAGCCGTCAGTATCATCAGCGGGATGCTGATGCCGGCAAACCATGCAGCTACTCTGCCCTTATCCACGGGCAGGTCACCGATGAGCTTGCCGGTCTGGCCGTTCATCGCAAAGAGGAAGTCCTGCTCCTTCCAGCGGGTGTGGAGCATCCAGACCGGCAGCAGGGCGTAGTGGGGTTCCAGCGTCCGCGAGTCGATCTGCTCCGAGAGAGTCTGAACGCCGGTGTAGCCGCCCAGCGTATCGTGGAGGGCCGCAGCGGTGCTGTTCTTCATCCGGGTCAGGACGCGGGCAGCACACTTCTTGTCGTCCTCGTCGTACCGGTCCGCCAGAAAGCCGGGCAGGTAGGCCGTGGAGAAGGGCTTGAGGTCGCTGTAGTCGAAGGGCTCGATGGCGTCCATATGGGCGTCCGGCATCTTGCTGGAGCCGTCCACCGGCACCCGGACAAAGTCGGCGTCGCCCACGCGGGCCACGTCGAAGTGTCTGGTGGTGGTGACAATGTAGTCGCCCTCACGGTGGCTCTCGCTGATCTCGGCCTTGTAAGCGCCCCGGGCCTCCATCCGGCCATCGTAGAGCCAGAACGGCACATACACGCCCTGGATCTCCTCGATATGGTTGGACTCTTTGAAGGCTTTGGGGAGGAAGGCTTTGCCCTTATAATACTTCTTCAGATTCTCGATGGCGGTCTTTTTGTCCATCCGGAAGGGGATGATGTACTCCGGCTTGAGCTTGCCGGAAAGCTGTCCGCCCAGCACGGTGGGGTTGCCGCAGTAGGGGCAGGTGGTGGCAGCTGTTTCGGGGCCGCAGACCAGCTCTGCGCCGCAGGAAGTGCAGGTGCGGCTGCTGAGATCTCCCGTCTCCATCTCCCCCCAGACAGGGCCGCTGGACGCTGCCTTTTCGGCGGCTTCGGCGGCCTTATCGGCCTGAGCCTGCTTTTCGCCGTAAAGAGCCTCGACCTGTGCTACATCGTAGGTGGAGCCGCAGTAATCACAGCAGAGCTTTCCGCTGGCGCTGTCGAACCGCAGCGGGCCGGTACAGGCCGGGCATTGGTAATTCGTGGTGTTTTCTGCCATATCTCAGCTCCCCTTTCAGGCTCCGAAAGGCTTGCCGCATTCGGGGCAGAACTTGGGCGGGTTGGCCGGGTCGTCAGGGGTCCAGCCGCAGTTCGGACACTTGGCCGCCGGGCGGGGCTTACCGCATTCCGAGCAGAATTTGCCGGTATTGTGTGCGCCGCAGCTGCACACCCAGCCTGCTTCGGGGCGGGGCTTGCCGCAGGCGGTGCAGAACTTGCCGGTGTTGCCGGTCTGGCCGCAGGAGCAGCTCCAGCTGCCAGCCGCCGGGGCGGCTGCGGGGGCAGGAGCAGCGGCAGGCTGCTGTGCGCCCATCTGGTAGAGGGCCTGGGCGTTGATGCCGCCGGCAGCAGCGGCCTGATTCATGCCCATAAAGGCCATGGCCGGGCCGGCGGAGGTATTGGAAGCCGCTGCCTGCATAGCCGAAGCCTGTGCGCCCACCATGTGGGCGGCGGCGCGGGTCGGGTCCATAAAGGCGGCGCTGCGCTGCAGCTCCTTGATCATCTGCTCGTCTTCTTCGCTGGCTTTGACGCCGGACACGCCGAGGGAGACGATCTCGATGCCGCGCAGCTTGCTCCACTTGCCGGACAGCTCCTGATTCAGAGCCTCGGCCAGCTCGGTGGTATGGCCGGGCAGAGCCGAGTAGCGGATGCCCATCTCGCTGATGCGGGCAAAGGCGGGCTGCAATGCGGTCATCATCTCGGTGCGCATCTGGCCTTCCAGCGCGTCACGGGTGTACTCGTTTTCCACATTTCCGCAGACATTGGTGTAAAACAGGATGGGGTTGACGATGCGGTAGCTGTACTCGCCGAAGCAGCGGATGCTGACGTCGATGTCGATGCCGGCACGCTGGTCCACGACGCGGAACGGCACGGGGCTGGGGGTGCCGTACTTGTTGCCCATCAGCTCCTTGGTGTTGATGTAATAGATGCGCTGGTCGGTGGCAGCCTGACCGCCGAAGCTGAACCGCTTGCCGATCTCAGCAAACACTTCGTCGATGTTCTTGGCCAGACCCTCGCTCAACAGAGAGGGCTGGGTGCCGGTGTTGTAGGTGTACTCGCCGGCCTCGGCGCAGAGGTCCACCACCTTGCCCTGCTCCACGATGAGGGCACACTGGCCCTCGGCCACCGCCACGATGGAACCGTCGGTGATGATGTTCTCGGCGCCGTGGCGGTTGGAAGAGCGCCCGGAGACTTTCTTCTGTCCCTTGACAGCCAGCACCTCCGCCGGGAGAGCACTGCAGTAAAAGTATTCTTTCCACTGGTCGCCCATCACGCCGGATGCTGCGCCCAATGCCGCTTTAACAAGACCCATAAGCCTATCTCCTTTATCTGCCCGTTTTTTGCAAATGCGGGCTTTTTTTCAGTATACCACAAAACGCGCCGCGAAAAAAGAAAACCCTTGCATTTTATCCCCGATGGGTGTAGAATACTCCCGACAAACAAATACAGGGGAGCTTGTAGAAGCAGGCTGAGAGGGAGTTCTCGAACTTCGACCCTTAGAAATTGTTTTCGGACAGTTTCTGCACCTGATGCGGATAATGCCGCCGTAGGAAGTCATAACACTGTTTATGGATTTTTACAGGAGACGCCGCAGAAGGCGTCTCCTTTTTTGTTGTCTCCGGCTGAGGGGGAGCGCCCTGAGTCTGGGGTTTTGTATGCGATGGGAAGCCGTGTTCCGGCGTGAGAGGAGGCCAGTGAGCCTCGACCGCTTCTTCCGTTTCCGGCATCTCTGCGCGGGTGCCGGGTCTGTTCGTGTGCGGGAGCGGCGGTCTGCCCCTGCACTTATTTTTTATTGAAAAGGAGCACTCACTATGAAACACTATTCTGCCAAAAAGCTGGCCCTCGCCGGTATGTTCTGCGCTGTCGCTGTCGTGGGCAGCGTCTTCTCCTTCCCGGTCTTCGGCAGCAAATGCGCCCCTGTGCAGCACATGGTCAACATCCTCTGCGCTGTCCTGCTGGGGCCTTACTACGGCGTGGGCGTGGCTTTCGTCGCCTCCCTGCTGCGCAATCTGCTGGGTCTGGGCAGTCTGATGGCTTTCCCCGGCAGCATGTTCGGCGCACTGCTCTGCGGCATCGTCTTCCACAAGACCAATAAGCTGCTGCCCACCCTCGTGGGCGAGGTGTTCGGCACCTCCATCCTCGGCGGTCTGTGCGCCTACCCCGTCGCCATCCTGCTGATGGGCAAGAGCGCCGGCGACATCGCGTTCTACGCCTACATCGTCCCCTTCCTCGTCTCCACCGCCGGCGGTGCCATCATTGCAGGCGCACTGCTGGCCGCACTTTCCCGCGCAGGCGCACTCCGCGCCATGCAGGCCAGCCTGAGCTGATTCGAAGGAGAAACCATGTTTCGGAACATCTTTGCCAACGTCCGGGCCAAAAGCCCGCTTGTCCATAACATCACCAACTACGTCACCGTCAACGACTGTGCCAACATCGTCCTCGCCTGCGGGGCGTCCCCCATCATGGCGGATGATGCCGCCGAGGTCGAGGACATCACCTCGCTGTGTGCCGGGCTGAACCTCAACATCGGCACGTTGAACAGCCGCACCATCCCCTCCATGCTGCTGGCGGGACACACCGCCAACCGGCTGGGCCGTCCTGTCGTGCTGGACCCCGTGGGCGCAGGCGCTTCCCATCTGCGCACCGAAACGGCACTGCGCCTCCTGCGGGAAGTGAAGTTCACAGTCATCCGGGGCAACATCTCCGAGATTCGGACGCTGGCGGCAGGCAGCGGCACCACAAAAGGCGTGGACGCCGACACCGCCGACAAAGTGACGGACGAGACGCTGGACAAAACCGTGGCATTCGCCAAAGCGTTTGCGGCCCGCACAGGGGCAGTCGTCGCCGTCACCGGTGCCATCGACATCGTGGCCGACGGAGAGCGGGCTTTCTGCATCCGCAACGGCCACCCCATGATGAGCGCCGTCACCGGCACTGGCTGTCAGCTTTCGGCCCTGACGGCGGCATTCTGTGCGGCCAACCCGGACAAGCCTCTGGAAGCCGCTGCTGCAGCTGTCTGCGCCATGGGCCTTGCGGGCGAAGCAGCTCACAGCCGCCTGTCCAGGCTGGACGGCAACGCCACCTACCGCAATTACATCATCGACGCGATCTTCAACATGACCCCCGAACAGCTCGAGGAAGGAGCACGCTATGAAATGCGATAAACACACCATGCTTCTCTACGCCGTCACCGACCGGGCGTGGACGGGCCGCGAGACCCTCCGCCAGCAGGTGGAAGACGCGCTGAAAGGCGGCGTCACCTGCGTCCAGCTGCGGGAAAAGGAGCTGGACGACGCGGCATTTTTGCAGGAAGCCATGGAGCTTTCCGCCCTCTGCCGCAGCTATGGCGTACCCTTCATCATCAACGATAACGTCGAGATCGCTATAAAATGCCATGCCGACGGCATCCACGTCGGGCAGGAAGATATGGCTGCCGCAGACGTCCGCGCCAAGGTCGGCCCTGACATGATCATCGGTGTGTCGGCCCATTCCGTCGAGGAAGCACAGCTGGCCGTGGCCCACGGCGCGGACTATCTGGGCGTCGGCGCGGCATTTTCCACCCACACCAAAACCGATGTGGATGTCCTGCCGGAGGGCAGACTGAAAGAGATCTGCGACTCCGTGGATGTGCCGGTCGTGGCCATCGGCGGCATCCATAAAGACAATATCCTCAAACTCAAAGGCTCCGGCGCGGACGGCGTGGCTCTCGTGAGCGCGATCTTCAGCGCCGAGGACATTGAGGCTGAGTGCAAAGAGTTGAAGGCACTGACAGAACAAATCATCTATAGCAATTCAACTTTTTAATACAACAGCAACAGCGTTGAATTGCATATCGCAAATATGCTGTTTGAATGTTGCACAAATTTCTTGACTTGCGATAAAGGAGCAAACCCATGAAAACTGCACTTACCATCGCGGGCAGCGATTCCAGCGGCGGCGCCGGCATTCAGGCCGACCTCAAAGCCATGACCATGAACGGCGTCTTCGCCATGAGCGCTATCACTGCCCTGACGGCCCAGAACACCACCGGTGTATCCGGCATCTTCGAGGTCAGCCCCGAATTTCTGGCCCAACAGATAGATGCCGTCTTCACCGACATTCGCCCCTGCGCCGTCAAGATCGGCATGGTGTCCTCTGCCCCGCTCATTGAGACGATTGCCGAGCGTCTCCGCTTTTACAAGGCGGAGCACATCGTCGTGGACCCCGTGATGGTAGCCACCTCCGGCTCTGATCTGATCGCATCGGATGCCGTGCGCACTCTGCGCCGGGAGCTGTTCCCTCTGGCCGAGGTCATCACGCCCAACCGGCACGAGGCCGAAGTGTTGTCCGGCCTGCACATCTCGGGCCGTGCCGACATGAGCGCCGCCGCCCGGGCCATCGCCGCCGACTGCGGCTGTGCCGTCCTGCTCAAGGGCGGCCACAGTGACACCGACGCCGACGATCTGCTCACCTTCCCGGATGGCACGGAGATCTGGTTTCCGGGTAAGCGTATCGCCAACCCCAACACCCACGGTACGGGCTGCACTCTGTCCAGTGCCATTGCGGCCAACCTTGCCAAAGGGTTTGCGCTGGAAGAAGCTATCGCCCGGGCCAAGGCTTACCTGACCGACGCGCTGAACGCGCAGCTCGATCTGGGCCGCGGCTCCGGCCCGCTGGACCACACTCTGGGCGGCGTCGGGGTCGAAAACTGGATGCACGGCGTCCCGGACGCTGTTCATAAATAAAGAGAGCGTATTTTCGGAGGATTTTCAAATGCAGACTTACACCACACAGATGGATGCCGCCCGCAAGGGCATCGTCACGCCCCAGATGGAAACGGTGGCCAAGAAGGAGTACCGCACCGTCGAAGAGATCCGTCAGCTGGTCGCTGAGGGCAAGGTCGCCATCCCGGCCAACAAGCACCACGAGTGCCTGAACCCCGAGGGCATCGGCTCCATGCTCCGCACCAAGATCAACGTCAACCTCGGCGTCTCCCGCGACTGCAAGGACTACAACATCGAGATGCAGAAGGTCATGAGCGCCGTCAACATGGGCGCAGAGGCCATCATGGACCTCTCGAGCCACGGCAATACCCAGCCCTTCCGTCAGAAGCTGACCCACGAATGCCCCGTCATGATCGGCACTGTGCCGGTGTACGACTCGGTCATCCACTACCAGCGCGACCTCGCCACCCTGACGGCACAGGACTTCATCGATGTGGTGCGTCTGCACGCAGAGGACGGCGTGGACTTCGTCACCCTCCACTGCGGCATCACCCGCAAGACCATCGAGCAGATCCGCAAGCATAAGCGGAAGATGAACATCGTCAGCCGCGGCGGCTCGCTGGTGTTTGCATGGATGTGCATGACCGGCAACGAGAACCCCTTCTACGAGCACTTCGACGAGATCCTGGACATCTGCGAAGAGCACGACGTCACCATCTCTCTGGGCGATGCCTGCCGCCCCGGCTGCCTCGCCGACGCCACCGACGTCTGCCAGATCGAAGAGCTGGTGCGTCTGGGCGAGCTGACCAAGCGGGCCTGGGCGCACAACGTCCAGGTCATGGTGGAAGGCCCGGGCCATGTGCCTCTGAACCAGGTCGCCGCCAACATGGAGATCCAGAAGACCATCTGCATGGGCGCACCTTTCTACGTCCTCGGCCCCCTCGTCACCGACATCGCCCCCGGCTATGACCACATCACTGCTGCCATCGGCGGCGCTGTCGCGGCCATGAGCGGCGCAGCCTTCCTGTGCTACGTCACCCCTGCCGAGCATCTGGCTCTGCCCAATGTGGACGACGTCAAGCAGGGCATCGTGGCTTCTAAGATCGCCGCCCACGCCGCCGACATCGCCAAGGGCATCCCCCACGCCCGGGACATCGACGACAAGATGGGCGACGCCCGCCGCGTCCTCGACTGGGATGCGCAGTTCGCCTGCGCCCTCGACCCCGAGACGGCAAAGGCCATCCGTGACGCCCGCCTGCCCGAGGACGACCACAGCGACACCTGCTCCATGTGCGGCAAGTTCTGCGCCGTCCGCAGCATGAACAAGGCTCTGGCCGGTGAGTACATCGACATCCTGTAAGATAAGATAAAAAGCCCCCGGATGCGCTGAAAGCAATGCATCCGGGGGCTTTTTTATACAGTTGCGCCAGCAGGAGTCGAACCTACGATGGGGGAGTCAAAGTCCCCTGCCTTACCGCTTGGCGATGGCGCATCAGTAGAGAATAGTATAGCATATTTTTCAAAATTCCACAAGCCCGCCGGGCGGTTCCATCCAAATTTTCTGAGCCGGGCAGGCAAATCCCATCCTTGCCGGGGTCTCACCAATATGATATACTTGCACTGTAAAAGTTTTCCTGTTCAGCACGTGACGCAGAAAGGAGCGTAGCTTATGGACCATATCATTCTCGGCATCCTTTTTCTGGTATGGGGCGCGGCGGACGTCCTCCGCCTCGAGCTGCCCGGCATACTGGGCAAGCGGCTGAAATCTGCCAGCGCCGAGGCCCGCCGCCTTTGGCAGAGGCTTCTGGGTGTGCTGGAGCTTATCGTAGGCGGCGGGCAGCTGCTGTTCTACTTTTTCTCCGACAATCATACCGTCACCAGCATCATCCTCGCGGTGATGATACTCGCCGCCGTCTGCATCCTCGGGCCGTACTGCCACTGGCGGAAGCAGGAAAAAGAGAATACACAGGAATGAATCACGGGAGGAAACAGTATGGGGCCTTGGTATTACGAAGTCGTGAGCTTTGACGGCGATTACGTCAACCTGCGCCGCACCGACATCGAGAGCGACGAGCTGAACCCGGTGGCGCTGGCGCTCCTGCCGCCGGAAATCGACGTGGGCAGCAAGCTCAAGTGCGAATATTTCCAGTACGAGATCATCGGCTGACAAAACGAAACGCCGCCCGTTCGGGCGGCGTTTCTGCATTTACCGATAAAGTTATACGCGCTCGGCCACCAGCTGGAAGCCTGCCTTGGTGAGCTCCTGCCGGATCTGCTCGATCTGGGCGTTGTCGCGGGTCTCGAGAGTTAGCTTGAGGAAGCAGCTGGAAATGGGCATATTGGGGTCGGAGCCGTCGTGGAGGACGGACACCACATTGCTGCCGCAGCGGGAAACGATGTCAGCCACCTGCTGCAGCTGGCCGGGCTTGTCTTCCAGCGCGATGGTCAGGTTGGCTTTGCGGCCGCTCATGACGAGGCCGCGGGTGATGACGCGGTTGAGGATGTTCACGTCGATGTTGCCGCCGGAGACGAGGCAGACGACCTTCTCGCCTTCGATGGGCAGCTTGTGGAAGAGCGCCGCCGCCACAGGTACAGCGCCTGCGCCTTCGGCCACCAGCTTCTGGTTTTCCATCAGGGAGAGGATGGCAGCTGCAGTCTCGTCCTCGGTAACAGTGACGATGTCGTCCACATACTCCTCGCAGAGCTTGTAGGTCAGCTCACCGGGAGTCTTGACCTGAATGCCGTCTGCGAAGGTGGAGACTGCAGAAAGGGTCTGGTATTTGTGCTCGTGAAGAGAGCGGTACATGCTGGGTGCGCCCTCGGCCTGCACGCCGTAGACCTTGACGTCGGGCTTCAGGCTCTTGATGGCGAAGGCCACGCCGGAAATGAGTCCGCCGCCTCCCACAGGCACGATGACGGCGTCCACATCAGGCAGCTGGTCGAGAATTTCGAGGCCGATAGTACCCTGACCGGCAATGACCTGCTCGTCGTCGTAGGGGTGGATGAAGGTCATGCCCGTCTCTTCCTGCAGCTCCACGGCCTTGTCGTGGGCGTCGTCGTAGGTGCCGGGTACGAGGCAAACCTCCGCACCGAGGTTCTTGGTGTTCTCAACCTTCATGATGGGCGCGCCGTCCGGCATACAGACGATGCTCTTGATGCCGCGGCGGGTAGCGGCCAGCGCCACGCCCTGTGCGTGGTTGCCCGCCGAGCAGGCGATGACACCCTTGTCGCTTTCTTCCTTGGAGAGCTGGCTGATCTTATAGTAAGCGCCGCGCACCTTGAAGCTGCCGGTCACCTGCAGGTTCTCGGTCTTGAGGTAGAGCTGGCAGTCTTTGGAGAGCCGGGGTGCCTCGATGAGGTCGGTCTTGCGGGCTACGTCCTTGAGAACAAAGGCGGCGTGGTAGATCTTATCCAGTGTCAGCATATCGGTTTTCCCATCCTATCTCTGTTTATCCATCCCGGCACACGGGCTATTTTTATTGTTAAAGATAGGATTTAGTATAGTTTACATAAATTGTTTTGTCAAATGAATCTATTTCACACTTTAAGGCCGAAAGCGGAATTTGCTGACATTGTATTATAGAAAAAATGCCGCCATTCACCAAACAGCGAACAGCGGCGGGATATTACCACTTTATCCTATTACTTTCCGGTAAACTCAAATCTCCGCGAGGATAGCGTCACCCATGGCGGTGCAGCCGAGGCAGGTACAGCCCTCGCTCATGTTGTCGGCGGTGCGCAGGCCCTTGTCCAGAACCTTATTCACCGCGTTCTCAATGGCGTCAGCCTCCTCAGTCATGCCAAAGGAGTAGCGCAGCATCATGGCGGCGGAGAGGATGCAGGCGGTGGGGTTGACGATGTCCTTGCCCGCGATGTCGGGGGCAGAGCCGTGGATAGGCTCGTACAGGCCCCGGGTTCCGTCGCCCAGACTGGACGAGGGGATCATGCCGATGGAGCCGGTGATCATGGAGGCCTCGTCGGAGATGATGTCGCCGAACATGTTCTCGGTAACGATGACGTCGAACTGGCTGGGGTCCTTGACGACCTGCATGGCGCAGTTGTCCACGAACATCTCGCTGTACTCCACCTCGGGGTACTCAGCCTGCAGGCGGTGCATAACCGCACGCCAGAGGCGGCTGGTATCCAGCACGTTGGCCTTATCCACGCAGCAGAGCTTCCTGCGGCGCTTCATGGCCGTCTCAAAGCCGATGCGGCCGATGCGCTCGATCTCGTGCTCCGAGTAGGGCATGGAGTCCACCGCCTGCTTCTCGCCGTTTTCCAGCGTGTAAGTCTCGTGCTTGCCGAAGTAGACACCGCCGATCAGCTCACGCACGATGATGAAGTCGATGCCTTTGGCCACGATCTCAGGCTTGAGAGGGCTGGCCGGGGCCAGCTGGGGCCAGATCCTGGCCGGACGGTTGTTGGAGTAGAGGCCCATCCCGGCGCGGAGGCGGAGCAGGCCCTTTTCGGGGCGCTGCTCACCGGGCAGGCCCTCCCACTTGGGGCCGCCCACAGCGCCCAGAAGGACGCTGTCGGCGGCGAGGCACTTGTCAAGCTCATGCTGGGGCAGCGGGTCGCCGTACTTGTCGATGGCCTCGCCGCCCATTGCGGCGTCGGTGTAGTGGAAGGTGTGGCCGTACTTTTCGGCCACCTTATCGAGAACGCGGAGGGTCTGCTTCACGATCTCGGGGCTGGAGCAGTCGCCCCAGATGACAGCAATGTTTTTTTCCATTCTTATGGGCATCCTTTCTTCGATTGGGCAGCGATTTATGACAGAATCCTTGCTTTTGGGCGGGCGTGTGCGGGATTATATTTTTCTTTAAGCTGGCGTGCGCGCTGGTGGCGCGGGGATGTTTTTCTTTCGGTCAAGTGGCTTGCGCTCCGCGCGGACCAGAGCGCAGGGCTGGTTTTTTCTTTGAGCTGGTTCTCGCGCTGGTGGCGCGGGGGATGTTTTTCTTTTGGTCAAATGGCTTGCGCTCCGCGCGGGCCAGAGGTGGGGAGGGGTGTTTCGATTCCCCCCTCCCTACCTCTGGACTCCACTCTCCCCGCAACGAGTTAAGGACTGCTCGCCCTTAACAAGCCCAAAGAGGAAGTCGAAGCCCAAAAATGCTAGCCGCTTCGCTAAACGCATTTTTTTGTGCTTCTCCTATTTACGGCTCCGCCGAAGATTTCACCTATCTGCTGGACTTTACGCCCTGCAAGGGCGTAACACCTGCTGCGAAGCAGCAAATCGGAGAAACGAGAAAAAAGCGTTAAGCGCAGCGGCTAGCTTTTTTCCGTTTCGACAACTCCTTCGGGGTCTGAAAGGGGCGAGCAGCCCCTTTCTCGTGGATCCAGCGCGTCGAAATCGCTGGTGCTTTTCTGGTTCTCTTTTGGCACGCAAAAGAGAACTTAACCTCGCGTAACCGCGCTCTGACCCCCGCGCCACCAGCGCGCGAACTCACAGCAAAAACTTTACTTTTTCGTCAGCGACTTCATCAGACCGCCGTCGGCGATGATCTTCTGGATGAAGGGCGGGAAGGGTTCGGCCTGGAAGGTCTTGCCGGTGGTCTCATCGGTGATGACGCCGGTATCAAAATCCACGCTGACCGTATCGCCTGCGCTGATGGCATCCACGGCCTCGGGGCATTCCATGATGGGCAGGCCGATGTTGATGCTGTTGCGGTAGAAGATGCGCGCGAAGCTCTTGGCGATGACGACAGAAATACCGGCGGTCTTGATGGCCAGCGGTGCGTGCTCACGGGAGGAGCCGCAGCCGAAGTTCCAGCCGCCCACCATGATGTCGCCGTCCTTGACGTTGTTGATGAAGTCCTTGTCAATGTCCTCCATGCAGTGGCTGGCCAGCTCTCTGGCATCCTGCGTGTTCAGGTGGCGGGCCGGGATGATGACGTCGGTATCCACGTTATCCGGGTATTTGAAAACAGAACCGTTTGCGTTGTTCATGGGTGACTCTCCTTTTCTCAGACCGTGCGGGGGTCGGTGATGTAGCCGGTCAGTGCGCTGGCGGCAGCGGTAGCGGGCGAAGCCAGATACACCTCGCTCTTGACGTGGCCCATGCGGCCCACGAAGTTGCGGTTGGTCGTGGAGACGCAGCGCTCACCCTCGGCGAGGATGCCCATGTAGCCGCCGAGGCAGGGGCCACAGGTGGGGGTGGAGACGATGCAGCCCGCGTCGATGAAGGCCGTCGTCCAGCCGCGGAGGATGCACTCCTTGTACACGGCCATGGTGGCGGGGATGATGATGCCGCGCACGCCCTTTGCGATGTGTTTGCCCTTCAGGATGTTGTAAGCGGCTTCCATATCCTCGAGGCGGCCATTGGTGCAGCTGCCGATGACCACCTGGTCGATCTTGATGTCCTTGCCCTCGCTGGCGGGGTGAGTGTTCTCGGGCAGGTGGGGGTAGCTGACGGTCGGCTCGAGGGCAGAGAGGTCGATTTCAATGGTCTTCTCGTACTCGGCGTCCGGGTCGGCCTCATAGAACACCGGCTCGCGCTGGCTGCGGCCCTTGAGATAAGCCTTGGTCACGTCGTCCACGGGGAAGATGCCGTTCTTGGCACCGGCCTCGATGGCCATGTTGCAGATGCTCAGGCGGTCGTCCATGGAGAGGGAAGCGACGCCCGGGCCGGTGAACTCCATCGACTTATACAGCGCACCATCCACGCCGATCATACCGATGATGTGGAGGATGAGGTCTTTGCCGGAAACTTTCGGCGGCAGCTTGCCGTTCAGCACGAACTTGATGGCGGCAGGCACCTTGAACCATGCCATGCCGGTAGCCATGCCGGCGGCCATATCGGTGGAGCCAACACCGGTGGAGAATGCGCCCAGTGCGCCGTAGGTGCAGGTGTGGCTGTCGGCGCCGATGACGCAGTCACCGGCTGTCACGATGCCTTTTTCGGGCAGCAGAGCGTGCTCGATGCCCATCTGGCCCACATCGTAGAAGTTGAGGATGTCGTACTTGTTGGCGAACTCGCGGCACTGCTTGGACTGGGTCGCGCTCTTGATGTCCTTGTTGGGAACGAAGTGGTCGAGGACGATGGCGATGTGCTCTTTGTCGAACACGCCGTTGAAGCCCGCCTTTTCGAACTCGTTGATGGCGACGGGGGTAGTGATGTCATTGCCCAGCACGATGTCGAGCTTGGCGTTGATGAGCTGGCCTGCCTTGACCTCGGCGAGGCCTGCGTGTGCGGCCAGAATTTTCTGCGTCTGGGTCATTCCCATGATGGTACTCTCCTTTTATCGTATCTTGTTCTCTATGGTCAGTCTCTCCTCTGTCCAACCTCTCAGCCGCCTGCGGCGTCAGCTCCCCTAGTAGGGGAGCCTCTGGCGAAACCGTTTACTTTGCGGGGAATGCCAAGGCCTCCCCTCGATAGGGGAGGTGGCATTGCGAAGCAATGACGGAGAGGTTGTGCAGAGCTGCCCCTTATTTACTCTCTTTATTTATTGTTGATCGCGCTGACCAGTGCATGGATACCGGCCACGATAATATCGGTATCACTGCCTGCACCCCAGGTGACGATGCCGTCGCCCCACTCGAGGCCGACGTAGGAAGCGGCGCGGGAGGTGGAGCCTTCGTCCAGACTGTGCTCGGAGTAAGTTTCCAGGTGGAAGTCCATGCCGGTGGCGCTCTGGATAGCGTTTGCCACAGCATCCAGACGGCCATTACCCACCGAGGTGACCACCTTGCGCTGACCGTTCAGATCCAGCGTGACGGTGGCGGTGATGCCGTTGACCTGTGCAAAGTGAGCCTCGATGACAGACAGGGGCTTGGACTTGTTGAGGAAGGTATCCTCGAAGATGTGGAGCACTTCGCCTGCGCTCAGCTCCTTGTGGTTGTGGTCGGACACGCTCTTGACCTTGTAGCCCAGCGCCTCGCGCATCTTGGCGGGCAAGTTGTAGCCGTAGTTCTGCTCCAGCACGAAGCCGATGCCGCCCTTGCCGCTCTGGCTGTTGATGCGGATGACGTCGGCGTCGTAGGTGCGGCCGATGTCGTGGGGGTCCACCGGGATATAGGGGCAGGTCCAGCGGTGGTCGCCCTTCTCCTTGCGGTAGGCCATGCCCTTTGCAATGGCGTCCTGATGGCTGCCCGAGAAGGCGGCGAACACCAGCTGGCCGGCGTAGGGGGTGCGCTCGTAGATGTGCATCCGGGTGACCCGCTCATAGGTGGCGCAGATGGCGGGCATATCGGAGAAGTCCAGCTTCGGGTCTACGCCGTGGCTGTACATATTCATGGCGAGGGTCACAGCGTCCACGTTGCCGGTGCGCTCGCCGTTGCCGAAGAGGCAGCACTCCACCCGCTGAGCGCCTGCCAGAACGGCCAGCTCTGCACAGGCGACGCCGGTGCCGCGGTCATTATGCGGGTGGGTGGAGATGATGACGCTGTCGCGGCACTTGAGGTGCTTGTCGCAATACTCGATCTGGTTTGCGTAAACGTGGGGCATGCTCATCTCGACCGTGACCGGCAGGTTGATGATCATGGGGCGGTCGGGGGTGGGCTGCATGATGTCCAGGACCGCGTTGCAGACCTCAACGGCGTAGTCCACCTCGGTGCCGGTGAAGCTCTCGGGGCTGTACTCGAAGAGGAAGTTTCCCTCATACTCCTCGCTCAGCTGCTTGACCAGCTTTGCACCGTCCACGGCGATCTGCTTGATCTCCTCCTTAGACTTGTGGAACACCTGCTCGCGCTGGGCGACGGAGGTGGAGTTATAGAAGTGGATGACCGCACGGGGTGCGCCCTTGACAGCCTCGAAGGTGCGGCGGATGATATGGTCGCGGCACTGGGTCAGCACCTGCACAGTGACATCGTCGGGGATCATGTTCTTCTCGATGAGGGTACGGAGGAACTCGTACTCCGTCTCGCTGGCGGCCGGGAAGCCGACTTCGATCTCCTTGAAGCCAATTTTGACCAGCATCTGGAAGAATTCCAGCTTTTCCTCGAGGCTCATGGGGACGATAAGGGCCTGATTGCCGTCGCGCAGGTCCACGCTGCACCAGGTGGGAGCTTTCTCGATGTGGTCCTTCTTGACCCAGCTGTCATAACCGGCGGGGACCGGGTAATATCCCGGTGCGTACTTGGTAGCGTCCATCATAATTCTTGTCCTCCATTTTTCTGTATCAACCTCTCAGTCTCGCTCGCGCTCGACAGCTCCCCTACCGAGGGGAGCCTCTGGCGAAGAGGGAAAGCTTTACGGAATGCCAAGGCCTCTCCTCGATAGGAGAGGTGGCACGCCGTAGGCGTGACGGAGAGGTTGACTCCTTTTAGCAATTTAACAAACGAAAAGGCTCCCGTCTCTCAAGGGACGAAATCCCCTGAGAGACGAGAGCCTGTAATTTCTGTTACAGGGCACCCGTGGTACCACTCTCTTTGCTGTGCCAAAAGCACAGCCGCTCTGCACGATCGGCTTTTTGAGGCGAATCGCTGCCCTTATAACGGTGGGCTTCCGTCAGGACCTACTGTCTGCTTCAGTCCTGCCGCTCAGGGGCCAGTAACCGAGACCCTCTGCACCGCCTTGCACCATCCGGCAGCTCTCTGTACGCAGAAGAAAATCGTTTTTTCCCCGTCAACGCATTTGCGCTTTGTTCAAAGTGGTTTCATTTTAGCAAAACCCGCCGCCCCTGTCAAGCAGTTTTGTTCACAATTAAAATGAAACGATTTCATATAAATAGCAGCATAAATTTTCAAAATTTGCGGGTGGATCCTTTGCTTTGTTAAGAATCTGCGAAGTTTTTGCAAAGTTCACCTCGAAACGCTGGTTTCTGAAATGGCGTCGTGGTATGCTGTTTGCAACGTAAGGAGGGACCCCCATGAAAGAAGTCAAGACCCCCAAAAAGCCATTGGCTATTTACTACGCCATTGTATTACTGGTGCTGATGCTGCTCAACTTCGTGCTCGTGCCGTGGATGAGCGAACGGCAGGTAAAAGAAGTGGACTACGGCACCTTCATGTCCATGACCGAGGACAAAGACATCGGCCGGGTGGATGTGGAATCGAACCAGATCATCTTTACTGATAAAGACGAAAAGCAAATTTACAAGACCGGCCTGATGAACGACCCTGACCTGACCCAGCGCCTCTACGACGCAGGCGCACAGTTTTCCAGCGAGATCGTCGAGCAGGCTTCGCCGCTGATGAGCTTTCTGCTGAGCTTTGTGCTGCCCATCGTCCTCTTTGTCTGGCTGGGCAATTTCATGAACAAAAAGCTCATAGAAAAGGCCGGCGGCGCGAACTCGATGATGTTCGGCGGCGTGGGCAAGTCCAACGCCAAGGTCTACGTCCAATCCACCCACGGCATCCGCTTTACGGATGTGGCCGGCGAGGACGAGGCCAAAGAGAACTTACAGGAGATCGTAGATTATCTGCACGACCCCAAGAAATACGAAGAGATCGGTGCCTCGATGCCCAAGGGCATCCTGCTCGTCGGCCCTCCGGGTACCGGCAAGACCATGCTGGCAAAGGCCGTGGCGGGCGAATCCAACGTGCCGTTCTTCTCCATCTCCGGCTCGGAGTTTGTGGAGATGTTCGTGGGCATGGGCGCGTCCAAAGTCCGCGATTTGTTCAAGCAGGCCAAGGAAAAAGCCCCCTGCATCGTGTTCATCGACGAGATAGACGCCATTGGCCAGAAGCGCAACAGCGGCCAGCTGGGCGGCAACGACGAGCGTGAGCAGACCCTGAACCAGCTGCTCACCGAGATGGACGGCTTCGAGGGCAACAGCGGCGTCATCATCCTCGCGGCCACCAACCGTCCGGATTCCCTCGACCCGGCTCTGACCCGTCCCGGCCGCTTTGACCGCCGTGTTCCTGTGGAACTGCCCGATCTCAAGGGCCGCGAGGAGATCCTGAAGGTCCACGCCAAGAAAGTCGCTCTTGCCCCCGGCATCGACTTCAACACCGTGGCCCGGATGGCCTCCGGTGCCTCCGGCGCAGAGCTGGCCAACATCGTCAACGAAGCCGCCCTGCGGGCCGTGCGCGCCGGCCGCAAGGCGGTCACGGAAGCCGACCTTGAGGAGAGCATCGAGGTGGTCATTGCCGGCTACCAGAAGAAGAACTCCATCCTCACCGACAAGGAAAAGTGCATCGTGGCCTACCATGAGATCGGCCACGCACTGGTGGCGGCGCTTCAGAATCACTCCGCACCCGTGCAGAAGATCACCATCATCCCCCGCACCTCGGGCGCACTGGGCTACACCATGCAGGTCGAAGAAGGCAACCACTACCTGATGACCAAGGAAGAGCTGGAAAATAAGATCGCCACCCTCACCGGCGGACGTGCTGCCGAGGAAGTGGTGTTCGGCTCCATCACCACCGGCGCGTCCAACGACATCGAGCAGGCCACCAAGCTTGCCCGCGCCATGCTCACCCGTTACGGCATGAGCAAAGAGTTCGACATGGTGGCCCTGGAGACGGTGAACAACCAGTATCTGGGCGGCGACACCTCGCTGGCCTGCTCGGCGCAGACCCAGCGCGAGATCGACCAGCGGGTCGTGGAGCTGGTAAAGGCCCAGCACGAAAAGGCCATCAAGATCCTCACCGACAACCGTGCAAAGCTCGACGAGCTGGCGAAGTACCTTTATGAAAAGGAGACCATCACCGGCGACGAGTTCATGGCTATCCTTGAGGAAAAAGATCCCAGCGAAAATTAAAATAGGATCTCTGCAATAATCCAGCCGCCGTATCCGTATTCATTACAGATACGGCGGTTTTCTGATACGCCGTACCGCTGATAAAAGCATTTGGGATAAACCTCTTCGTCATTGCTTCGCAATGCCGCCTTTCCTAGCGAGGAGAGGCCTTGGCATTCCGTAAAGCTTCACCTCTTTGCCAGAGACTCCCCTCGCCAGGGGAGCTGTCGAGCGATAGCGAGACTGAGAGGTCATCCCCCTACAGGAGGATACTACTATGAGACTGCTGAACAAGAATACCGCCCGCCGCGCCGCTGCTGCTGCCGCTCTGCTGACCATGACCGCCGCCATGAGCGTGGGTGCCTTTGCCGCCGACGCCGAGGACACGACCGTTGCCGGTTATCTGCCCCCTCAGTCGTCCGAGGTCATGGTTCAGGGTGACATCGCTCTCCACTCTGACGTTCCGGTGGGGGAGGTAGACCCCAACTACGGCGGCTACGCTTCCCCGGTGGAGAACCCCATTCAGGGCAACGTGATGATGATCTCCGACGAAACTCCCCTGCCCTCTGACACGCCGGTGGAGAAGAGCGAAGCCCGCTATACCGTCAAGGGTCTGCTGGGCAAGCAGGTGCTCTACACCGCCCGTCAGGAAGGCCGCGTGCTGACGCTGGACGCCCCCGATGACAACGCCACCTTCCGCACCACCATCCTCGACATGCAGACCCTGATGAATCAGGGCGTAAGCACGCTGGTGCTCAAGACCGGCAAGACTTCCACCACCCTGAACCTGACTCTGCTGTGCCAGGATCAGAAGCCCGGCACCCGGGTCACTCTGCGCCACCTCGGCAGCAGCGCTTACCTCACCGTGGGCTTCCGCGGCCGCCGCGACCTCATCGTTGGCCGATAAGCTTTTCCCTCTCTCCTCTTCGTTTTCCATAGATACTTTTCCCTCAGACGCAAAAGACCCCCGCTGCAAACACAGCGGGGGTCTTACTGTTTATCAAATGGTCCCGTCCGAGCCGTTCTCGCTCTGCTCCGATGCATAGAGCACCATCAGGTGGTTTGCGGATGCTTCGAGCTGGCTCTTGGCCTGACGGAGGTTCGCTTCTTCCGTCTCGTTCATCTTTTCGGGTTTATCCTTCCGCAGGCAGCGGCGGAGGTTCGCCACATCGGCCTTGATGCGGTTCTTCTCCTCTTTATCCAGCTCCTTCTTGCACTTGGAGAGGGCCTCGTCCACCTTATAAGCCAGCACCTCGGCCTGATTGTGGAGGTCGAGCCGCTCTTTGCGGCGGCTGTCCTCGGCCTCGTAGGCGGCCGCGTCGGCCATGGCGCGCTGGATCTCATTCTCCGAGAGGTTCGTGCTGCCGGTGATGGTGATGTTCTGCTCCCGGCCGGTGCCGAGGTCTTTGGCCGAGACTTTCACGACGCCGTTGACGTCAATATCAAAGGTGACTTCGATTTGGGGCTTGGACGAGAAGCTGGCCCGGATGCCGTTCAGCTTGAACTTGCCGAGGCTCTTATTGTCGCGGGCGAAATGCCGCTCACCCTGCAGGACGTTGATCTCCACACTGGTCTGCATGGGGCGGGCCGTGGTGAATATCTGGCTCTTGCGGGTGGGGATCATGCTGTTGCGGGTGATGAGGGGGGTCGCCACGCCGCCCAGTGTCTCGATGGAGAGGGTCAGCGGGGTGACGTCCATCAGCACAAGGCCCTGCGCCGCTGCACCAGAAGCACCAGCCAGCTTGCCGCCGCCCTGTAACAGACCGCCCTGCACAGCGGCCCCCATCGCCACGCATTCGTCGGGGTTGAGGCTGTGGCTCGGTTCACAGCCCAGCAGCTCCTTCACCTGACGCTCGACGGCAGGCATCCGGGTGCTGCCGCCCACGAGAAGGACTTTGCCCAGCTGCGAAGCCGAGATGCCGGCATCCCGCAGTGCATTCTGCACCGGGGCCACCGTCCGTGCCAGCAGGTCGCCGGTCATCATCTCGAACTGGGGGCGGGAGATGGTCAGATCGAGGTGGTGGGGGCCGTCCTTGCCCACAGCGATGAAGGGCAGATTGAGCTGGGCCGAGAGGGCGCTGGACAGCTCTTTCTTGGCCTTTTCGGCCTCTTCTTTCAGGCGTCCCATGGCGGCGGGGTCGCGGGAGAGGTCGATACGGTCCGATTTCTTGAACTCTGCCACGGCATATTCCACGATGCGCTGGTCAAAGTCGTCGCCGCCGAGGCGGGTATCGCCGCCGGTGGCCAGCACCGTGAAGGTGCCGTCTTCGATCTCGATGATGGAGACATCGAAGGTGCCGCCGCCGAGATCGTAGACCAGGATCTTCTGGGGCGCTTCGTTGTCAAGGCCGTAGGCCACAGCGGCGGCGGTAGGCTCATTGATGATGCGCAGGACGTTCAGGCCTGCGATGCGGCCCGCATCCTGGGTGGCCTTGCGCTGGCTGTCGTCAAAGTAAGCGGGGACGGTGATGACGGCCTCCGTCACCGGCTCACCCAAGTAGCTCTCGGCGTCGCGGCGTATCTTGGTCAGTATCATGGCGCTGATCTCCTGCGGAGTCAGGTCTTTGCCGTCGATGTGGACGCGGTAGTCGCTGCCCATATGCCGCTTGATGCTGGACACCGTCCGGCCGGAGTTGGTGGCAAGCTGGCGCTTTGCCGCGCCGCCCACCAGACGCTCGCCGTCTTTGGTGAACGCCACCACGCTGGGGGTGGTGCGCTCTCCCTCTGCGTTGGTGATGACGACGGGCTTGCCGCCCTCCACCACTGCCACGCAGCTGTTCGTGGTGCCAAGGTCAATACCGATCACTTTGCTCATTCTGGTCGTCCTCTCTGTTTTTGCGACGCGCATATTTTTCCTTCAATATCATATCGGTTCCGTATGACGATTTCTTAGAGCATTTGTAAAGATTTTGTGTTTCCGCTCATTCTCTCTCAAGCAGCTGGCGGATGACGGCCTCCGTCTCGTCCAGCCAGCTCTGGGCCGTCTCGTCGCCCTCTTTTTTGCGGACGAGGAAGCCCTGCTTCGCCTCAGCCAGCTGAGCCAGCGCCTTTTTGCGGGAGATGTACTGGGTCTCATACTGGGCCACCCGCAGGCAGACCTGCGGCATATAGGCGATGTCGGGGGTGGAGGCGCAGAGTTTCTGAGCCTTGCGGTAGGCCCGCAGAGCCGCACCGGCCCCTTTTCCCTGCACCATGGCATCGTCGCCCAGCGCCACCCATGCGGCCACATCGCCGGCGTCGGCGGCTTTTTTCCAGAACTTGCGGGCCTGTGCAGGGCTCTTGCGGCAGCCCCGGCCCTCGTAGAGCATCTCGCCCATCATGGCAAGGCCCTCGGCGCAGCCCTCTTCGGCAGAGAGCTGATAATAGTGCATCGCGTCGTCCCAGCGTTCCTCGGCCATGGCACGGTTGCCGGCCCGCAGCTCCGCTTCGCCCGGCTCATCGGTGTCGTGGCTGGCGTGGAGCAGACCGTTCAAAAGCGAGCAGTCCAGCGTGGCAGAGCTGGTCCACGGGTCGATGACCACGCCGTCGATGCTGTCCGAGTCCAGCGCCATCTGCATGGCGGAAGCCAGAAGCCGTTCCGCCATGGGGCGGCTGGCCGTGCCTTTATCGGCCTCCGCCATCTTCACTGAGGTGAACACCGGCAGGTAACACCGGCCCTTCTGGGTACGCAGGGTCCAGGGCTGCAGGTCTTTCGCTTTCTCCGCCGGGACAGGATGCTCCGCCCACGGGGCGGCCCCGTCCGGCTGGTCGGACGCAGCTTCCAGCGGCACCAGGACCCTGGTGTCCAGCTCGAGGGCATAGTTGATGGCGTTCATCAGCGCCCAGAAGCTCTCCTCGTTCTGGCCCTTATAGAGCGCTGCCACAGCCCGCTCTATCGCCGGACAGCCCGTACCCAGCGGCCCGTATTCCGGCAGCTTTTTGCGGTCTGCCGCGCCCACCGGGCGCAGCCGCAGCCGTGCCGCACCATCTTTTGCCATTGCATCCACCATTCTTTCCGTTGAGATTCCCTTTCAGTATAGCAGGATTTTCCGGTTTTCTCAATCTCCGGAGCCGAAATCTGCATCCAGAGCCGGTTTTCTTTGGCAAAAAACATAGCATTCCTGTTGGGAGTGCGCTATAATAAGGAGCGTCTCAACTAAATGGATCAAAGAAAGGGAGTATCGAGCCTTGAACAAAATGCTTCGCTATCTCAGCGACTACAAGCGCGAGAGCGTGCTTGCACCGCTTTTCAAGATGCTGGAAGCTACGTTTGACCTGTTCGTGCCGCTTGTGATGGCCGACATCGTCAACGTGGGTATCGTGGCCCACGATTTTCACTACATCCTCGTGCGGTGCGGCATCCTGCTGCTTCTGGCCATCGTCGGCCTCACGTGCAGCCTGACGGCCCAATACTTCTCGGCCAAAGCCGCCGTGGGTTATTCCACCGGTCTGCGTCATGCGCTGTTTGAGCACATCCAGACGCTGAGCTTTTCCGAGATGGACACCATGGGCACCAGCACCCTCATCACCCGGATGACCAGCGACGTCAATCAGGTGCAGAGCGGATTGAACCTCTTCCTCCGTCTGTTCCTGCGCAGCCCCTTCGTAGTGCTCGGCGCCATGATCATGGCCTTTACGGTCAACTTCCGCGCCGCCCTCATCTTCGTGGTGGCTATCCCGCTACTGAGCGTCGTGGTCTTCGGCGTCATGGTCATCACCCGTCCGCTTTATAAGTCGGTGCAGACCCGCCTCGACCGGGTTCTGGGCCTCACCCGCGAAAACCTGACCGGCGTGCGCGTCGTCCGCGCCTTCGACAAGGAGAAGAGCGAGGTGGACCGTTTCGAGGACGCCAATGAGCTGCTGACCAAAATGCAGCTCCACGTGGGCCACATCTCCGCCCTGATGAACCCGCTGACCTACGTTATCATCAACCTTGCCATCGTGGCGCTGCTGTATGTAGGCAGCATCGAGATCAACATCGGGGGCATGGCCTCCGGCGATGTCATCGCGCTGGTCAACTATATGAACCAGATCCTGGTCGAACTGGTCAAGCTGGCCAACCTCATCGTTCAGGTGAGCAAGGCTCTGGCCTGTGCAGGCCGTGTGCAGGCGGTTCTGGACACCAAGCCCGGCATGGAGTTCCCGGCCCAGCTCACCGGCAATGTTCCGGCGGAAACGGCCGGCGACGCCGTCCGTTTCGACCATGTGAGCCTGACCTATAAAGGCGCAGGCGCACCCAGCCTCTCCGACATCAGCTTCACTGCCAAGCGCGGCCAGACCATCGGCGTCATCGGCGGCACCGGCAGCGGCAAATCCAGCCTCATCAGCCTCATTCCCCGCTTCTACGACGCCACTGAGGGCAGTGTGGAGATCATGGGCCGACCGGTCCGGCAGTACCCCCGCGCCGACCTGCGCGGCAAGGTGGCTGTGGTCATGCAGAGGGCCCAGCTCTTCGGCGGCACCATCCGCTCCAACCTGCTCTGGGGCAGCCAGAATGCCTCCGACGCCGACCTCTGGGCTGCGCTGGAAACGGCACAGGCTGCGGAGTTTGTGAAAGCCAAGCCCCTCGGCCTCGACGAGCCGGTGGAGCAGGGCGGACGCAACCTCTCCGGCGGTCAGAAACAGCGTCTGACCATCGCCCGCGCCCTCGTAGGCAAGCCGGACATCCTCATCCTCGACGACAGCGCCAGCGCACTGGACTACGCCACCGACGCGGCCCTGCGCAAGGCTCTGGCCGCTCTGCCGGGCGATCTGACCGTCTTCATCGTCAGCCAGCGCGCCGCCAGCCTGCAGCACGCCGACCAGATCATCGTGCTGGACGATGGCCGCATGGTGGGCCTTGGCCGTCACGCCGAGCTGCTGGAAAGCTGCCCGGTCTACAAGGAAATTTACGAGAGCCAGTTCAAGAAAGGGGATGTGCAGAAATGAGTGCAAAAGCAAAAAGCAAGCTGACCCCTGAACAGCAGAAGGCCACCATGACCCGGGTGCTGCAGAAAATCAGACCCTACGGCTTCTTCGTGGTGTGCAGCCTCATCGTGGCCGCTGTGAGCGTGGCGGCCCAGCTGTATATCCCCATCCTCTGCGGCAGTGCCATCGACATGATGCTGGGCAAAGGTGCCGTGGACCACGCGGGCGTGCTGCGCATCATCTACGAGATCATCGTGGTGGCGGTTGTCGCCGCCTTTGCGCAGTGGCTGCTGAGCGTCTGCAACAACCGCATCACCTTCGCAGTCAGCCGTGACCTGCGCAACGCCGCCATGCGGAAGATCCAGACCCTTCCCCTCTCTTACCTCGACAGCCATCCTTCCGGCGACATCGTGAGCCGGATGGTGGCCGACGTGGATACCTTCGCCGACGGCCTGCTGATGGGCTTCACCCAGCTGTTCTCGGGTGTGCTGACCATCCTCGGCACCCTGCTCTTCATGTTGCAGCAGAATGTTCCTATCACGCTGGTGGTGGTCTGCATCACCCCGCTGAGCCTTGTGGTGGCCAGCTTTCTCGCAAAGCGCAGCTACAAGTATTTCCAGAGCCAGAGTACCGTGCGCGGCGAGCAGACTGCTCTTGTCAACGAGATGATAGAGGGTCAGAAGGTCGTGCAGGCCTTCGGCCACGAGGCCCAGAGCCTCGAGGCTTTTGACGAGGTGAATGGCCGCCTGCAGGACGTGAGCCTGAAAGCCATCTTCTTTTCCAGCATGACCAACCCCGCCACCCGCTTCGTCAACAACATCGTCTATGCAGGCGTCGGCCTCGTGGGCGCGATCTATGCCGTAGCCGGAGGCATCACCATCGGCCAGCTGAGCATCTTCCTGAACTACGCCAACCAGTACACCAAGCCCTTCAACGAAATTTCCGGCGTCGTGACCGAGCTGCAGAACGCTCTGGCCTGCGCAGCCCGCGTGTTCGAGCTGCTGGACGCTGAAGACCAGACCCCCGAAGCGGAGAACGCCGCAAAGCTCGTGCCGGACGGCCACGTCCAGATCGAGGACGTCTCTTTCCGCTATCTGCCCGACCGCCCGCTCATCGAGGGCCTGTCTCTGGACGTCAAGCCCGGCCAGCGCATCGCCATCGTCGGCCCCACCGGCTGCGGCAAGACCACCCTCATCAACCTGCTCATGCGGTTCTATGATGTCAACGGCGGCTCCATCAAAGTCTCCGGCACCGACATCCGGGACGTGACCCGCGCCTCGCTGCGCGGCAGTTACGGCATGGTGTTACAAGATACCTGGCTCCGGGCTGGCACCGTGCGGGAGAACATCGCCTACGGCAAGCCGGACGCCCCCCTCGACGAGGTGGTGGCTGCGGCCAAGGCAGCCCATGCCGACAGCTTCATCCGCCGCCTGCCCGAGGGCTACGACACCGTCATCGCCGAGGACGGCGGCAACATCAGCCAGGGCCAGAAGCAGCTGCTCTGCATCGCCCGCGTGATGCTCTGTCTGCCCCCGATGCTGATTTTGGACGAGGCCACTTCCTCCATCGACACCCGCACCGAGGTGCGTATCCAGGCAGCCTTTGCCCGGATGATGCAGGGCCGCACCAGCTTCATCGTGGCACACCGCCTTTCCACCATCCGGGAGGCCGACGTCATCCTCGTGATGAAGGACGGCCACATCGTGGAGCAGGGCGACCACGATACCCTGCTGGCGCAGGGCGGCTTCTACGCCAAGCTCTACAACAGCCAATTCGAGGGCGTGGAGACTTAACGCTTCAACTTAAAGATCCCACCGGTCAGGGCCGGTGGGATCTTTGTTTGCTCTGTTTTATTTTTTGTGGGTCGGCAATATTTTCTTTTTTTACCTGTTTTCGGCTTTCAGCACCGTTGCCTCAGCAGGCGGCGGTGTGAGGGTGGAGTGGGCCAGAATAAAAGCAGCGGCGCGGCTGGATGCGATGCGCTGGGCGGCGCGGCGGCGGTCGTTGGAAGCGAAGGTGTGCTCCCCGTCCCGCTTTGCGTCCCAGTGGGCAAGCTCGTCATCCACCTCTGCTTCCGTCGGCCAGAGCTCTTCTTTCTGCGCCACCAGCAGCAGACCCATCCGGCTGCGCAGTTTGCGCTCGGCCTCGGCGTGGAGCCAGGCTCGGAATTCTTCCACCGTCTGGCCCTGCACCTTTAAGTACTGGTCGAAATTGACGCCGTTGGCCTGCATCCGCAGATTGAACTGGCGCTGCTCGGCAAAGTAGTTGCCGGCCACCAGCTGCTTGGGCAGCGGGCCGGTGACGTGTGTACCCAGCTGGGCGATGAGGGCCTGTTCGGCCACGGCGCGGGCCTGCTGGCAGCGCTGGGCATAGATGTCCTGCATCACTTTGGCACGGAGGGCGCGCTTGCCCTCGGCGTCGGCGGCGCGGTCTTCGTCACCGTGGCGGCGGTTTATTTCAAGCTCGATGGTCAGCTCCCGGATAGGCCGGGGCTGGATGGGCTGGGTAAAGCCGGTGTACTCTCCCAGTTCCAGCGGCGGCAGGCAGAAGAACTGCGCCCCCGCCCGGAAGCCCTCGGCCCGGTTGACCGCCAGAAGTTCAAAATCCGGGTCGGTGACGGGCTGCAGATTGTTTTCTTTCATCAGCTGGGCGAACAGGGGCGAGAAACCCTCCAGAATCGCCCGATTGACCGCCGCCGTCAGCAGGTCGTCCTCGTCCTGCGGAGCGTCCAGGACCGTCTTTTCGGCCTGCACCGCCGCTTCCAGCTCTTCTGCTGCGGCGGAAAAGACCACCCGGCAGTCACCGGGTTCTGCCATGCCAAAATGTTCGAGTTTCATTTTCTTCTCCCCCTCTCAGCGGACGATGCCGGCCATCAGCACCAGCAGCACGATGCCCAGCACCACATACAGCACCTCTGCACCCAGGACGGACTTGTCGCCCTCGACGTACATCTCGGCGGGGTCGTCGGGGTTATAATAAAGGGTGACGACAGCTCCCTGTGCAAGCTCTCTGCCCTTGGCAGACTTGGGGTAATGGAGGCGGTGAGTGCCGCCAGCAGTGGTGAACTCCAACAGGTAGGCTTCGCCGTCCCGGCTCTGGACGGTGCCTGCCACAGCGGCCTCGACCTTTTCGCCCCTGGTCATGAGCTTGCGGCGTCTCGACCAGCTCCGCCATGCCATGTAGAACATGATGCCTGCACCGATGAGAAAGATAATGATGTTGAACATTCGCAGTTTCCCTCTTCCGTAAATAGTCCCGCCGGGCCGCTGCCCCGCAGGGGTAATATTTATTGTATCATACTCCGCCGGATTTTTCGCCCCATTCGGCCTATACGGAATGCAACAATTTTCGCAAAAAAATTTGTCGTACTATTTTTGCAGAAAACGCTTGACTTTCTTTGCACCTGTGGTATAATAAACATCGTTCCGAGCCGAACGGCAGCGAACAAAACAGAATATGCGGATATGGCGGAATTGGCAGACGCGTTAGATTCAGGTTCTAATCGGGGCAACTCGGTGGAGGTTCAAGTCCTCTTATCCGCACCAAGAAAAAGCAGAACACGTTCGTGTTCTGCTTTTTCTTTTCGGTGCGAAAGAGGACTTGATTCTTTCCGTTCAAAGGCAGGGCTTTGCGAAACGCCAAGTCCGCTCATCAAACAGGACCCCCTGCCCCAATGGGCAGAGAAAGGACCCCCCATGCAGATAAACGACCTCTTCGGCGCAGCAGCCGCCTTTGAAACCGTACGGATGCCGGGCGGCACGGAAGCGGCCATTCCAACAGAACACGCCGCAGTTATCTATGTAAATGAACAGCCGGCCTTCCGGGTGGTATGCACACCCCAGCTTCTGCCGCAGCTGGCGCTGGGGCGGCTGCTGACCGAAGGATGGATCGCCTCCGCAGAGGAAGTGGAACAAATTGCCGTCTGCGCAGAAGGCTTGAAAGTCAATATCTACCTGAACCACCCGCTGACGGCCCGCCGCGCAGCGGCACAGGAAGTTTCCAGCTGCTGCACCGACAATGTCGCGCTGGGCAGTCCGGTGGAAGTGCAGCCGCTGCGCGCGGTGCCGCATCTGGACGTGCAGCCGGAGTGGGTGGACGCCCTCGCCGCCGCCATGAACGTGGGCCTTCCGCTTTATCAGGCCACCCATGCGGTCCACAGCTGCTTTGTGCTGCACGAGGGCCGCATCCTCTGCGCCTGCGAGGACATCGGACGCCACAATGCGCTGGACAAAGCCGTGGGCAGCGTGTTTCTGGCCGGTGTCTCCCTCAGCGAATGCGTGCTCTACACCAGCGGCCGCGTACCGATGGATATGGTGCGCAAAGCCATCCGGGCTGGCGTTCCGGCACTGGTCAGCAAGACCATGCCCACCGTCCAGTCGCTGGAGCTGGCGCAGGAATACGGCTTACAGCTGCTCTGCGGCCGGAAACATCCGCTAACATCGTCAAAAAGTGCGGGGTGACATCGGTTCGCGTTGACTTACTTCTCGTCTATGTGATAATATATTAACGAAGAGACCGCTCCGCTTGTTGCAGCAGGCAGAGCGGTCATTTTCGTGTTTGGGAGTTTTCCCGGACGACCAAAAAACAGGCAGGTGATAACATGAAGCAGGCAACCAACCCGTTTGCGCCCGTTTCGCTGTGGCGCAAGCGGCTGCCGGGCTATGTGGCCATGGGCGCTGCGACAGTCGCAATGGCGGCAGGTCTTATCGCAATGCAGCACGCGCGCACCACGGTTGCAGGTACCCTGCTGCAGGTGTCGGAGGCGGATGCAGCCGCCTACGGCATCAGCACAGTGTACCAGCTCGACGACGGCAGCTATCGCGTGGAGGGCTCTCAGAAGGGCTTCCAGAGCGATGTGCAGGCTGCCGTGACCCTTGACGCCGAGGGCAATGTTTCCGCTGTCGAGATCCTCTCGCAGGCAGAGACGGACAGCCTCGGCGGCCAGTGTGTCAACCCGGAGTTCACGTCCCAGTATCAGGGCGCAGCTCCCTTTACGCTGGCAGGCAAAAGCTATACTGTGACCGATCCCCTTACCGGTATCGCCTATGCCGCTGCCGGTGCGGCGGAGGAGCAGCCCGCTGCTGCGGAGAATTTTGACCCCGCGCAGTGGAATGTGTCCGACACCTCTCCCGAGGCCGAGGCCACCCGCAGGATGTACGCAGCAGGTCTGACCTTCTCGGCACTGAACGGCGAGCCTCTGGCTGATGAGCTGGCCCCGCCGCTGGATTCCAGCGCCGAGGCTGTGGCACGCCGCAAGCTCTACGCCGCCGGTCTGAGCAAGAGTGCGCAGGACGGTGAGGAGCAGGCTCTGCCCTATGCGGACTGGTCCGCAGAAAAGCAGGCCGCTTATCAGCTGGCACAGGCTGAACTGACCACCGGGCAGACCAGTGCCGGCGCTGTCAGCGCAGACCTGACCGAGGTGGACGCCCTTTCCGGCGCGACCATCACCTCGGCCGCCGTCACCAACATCGTCAACAACTCGTATTTCTATGTAACTGAGGTGCTCCGCGCAGAGTGACCTCAACGGAGGAATGGAACCTATGGCAAAAACTGATTTTCTGACGGCTGACATGACCCGCCGTCAATTTATGAAGATCTCGGGCAAGAGCCTTGCAGGGCTCACCCTCTCCGCATCCATGCTGTCCCTCTTCGGCTGCTCGCAGAAGCAGGTGGACAGCGGCGCAGTGGCTACCTGGGCGCTGCCCCAGGGCCTGCTGGTGGTCAACGCCGACCTGTGTACCGGCTGCCAGCGCTGCGAGATCAACTGCACGCTGACCAACGACGGCGTGTGCTCCTCTTACATCAGCCGCGTGAAGATCCAGCGCCGTCTGAATCTGGACGGTGCCGGCAACGGCCTGCTGTCCGGCACCGACAACTGCTGGGTCTACTTCCCGGATACCTGCCGCCAGTGCGAAGACCCCGCCTGCGGCAACGCCTGCCCCCAGAAGGCCATCACCACCAATGCCCAGGGCATCCGTGTGGTGGACACCGACAAGTGCATCGGCTGCGGCGCCTGCCACGAGGCCTGCCCCTGGCATATGCCCACCGTCAACCCCGAGACCGGCAAGTCGTCCAAGTGCATCGCCTGCGGTGCCTGCGTGGCAGGCTGCCCGTCCGGCGCTCTGTCCATCGTGGACTGGGATGCCGTCACCAGCGCAGCACAGGCTGCCTACATGGACCTGTAAGGAGGAACAACAATGGCTGAATATTATGGCTGGGCAGGCAAGATCCTGCGCGTTGACCTGACCACCGGCGAGATCACCACGCAGGATGACGCAAAGTACCATAAGTATATCGGCGGTATGGGCATGGCCTACCGCATCATGTATGAGGAAGCTCCCATGGACCTCGATCCCTACGACGAGAAGGCACAGGTCATCTTCGGCGTCGGCCCCCTGACCGGTGCCGGCGTACCCTGCTCCGGCCGCATGAACGTCACCTTCCGCTCCACCTGGTCCAAGGGCAACTCCATCATCGACGCCCACATGGGCGGCCACATCGGCCCCATGCTGAAGTATGCGGGCTGGGACGGCATCGTCATCACCGGCATCTCCGAAAAGCCCGTCTACCTGCGCATCGAGGACGACGAGGTCTCCCTCGAGGATGCTTCTGAGATCTGGGGCAAGGGTACGTTCGCGGCCAACAAGTGGATGGTGGAGCAGAATGGCCGTGAGTTCGAGACCGCTTCCATCGGCCCTGCCGGTGAGAATCTGGTGGACTACTCCACCCTGAACACCAGCTTTGGCAACTCCGGCGGCGCCGGTCTGGGCGCTGCCATGGGCAACAAGAAGCTGAAGGGCCTGGCCATCCGCGGCACCGGCAGCGTCAAGGTGGCCGACCCCAAGAAGGTGCTGGAGCTTTCCAACTACATGATGGGCAACCTCATCGGCGGCAACAACAACCACAACGTCCCCGCACAGCCCCAGAGCTGGGCCGAGTACAGCGCCACCTCCGGCAAGAACCGCTGGTCCGGCGCACCGGGCCGTATGTGGAAAAAGGCTCCCGGCGGCCCCGTGGATACTGGCGAGCAGCCCTACAACGACATCAACAAGATCGCGCTGCGCTGCTTCAAGGGCTACTTCGACTTCGGCGCACCGGCTGCGGAGTACACCGTGAAGAACGGCGGCTGCTCCTCCTGCCCTATCCGCTGCTACACCGAGTATGATGTAGACCCGCTGGCCGATTACGACCTGCCCACCCACAACTCCAACACCTGTATGCCCGTGCTGTACGGCACCCGCGTCTACCCGGACGGCGTCCACGACTTCAAGTACGAGGGCGACGGCACCATGGTCATCAACCTGGCATGGTCTCACGCCGTCGATGACATGGGCCTGTGGGACAACTACGGCAACCTGAACCGTGACCTGCAGTGGATCCTGCGGATGCCCCGTGAGGAGGCCACCAAGTACATCAGCGAGGCCGAGTACGACTCCCTGCCCTGGGCATGGGAAAAGGCCGGTGACCCCCGCTGGGAGGTGGAGCTCATCCGCCGCATGGCTTACGGCGAGGGCGACCTGTCCGTCATCGCAAAGGGTACGCTGGCCATGATGGAAAAGTTCGGCCTGCCCAAGAGCTGGCTGGACCGCACCGACGGTGCCACCAACTCCAACCTGATGTACAACGGCTTCCCCAACCACCACGGCCCCGCAGAGGCATGGCAGGTTGGCATGCTGTACAATCTGGTGTATAATAGAGACTGCATGATCCACGAGATCGTCTGCGAGACCGGTTCCGGCGCACCCTACGAGGTGACCAAAAAGGTCATGGAGGACTTCTTCGGCGAGGGCTGCTACGACAAGGCCAAGGCCTACACCCCCATCAACGAGAACAAGGCAAAGCTGGCCGCCTACTGCGTCAACGATAAGAACTTCCACGACTCTGCCACCCTCTGCAACTGGATGTGGCCCATGACCCAGTCTCCCTCCAAGGAGCGGGCCTACCACGGCGATCTGGACCTGCAGGCAGATTTCATGACCGCCGTCACCGGCGAGACCTACACCCAGGCCGGTCTGCAGGAGGCAGGCGAGCGCATCACCCAGATGCTGCGCGCCATGACCGCTATCAGCTTCCAGAAGAACTGCGGCAGCGCAAACCTCCGTCAGGAGCACGACGCCATCTGCGACTGGGTCTTCGACAAGGAACCCGACTTCAAGGCATTCGAGGAAGGCACCACCAAGCTGGACCGCGCCGACATGGAGAAGGCAAAAGACCTGTTCTATGACATCTTCGGCTGGGACAAGACCACCGGTGTGCCTACCCGCGAGACGCTGGAGAAGTTCGACCTCGGCGATATGGCCGACGATCTGGAAGCACGCGGCATCTACGCCCAGACTCCCGCCGAGGAGACTGCTGCCAGCGAGGCCGCAGCACAGTAAGCGATTTCAGAAAACGAGAGGAATTTGATCATGCTGTTTGGCAGACGCAAACCCGGTTATACCACCACGGTGGACGCCGCCTCCGACCCTGAGCAGGTCATCCTCGACCTGCAAAAGGCAGAGATGGCCGCGAAAAAGAAGCCGAAGGCCGAGGTTTTTGACATCGACGCGGCCAGCGAAACTGCCCGCCGCCTGAAGGAAACGGGCAGTATGTTCGACGGCAGCGCTGCAAAGCTCGGCGAGGACGTCATTGCCGCTGTGCAGAAGGAGACGGATGCTCTGGCCGCAAAGCAGGCCGAGGCACAGCCCGCTCCCGAAGAGACGGCTGCACCGGACGCCGCCGAAAAAACCCAGCTGCTGGATTTTCTGGCCGCTGCACCGGAGGCAGAGGGCGACCCCTACGCCGACCAGCCCACCGTCACCGCGCCGGAGCTGCCCAAGCTGACCCCGGCACAGGAGCTGGCGGGTTACATCCGCTCCCGCTCGGCGGCGGCACTGGTCACATCCCACGCCCTGCTGGTGAGTGAGGTGGAAAACGCCGATGAGCTTCTGGCCCAGATGCCGGAAGACCCCCAGTGCGCAGACATCGTGTCCCGCGCCGGCGCAAAGGATGCCTACTACTACTCCAGCGCCAACATGAGCGACAACTACGCCATGATCGCGCAGCTCATCGAGGACAAGGACCTCTGCGTCATGGTGGCCGAAATGGTGCGGTTCAACGCCCGCGTCTACCCCAGCGCCACCCCGCTGCGGTACTTCCGCCGCTCGCCCTACGATCTGACACAGGAAGCCATCGAGCAGACGTGGCAGTCCATGCAGGGCAAGCCGGAGTACGCCGACATCGAGGAGCTGACCAACAACCAGAACGAGCGGTTCCTCTTCTCCACCAGGCATCTCACCCGCCGCTACGCAAAAGCCATCAGCGACGTAGATGAGTGGACCGACTAAAGCATCCCACACAATCAAATAGGGTATATGAGCTTCTTTGAGCAAAGGTGTCTAAACCGTCGGGCATGACACCGCGCCGCAATGCTAAGGGCTATATAAGCCGGCATTCAAGGGTGGAGGGGGAAACCCCGCCGCCTTCCCGCAGAAGAAACGCTGCAATTTGAAAAAAAGAACTCCTCCCATCCACACAGGGGCTTTCTATGCCCTGCCGCCACTGCAAGGGCGGCGGGGAGCAGCCATCGGCATGGCAGTCTGCAAGCTGCCTTTTGCCCGAATGTGCGGATATTCTGCGGAGGCGTTTTGATTTTCCATCAAGACGTCTCCGCTTCTTTTTTAACCTGCCTTTTTATATGGATCCCCGCTGCGCCCCGCCTGAGCCATAGCAGGCCGGGTGTGGCCGGGCATTTGGAGGATTTTTTTATGAAACAGCCTTTCTGTGCGCCCTCTGAGGCGCTGCACCGCGTGCTGGATGCCTCTGCGGCTCTGCCGAGGCCGGAGACAGAGATCGTCCCGCTGGACGAAGCGGGCGGCCGCATTGCCGCTGGGACGCTTTCGGCCCGGATGGACCAGCCGCCCTTTGACCGCAGCCCCTTCGACGGCTACGCCCTGCACAGCGCCGACGCCGCCGGTGCCAGCTGCGAAACACCCGTCACCCTGCCCGTGACCATGAAGCTCTACGCCGGAGATGCCCCCGCTTCGCCTCTGCCTGCTGGCTGTGCGGCCCGCATCATGACCGGCGCACCCCTGCCCGAGGGCGCAGACTGTGTGCTGATGCAGGAGCTGACCGACAGCGGCGAGGAGACGGTACAGCTCTATGCCGCCATGAAGCCCCAGCAGAACGTGGTATTCCGGGGCGGGGACATCGCCGCCGGTGCTGTCATCGCCGAGGCCGGTACGGTACTCTCCCCCGCCCATCTCGGCGTGCTGGCCGGGCAGGGATACGCTGAAGTCCCCGTTTACAAGACGCTGACCGTGGGCGTTCTGGCCACAGGAAGCGAGCTTTTAGCTCCGGGCGAGGCTTGGACGCCCGGCAAAATTTACGACGCCAACGGCGTCCAGAACGCCGCCCGCCTGCGGCAGCTGGGCTTTGCGGTAAAACGTCGGCACTGCTCCGACGACCCGGAGGAGATTGCCCGTGAGATGCGGGAACTGCTGGCAGAGTGCGATGCCGTCATCACCAGCGGCGGCGTCTCGGTGGGGCAGAAAGACTATCTGCCCGCTGTGCTGGAACAGCTGAATGCAGACATCCTCTTTGCAGGCGTGGCCCAGAAGCCCGGAAGCCCCATGCTGGCCGGGAAAATTGACGGCAAGCTGGTGTTCTGTCTCTCCGGCAACCCCTTTGCTGCCGCCGCTACGCTGGAACAATATGCCGTCCCGGCTCTTTTGCGGGCGGCGGGGCGCTGCGAGGAAAGCTGCCTTCTTCCCCGCACCACCCGCACCTTGACCACGGGCTTTTCGAAGCCCAGCAAGGGGAACCGCTATCTGCGGGCAAAGGCCATGGGCGGCAGCGTGACCATCCCCGGCGAGGGCAACGCCGAAGCCCACTCGTCCGGCAGCCTTTCCGCCATGATCGGCTGCAACTGTCTCGTTGAACTGCCCGCGGGCAGCGGCCCGGTGACTCCGGGCGAAGAAGTGGAGGTGCTCAGTTTTGTACAGTGAACAGAAAGAGGCTCTGGCCCAGGAGATCGAACTCAAGCGCCCGGCGGTGCTGGCCGTCAGTGGCCTGCACAACAGCGGCAAGACGACGCTGCTGGAAAAGCTTCTGCCTGCCCTGCGCAGCCGGGGGCTGAAAGTGGGCATTATCAAGCACGACGGCCATGATTTCACTCCCGATGTCCCCGGCACCGACAGCTACCGCCTGCGGGAAGCGGGGGCCGAGGGCGTGGCGGTCTACTCCGGCCAGCGCTATCTGCTGACCGAGATGTTCCGCCTGACGGAGCAGGACTTGCTGGCGCTCTTCGAGCGCCACGGCTATGATCTGGTGCTGCTGGAAGGCTTCAAAGACAGCGGCTGGCCGAAAATCGAAGTTGTCCGCAAAGAAATTTCGGACACACCGGTGTCTTTCCAGCCGCTGGCGGTGGTGGGAGATATTCCGGGGGCAGATTTTGGATTGGAAGATGCGCAGGCTCTGGCCGACTGGCTCGTTGCCCAGATGCCGGGCCTGTAAGGAGAAGACAGATATGAAACTGATTCGTACCGAAGACGCGGCAGGCCAGGTGCTCTGCCACGACATTACCCAAATCATTCCCGGCGAGTTCAAGGGCGCACGTTTCCGCAAGGGCCATATCATCCAGCCCGAGGACATCCCCGTGCTGCTCTCCATCGGCAAAGAAAACCTCTACGTCTGGGAGAAAAAGCCCGGCATCCTCCACGAGGACGAAGCCGCCGCGCTGCTGTACAAGGCCGCTGCGGGCAAGAACATCCACGGCACCGAGCCGAAAGAGGGCAAGATCGAGCTCATCGCCGACTGCGACGGCCTGCTGAAGATAAACCGCGAAGCCCTGCTGGCCGTGAACCGCACGCCCCAGATGATGATCGCCACCATCCACGGTGACCTGCCCGTGAAAAAGGGCCAGAAACTGGCCGGTACCCGCATCATCCCGCTGGTCATCGAGCAGGAGAAGATGGACGCCATGCAGGCTGCCGCAGGCAGTGAGCCTATCCTGAACGTGCTGCCCATGCAGGCCAAGAAGTTTGCCGTCATCACCACCGGCAGCGAGGTGTTCAAGGGCCGCATCGAGGATAAGTTCACCCCCATCCTCGTGGGCAAGCTGGCCGAATACGGCTGCGAGATGACCTTCCACAAGGTCTGCGACGACGACCCGGCGGGCATCACCGCCGCCATTCTCGAGGCGAAAGCTGCGGGCTGTGAGCTCATCTTCACCACCGGCGGCATGAGCGTGGACCCCGACGACCGCACCCCGCTGGCCATCAGGAACACCGGCGCGGACATCGTCACCTACGGCGCACCGGTGCTGCCGGGTGCTATGTTCCTCGTGAGCTATCTGGATGGTGTGCCGGTCTGCGGTCTGCCCGGCTGCGTCATGTACGCCAAGCGCACCATCTTTGATCTACTGCTGCCCCGCCTGCTGGCCGACGATGCCATCACCGCCGAGGATATTGCCCGTCTGGGCGAGGGTGGTCTCTGCCTTGGCTGTGCCGAGTGCCACTGGCCCAACTGCGGATTTGGGCATTTCTGAAACAAATCAAGCCTCTCCGTCATCGCTGACGCGATGCCACCTCTCCTATCGAGGAGAGGCCTTGGCATTCCGGAAAGCTTTCTCTCTTCGCCAGAGGCTCCCCTACAAGGGGAGCTGGCGGGCGTAAGCCCGACTGAGAGGTTGTACGAAGGATAGCGTAAAAATATGAGTACAACTGAAACCAATCTGACCCACTTTGATGCCTCCGGCAACGCCGTGATGGTGGATGTGAGCGAGAAGACCGTCACCTTCCGGGAGGCCACCGCCCACGGCATCATCACCATGAACGCCGAGGCATTCGCCGCCGTGGAGAGCGGCACCGTGAAGAAAGGCGATGTGCTGGGCGTGGCCCGCATTGCCGGTATCATGGCCACCAAGCGCACCAGCGAGCTCATCCCGCTGTGCCATCCGCTGCCCCTGACGAAAGTGAGCGTGGACTTCAGGCTTCTGCCCGAGCGGCAGGCTGTGGAGGCGCTCTGCACCGTCAAGACGGCGGGCGTCACCGGCGTGGAGATGGAGGCCCTGACGGGTGTTTCCACCGCCCTGCTCACCATCTACGATATGTGTAAGGCCGTCGATAAGGGCATGGAGCTGGGCGAGATCCATCTCGTCGAGAAGACCGGCGGCAAGAGCGGCCACTACATCCGGGCGGAGGGCGGCTATGTTTGATTCTGCCCAGCGCAATATCCACTATCTGCGCCTGTCCGTCACCGACCTTTGCAACCTGCGCTGCCGCTACTGTATGCCCGACGGCGTGGAAAAGCTGGAACGGGAAGCCGTGCTCACCTACGAAGAGTTCCTGCGTCTGGCGGCCCTGTTTGCTCGGTGCGGCATCGACACCGTCCGCGTCACCGGCGGCGAACCGCTGGTGCGCAAGGGCGTAGACCAGCTGGTGGCGGGGCTCAAAGCGATCCCCGGCATCCGCAAAGTCACCATGACCACAAACGGCATCCTGCTGGCGCAGCAGCTGCCCGCCCTGCTGGCGGCCGGCCTTGACAGCGTGAACATCAGCCTCGACACTCTGCGCCCCGAGGTGTTCCAAAGCATCACGGCCTGGGACGAGTTCGAGCACGTCATGGAGGGCATCCGCGCCGCACTGGACAGCGGCATCCCTGTCAAACTGAACTGTGTGCCGCAGGTGGGCGTGAACGAGGGTGAATTGGAAGACCTGGCCGCCCTCGCCGAGAGCCGCCCGTTACAGGTGCGGTTCATCGAGATGATGCCCATCGGCTACGGCGCGGCCATGCCCTGCATCTCGGGGCCGGAGCTGCGGGAGCGGTTTGCCCGCCGCTGGCCGGAGTTTTCGCCCCTGCCCGCCGCCCAGAGCGCCGGGTTCGGCGACGGGCCTGCCGTCTACTACACCGTCCCGGGCTGGAAGGGCGACGTGGGCTTCATTGCGGCGGTCCATGGCAAGTTCTGTGCTTCCTGCAACCGGGTGCGGCTGACCAGTCAGGGCTTTCTGCGCCCCTGCCTTGCCAGCGAGACGGGCTGCGACCTGCGCACCCTGCTGCGCGGCGGCGCAGCCGACGAGGAGCTTTTACAGGCCATCCGGGAGACGATTTGGTCGAAACCCCGGGAACATCATTTCGGAGACAATTCCATGCCCGCCACCCGCGGGATGTACCGTATCGGAGGATAAATTACTATGGGAAAAATTCTGGCGATTTGCACCAGCCCCAAGCGCGGCACCGTCAAGACCGAGGTGCCAAGTGCTGTCCTGACCCCGGAATGGGGCATCGTAAGCGACGCCCACGGCGGAAACTGGCACCGGCAGGTGAGCCTGCTCAGCGCCGAAAAAATCGAGGCGTTCCGTAAGAAGATCTGGGTGGACTATGGTGCCTTTGGCGAAAACCTCGTCATCGAGGGCTTCGACTTCCGCAGCCTGCCCGTCACCAGCCGCTTCGCTATCGGCGACGTGGTGCTGGAGATGACCCAGATCGGCAAGGAGTGCCACAACGACTGCGTCATCAAGCAGCAGACCGGCGAGTGCATCATGCCCCGGGAGGGCGTATTTGCCCGGGTGCTGAGGGGCGGCGAAATTCGTGTCGGCGACGAAGTGACCCTTCTGCCCCCGCTGGAAGATCCGCCGCTGCGCGCTGCGGTCATCACCCTTTCGGACAAGGGCAGCCGGGGCGAGCGGGAGGACAAGAGCGGCCCGCTCATCGTGGAGATGCTCACCGCCGCAGGCTATGTGGTGGAAGAGACGATGCTCCTGCCCGACGAAGCCAAGGCGCTGAAAGCACAGCTCATCCGTCTGGCCGATGGCCGTCAGGTGAACCTTATCCTGACCACCGGCGGCACCGGCTTCTCGCCCCGGGATATTACCCCCGAGGCCACCTATGCCGTGGCCGACCGCAATGCCCCCGGCATCGCCGAGGCCATGCGGTACCACAGCCTTTCCATCACCCCCCGCGGGATGCTGAGCCGCGCCGCCAGTGTATTGCGCGGCAAGACGCTCATCGTCAACCTGCCGGGCAGCCCGAAAGCCGTGAAGGAGAACCTCGAGTACATCCTGCCCAGCCTCGGACACGGCGTCCGCATCGCCGCCGGTCTGGACGGCGAGTGCGCCCGCAAGTAAATTGCTGTCCCGCTCCGGCTTGCTGGGGCGTGGACATAAATTATGAGGGATTCTTTTATAAAAGCAAGGAGCAGATCTATGAAAACCGATCTCATTTCCCGCCGCAGCTTTCTGTCCGTGGTCGGCGCAGTCGGCGCTGCTGCTGCCCTGACCGCCTGCGGCGGCGCGGTTTCCAGCACTGCCTCTTCCACAGCTGCTTCCTCTGAGGCCGCTTCTTCCGAGGCTGCCGGCAAGAGCGTCGAGCTCATCGTCTTCGCCGCTGCATCCCTGACCGAGACCCTGAACGCCATCGCCCAAGACTACTCTGCCGAGAACCCGGGCGTCACCTTCCGCTTCAACTTTGATTCCTCCGGCACTCTCAAGACCCAGATCCAGGAGGGCGCTGACTGCGACCTCTTCCTCTCTGCCGGTCAGAAGCAGATGAACCAGCTGGACATCACCTCTTCTGCCGACGTAAACATCGACGGTCTGGACTTCGTGGACCCCTCCACCCGTGTGGACCTGCTGGAAAACAAGGTTGTCCTCTGTGTGCCCGAGGGCAGCGACAAGGGCATCGACAGCTTTGATGCTCTGGCCGAGCACCTGAAGGCTCAGGACATCCTGTTCTGCATGGGCAACAGCGATGTGCCTGTGGGCCAGTACACCCAGAAGATCCTGGCCTACTATGACCTCGACGAAGAGGCTCTGGCTGCTGCCGGTGTCATCACCTACGGCTCTAACGTCAAGGAAGTTACCACCCAGATCAGCGAAGGCAGTGTGGACGCCGGTGTCGTCTACTGCACCGACGCTTACAGCGCCGGTCTGACCCCCGTGGACGAGGCCACCGCCGAGATGTGCGGTCAGGTCATCTACCCCGCCGCTGTGCTGAAGGCTGCCCCCAACGCCGAGGCCGCCAGGGAGTTCCTGGCCTATCTGCAGACTGACCGTGCCGCCACCGTGTTCGAGGGCGTGGGCTTCACGGCGATGTAAAAGGTTAAAATCATGGATTGGTATCCCTTATGGAACAGCCTGCGCATCGCGCTCATCAGCTGCGCAGCAGTGTTCTTCCTCGGCATTTTTTCCGCCTATTATATCGCAAAGCTGCCCCGCACCGTCAAGGGCGTGCTGGACGTGGTGCTCACCCTGCCCATGGTGCTGCCGCCCACAGTGGTGGGCTATTTTCTGCTGCTGCTCTTCGGCGCAAAGCGGCCGCTGGGCATCTTCTTCATGGAGCATTTCGGCGTCAAGCTGGTCATGAACTGGTACAGCGCCATCTTTGCGTCTATCGTGGTAGCCTTCCCGCTGATGTACCGCACCGCCCGGGGCGCCTTCGAGAGCTTTGACGAGACGCTGGCCTGGTCGGCCCAGACACTGGGACAGTCCAACGCATGGATATTCTGGCGGGTGCGGATGCCCTGCTGCCGACAGGGCATTCTGGCCGGTACGGTGCTGGCCTTTGCCCGGGCCTTGGGCGAGTACGGTGCTACCAGCATGATAGCGGGCTACACCCCGGGCAAGACGGCTACCATCGCCACCACGGTGTATCAGCTCTGGCGCACCAACGATGAGGCCGGTGCCATGCGGTGGGTGCTGGTGGACATCGTCATCTCTGCTGTGGTGCTGCTGGCTGTGAACCTCTTGGAGAAAAAGCAGAAAGCAGGTGGCCGCGCATGAGCCTGGAAGTACATATCGAGAAAAAGCTGAACGGCTTCACCCTCCGCTCTGACTTCACTGCCGGGAACACTGCCACGGCCATTCTGGGCGCGTCGGGCTGCGGCAAAAGCATGACACTGCGCTGCATCGCGGGCATCGTGAAGCCCGACAAGGGCCGCATCGTGCTGGACGGGCGGGTGCTGTTCGACAGCGAGCAGCACATCGATCTGCCGCCCCAGCAGCGGGGCGTGGGCCTGCTCTTCCAGAACTACGCCCTCTTCCCGAATATGACCGTGGAGCAGAACATCCTCTGCGGCCTGAAAGCCGAAAGGGACAACGCCGCCCGCAAGGCCCGCTGCGCCGGGATGCTGCGGGCCTTGCGGCTGGAAGAACTGGCCAGCCGCCGCCCGGCAGAGCTTTCCGGCGGACAGCAGCAGCGCACCGCGCTGGCCCGTATCCTTGTGGGCAAGCCGAAGATTTTGATGCTGGACGAGCCGTTCAGCGCACTGGACAGCTACCTCCGCGAGGAAGTGGAGGGCGAAGTAGGCAGCCTGCTGGCGGGTTTCGCCGGCACAGCCCTGCTTGTCACCCACAACCGGGACGAAGCTTACCGTCTGTGCCGGGACATGATCGTCATGGACGGCGGGCAGGTGCTCCGCACCGGCACCACGAAAGAGGTCTTTGCCGACCCCCGCAGCACCGCTGCGGCCCGGCTGACCGGCTGCAAGAACATCCTGCCCTGCACCCGGGTGGACGCCCACAGCGTCCGCCTCGCAGGCTGTGAGAGTCTGCTGCACCTCGCCGCTGAGGTGCCGGAGGGCTGCACCGCCGTAGGCATCCGCGCCCACGACTTCGCCCCCTGCGCCCCCGGCGCAGAGAACGCCCTGCCGGTGGAGCTTCTCTCGGCCAGCGAGAACCCTTTCGACTGGAACCTCATCTTCCAGCTGCCGGACGGCACCACTCGTCTGTGGTGGAAAGTGAGCAAGACGACCCTCTCCGTGGCCGAACCCGACGCCCCGGCCTGCCTCTCCGCCCTGCCGGAGAGCATCATGGCGCTGGTGGATCATAGCCAATACGAGCAGTAAACGTCAAAAGAGCCGGTGCGGACGCACCGGCTCTTGCTCTGTTTTTATGACTCGCCGAAGAATTTCTTGGCAATATCGGCGCTCTGCTTGGCATCCTTGGCGTACCAGTCCGCGCCGATCTTCTCGGCGTACTCTGGCGTCAGGACAGCGCCGCCCACCATCACCTTGCAGTCGAGCTTTGCCGCATGGAGGGCCGCGATGGTCTCCTCCATGCTCTTGAGGGTGGTGGTCATCAGGGCCGAGAGCCCCACGAGGTGGACATCCTTCTCCCGGACAGTGTCCACCACCGTCTCCACCGGCACATCGCGGCCAAGGTCGATGACCTCGAAGCCGTAGTTCTCGAGGATGACGCGGACGATGTTCTTGCCGATGTCGTGGACATCGCCCTTGACGGTCGCGAGGACGATGCGGCCCTTGCTGGCCCCTGCCCCTCCCCGCTTGGCGATGGCAGTCTTTATCTCTTCAAAGGCGGCCTGTGCGGCGCTGGCGGCCTGTAACAGCTGGGGCAGGAAGAGCTTGCCCTTCTCGTACTTTTCACCCACGACGTCCAGCGCCGGGATGAGGGCCTCGTCCACCAGCGTCAGGGGCTCGTTTTCGTCCAACAGCATATGGGTGCGGGCGGCGGCTTCACCCTTGAGGCCCTTTTCCACCGCCTGCATCAGCGCGGCAAAAGGGCCGCTGTGAGCCGCATCCGCCTCCGCCGGGGTGTTTGACGTCTGAGACGCCTGGGCCGTCTGGGCCTGCTTCAACGCGGCGCTGGCAGGGACTTTATCAGCATAGCGGGCGATGTAGGCCATGCTCTGCTTATCACGGTTGGTGAGGACGTTGTAAGAGTAGACCGCCGCCATCATCTCTTCACTGGAAGGATTCATGATGGCGAGGTCGAGGCCCGCGTACATGGCCATGGTGAGGAAGGTGGTGTTCAGGTAGGGGCGGCAGGGCAGGCCGAAGCTGATGTTGGACACACCGAGGATGGTGCGGACGCCCAGCTCCGTCTTGCAGCGGGCCAGCGCCTCCACGGTGGCCAGAACGTCCTGCTGCTGGGCGCTGGCGGTGAGGGTCAGGCAGTCGATATAAATATCTTCCCGGGGGATGCCGTGGGCCAGCGCCGCGTCCACCACCCGCTTTGCGATCTCAAACCGGGCGTCGGCGCTGGGCTGGATGCCCCGCTCGTCGATAGCAAGGCCGACGACGGCCGCGCCGTACTTTTTGCAGAGGGGCAGGACACGCTCCAGCACTTCGGTCTCGCCGTTCACCGAGTTGACGATGGGCTTGCCGTTGTAGACCCGCAGACCCCGCTCGAGGGCGTCTGCGTGGGAGGAATCCAGCTGCAAGGGCAGGCTGACGACACTTTGTAAAGCCTTCACCACCTGCTCCATGACGGCGGGCTCGTCCACGCCGGGCGCGCCCACGTTGACGTCCAGCACCTGCGCTCCGGCCTCGGACTGGCTGACGGCCTGCTCGAGGATGTAGTTCATGTCGCCCTCGCGCAATGCCTGCTGGAACCGCTTTTTGCCGGTGGGGTTGATGCGCTCGCCCACCACGGTGATGCCGTCCACGGTGACGAAGTCCATCGGCGAGCAGAGCACCGAGGGCATGGCGTGGGCGGGGCGGCCCGGCTTGCAGTCGGCGAAGACGCCGTTCAGCAGCTTGATGAACTCGGGGGTGGTGCCGCAGCAGCCGCCCGCCGCAAAGAGCTTCAAATCGCGGTAGGGCTTCATCTCCATGGCAAAGAGCTGGGGCGTGATGTCGTAGCCGCTGCCGTCGGCGCGGGGCAGGCCCGCATTCGGCTTGACAAAGACCGGGAAATCGCCGGGCAGGGCCTCGGCCAGCCGCTTCGCCATGGGGAAAATTTCTTTCGGGCCGAGGGAGCAGTTGATGCCCACGGCGTTGGCACCGAGGCCCCGGGCCGTGACGGCGAAGCTCTCGACGGTGCAGCCGGTGAAGGTGCGCCCGCCTGCCTCAAAGCTCATGCTGGCGAGGATGGGCAGGTCACAGTTCTCTTTCGCGGCCAGCAGGGCGGCTTTCAGCTCGTACAGGTCGGTGAAGGTCTCAAAGAAGACGAGATCGGCCCCGGCGGCGACGCCCGCCCGGACGATGCGGCCATACTCGGCCACGGCGTCTTCAAAAGCCAGCGTGCCGTTGGGCTCCAGCAGTTCGCCCAGCGGGCCGACGTCCAGCGCGGCCAGTGCGCCGTAGGGGGCGCAGGCCCGCTTGCAGTTGGCGATGCCCGCCGCAATGATCTCTTCCAGCGTGTATTCGCTGCCCGCCAGCTTATGGGCCGACGCGCCGAAGGTGTTGGCATTGATGATGCGGCTGCCTGCGGCGGCGTACCGGCTGTGGATGCTCTCGATGAGCTGTGGGTCGGTGATGTTCAGTTCCTCAGGCCGTGCGCCGAGCTTCAGGCCCGCCGCCTGCAGCATGGTACCCATGCCGCCGTCGAGGAGGATGGTATTCGGCTGGGTAAACAGTTCATTCGCTTGCACAGGTCTTGCCCCTCTTTCTATATTCGCACCGCGTGTTCAGCACGCAGTGTCCACACCCGGCAAGACGTCCTTTCACCGGATGGTCGCTCAGGCCCAGCAGAGCGGTCACGCTCTTGCGGGGCGTCATCAGATCATTTTCGGTCACGCAGAGCCCGGCCCGGCGGGCGGTGTCCAGTGCCGCCGCCACCAGCGGCTGCACCCCGATGGGCCAGTCGCCGTAGCCCGGCGAGAAGCGGCCCGTGAGGTACTTATCCTGCTCTGCGGCCCACTGCCGCAGCTCGGCCTCGGCGGCGTCCGCAGCCTGTTCGGCCAGCACAGAGCCGATGGCGTCCGACGCCACACCGGCGGCGATGTCGCCCACACCGGCCCGGCGTATCTGTCCGTCCACGCCGGGGCCGACTGTCACGGCCAGAAGCACGGCCTCACTGCACCCTTCCAGATGCCGGAAGATGTCCTCCCCCTTCAAAATACCGGCCTGCGTGAGGCTCTCCACGTCGGCCTCGAGCCAGACAGCCCGGGGCGTGGCGGCGGCGAGAAGGGGCGCAGCGCACTTTTCCAGAAGGGTGAGGGTAGCGCTGTCAGCCTCGCCCCGCGCGCCGAAATACCGCGCGGCCTGCCGGATGTCGATGGACTCCGGCTTTGCTAAATTCAGGGGTCTGCTGGGGCCGATGGGCATTTTCCGCCGCCTCCTTCTTTTGAATAAAGTATGATAAGTATACCGCACCGGTAGGCTAAAATCAACACAAAAGCCCCTCCCTCAGCATTTTTGCCGTGGGAGGGGCTTGTAAACTTTATATCAGCGGATGTCCCTGACCGACACCGCCTGTTACTTCAAAAACTTGTGGACAGCGCGGGCGACGATGCCGCCCAGGATGCCGGAGACAAGGAACTCGGCCACGCCCTGCACGCCGACCAGAAGGACGACGAACATCAGAGGGTTGGCTGCGCCCTTGACGGACACGAGGTTCTGGACGTAATCGCAGCCGTAGAAGGCCAGCACGATGTAGCCCATAAAGAACAGGGTGTTGAGGGCCGGGGCGCACATGGCGCTGACAAGGTAGCTCCAGGTGCCGGGCTTATCGAAATTCTTGACAGCGTTGAAGATAAGGCCGACGCACACGCCCATCAGCACACGCATACCCACACAGAGGATGAAGGTGTTGACGGGGCTGACCTGGAACAGCGCACCAGTCATGGCGGAAGCGCCGGTGACGGCGTCATAGAAGCTCACGGCACCGAACACGCCGCCGAGGATAGCGCCTGCGGCGGGACCCATGGTAATGGCACCCACGGCGATCGGCAGGGTCAAAAAGCTCATGTAAAGCGGGCCTACAGGGACACTGCCCAGGCCGACGGCCTTCATGACCAGCTCAATGGCGACCAGCAGTGCCAGCCGGGTGAGGGTGCGAATGTCATTCTTTTTCATAATTCAGTTTTCCTCCTTGCTGCCGTTCCGCCCTAAATTGTCGGATACGGCGCAAACCTGCCCGTGAAATACACGGGGTCTTTTGTAGAATACAGTCTGAAATATACGGGATGTTTTGTCAGGGAACTCCCGGGGATAGCATTATAAATCAGTGGTGAAGCGGATGCCCGCATCGCGGCGGGCCGTTTCCAGCACACGGCTGACGGCCACCGAGGTGTCCAGCATCCGGCTGCAAAGCTCCATATCCTCGCTCTCGATGGCGCGGGCAAAGGCGTGGAACTCCGCCGCCTGCCGGGGACGGCCTGCGCTGAGGTTGAAGTGTTCTTCCTTGCCCTTATAGGGGTGGAAGGTGACGCCGCCACAGAAGTTGGCGGTGGATTTCTGGAGCAGATACCCCTTGGTACCCTGAATGATGTACCGGGCCGGGGAACTGCTGTCCTTGGCATTGATGCTCACGGCCTTGAAGCTGCGATACTCCATCGTCAGCACGCCGCTGGTGTCGATGCCCCGAGTGATGTTGGCCGCATAGTGGACCTTGTTGGGCGAGCCGAAGAGGCCCACCACATAGCTGACATTGTAGACGCCCAGGTCCATCAGCGCACCGCCGGCGCAGGCCGGGTCAAAGGACGGCCAGACCTTGCCGGCGCAGAAATCATGATACCGGCTGGAATACTGGCTGAAATTACACTGCACCATCGTGACGGCGCCTACCTTGGGCAGCACTTCACGGATCTTGGCGTAGTTGTCCTGATACTGCGTGGTGACAGCCTCGAAGAGGAAGAGCTTTTTGCTCCGGGCCAGCTCGGCCAGCTCTTCGGCCAGCGCCGCCGTGGGGGCCATCGGCTTTTCGACGATGACGTGGCGGCCCGCTTCCAGAGCGGCACGGGTATATTTTACGTGCAGGATATTCGGTACGGCGATATACACAACGTCCACCCAGCTCAGCAGTTCGTCGTAGCTGGTGGTGTGGCGCGGCACACCATACTGGTCGCAGAGGGCCTGTGCTGCACCGGCGCTCCGCTCCGTGCTGCAAAGGGCCTCGACCTTGAAGGGACTTTCCGGCCCGGTGAGCCAGGGCAGGAACTCCCGGACGATCATGCCTGCGCCGAGAATGCCTAATTTCATCATAAGGTCTCTCCTTTCAGGGCTCAGCCCGCTTTGGCCTCATCGTCCCGGCGGGGACGGCGGTTATTGCGGCGGCGGGGGCTGCTGCCGTTGTTGTAAGGGCGTCTGCCTGCCGGGCGGGGACGGCGGTGCTCACCGTCGCTGCGCGGCTCGTGGTAACGCTCATGCTGCGGCGCATTGAGCTGGTAAAGGAGAGCCAGTCCCTTCAGCAGCAGCTCGGGGTCATAGGTGAGCGGGTGACGGCAGAGCGGGATGACATACTTTGCCAGACCGCCAGTGACCACCAGCGTGGCCGGACGGCCCAGTTCTTCCTCGATGCGCTGAGTGATGCCGTCCAGCAGGACAGCTGTCCCCAGCACAGAGCCGGAGAGCATACACTTCTCGGTATCGACGCCGATCGCGCTTTTGGGCGAAGAAAGATGTACCTGCGGCAGCTGGGCGCACCGCTCCCCCAGCGCCCGCAGACCAGTGGAAAGTCCGGGGCAGATGACGCCGCCCCGGAAGACCTTATTCTCATCCACCACGTTGAACGTGGTGGCGGTGCCGAGGTCTACCGTGACCACCGGCAGGGGGAAGTTCGCCGCCGCGTAGGCCGCATCCACAAGGCGGTCTTTGCCGACGGCGTGAGGGTCAGGCACCCCCATCGTGAGGCCGGTGCGGATGTCGGGCGAGACGATGACCGGCTTTTTGCCGGTGTAGTGGCGGGCGCACTCGGCCAGCGCCCCCGTGATCTGGGGGACGACGCTGGTGAGGACAGCGCCCTCAAAGCGGATGGGCTTTTCCGGGTGTCTCCGATGAGAGAACACCTTTTCCATCTCGGCACGGTACTCCGCCGCTGTGCGGGTGCGCACCGTGTCCATGTGGGCCACAAAGCATACACGTCCGTCCCGGATGCCCCCGAGGGCGACGGTGGTGTTGCCTATGTCAATGGCTAAAATCATAATTCAGTTCCTCATTGGGGTTTACGTTTCTATAAGTCAAGCTGTATTTTACCGCATTTTGGGCCAAGATACAACCCCAATCAAAGATTTTGTTGTGCTCTGGGCCGTTTTGCATTATACTGTAGTTATATTATCCCTATTTATAGGAGGTATTTTGGATGGATCTGAAGGGAAAATGCGTCCTTCTGGGCGTCAGCGGCGGCATTGCCGCCTATAAAATGGCCAACGTGGCCAGCGCACTGCGCAAGTTGGGGGCCGACGTGGAGGTCATCATGACCAGAAACGCCACCCAGTTCATCACCCCTATCACGTTCGAGACCCTGACAGGCCACAAGTGCATGGTGGACACCTTCGACCGGGATTTCAAGTTCGAAGTCACCCATATCTCGTTGGCAAAGAAGGCCGACGTCATCCTCGTGGCCCCGGCCACCGCCAACGTCATTGCCAAGATGGCTCACGGCATCGCCGACGATATGCTTACCACCGTCGTTCTCGCGGCCAAGTGTCCCAAGCTCGTCTCCCCTGCCATGAACACCGGGATGCTGGAGAACCCCATCACCCAGGACAACATCGCCACACTGGAAAAGTACGGCTTCACGGTCATCCCCTCCGAGAGCGGCGTGCTGGCCTGCAAGGACGTGGGCAGCGGACGCCTGCCGAAAGAGGATGTCCTGCTGGACTACATCTTCCGCGCCATCGCAAAGCCGAAGGACCTCGCCGGCCTGCGCATTGCCGTCACGGCCGGCCCCACCCAGGAGCCGCTGGACCCTGTGCGCTACCTGACCAACCACTCCACCGGCAAGATGGGCTATGCCGTGGCCCGTGCCGCCGCGATGCGCGGTGCCGAAGTCACCCTCATCCACGGCCCGACGGCCCTGCAGCCGGCGCGGTTCACCGAGGATGTCCCCATCACGACAGCCCAGCAGATGTACGAGGCCGTGACCAGCCGGTTCGACGAGATGGATGTTCTGGTCATGGCCGCTGCCGTGGCCGATTACCGCCCCGCCGCCGTGGCCGACGACAAGATAAAGAAGAAGGACGGCGACCTCTCCATCGCCGTGGAGCGGACGCCCGACATCCTCGGCACCATCGGCCCCAAGAAGAAGGGCCAGTTCCTTTGCGGCTTCTCGATGGAGACGCGGGATATGCTGGCCAACTCCTCGGCCAAGCTCGAGAAAAAGAACCTCGACATGGTGGTGGCCAACAATCTGAAGGTCGCCGGTGCCGGGTTTGGTGTGGATACCAATGTTGTCACCTTCATCACGCCGGACGGCGCCCGTGAGCTGCCCCTGATGAGCAAGGATGATGTAGCGGATGCCATTCTGGATGAGATCCTGAAACGCAGAAAATAAGCCTCAAGACGCAAAAAGTGCTCTGCCGGCCGGCAGAGCACTTTTCCGTTATACAGAGATTTACTTGGTGCCGTAGATACGGTCGCCTGCGTCGCCCAGGCCGGGGACGATGTAGCCGTTCTCGTTCAGGTGGTCATCCTGTGCGCCGAGGTAGATGTCCACATCGGGATGTGCCTCGTGCAGGGCCTTGATGCCTTCCGGAGCAGCGATGAGACCGATGAACTTGATGTGCTTTGCGCCGTGCTTCTTGATCTGGGTGATGGCGTCGATGGCGCTGCCGCCGGTAGCCAGCATCGGGTCAAGCACCAGAACGTCGCGCTCAGCGATGTCCTTCGGCAGCTTGCAGAAATACTCCACGGGCTGCAGGGTCTCCTCGTCGCGGTACAGGCCGATGAAGCCGACCTTAGCGGCGGGCAGCAGGGTCAGCATACCATCCAGCATACCCATGCCGGCGCGGAGGATCGGCACCAGAGCCAGCTTGCGGCCTGCCAGCACCTTGGTCTTTGCCATGGTGATGGGAGTCTCGATCTCCACCTCTTCCAGAGGCAGGTCACGGGTAGCCTCATAGCACAGCAGAGTGGCGATCTCGCCCACGAGGTCACGGAACTCCTTGGTGCCGGTCTGCTTGTTGCGCAGAATGCTCAGTTTGTGCTGCAGCAGCGGATGCTCAACGATCATAGGGGTCATAATACACTCTCCTTATATTGTGAATAGATATTGGAATACTAAGGTTTACCGATTCTCGATCGCCATCAGCTTTGCGATGCGCTTCTCGTGGCGGCCGCCCTCGAACTCGGTGTTGAGGAAGATGTCTACCAGCTGGCAGGCGAGGCCGGGGCCGACGACGCGGCCGCCCATGCACAGGGCGTTGGCGTCGTTGTGGCGGCGGGTATACTCGCAGCTGAAGCTGTCAGAGCAGCAGCAGGCGCGGATGCCCTTGACCTTGTTTGCGGCCATGCTGATGCCCACACCGGTGCCGCAGAACAGCAGCGCCTTGCTGCACTGGCCGCTCACCACGGCGTCGCAGGCAGGCAGAGCCATGTCAGGGTAATCCACGCTGGCGGTGCTGTGGGTGCCGAAGTCGATGTACTCCAACCCCAGCTCGTCCAGATGGGCCTTAACGGCCTCTTTCAGTTCAAATCCGCCGTGGTCGGCGGCAAGTGCGATGGGTTTCGTCATTGGTGTTGATCCTTTCCCTTTGCAGTATCTTCCGGTATTTCGGTACGGGCAGCTTCTGCGGCCAAACGCTCGGCCCGCTCCCGCTCGGCCTGACTCAGCCGGTGATAATCCGGCAGCAGAGCCTCGGGCAGGACGGCTTCGCCCCGCTGAGCCATCTGCTTTGCCACATAGGCCACCGCAGCGGCACGGCCATTGCGGAGAGCTGGCGGTACACAGAGCACGCCCGGGACATTGTCATATTTATTATAGCACAGAGCCGCGCCATCACCAACAAAAAACAGAGGCTTTTTGCAATTTTCTACAAACTCGGCCAGGTCGGCCACGGCACGGGCATCGTCTTCCATCAGACGCTCGTGGGTCTCAAGGTCGAAAGCCGCGCTGTACACCTGCGCACGGCGGGCATCCAGCGCACAGAGCACGGTGCCGCAGCCGGTGTGGGCCGCCGCCAGCGCTTCCAGCGTGGACACCGGGGCGCAGAGCGTCTCCCGGGGGAAGGCCAGACCCTTCACCGCCGCCAGCCCGATGCGCAGGCCGGTAAAGCTGCCGGGGCCGGCATTGACGCCGTAGAGGTCGATGTCCTTGCAGCCCATGCCGCAGAGCTTGAGACAGTTGTCGATGAGGGGCATCAGGGTCTCGCTGTGGGTCATGCCCGCGTCGAGATAGCACTCGTAGAGCAGGCGGTCGTCCTGCAGCAGGGCCACGCCCACGGTCTTGCCCGCTGTATCCACGGCTAAGATGTTCATACTTCCACCCCCTCGATGGTGATGCGGCGGGTGGTGTCGTCCACCCGCTCGATGTTGATGTGGATGGGGTCTTCCAGCGCCAGCAGGTCGGCGAAGTTCTCGCTCCACTCTGCCGCCACCACAGCGCCCTCATCCAGATAGTCGTAGAACCCTGCCGCGCACAAATCGTTCTCTGTGGAGATACGGTATAGATCAAAATGCGCGAAGGGCCGCGGCCCGCGGTAATAGTTCACGATGGCGAACGTCGGGCTGCTGACCGGGTCGGTGCAGCCGAGACCTCTGGCAACGCCCTCGCAGAAGGCCGTCTTGCCCGCGCCAAGCCCGCCGGTAAAGGCGATGAGCGCCCCGGGCGCAAGATGCTGCGCCACCTGCGCCCCCAGTGCCACCGTCTCCTCACGGGAGTGGGTGATAAATTCAGACATGGGTATCCTACCTCATATGCGTTTCTATAAAAAAGGGACGGCAGAGTCCTGCCGTCCTGTTCTGCCGTCCCTTAGTATAAACTATTTCTGTCAAAAGTGCAACGCTCAGGCCGCGCTTTCGAGCACATCGGCCAGCATATCTTCCGCGGCCTCCGCGCGTTCCTCGAGCGAGAAGTTTTCTGGCACATTCAGTCGGGCGTCCTCGTCTCCGTAGAGCACCAGATACGCTGCTGCGGCGTGGGGGCGGCGTCCGCCCTGCTCCGTATACCAGATGATGTCGTTCTCGCCGTAGGTATCCTTCGCGTGGGCCAGCGCCCTGCCGATGGACTGTCCCATCGCAAGATGGTTGACGGTATCCCAGAGCATACTGCGGGAATAGACCGTGTAGACGTTGTTCACATAGCCCAGCACAGTCCGTGCGCCGCCCGCCAGCAGCGCTTCGGCCATCGACTCGTCCACGCTGTTCGTGACGCCCAGGAACTCACAGGTCTCGGAGTAGATGATGGTATTGCTGAGCTGGCCCGAGCGGTACGCATTGCGGAAGAAATCCGCTGTGACGCAGTAAAGGCCGTTGAGCTTGATGATGCGGTGAGCCAGCAGGTCAAAGCCGTAGATGATGTCTTTATACAGCGTGGACGCTTCTGTCAGCAGGATGATGGGCTCGGTCCGGGTGTGCTTCCGGAAAGTACCGTAGCTGTAAGTATAGTAGGCACCGTGGGCGCTCAGGATGCACAGATCATATTTGTTCATCCGGCGCAGGTCCGACAGGGTCACCCGGGTGTTCATCGTCGTGCGAAGGCCCATGCCTTCCCAGAAGCCCTGCATATAGGAATAATACGGAAAGCGGGAGCTGTTCACCGTATTATCGAAGGCATAATAAATGGCGGCACGGCCGATCGCCTCAGGCAGAGCGTTCTCCCGGTACTGCCGGGCCTCCACAGCCTGCCGGACATCGTCGGTCAGGGGCATCTCGGTGCAGGGAGCTCGCTGAGCAATGTCCCTCGGGGCGCGCAGGCCGTTGTCTCCGGCGTCAAAGGTCATCTCGTCCAGCTCGTCGGGCAGAGTGAGCAGGATGCCGCCCAGCACGCCGCAGCGGTAGGTAAAGCTGACTATCCCGTTTTCCTCGTCGGTGCGGATGGAGTCCCGGCGCACCAGCCCCTTCCGGGCCAGTTCATCCAGCTCCGCAAGAGCCGAGGTGAGCCGTTCTTCCCGGGACATCTGCTCGTATTCGTCGCTGCCGGTCAGGGCCGTCACAGCGGCGTCTGCCTGCTGCATCTCGGCGGCATCGCCCGTGGTGAGGGTAGACTTTGCTGTATCCTGCACCTCGCCCGCTCCGTCTGCCGCCCATGCGGCGGGAGCCAGCACAGCCGTCAGCACCAGTGCCAGTGCGCAGACCGCGCACAAAATTCGATGGCGTTGTTCCTTCATGTAAAAACTGTTCCTCCAAGAACGCCGGGAATCGGCCATTTACCGCCCCGGTACGTTTCATTTTAGAGGGCATATCGGCCTTTGTCAAGCGTTCTGCGCCGATTTTGCAAAGCTGTCACAACCGGCCATCTTGCGCGCCTCTCTCCCCTGCTGTATAATAAGGTATATTGGGGGATTATGCCCGGCTGTGAGGCAGGGTTTTGAGGAAGCTGTTTTCGTAAGCGGAGTGCAACGCTTAGAAAACGGCTTCCTAAGGATACAGAAAGGTGGTGCTTTTTTGGAAAGCATTCAGCGATATTGGAAACGGACAGACAAGATGTACCTGCTGCTCTGCCTGTTCAGCAGCGCGATGGCGGTACTGGCGCTGTCGTCGTGGGCGGCGAAGCAGGGCAGCGGCTTTGCCGTGGATGAGCTCACCGGCCAGATCACCGGCATCGGCGACTACCGCCGGGCCGTGGTGCAGGCGGGTGCAGCGGCCATCGGCATCCTGGTGGCCATCCTTCTGTCCAACATCGACTACCGCAGCCTCGTCAATGTCTGGCCTGTCCATGTGGTGCTCACATGGGGCCTCGTGCTGCCCACGCTGGTCATCCGCAATGTGACCATCGGCCCGCTGACCATCGGCTACAACGCGGGCGACACCGACAACTATTCCTGGTACAAACTGGGCGGCTTCACTTTCCAGCCTACCGAGCTGGCAAAGATAAGCTTCATCCTTACCTTCGCCATGCATCTGAACAATGTCCGCAGCCGCCTCAACGAGCCGAAAGAGCTGGGCAAGCTGCTGCTCCATCTCTTCGTGCCGATCGGCATCATCCATATCCAGGGTGACGACGGTACGGCCATCATCTACGGCATCATCGGCTGCTGTATGCTCTTTGCCGCCGGGCTGAGCTGGAAGTATATCATCGGGGCCTTCGCTGCCCTCGCAGCGGCGGCAGCGGCGGCCTTCGCCTTCTTCAGCGACAAGATCGGCAAGGGCTACCAGTGGTACCGCATCCTTGCGGTCATCGACCCCAACAACGAGACGGGCTGGGCGCCCAGCGAGACGGTCTGGAAGAACATCATCTACCAGCAGCAGCGGGGCGAGATCGCCATCGGCTCGGGCGGCATCTTCGGCAACGGCTTCTTCGATGGCCGCTACTACAGCGTCCCCAACGCCCACAATGACTTCATCTTCAGCTGGATCGGCAACGCGGCAGGCTTCGTGGGCTGCTGCGTGGTGCTGGGCGTGCTGCTGGCCATCATCATCAAGACCTTCGCCACCGGAGCACACAGCGAGGATATGCTGGGCTCCTTCATCTGCGCAGGCATCGGCGGCGCGTTCATGGCCCAGATATTCGTCAACGTCGGCATGAACCTCCGCCTCCTGCCGGTCATCGGCGTCACCCTGCCCTTTTACTCGGCGGGCGGCAGCTCGGTGCTTATGCTGTATATCTGCGTGGGGCTGGTGCTGTCGGTGTATATGCACAATACGAAAAAACTGTTTGGTTAAGTCTCTCTCAGAACAGGCGCTGTCGTTCAGCGCCTGTTTTTGTTTTCCGGCCAGATCTCCAAAAGTCTTGCAACACGACAGAAGTCGTGATAGAATATTCAGGTATTTTATCTATATTCTTTTGACTTTTTCAGGAGGTCTCATGAAGCATCAATCTCTCTCCAAAGTCCTCAAGCGCCTCGCCTGCGTGCTGGCGGCGCTGGTCATCGCACTGGCCGTTGCCGTGTTCGCCCTCTGGCACAACGAGCTGGCCACCCTCTCGTCCCTCAAAAAGCTCTCTGACCGCGACGAAGCCCACCGCGACGGTGCTGTTTACCAGCTCAACGTCTCGGGCGGCTACTACTTTGACGATTTCCTGGCCCAGGGCGGCGCATCCACTGACTCTGAGCTCATCTCCTTCATCACCCAGAGCATCACCAAGGGCATCATCCCCATGAACATCAAGACCAGCACCATCGCCTGCTCGGCCTTTACCGCAGACACCCAGAGCGGCGACCGGGTCTTTGGCCGCAACTATGACTTCTCAGCCACCAACACCGCCATCGTCTACACGAACCCCGGTAAGGGTCGTCACGCCTCCTATTCCACCATCGACCTGAGCTTCCTCGGCCTCGACAAAGACAAGGACGTAGAGAGCCTCGGCCAGAAGATCCTGACCCTCGCGGCCCCCTATGTGCCGCTGGACGGCGTCAACGACGCCGGTGTGGCCTGCGGCATCTTCATGTCCTATCAGGGCGAGGGAAAAGGCACCCCCACCGACACCCAGACCGACAGGCCCGACCTCACCTCCACCACCCTGCTCCGGCTCATCCTCGACTACGCCGACTCGGTGGAGGACGCCGTGGCGCTGGCCCAGCAGTACGACCTTCACGACTCGGCAAGCAGCTGCTTCCACTACATGGTGGCCGACTCCACCGGCCGCAGCGCCGTCCTCGAGTGGGTAGGTGCTGATGCCGACCACGACGCCGACGGCTCTCAGCGTCAGCTGAACGTCCTCTGGAACGACACCGACGCCCTCTCCGATTCCTCCGACTGGCAGGTGGTGACCAACTTCATCAAGACCCCCGGCTACTACGACGGCACTACCGTCGAGATGAAGGGCCTTGACCGCTACGAGCACCTTGCGGCTGCCCTGCGCCAGACCAACGGCGTCGTGGCTGACAAGAACGCTGCCATGGACCTGCTGGCTTCGGTGGGCCGCCGCACCTGGAACAACGACGACTCCAACAGCAACACCGTCCACAGCGTGGTCTACGATCTGACTGATAAGTCTGTTCTCTGGGTAGGCAATGAGCACTACGGCGAGGATGGGTATACATTTGAGTTTCAGCTTGGGGCGTAAAATGTAATTTTCTTGCGGTAAGCTTGACTTTTTTTGAATTTCGCATATACTGAAAGTGGAAATGCAAAGATTCCATTTGGACTCACCAAAAAGAACAGGAGCTGCGTCCCGAAAGGATGCAGCTCCTGTTCTTTATATTATCTTACTTCAACACTGCGCCGAGGTTTGCGCTGGTGACCATACGGGCGTAGCGGCTCAGCCAGCCGGTCTTGATGTTGGGCTCGGGAGCGACATACTTTGCCTTGCGCTGGGCCAGCACCTCATCCGAAACTTCCAGCGTAATGCTGGCGTTGGGGATGTCGATGTGGATGGTATCGCCTTCCTCAACAAGGCCAATGGGGCCGCCGGAAGCAGCCTCCGGGCTGACGTGGCCAATGGCAGCGCCGCGGGAAGCGCCGGAGAAGCGGCCATCGGTGATGAGGGCCACGGTCTTGTCCAGCTTCATGCCGGCCAGAGCGGAGGTGGGGTTGAGCATCTCACGCATACCGGGGCCGCCCTTGGGGCCTTCGTAGCGGATGACCACCACGTCGCCCGGGACGATCTTGCCCGCATAGATGGCGGCGATGGCCGTTTCCTCGCTGTTGAAGACGCGGGCCGGGCCGGAGTGCTCCTGCATCTCGGGGGCCACGGCGCTGCGCTTGACGACGCAGCCATCGGGGGCGATGTTGCCCCACAAAATCTGCAGACCACCGGTCTGAGAATAGGGATCATCGATGGGACGGATGGCCTTGTCGTTCAGGATGTGAGCGCCCTTGATGTTCTCGCCGAGGGTCTTGCCGGTGACGGTGGGGACATCGAGGTCCAGCAGACCCTTCTTGGCCAGCTCTGCCTGCACGGCAGGGATGCCGCCGGCGGCGTAGAGGTCGGGCATGTGGGTGGGGCCTGCGGGGGCCAGATGGCAGAGGTTCGGGGTCTTGGCGCTGATCTCATTGAAAAGCTTCAGATCGATCGGCACACCGGCCTCGTAGGCGATGGCCAGCAGGTGCAGAACGGTATTGGTGGAGCAGCCCAGCGCCATATCGCAGGTCAGCGCATTGCGGATGGAGCGCTCGTTGATGATCTGGCGGGCGGTGATACCCTTCTTCACCATATCCATGACGGCCATACCGGCGTGTTTTGCCAGCTGCAGCCGCTTGGAGTAGACGGCGGGGATGGTGCCGTTGCCGGGCAGTGCGATGCCGATGGCCTCGCACAGGCAGTTCATGCTGTTGGCGGTGTACATGCCGGAGCAGCTGCCGCAGCTGGGGCAGCAGTTGCAGGTGCAGTCTTCCAGCTGCTCGTCGGTGATCATGCCGGCCTTATAAGCGCCCACGGCCTCGAACATCTTGGAAAGGCTGACTTCCTCGCCGCCGTAGGTACCGGCCAGCATGGGGCCGCCGGAGCAGACCACGGCAGGCACATCCATGCGGACAGCGGCCATGACCATGCCGGGAACGATCTTATCGCAGTTAGGTACCAGCACCAGACCGTCCAGCTGATGAGCCATCAGCATGGTCTCCACGCTGTCGCAGATAAGCTCGCGGGAGGCGAGGCTGTACTTCATGCCCACATGGCCCATGGCGATGCCGTCGCAGACGCCGATGGCCGGGATGAGGATGGGGGTGCCGCCTGCCATCTGGACGCCCGCCTTGACGGCGTCGGCGATCTTATCCAGGTTCATGTGGCCGGGGACGATCTCGCTGTAGGCGCTCACCACACCGATGAGGGGGCGGTCCAGCTCTTCCGGGGTGTAGCCCAGGGCGTAAAACAGGCTTCGGTTGGGCGCGCGCTCCGAGCCTTTGGTCACGTTGTCACTTCTCATTTTATCCTCCTGATGCAAAAAAGCGCCAGAATCAGCAGTTTTTCTGCTAAAACCGACGCTCTGGGATTCAACCTCTCAGTCTGCTTCGCAGACAGCTCCCCTACCGAGGGGAGCCTCTGGCGAAGAGACGAGGCTTTACGATATGCCAAGGCCTCCCCTCGTTAGGGGAGGTGGCAGCGCGTCAGCGCTGACGGAGAGGTTTTTCTGATTTTCTTACTTCTTCAGCCAGCTCATCATGCTGCGCAGCTCTGCGCCCACCTTCTCGATGGGGTGCTCGGCCTCCATACGGCGCTGAGCGAGGAAGTGGACCTTGCGGCCACCGTTGGGGCTCATCTCGGTCAGGAACTCGGAAGCGAAGGTGCCATCCTGGATCTCGGTCAGGACCTTCTTCATCTCCTTGCGGGTCTCAGCGGTGATGAGGCGCTTGCCGGTGCGGTAGTCGCCGTACTCAGCGGTGTTGGAGATGGAGTAACGCATCTTGGAGAAGCCGCCCTCGTTGATGAGGTCAACGATGAGCTTCATCTCGTGGCAGGTCTCGAAGTAGGCCATCTCGGGCTCGTAGCCAGCCTCGACCAGAGTGTCGAAACCAGCGTGGATGAGCTCGCAGACGCCGCCGCACAGGACAGCCTGCTCGCCGAACAGGTCGGTCTCGGTCTCCTCCTTGAAGGTGGTCTCGAGGATGCCGGCACGGCCGGCACCGATGCCGGAAGCGTATGCCAGAGCGATGTCCTTAGCCTTGCCGGTGAAGTCCTGCTCGACACAGATCAGAGAGGGGCAGCCCTCGCCCTCGGTGTACAGGCGGCGGACGATGTGGCCGGGACCCTTGGGAGCGATCATGATGACATCAACATTCTTGGGAGCGGTGATGGTCTTGAAGTGGATGTTGAAGCCGTGTGCGAAAGCCAGAGCCTTGCCCTCGGTCATGTAGGGAGCGACCTGCTTGTTGTAGATGTCAGCGCACAGCTCATCGGGGACCAGCATCATGACGACGTCGCCAGCCTTGGCAGCCTCCTCGACCTCCATGACCTTGAAGTTGGGATGAGTTGCAGCGAACTCAGAGGCCTTTTCCCAGTGAGCAGAACCCTTGCGCAGGCCGACGACGACATTGACGCCGCTCTCAGCGAGGTTCTCGGAATGTGCGTGGCCCTGGCTTCCGAAGCCGATGACAGCGACGGTCTTGCCGTCCAGCACGCCAAGGTTGCAGTCGGAATCGTAGTATTTCTTAATAGCCATGGTAGTTGTTCTCCTTTTGTTTTTTACTTATTTCAGTATAGAATGAATGATAAGCATCGTATATTTTTCGCTCACTGGGGAACGGAAAAGTAAATTAGCGGCACCGTGTGCCGGGCAGCGGGAACTGTGCCTCTCTTACCTCCTGCGCGGGCTTCTGCATATGCTGATGCATCCCGCCGCGCTCGAGGGCGGTGACGCCGGTGCGGCACTGCTCCAGGATCTGATAGTCAGACATGAGCTTCAAGAAGGCGTCGATCTTCTCGGGACGGCCCGTCAGCTCAAAGACCATGCTGTCGGGCGACAGGTCGATGATCTTTGCCTTGTAGATACCGGCGATCTCCCGCAGCTCTGCGCGGTTGGCGACATTTGCCATCACCTTGAGCAGGAGCAGCTCCCGCTCGAGAGCGGTGGACTCGTTGAGTACAAAGACCTGACGGGTGACTTCCAGACGCTCGGTCTGGAGGATGAGCTGCTGCAGCTCCTTTTCGGTACCCGAAACGGAAACGGTGATGCGGCTGACTGTGGGGTCGTTGGTGGCCGAAACGGTCAGGCTGTCGATATTGAAGCCTCTGCGGCAGAACAGGTTGGACACCCGGGCCAGAACGCCGCTCTGGTTGTCCACCAGCAGGCTGATGACCCTGCGCTGATTGGATTCCATGTCGCTGTGTCCTCCTTATTTCATGATGATGTCGTTGATGTCGCCGCCGCCGGGGATCATGGGCAGGACCTTTTCGTCCTTGTCGATCATGCACTCGATCCAGGTGGGGCCTTTCTGCTTCAGAGCGTCGGCGAATGCCTCCTGGAACTGGGCCAGATTCTCACAGTGGTAGCCCTTGAGGCCGAAGCCCTCGGCCAGCTTGACGAAGTTGGTCTTGCGGTGGGGGTCGGTCTGGGAGAAGCGCTTGCCGTAGAAGGCGGTCTGCCACTGGCGCACCATGCCAAGCACCTGATTGTTGAAGATGACCGTGATGATGGGCAGCTCGTAGCTGACAGCAGTGCAGGCTTCGTTGAGGTTCATGTGGAAGGAGCCGTCGCCGGTGAACATGACCACCCGCTGGTCGCGGCCCAGCGCCATCTGTGCGCCGATGGCTGCGCCGTAACCGAAGCCCATGGTGCCGAGGCCGCCGCTGGTGATGAAGCCGCGGCTCTTGGTGTGGCGGATGTACTGTGCCGCCCACATCTGGTGCTGGCCCACATCGGTAACGTAGACCGCCTCGGGGCCGCACTGGTTGCAGACCTCGCCGATGACCTGATGAGGCATCAGGCGGGAGGCGTCGGATACCGGGTGGTAATCCTGTGCCTGCCACTCGTGGATCATCTTTATCCAGTCGGGATGCTTCTTGTCCTCGATCATCGGGAGCATGGCGTTCAACACATAGGCGGCGTCACCCACGATGGCAAGGTCAACATCCACGTTCTTGCCCAGCTCGCTGGCGTCGATGTCGATCTGGATGATGGTCGCATTCTTGGCGAAGGTCTTGGGGTTCAGGGCCACGCGGTCGGAGAAGCGGGCGCCCACCGCGATAAGGACATCGCAGTCGGCCACCGCCCGGTTCGAGGTGTAGCAGCCGTGCATACCCACCATGCCGATGTTCATCGGGTCGCCGTAAGGCACGACGCCTGCGGCCATCAGGGTATAAGTGGCCGGGATCTCAGCCTTTTTCAGAAGGTCACGCAGGGGCTGGCAGCTGGCCGCCGAGCGGACGCCGCCGCCGAAGTAGACCAGCGGGCGCTGTGCGCCGTTGATGATGTCTGCCGCCCACTTGACCTGCTCTTCGTTGAAGGTGGTCACGGTGCGGATGGGCTCCGGCTTTTTCGGGGTGAACTCACACACCGCAGCGGTGACATCCTTCGGGATGTCCACCAGCACCGGGCCTTTGCGGCCGCTCTGGGCGATGCGGAAAGCCGCACGCATGGTGTCGGCCAGGTCTTCGACCCGGCGCACCGTGAAGTTGTGCTTAGTGATGGGCATCGTGATGCCCTCGATGTAGGCTTCCTGGAAGCCGTCCTTGCCCAGGCCCTCCGTGGTCACATTGCCGGTGAAGGCCACCATCGGCACAGAGTCCATATAGGCGGTGGCGATGCCGGTGACAAGGTTCGTTGCGCCCGGGCCGCTGGTGGCCAGCACCACGCCGGTGCGGCCCGTTGCACGGGCGTAGCCGTCCGCCGCGTGGGATGCGCCCTGCTCGTGGGCGGTCAGCACATGGGTGATGCGGTCAGCGTTTTTGTACAGCTCGTCGTAGAGGTTCAGCACTGCGCCGCCAGGGTAGCCGAAGAGGGTGTCCACCCCCTGCTCACAGAGCACCTCCACAAAGATTTGAGAACCGTTCAACTGCATGGTGAGTTTCTCCTGTTTCCGTTTCCGTTTCCATTTTCCACTTTATACACTTTTTTCCCAACACTCTCAGGGGCAGTACCAGATACCTGATAAACAAAAGGTCTCTGTCCCCTTATCCAAGAGACAAAGACCTGGAATCAATCCAAAACTCTCTGCGGTACCACTCTCGTTGACGCTCTCTGCGCCCTCTCACGGGCTTCCAACAAAGCCCTGCGCTCTAACGGCCGCCACCGGCTCTGCTTAGCAGACGTCCCATATATCGTCCTTCAGCAGGCTGCTCCGGGAGGATTCCGCGCCGGGCCGCCTGCTGCCTTGCATCGTCCGGCAGCTCTCTGAAAAGCGGGTATCCTGCGTTACTTTTTCCCATCTGTGCATTTGTTGGGTCAATTATACTATAAATCGGGCCGTTGTCAATCGACGATTTGTAACGTGAATCACGGCAAACATGAAGATAATTAAACACCATCTTGCGCAGGGCCTTACATCGCTGTATACTTTGGGAGTACGCGCTTAATATTTAACCTCTCCGTCACGCCTGCGGTTCATGGGCAGGCCCGTCTTCGTACAACCTCTCAGTCTGCTTCGCAGCCAGCTCCCCTTGTAGGGGAGCCTCTGGCGAAGAGATGAAGTTTTCCGCCATGCCAAGGCCTCCCCTCGTTAGGAGCAACAACGACGACCGCCGCCAGTGGCGGAAACAGGGAGTCGCTGTTGGGGCCGCGGCCAGCAAGACGCAAGCAAAGCGCTGCGGATGCTGGGTGCCGCAACCCGGGCAGTGGCACGCCGTCAGGCGTGACGGAGAGGTTTTCCAAAAAAGAGTATAAAGGAACAAGATTATGAACCTCACAGAATGGAACGCCCGGCTCCACGGGCTGGTCATCTTCCGCGCCCTGCTGGACGATGACGTCATTGCAAAATTTGTTGACCTCACCGACCGGATGGCCGCTGCCCCCCAGAGCACGGGAGCTGTGTGCGACGCTGCCGCTTCTTTCGAAGCAGCCCTCTTCGAGCACACCACCAATTTCGGCGAATACCTTTCCGCTGCCGTTCTCGAAGCCGAGACGGTCTGTGTCCGGCAGGCAGCTGTCAGCGAAGTGCCGCCCGTCTTGCAGACTGCATTGGACAATGAGCTGGACTTCCTGCGGCAGCTGTGCAGCCTGACGCTGGACGAGCTTCTGGACGCCGCCGGTGCCGCCGACAAGCTGCCTTTCCTGCCCCGGTGGGAGACGAAGGCCATCGACCTCCACGCCGCCTACGCCCAGCGGATGAGCGAGGTGGGCAAAAAGGGCTACGGAATGTTCGCCAAGCACCACGTCTTCACGGTCGAGAACGGCCAGCTGGTGCCGGTGCGCTACCCCGACCCCCAGCGCCTCGACGAGCTGCCGGGCTACGAGCAGGAGCGGGAGAAGGTCATCGCCAACACCCGCGCCCTGCTGGCCGGGATGCCTGCTAACAATGTCCTGCTCTACGGCGACGCCGGCACCGGCAAGTCCAGCACCGTCAAGGCCATCGCCAACGAGTTCGCCGCCGACGGCCTGCGCCTCGTGGAAGTCAAGAAGAACCAGCTCTATCAGATCCCCGATTTGATGGACAAGCTGGCGGCGAACCCACTGAAGTTCATCCTCTTCATCGACGATTTGAGCTTCACGGCCAACGACGACAACTTTGCGGCCCTGAAAGCCATCCTCGAGGGCAGCGTGGGCGGCAGAGCCCGGAACATCGCCGTTTACGCTACCTCCAACCGCCGCCACCTCATCAAGGAGACTCTCTCCGACCGCACCGGCGATGACATCCACGAGGCCGACACCCGTCAGGAGCTGATGAGCCTTTCGGCCCGGTTCGGCCTCACCGTCACCTTCCAGCGGCCCGAGAAAGCCCGCTTCGAGGTCATCCTCACCGAGCTGGCCAAACAGCACGGCATCGAGATGCCCCACGACGAGCTTCTGACCAAGGCCGAAGCCTTCGCCATCCGTGCCGGAGGCCGCAGCCCTCGCGTCGCCAAGCAGTTCATCGAGCAGTGCGCCGCAGGAGTGCAGAAGTAAATAATAGGAACGATTCAAATCTTCGAGAGTTCCCTCATGGAATCCCTCCGGAGGCATTCTCTTCGGATGCCCCGGACCACAGCGCCGGGATCCTGCAAAAAATGCGAGAGTTCATACTGCGCAAAAGCGCGGCCTTCGTCTGAAACGAAAATTTTCCCCTCCGCAAAGCTTACGGTGAAGCCCCGGAATTCAAATGCAAGACCGTTGTCCGGTTCGTTGATGGTGTCGCCCCAGACGGCCCGCTTCAGGGCCGAACAAAGGCGGTATTCTTCCTCCGTGCGGAGCCAGAGTTCCGGCGTCTGGATACTATGCTCCAGCAGGAACAGGTTGGTAAAATCCCTTACAAAGCCCGTTTCTTTGGCCTCGATGGGCCGATTCAGCTGCTTCCATTCCCGGATGTCGAAGCGGTAATAAAAGTTTCCTTCCGTCCCTCTCCGGGGGCTGACCTCTGTGATAGCGCTCCGGCGGACGGCGCTGCATTTCATGACTTCGCCGTAGTACCGGACGCCCGCCTGTGCGCCGAACACATACTGCGACTGGTAAAGGGCCACATAGCGGATAGGAAAATCACTGTCCTGCAGGCGCTCTGCCGGGATGTAATAAAAGCAGTGCTTCCGGCAAATATCCAGCTGCTGCGGGCTGCGCATAGTACCCACCAGTACATCCCGCACGGCCCAGTCCACTGCTTTCAGCTTCGCTTCCAGTTTCTCCATCTCGCCCGCCCCCTGCTGTGCTTTATTTTATTGTACCGTCTTTTCTGCCGGGAGGCAAGATGCAGATAAATAAAAAAATCCGTTGTCATCTGACAACGGATTTTTGAGTGGAGCATTGTCCACAGCACTCGAACCCAACACTTCCTCACGGGTGACCGTCTTGGCATCGTCCGTGAAGTTGAAGTTGAGTACGACCCGGTCATCAAAGACGTAGACCGAGTTGACAAAGGTATCAATGATCTGCCGCTGGTGTTCCGTGCTGCCCACGTCACCCTTGCGGAATTTTTCAAGCCAGAACCGAATCCACTCACGGGTCAAGACGGGCTTTTTCAGCTCTTCTTCCAGAATGCTGGTGTTCAGAGCTTCTTTCCGGGCTTCCAGCTCGTCCAAACGCTGTTTGGTGGTCGGGGTCAGGATGCCCTGTTCAATGGCTTCCAGAAGGTTTGCCAGCCGCTTCTCCGTGTCCCTGAGCTGGTCTTTCAGGACAGGCAGCCGGGTGTTCTCCTTCTGCTGGGCTTCTATGACCAAATCTATCAGCCGTTCGATGATTTCGTCGCTAAAAATCACCTTAATGGCGGTGTCCACCACGAACCGCTCCAACGGCTCCTTGCGGATGGCTTTCAGGTCACAGTGCGCCTTGCCGTGGCGTTTGGCGTTGCCGCACTTGTAGTAATAGTAGGTGTTTCCCATGTGGCTGGTGCCACTTTCGCCACCCATCAGGGTGCCGCACTTGCCACAGAACAGCTTGGTGGTCAGCAGATAGCTCACATCCTCTTTTGCAGGCCGACCATGGGCGATCCTGTTCTGCTCGAAACGCTGCTGCACCCGGTCAAACAAGTCCTGGTCAACAATGGCCGGAATGCCACCCGGCGTCACAATGTCCTTGTAGCGGTATTCGCCGATGTAGCGGCGGTTGCGGAAGATCTGGAAGAAGCTGTTCTTTACGAACGGCTTCCCGGTTCGGGTGCGCAGGCCGCGCTCGTTCAGGGATGCCGCGATTTTCTCGGCAGGTTCGCCATCGGCGTATCGGGTGAATATTTCCTGCACAATGGGAGCCGTTTCCGGGTCGATATGGTACAGCCTGTCCTCCTTGCCAATGGTGAAGCCCAGTGGAACGATACCGCCGTTATACTTGCACTGGAGGGCATTCTCGCGCTCACCGCGCGCTACTTTCAGGGCGAGTTCGGCGGAATAGTATTCCGCCATGCCAATCAGCATACTCTCCACCATAATGCCTTCAGGCCCCTGCGAGATGGGTTCCATGGCAGACACCAGATGGACACCGTTCTTTTCCAGCTGGTACTTGTAGTTCACGGCATCGAACCGATTCCGGGCAAAGCGGTCCAGCTTCCAGACCAGAACTACGTCGAAGATTTTCTTTCCGCTGTCCTTGATCATCCGCTGAAAGTCTGGGCGGTCATCCGTTTTGGCAGAGTAGGCACGGTCAATGTAGGTGCCGACCACGGTGATGCCGTTCTTCTCGGCGTAGTCCTTGCAGTCGCGCAGCTGTCCCTCAATGGACGCTTCACGCTGGCTGTCGGATGAATAGCGGGCGTAGATCACGGCGGTCATGGTTGCACCTCCTTGGCGTGTATTCGACTTGCCTTTATAGTATCGGGTCAAGCGCAGCTTGTCAACAATCTGCGAGCAGATTGAAATGTGAAAATTGCGAAACACAGCGAAAAAGCTGAGAGCAAGGAGATCTTCCCCATGGCCAGGCGGCTGACCGAGGCGCTGCCCGGCAGCTTCCCGGTGTTCGTCAAGCCCAATGCGGGCCTGCCCCGTGCGGACGGCTCCGGCTACGACATCACCCCGCAGCTGTACGCCATGCAGATGAAACCGTACCGGGAGCTGGGCCTGTTTGCGGCGGGCGGCTGCTGCGGCACCACGCCGGAGTTCATCCGGCTGCTGAACGGCGTATTTGAGGGCTGCGTGCCCGGCCGCCCGGAGCATCCGCTTCCCTCGGTGGTGTGTACCCCGATGGACTATGTGGTGGTGGACGGGATCACCGTGGTGGGGGAACGGATCAATCCCACCGGAAAAAAGCGGTTCCAGCAGGCGCTGCGGGAACATGACATGAACTATGTGCTGGAACAGGCCGTCAGTCAGGCGGAGGCCGGGGCGCAGATCCTGGACGTGAACGTGGGTGCCCCCGGCGTGGACGAACCCACCCTGATGGTGCAGGTGGTCAAGGCGCTGCAAAGCGTGGTCAGCCTGCCGCTGCAGCTGGACTCCTCCCACCCGGAAGCGCTGGAACGCGGCCTGCGCGTTTACAACGGCAAGCCCATCGTCAACTCGACCAACGGCGAGCCCGAAAAGCTGAAAACCATTCTGCCGCTGTGCAAAAAGTATGGCGCGGCCATCGTGGGCCTTGCCATCGACGAGCGCGGCATCCTGCCCAAGGCCGAGGACCGCGTGGCGGTGGCCCGGCGGATCGTGGAAGCCGCGCTGGAAGTCGGCATCCCGCGCGAGGATATCTACATCGACTGTCTGACCCTGACGGCCAGCGCCCAGCAGGAAGATGTGCTGGCCACGGTGCAGGCGCTCCATACCTGCAAGCAGGAGCTGGGGGTGCGCACCATCCTGGGCGTGTCCAACATCAGTTTCGGCCTGCCCTGCCGCTCTTACCTGAACACCACGTTCCTGACCATGGCCATGTACGCCGGGCTGGATCTTGCCATCATGAATCCCTCCAGCGAGGAGATGATGGCGGCGGTCTATGCTTATAATGTCCTGACCAACCGGGACAAGCAGAGCACGAAATACATTGAGCGCTATGCCAACCGGGTGCCCGCCTCGGCCGCGCTGGCCAAGGCGGTGCAGGCGGCCCAGTCTGCTCCGGCGGCGGGGGACACCCCGGAAGCCACCGGCCCTTACGCGGCGCTGATGAAAGCCGTGGAAAAGGGCCTGAAAGGGGAGGCCGCGGCCCGCACCAGGGCTTTGCTGGAAGAAAAGGAGCCGCTGGAACTGGTGGATGAAGCCCTGATCCCGGCGCTGGACATCGTGGGTGCAAAATACGAAAAAGGCACCCTGTTCCTGCCCCAGCTGCTGCAGGCCGCCACGGCTGCCCAGGGAGCCTTTGACGAGATCAAGACGGCCATTGCCCAAAAGGGCGGGGCCGGGGCCAGCAAGGGACGGATCGTGATCGCTACGGTCAAGGGCGACGTACACGATATCGGCAAGAACATCGTCCGGGTCATCCTGGAAAACTACGGCTTTGAGGTCATCGACCTGGGCCGCGATGTGCCGGTGGAAACGGTGGTCAATACCGTGCGGGAGAAGAATGTGCATCTGGTGGGCCTTTCGGCCCTGATGACCACCACCCTCAAGAGCATGGAGGAGACGATCGCCGCCCTGCACGCAGCCAAGCTGGACTGCAGGATCATGGTGGGCGGTGCCGTGCTTACCCCCGAATATGCCAAAAAGATCGGGGCCGACTGGTACGCCAAGGACGCCAAGCGCAGCGCCGATATCGCCAAGGAGTTCTTTGGCGTGTGATCCAAAACACAAAAAGGCAGGATGTCCGGCGGACATCCTGCCTTTTTTGTGTGCGCGGCTCAGGTGAACCCGTATTTTTTCATCTTCCGCCACAGGGTGGTGGTGCTGATGCCCAGGGCCCGCGCCGTCTGGGCGCGGTTCCCGTCGTACAGCCGGAGCAGCTGGCGGAGCCGCTGTTCCTCCGGCTGCAGCAGCAGGGAAGCGGCGGGCGCATCGGCGGCAGGGGCCGCCGATGCAGGAAGAAACGAGCGCACCGTTTCCTCGGTGACGGTGCGCCGGGGCGCTTCTACTAAAATGCGCTGGCACACCCCGTATAACTGCGCCTTGTTGCCGGGCCAGGAAAAGCCGCGCAGGGCTTTCCAGGCATCCTGTGTCAGGTGCAGGTAGCGGCCGTAGCTGGGCTGCAGCTGCTTGAGGATGGCCTGTGCCCAGGCCAGGGCATCGTCCGGGCGCTGGCGCAGCGGCGGAATGGTCAGGCAGAGCGGGGCCAGAACGCAGGCAAGGTCCGGCTGCACCAGCCCCTGCGCCTGCAAAGCATCCAGCGGCTGGTCCGCAGCGGCGATCACCCACAGCGATGCAGGGCACCGCTCCGGGATGCGCTGGCTTTCCAGAAAATGAGCCAGGGCACTCTGGGCCGGGGGGCTGAGCGCCTGGACCTGATCGAGGTAGAGCACGCCCCGGAGCTTGTGAATCAGTCCGCTTTCCCCAAACAGGGCAGTGTAAAGGGAATCGGGCAGTTCGCTGGAACAATGGAATGAGACAAAATCTCCGTCCTGCAGGGAGCTTGCGTTGTACATGCAGAACGCAAGCTCCTCTTTTTCGGTGCCCGCTTCGCCGGAAAGAAACACCGGCATGGCAAAGCCGGAAAAGCGGCGCGCCTTTTCCACTACGGCCTGCATCCGGGCGCTGCGGCAGGGCAGGGAAGCAAAGGTGGTGCGGGCAATGGCCGGGCTGCGGGCGGTGTCCTTGCGGGCATTTTCGGAATACAGCGCGATCTGCTGCCCCTCGGTGATGGAAAGCACCGCGCCGGAAAGCCCCTCCGGGGTGCTGACCGGTGTGAGCGAGAGCATCAGCGTGGCTTTGCCGATCCGCTGCCGGAGCGCGTAGACCTCCTCGTGATCGGTCAGCACCCGCTGCAGCACCTGCGGGCTGACGGCGGAAGCAAGCTGGGTGATGCTCTGGCCCACGGGGCTGCCCTGTGTGCAGCGCAGCATCTGCTCGGCCGGGGGATTGAGCTGCTCGATGCGGCCGGTCTGGTCCAGCAGCACCAGGCCGTTGACGGTGTAATCCAGCAGTGCCTGCTGCCGGGCATTGTAGGACCTGGTCATCTCCAGCGTGTAGGAGATCTGCTTTGCCATCTGCAGCGCGGCCAGCACGGCCTCCCGCCCGGAGTGGAAGCGGACGCAGGGGATGGAAAACTGCTGGTTCTGGTCGCTGAAGCCGACACCGGTGATCAGGCCGTCGGCATGTTCGGCGACCGCCTGTTCCAGCAGCAGGGGCATCTGGTGGATCTCATCGGCCAGATAGGGAACCAGCTCGACCCTGGCCAGGGCATCCAGCCCGGCGGTGTCGCAGAGCATGTTGCGGGAGCAGACGATGGCGATGCGGGGGCGTTCTTTTGGGGTCTTGGCTTTGGCGGCGCAGATCAGCTCGTAGACCTCCATCCGGGTCAGCCGCAGTTCCACCACCGGGGCTGTGGTCAGGGCGGTGAGCTCTTTGGCCAGAAATCCGCGGGAGATAAAGATCTCGGTGCCGTTTTGCAGCATCTGGTCCACGGTCTGCCGCAGGGTGCCCTGATTTCCGGTTTTGACAAGTTCCAGTGGCTGGTCCTGCTCCTGTGAGATGCGGTGTACCTCGTTCAGAGTGGCATCGTCGGGTAGAAGAAAAGAAATTTTTACCATAGTCCGCAGGATTCCTTTCAAGCGTTTCAATATGAAATTATCATTGATTTCAAAACCGTTTCAAAAAAGCCGTCTCGCTTTTATGTACAGAGAAAACGACAGCTTTTCTTCCATTATACCAGTTGATTTGCGGCTTGTCATCTGTTAAATTGAACATGCAAAAGGGAATTCCCCCAAAAATCGTGCGGATGTGGGCGGCGCAGGTACCGGCGCTGGCCGCGATAAGAAAGGAAATGGAAACCATGTTAAGCTTCAAACTGATCGTCACATTGGCGGTCGTGGTCTTTATGACCATTTCGCTGGTGATCCACAAGGTCCCCTACGGCATCACCGGTATGACCTGCGTGGTCATCCTGGCCTTTGCAGGCGCTCTGGATGCCAAAAGCGCATTCTCCGGCTTCTCCAACACCACTGTGATCCTGGTTGCGACCATGATGGTCATTGCCGGTGCCCTGGGCAAGACCAGCGTCGTCAGCCGGGTGCGCAAGCTCATCGGCAAAGCACAGGGCAAAAAAGGCATCGTGCTCATCCTGATCCTGAGTGTGATCACCATCGTCCTGACCCAGCTCATGGGCATGACCGCTGTCATGGCCATCCTGCTGACCTTTGTCCAGACGCTGGATCCGGACAGCGAACTGTGCCCCTCCCGGATGCTGTTCCTGCTGGCATGTGTACTTTGCACCTGGTTCGGCCGTTTCCCCGTTGGTATGGGCGCTGCCCTTCCGCTGGCGACCAATGCCTATTATGAGGGCCTGGTGGAGGGCCACCCGGAGTATCTGCTGGGCGTGTTCGATTTCTTCAAGGTCGGTATCGTTCCCTCCATCGTCCTGACCATCTATTGCCTGCTGGGCTGGAAGCTGATCCCCAAGGGCCAGCTGGATGCCAGCGCCCTGAACATGCCCACCGGCGGCCAGAAAGAGGCCGAGCCGATGTCCGGCAAGAAAGAGGCTGTGGTCATTGGCGTGTTCCTGGCTACCATGGTGGGCTTCTTCCTGTCCAGCCAGCTGGGCGGCCTGATCTATATCATCCCGGTGGCGGGTATCCTGCTGTTCTACTATTTCGGCGTAATGACTGTGCCGGAGCTGGTCAACGGCCTGACCGGTGATATGATCTGGATGGTGGCCAGTATGATGGCCGTCACCAATGCAATGAGCGCTTCCGGTGCCGGCGAGCTGATCGGCCAGACGGTGCTCAAGATCCTGGGCGACAACCCCAGCGGGATCATGGTCGTGACCGTGTTTACCCTGGTCAGCGTCCTGATGACCACCTTTATGTCCAACAACGCCACCATTGCCATCCTGACCCCGATCGCGGTCAGCACCGCTCTGGCAGGCGGGATGAACCCCCGCGCCATTGCAACGCTGGTCAGCATGGCCTCTTGCCTGGCCGTGGCATTCCCCACCGGCTGCGCCGCTTCCATGATCGCCTTTGGCGCGGGCGGTTACAGCCCCGCAAAGCTGCTGAAATTCACCATCCCGTATCTGATCCTGGGCACGGTTTCGCTGATCATCAGCGCAAACATCTTCTTCCCGGTATACGGCTAAAACACAGAAAGAGAGAAAGAAACGACCATGGCATTGACACATGAAGAAAAAGAAACCCTGCGGGCTGTGATCGACCGCACCAGCGGACACCGGGAGACCGGTGCCGCCACGCGGGTGGTGCCGGAGGAATACAAGGCCTTTCAGGAGCAGGTGGAGCGCAAAGAGCTGACCCTGCCGCTGGAAGCCCCGGCGGCCCCGGTGCGGCTGGTGATCTCCACCGCAAAAGAAAAAGCTGAAAAGTGCCCGGTGCATGTCAACATGCACGGCGGCGGGTTCGTTTACCCGCAGGACCCGGACGACGACATGTACTGCGCCCACATCGCGGCGGCCACCCACGGCATCGTGGTGGACATCGACTATGCCACCTCCTGGGAGGGTCCGTTCCCGCTGGCCTTTGAGCAGTGCTACGCGGTGATGAAATGGGTGTACGCCCAGTGCGAGGCCTGGGGTGCTGACCCTGACCGCATCTCCATGGGCGGCCACAGCGCAGGCGGCACGCTGGTGGCAGCCATCTCCCTGCGGAACGCCGTCAAACAGGATTTCCCGGTCTGCCTGCAGGTGCTGGATTATGCAGCGCTGGACAACAACAACGCGGTCCAGCCCGGCGGCAACGAGCGCTCCAGGGCGTTTTCCACCCTGTACTGCGGCGGTGACTTCCGGGTGCTGAAGCTGCCCTTCTGCAGTCCCTGCTTTGCCACGGATGAGATGCTGAAGAACAATCCCACGACACTGGTGATCAACGCCGGGCACTGCCCGTTCCGCGAGGTCAATGAGACCTACGCTATGCGTCTGGCCGCCGTCGGCTGTGAGGTGACCATTCAGGAGTACCTGGAAAGTCCCCACGGCTTCACCGTCCGGATGGCCGGACAGTGGCAGCAGGCACAGCAGCGGATCATCCGGGCGATCCGGGAAGCACATCTGTAACACAGGAGGCAGAGACAATGGCACTTTCGAAAGAACGGCATCAGGAGCTGATGGACATCCTGGAGCGTACCTCGATGCGCCCCAAGGGGGCCAAGGCACCCGAGTACCCGCAGGAATATAAGGACTACCGCACCCTCTGCACTGAGGAGATCGTCAAGCGGACGGTGGATGACTATGAGTATACCTTCTATATCTACCGCGCCAAAAACCGGACCGAGAACTGCCCGATCCACATCAACATCCACGGCGGCGGTTTTGTGGCGCCCCACATGGAGTGCGACACCCTTTACAGCTGCTATCTGGCCGACCGGCTCGGGGGCATCGTGGTGGACCTGGATTACACCACCTCTCCGGTGGCTCCGTGGCCGGTGGCATTTGACCAGTGCTATGACGCATCGGCCTATACCTTTGTCCACTGTGCCGAGTGGGGCGGCAATGAGCGCTGCGTATCCATTGGCGGATACAGCGCAGGCGGCGCGCTGGCGGCCGGTGTGGCCCTGAAAGCCGGGCAGACCGGGGATTTCCGGTTCAATGCCCAGGTCCTGGGTTATCCTCCGCTGGACAATATCATCGACCCGGACTACAAGAAGGATTCCCTGATCCGTGTTCTGCCCCGGGAACGGGAGCTGGCCTTCTCGGCCCTCTACTTCGCGGACGACCGCGAAGCGATGGCACACCCCTACGGTTCGCCCAGCTACGCGCCGGATGAGATGCTGGCCAAGCTGCCGCGCACCCTGGTCATCACGGCAGGCAGCTGCAACTTCCGCTTTGAAGACGAAGAATACGCCCAGCGGGTCGCCCATGCCGGTGTAGAGGTCGTGGTCAAGCGTTTCCCTGAAATGTTCCACGGCTTTATCCCTCACCTGATGGGTCAGTGGAAGAAAGCCGCAGACCTCATCGTGCGCACCGTCCGGGTGGAAGCCTGAACACCGGGAGCACCGCAGCACCCGGTATGAAACGAGACGGTTTCTCTCGTTCTTGATCCTGCGTTTTTTCTCTCCATAAAGTTTTTTCTCTCCATAAACCGGCAACGCCCCCTGTGCAGCCACTGCACAGGGGGCGTTGCTGATGGTAAGGGGCACGTTGCGCAGAGGGTGTGCCCTTTTTGGTTCGTACACGGCGGCGTCGGCCTGCTTTGTTCAGCATGGCACCGATCCGGTCGGTTATCTGCCCCAAAGCAGAAAAAATGGACAGACCGGGTGGAAAAACGAAAAAAATCAAAATGTCAGCCGCATCTGATGCCAGACGACATTGCCGTGGGTGGATTTGCTGGTCACGCCCTCGTCCTGAAAACCGAGGGCCGCATAGAATGCGAGCAGTTCCGGCTTGCAGGTCAGCACAAGGCCCCTGCGGCCCTGCGCTCTGGCATCGGCGATGGCGCGGCGGAGCAGGGAGCTGGCGTATCCGTGCCCACGGTAGGCAGGCAGGGTGTTGACCCCAAAGATCATCTGCCAGGCTCCGTGCGGGTCGTGCAGGGAAGCCTGGGCATACATCTCATCCGTCAGGTCCGGCTCATTGGTCACAAAGCCGTCCACGAACGCGATCAGGGTTCCGCTCTCAAACAAAAGCCAGAAGTGGCTGCCGTAAGCCTGGATGCGCTCGGCAAATTCGGCTTTGGTGGCAGCTTCCGCTGCCGGGAAGCATTCAGCCTCCACGGCAGCCACAGCGTCCAAGTCGGCCAGGGTGGCATATCGGATGTCCATAAAAACACTCTCCTTTATAAATAGGGGCTCAGGATCTGTTGGATCTGGGCCAGGTCTGCGGCAAAGGAGATCCCGTTTTGCCGCTCACGGGTGGAAAGCCCCTTTTCGATCATCTGCAAAAGGAGCTGCTGCAAGCTGTCATAATAGCCGTTCAGGTTGTAGAGGATGCAGGGGGCGTTCAACTGGTTCAGGGAGACTTTGGACATGACCTCCGCGATCTCCTCCAGGGTTCCGGTGCCGCCCGGAAAGGCGATGAATGCATCACCCAGCTCGATCATCTTGTTCTTGCGCTCGGTCATGTCGCGGGTCACGATCAGTTCTGTCAGGCCGTCGAGCTGAAGTTCTTCGTCTACAAAAAACTGCGGCTCAACGCCGGTCACGTCTCCGCCCTCGGCCAGCACACTCTCGGCAAGCAGACCCATCAGGCCTGCTTTGGAGCCGCCGTAGACCAGGGCGTTTCCACTTGCGCCGATCCATCGGCCCAGCTCCTGAACAGCCCGGCGGAATGCGGGGTCATTGCCCTCGTTTGCGCCCAGATAAACGGTAATGTTCATGGTAGATCCCTTTCCTTGTTCCGCTTTTGTGTGATACCCGCTGATAAAGAATTGGTTCATCGCATCCAAACGGTTTTGTTCCATTCACTTCCATGCTTTCGGATCCTTCCGGGCAGCGATCAGAAACCCTTTTCCAAAGCTTGAGGGTGTGTTTTCCCTCTTTCTTCATCTGATCAAACTGGAAGTTAGTAACGCAAAAGGAAATATATGACATATACCCAACTAAGTAATCCATGAAATATTGCCCAACCGACAGACTTCCATGTGGTATAACTGATAACCATAGCCAATGCACTTCCAAAAGTTATTCCCGATTTTACCGTTTTCTTGACAGTCGTTGATTTATGATCTTCCATGTTTGTTTCCTCCACAACTTCCGATTTGTTGGACGAAGCCAAGTATACCATACACGGTTAAAAATAGCAAAAAACAGGATGCCATCGTAAGGACGATCCTCACCTTTGCTCGTTGCTGTTCGGGGACGGCGTTCGGACATTTGTTGGACTTCGATAGTGCTCTTGTTGGAGAGCATCTGCCCTAAACCCTGCTGGAACCGAGTACGGCAAACTGGAAGTTAGCGATTTCTTTTTCCGGTATTCTCTGTCCCACGGATTTCCTCATGATAGAAATAATCTACGATCACCGGATGCCCCTGCGGGACTCTGCCATAAGGCATTTCATTATCCACAAAGGCACAATCATACTTCTTAGCCATTTCCGCAGCTTTTACTTCAAGTGCTTCAAAGTAGCTGCGGTTATGCTTGTTATAGATCTCGTCGTAAAGTGGTACAAGATCAGGATATTTTCCGGCAATATAATCCATAATTGTCTTTTTGAAACCGCCTCGAAGATTGAGATTTTCGAGCCAGAACAGATCGCACTGATCCTTTACCCGCTCAAAGATCGCTTCAAAATCCGTGATACCGGGGAATACCGGGGATACGAAACAGACCGTACGGATACCTGCTTCATATACCTGCTTCATAGCAGAAATACGGCGCTCAATGCTCGAAGCAGAGTCCATGTCGTTCTTGAAATTTTCATCCAGTGTGTTGATCGACCATGAAACGGTTACACGTCCAAGCTTCTTCAGCAGATCAATATCCCGTACCACAAGATCCGACTTTGTGCAGATCAGAATATCTGCGTCACTGCCGATCAGCTGCTCCAGAAGTTTTCTGGTATTCCCGAATTGCTCCTCCTGTGGATTGTAGCCA
>OGFR01000073.1_pt1 | contig 112339 bp, 91 predicted proteins | sample 1571001 | NCBI WGS metagenome assembly OGFR01 (sample SAMEA2582064, study PRJEB24529) | metagenome | biome: Human gut stool | place: China | collected 2011 | reverse complement strand
ACAGTCCACAAGCCGCAATGTAACAATAAATTTTAATTCTGGTTGCATCGTCACATCCTTCCGTAAAATATGCCGCTATCAAACGATCTACCTGCCGTTTGTTATAAAGCGAATAGATACAGAACATCGCCACATCAACATGGGGGTCTTGCATTCCTGCATACTCCCAGTCGATCAAGCGTATTTCTTCCTTGCCGTCCTGCTGAACAAAAAGGAAGTTATCCGGCACTGCATCAATGTGTGTCAAAACCTTTTCAGATACATTGGCATCAATATAGGGCTTCAACGAAAGAACATTTTCCTTTGTCTTTTGATAGTCTTTATAGACAGAGGGCGTTCCATCCCATAGGGTTTCGTAAAACTCCATCTGGTCAAAGATATTAAACTCGTGATTCACCTTCAGCTTTAGCTCATGGAATGCTCGTAGCCGCTTCATGCACTTTTTAACATCTTCGTAATTTAACGGATCACATACTCTGGCTCCTTCCAGAAACTCCGTAATTTTATATCCGTTTTCAGGATTAATATAGGCAATGTCATCGCAGATTTTTTTACCATCTATTGTGTGATACACTTCTGCTTCCTGTCTGCGATTAATCAACTGATCTGTCCCTTCGCCTGGTATACGCATGATGTACTTTTTTCCTTTACAAGTAAAGAGAAAAGAGCGATTTGTCATACCTTTTTTCAAGACAGTAATATCTGTGACCTCATCTGATTTTGCATTCAATGCTTTGCCAATCACTTGAATTGCATCTGTTTTTAGCTGATTAGAATCACTATCAATTTCCCGGAGCTGCTCATAGGTATTGATTTCCACAACATCTGCCGAATGTACAACACGCGCAGCAACAATCATACGATCTTTGTGATACAATGCCTCTTCCCAAAAAGAACCATCATATCTTTGATTTCCACATAATTCTTCAATACGCCGCTCTACAATATCTGCGTCATCCTTGATCAGATAACAAATTCCAATCATCGCGTTGCCGCCAGAAGACTCCGGCACAGTGACAAGTTCCATTTTCCGATTAACACGAACATTGCTCTCATTGTCTACGAGGTCACTAACCATATACCATGAATAAAGCTCATGCCGATGGAATGGATTTCGGTCACACCATATATCACACGGAACGATATACGAATTTTCCAAATGCTCCTTAACGAGTTTCAAAGAATGAAGATTATTTTTAGCAGCGTATTCTGAATTTACGACTAATTCCACTCCGTATTCATCAATTAAATATTCATACTTTTCTTTCATGAAACCTACTACTACATAGATTTCTTTGATTCCCACTTCATGAAGTTGCTTTATAATACGTTCAATGAGAGGTTCTCCATTGACCTCAAGAAGCCCTTTTGGCATTTCCGTATTAATCGGAACCATACGCATTCCGAATCCAGCAGCCAAAATAATTGCTCTTTGAGGAGTTTTCTCTTTGAACTCAGTAATTGCTTTCACTGTTGGTCGGATTGAGTCATCCAGATAATCTGCTTTTATCAGATCTTTCAGTGAACGATTGACTACACCCAATGAATGTCCTGACACTTCAGCTAAAATACGTTGATTTATAAACGGCTCTATCAACAGCGCGTTCAAGATGTCGCTTTCTTGTTTGTTCATGTACGCAAGTTTTTCCTTTCCGTGAACAGCGATATAAACAAATACGCCTTCACTTTTATGTTAAATTTTACAATAATCTTGGTTCCAATAAGGCGTAAAATGATGATGTGAATACCGTTGCTCTTCACTAGGAAGTTTCATATAATCTCCGTAGTATGATTTCAAAATCGAATCATATTTTTTCGGAATGTTAATTTCAATATCTTCAAATATATGTCTTTCTACTTCCATTATATCCTCCATTCTCATTACTAATTTGTCGTCTGGAGTATCAAAAAGGCATGTGACTAGTTTAGACGATGACGAATTATATCTTTCCATCATTTCATCGCGCGTTTTTTTATACGCCATCAATTGTCCTCTTTTGAAAACATTTCCTATTTTATTAAAATGCTTTTTCCAAAAACCAATTCTCCGCTTAAGTGGTAAAGTATTATAGCTTTGAAACGGTAAGGATGTTATAACATTGTTGTATGCATCTTCCAACTCTTTGTAGAACCCTAAGCGTTTTTCTTCATCCTCTGGAACCTTGTCAAGTGGGAACACATCAACAAACGCTCCAAAATGAGGGATATCTAGTGTACCCCGGATTTTCAATATACATCTCCGATCACATACTCGTGCAAAATTGTTGTAATATCCTTTTTCGGTATTGGATGTAAGCAAATAATGCTGTGAGTCATTCAGTTTGTTTACAATTTCAATGAATTTATCGTAATCCGTTCTCATCATACAAATATCAATATCATCATCCCATGGGATAAATCCATTGTGCCGAACTGCTCCTATAAGCGTCCCATATGCACCAAAATAATGAATATTATTTTTCTGGCATATCATATCGATCCAACCTAATAATTCTTTTGTTATCAATTTGAATTCATCTGCTTTAACGATGTTTTTGTTCATAAATTATCCTTTCTTAATCTCCTGCAACAACCCAACAATCTGCTTCTTTTTTACAAATCCAACGATCAGCATAACAACGATCAGGCTATATCTCAGTACAGTAATCCGATAAGATATTGTAAATATGCCAGTGCAAATCAACACAATTGCTGAAAGATAAATCAACAACTTTTTGTCAAAAAGTTCAACTTCGCCAATATTTTTTTTAATGCAGTCTTTCATGACACAATAATGCACCAAACTCAATACCATATAACAAATCAATGTGGTATAAGCTGCACCTGTATAACCAAAAGCTTTTATAAACCCAATATTAAGCACGATATTAAGAACTGCCGCTCCTATTGATGCATACATTATTTCTTTTGTTCTTTCATAATAAAATTCAATATTAGAAAAAAGATTATATAAAAAAGTAAAATAAATACTTGCCGCAACAGGTGGTATACAGTAAACAGCTTCTCGATATTCACTAGATCCAACGATATAAACAACTTCTGGTGCAAAAAGGATAAACACAAAAACAAAAGCTGTAATTAGGAGAATCATTTGACTGCTTCTTTTCTTTAGTGCTTCAAAACGTCCCGCCTTAATCGACTTATAAACCCAAGGCGTCAACGCCTGCGCTAAGCTTAATTTCAGTAAATTCATAACCATCGTCGCAGAGTACGCCAAACTATAAAAAGCCGCCGAACTCGCTCCAACCATAGAATTAATCATAATTCTATCTGCTGACGCTAAAACAGTAAGGGAAAGATTATGTGGAAGCAGCGGCAAATGAATTTGAAGAGCTTTCTTCCACCACTTAGTAACAAAAAGTTTCTTTGCTCTTAAAAAGAAATATATTGCACAGATGCTACCAATTACCGCTTGAACAATTGTAATTGAAAACACTCTTGCTTGAGCCTGATTTTGTTCTTGAGCTAGCGCCACAAAGAGAATACCAAAGCAAGCATTCAAAACCACTTGACTTATGGTAAGCAAAACCATTCGTTTGTATTTGTATTCAAACTTCTGCTTTGTTGTCCAAAGATTAACAGCTGGCAAAAAAACAATTTCTGTGAACATAAGTACAACCATGGTTGTACTCATTCCTAATACATTGTTCCAAAAAGGTTTGGCTAGTAAGTAAATTAAAAACCATATAATGGTTATTACAAATGCCAAGTCGATAAGTGATACTGCAATATCATTTTTATCTTTTTCATTATCAAACTTTGCTAAACTATTTATGTAAATACAGGTTTCAAAATTCATTGTTCCGAGTATCGTCAACACGCTTACCCACGACAAATACACACTAAACAGACCATATTGCTCAGTTGTCATTAAACGTGTAAAGATTGGAACTGTTATAAAAGAAATTCCTTTCTGGAGTACTGTAGAAAAAGTAAACCACATTGCAGCTTTAGCTACAACTGACATCTTTTTATATCGTTCCCAAAAATTCAAAATATACTTAGTTATCATACACTTCTATATGCCTTCCTACTCTTTATTGCTTTTACCAAAAACTGAAGAATGACGCTTGTCATAGCAAGTATTAACAAAAAGCATACCCAAAACAGACTCACCTGATTTCCAAACATTTGACGGCTTAATGAATATGCAATACCTTGAGTTAAATAGATTTCATACGAGTAACTTCCAAGGATTCTAGGAATAGCTCCATTAAATTCTATCTTTGTTCCTAAAGAAAGCAAAAACACAATAGTTGTAAATGAGGCAATGATTACGCATATTGAATATGCCAAGTCGCTTTTTCCTCCACCAAAGGCCAATAAAATAATGCTCAGCACAAATGCAATGGTGACTACCGTCAAAGACATCATCTTAGATAGAACTCGACATATTTTTTCTTCCTTCAATGCCACAAAACATCCCAACGTCAAACATATTGTACTGTTATAATAAAACGAGCTCAATTCCAACAAATATCCTAGTATATACCATAGAATATTAACACACAGAAAGATTACGCATGCCCTTTTAGGATCATTAATAAGTTTTAGTACCTCAAAAAACAGCAGGTACCACACTAATATAACGGGAACATACCATGCAAAAGGCAGCACCCTATCCATAAGAAAAATATTCTTAATTAGCAATGTATAGCTAACATTCTGGTTCCGAACAAAAAAAGTATACATAAGCGTTGCAATCAAATATGGAATATACACACTCCTAAATCTTTTAAGTAAGAATCCATTCAAGTATTTTACATTTGAAATATATTGACACATCACCCCATATCCCGAATAAAAGAAAAACAAGCTGACCCCAATAAATCCAAACGGTTTGAACAATTTCAGCAATCCCAAATCTGTGCTATAGAAATGAGCATGACTGAAAACTATTAAAAGTGCTGCCATTCCCTTCATGCAATTTGACGATTCTTTATTTGTTAGAGAGCTATACCCCCCCCCGTGAATAATACGACAATTCAACAGGAAAGTAATTGTAAATAATCCCACAATTATACCTGATGCCATCATGCTTTCTCCTCTTGTTTATTTATTCAGTTTAAAATACTTTTTCAAAAAAAGTATGCGCTTGTTTTCTTTGCACTGTTAACACACTATCTATTGCTATAGAATCCAGCTCCTCTTTCATCATCTCTTCGGTAAATTGTTCGATTGTTCTATTTTCCAGATCAAACATTCTCAGCAGAGATTTCAAACGACTTGTTGATGGATTTACCTTTGCCGACACTTCCGAAAAAAACTTTTTATTAAACAAAATCGAAAAGACCGTTCCATGAAAAGAATTTGTTACAACATATTCTGCATTCTTTATGTATCCCAGCCACTCCTCTGGTCCAACATTTGTTTTTAATTTTCCAATACTGCCACTCTTCAAATCATTTGGTATATACACTATCGGAAGTCCTGTTTTCTCAGAAAGCTTTTTTGAGAAATCTAATAATTCATCTGCTTTTGTGATTTTATATACAAGAATATACTTGCCTTTAATATTTGGAGCAACACTTAATCCGTCCCATACTTTTCGACTTAAAAGTAATGTTGGATCAGGCATTACAGCAGCATTGTGTCCCGTCATATCTTCTACAATTTCTGTGCCATTATTTTCCCGCACAGAAATATAATTGATATTCGCAAGCTTCTCTCTATAAAATTTTTGATATTCCATCGGAATTGATGCTACTCCAAAACTCGCTGCATAGCTACAGGTTTTCTTTTGCTTAACAAAATCCAAGTAATATGTTCCATCTTTATTTACTATAAGATAATTCCAAACCTGATCACTTCCCGTAATAAACACATCTGCTTCATTCTGAGCTTCTCCGATATTATTCTCATCATATCGTCTTGTAAGTCTAAGATAGTGATTCCTAAATTCGTCTATTTTCTTTTTCTTTCCCTTATACAGAATACCTTGAATAGACTTAAAAATTGCATTTTTAGGATTATGGACAAAATCCACTAAATTCGGATTTCTGTACGAAGCATCTATCGCTCTGTTATGATAATCAATTATCTTTGTTTCCGCAAAATTTTCATTTAAATACTCTTGCAACGCATATGCTTGCAAAACTGCTCCATAATTATAAGCAGACTGAAACGTTATTATACACGCATTCATTACTTTGCCTTTCCTTGTAAATTTATTTTTTCAAAATGGTACTCCGAATTTTTCACAATAAATATTGCGAATAAATAAAAATATAAAATGTAATTATCATACAGCGGATTGCCAGACATTCCATACACAAGGAAAAAGACTTGAATATACAATGAAAAAAGCAAAAAAGGAATACCCTGGTGATACTCGTAAGAGCCAAATCTTAAAACCAGCTGAACGGTACTAAAAAATGCATATCCCAGAACACTAATAAACACTACAAAGCCCAAAATTCCATTTTCCATAAGGACTGTAAGATAAATGTTATGCCCGCCTATTCCCAACAAACTAAACGCTGATGCTGTTCCCGTCCCAATTAAAGGACTAGACCAAAATTTTTCAAAGATATTTCCATAGATAACATCTCTATATGTCAACGGATTATCATTATCAACAAATCTCGCAACCATTACCTGTGTAACTTCCATATTGCTAAACACAATCCATATGACAAATACCACCACTATGGCTGCCAAACATATCCGCCATATAGGAGCTTTGTTTGCTTTTTTATAAACAATAAATGTTACAAAAGCTGCAATTCCAGCACCAATCAGCAATCCTCGCTTAACTGTTAATAAGACACCGTATGCTCCAACAAACACGAATATAACGCCAAAAAACCTTTGAAATTTATTCCCGGCAGTTTTATAGTTGCAGTACAAATAGTACAAACCAACACCAATTAAAACGCTGCAAAAAAAAGCCGCCGGTGCTCGATCTGGAAATAATCCGGTATACCAACCATTTCTAGTCCATGCATTCATTAATGCATATTCGTTTGCACTGTATGAGAACAAATGGTTAACGCGGCTTACCAGTTCTGGTGACACTGGCTGAATTAATATAAACGCAGCCAATATGGTGCACCCCAACGCCAAAAATTTCATCACTTTATTTTCGTCAACGTTCTTTTGACTTATATAGATACCAAATATAAAAGCAATTGCAAAGGAGAATACGTATCCCATTCCTTTTGACATTGCTGGCGAATATAAGCATCCAAAAAACCAAACAAACAAAAAAACCAGAATTGGCTTATCGATTTTCTTTATCGGCAACACAAATGGGGATGCAGTTCTTACCCCAGCCAATAGCACTGCAAATATCGGCAAGATTTTCGTAAGAGAATTCGGTAAAAAATACTTACACAGTGCATTTATTAAAAAAACATATACAGCAATCTGAACCAATGTATCAGCTTTGCCATAATATCTCTTTTCTCCTCTCATTCTTTTAACTCCAGTCTAATTGTTTCACCTTTTATTTTTCTTGAGCTTCCGAGCAACCAAATCTACCGCTTTCCCAGATTCAATTAAGTATCCTATTTTTAAAGCAAAATCGTGTTGCAATAATTTTGCATCACTAGATTTCTTTTTTTCGCTAAAGCTGCAATTGGTACATTTATCTGTGTTTTCAGCGATGGCTTTCCATTTATAAATTTCATTATCGGGAGTAAAGTTTCTTGCAAAGCATCTTGCGGCATCTCCCATTTTCATGCTCTTGCTTTGATCGTGCAATAATAAAGATATATATTTTGCTATTTCTCTATCCGTCTTTCCCAGAAATCCTGTTTTTTCGTTAAGAATCGTTGTGTTCAATCCATCATTTCTCTGTCTGGATACAACTGGAATTTTATGTGCTTCCATTTCAATTGCCGACATACAGAATGTTTCATCTCTCATATAATGAGATGGATTAACAATTCCTACGCGCGTCGAAGAAAGTAATGTGTCTAATTCTTTCCAGCCTTTTGCGCCCATAAAATGAATGTTCTCCGGATGCTTTAATCTTTTCATTCTTCGCTGTATCACACGATCATAGTAAATGTCTGCTGCGCCATTAGAACCCAATTTTGCGCTTGCATTCCATACATTAGCTCCACCATAAATATAAAGCTGCGCTTCCGGTTCTTCAGCCTCTACATATTTCCAAATTTCCAAAAGATTATGCACACCTTTTTGCGGCATAATACTTCCAATATACGCTGCCATAGGTTTAGCATGATTGCTCAATGTCGCATTTTCGTAGAACTCGTTTGGAATAATATTATTAATATATGTACACTTTTCCCAGCATGGTGTATCTCGCATATTTTCATATTGCTTTTTACTAACGCACACGACATACTGAATGCTTTGATTTCTTGCAGCGACAAGTTGTCTACTCCATGTCAATGTATTATGTGCCCACAATGCGATTTTGACTTTTGTGTTAAAGTTCTTCTCATCTATACTATCTGCAATATTAGCATTTAATACTAGCACTTTTATATTATGTTTTTCACAATACCGTATTGCCTCAGACTCACTTTTTACTACAACATACGGAACTGCATCGTCTTTCAGGTCAAGCTCACCGTCGGTTAACAATAATGCTTTTGTTTCATTGTATTTTTCATTATATTTTTTAACCGTCAACAAAAATAAATACTGAGTTCCTCCTACGCCTGGATTTCCAATATTTAAATCGGCATCTTCAATTGATTTCTTGACATTTTTCAGTCCAATATAAAATGCAATTTCTGGACTTTTTTCCGATTGTTTTGTCATTTTATATTACTCCTATTTTCCTCACTCTTCTTATACAATACCGCAAACCATAAGTAATTGTTTCATTATAAAATTCCACGAAAATTCTTTTTTTGCCTGCTCCGATAATTTCTGCTGTTTATCCTTGTCTATGTTTTTCCACTTGCGGTACAATCTATTAATGTTCACTGCTTCTTCTCCATCAGGAACACATATCGTCACTGCCGGATCTTTGTATGGGCTCTTTCCGCTTGTGACAACCGGAACACCTCTGCAATAGTACTCAATGATCTTTAATGTAGTATCAATATCTGCATTTCTTCTATGTAGTGCAAGACAGCCTAAGCCAACATCAAAGTCTTCGTACATTTCATTCAACTCATCCGTTGTTTTCATACCATGGAATATTACTCGTTTCAATCCGAGTTTTTGCGCCTGTTCCTTTAGCTCATCAATTGTCTGACTTGCGCCAACAATATGGAATTCTACTGGATGTCCATCTACTTCTTCCTTGCAATCTTTTAGACCAGCTAAAACTCTATCATATCCGTGATAAGGAAAAAGCGTTCCTACTGTAACCATTCGGAACACGCCATCTTTTGAACCATAGTTCTCTTTTGACTTAATTTTTTCAGTATTCACTCCATTGTTGATTTCAACCATTTTATGGTGAAGCCGAATTTTGCTGTTACTTCTTATAATGACAATATGATCGGCATATTTCTTAATAAGTGGCGAAAACATGGCATCTACCGCTATTTTCGCAACTGCCCGATATTTTTTTCTGGATGCTCTAAATTGTTCTCCATAATAAGGATAGGTCGGAATCTCATATAGAACTTTTATCCCACGCTGTTGGGCTGTTTTCATAAGTGCAATCAGCGAAAAATTCGGGACCATCAACCTTATATAAATCAGTTTGAGAGAATTCTCTTCGACATATTTCTGAGCAAGCGTTAAAACATTCAACTCTTCTATGGAAGCTTTTTCGGACAAGGTATCTACTACTTTTGTTCCAGAGCCACACTTCATCAATAAGTTACAGCTTCCTACCGCTTTTCCTATTGCGGTTGCCTCGGCGTAAATTTTCTTATAAATGCCCTCATTTTCATTCAGTTCCAAATTTGTAATAAATAATGCCTCCACCGGTGCAACCTCCTATGTGTTTACTTCTTGTCGTAATAATAATCTTTGTAAACCATGTATGATTTTTTCCACAGCTTGAATTTATTGTACGATGCAATTTTTCCAACGCTGGCATTTTCCATATGGATTACTTTCAAATCCGGGTCATAATACATTTTATCGCCTGCTTCTACGAGCTGATGAGCCAATGCCACTTCCTCGCCCCAGAGGAACAAAGAATCATCTAACAGACCACAATGTTCAAAGAATTCAGGTCTGAACAGCATCAATGCTCCGGTGCACTGAAATATTTCTTTTCCCTGATTATCAGCCTTCTTCTTTTCGGCCATTCTTTTCTCACGTTTTTTCTTATAAAGCATATCTATAACAACTGCCATTAAATAGCAGGAATAATATACTTTATATCCCAATTGCCGTTTCGCACTCGGCACGTCAATGAATTGTGGATTTTGATGCACACCAGAAATCGTCTCAAGATCCGGAACGATGACTGTCTGCTTATTTCCGTATTTTTTCTTTTCCAGAGTTTCAAAGAAGTCTCGTGAAAAGAACAAATCGTTATTGCCTGCAATTATGTAATCATAATCTTTATAATTTAAAAGTTTAATGCCAAAATTCAGACCGCCAAAATATCCCAAATTCTGTTCCGAATGAACCAGTCTAACATCTGTTTCTTTCTCAATCTGCCTTTTCAGCTCTTTATAATCGTTTTCTTGCGAAGCATTATCAACAATTACAATTTCAATATCATGTTTTCCATAGCCGTGAATGGCCTTTATATTTGAAACATAATTTGTTGTTATCCAGCAGTTATTGTAATTCACTGCAACAAATGCAATCTTCATTATGATTCTCCAATACTTTAATTTATAGCCTCTTAATAACTCTCGCTGGATTACCAGCAATTACGCAGTTATCCTCAAACTTTCCGCATACCACAGCACCGGCACCAACAACGCATCCATCCCCCAGCACTGTGCCTTTCAGGATTATGCTGTTACACCCGATAAAGCAGCTCTTACCAATCTTGATTTCTCTGCTCGGCACCAAGTCACTGTCACCACCGTTTTCATCCCGGAGCAGTTTGTTTCTGGTTTCTGCTTCGATAGGATGAAAGTCATTGTCCAGAATTTTGCAGTTGCCACCGATGCAGGTGTTCTCCCCAATCGTGATCTTCTTCCGGGCATAAATAGTCGCTCCGCTTATTCCTACATTATCTCCGATTTCAATCTCTGCTCCCGGAGCACGGGTAACAATAATTGTTCGGCTGTAAAGACCCACCAAATTACTGAGGAAGCTGCTCTTAATCGTGACATTCTCACCGATCTTCAGCTTGGCACCGCCCTTGTTAAAGATGATTGGTACGCCCTTCAGCAAGAGGTTCTTCCCATATTCGACTTTTGTCATCTTCATAACCAGCTTAAACCAGTTATTGTTCATGTCCTCTCGCCTCCTTTACAACTTCAGAATTTCTTCCGCATACTTCTGTACGCTTACGTTTCTAGTCAGATTCTTCTCAAGGTTTTCCCGGCTTCTGGCTCCCATCGCTTTCAGCTCTCCACTGCCAGCATTGTCAATGAACCAGCGGATGTTTTTCTCCACCTTGTCATATTCGCCCGGCTCACAGCACAGGCCGCCTTTGGTATCCTCGATAATGCAGCGAATCTCAGATCCAGATTCCAAGACCCCAATTACCGGCCTTGCCGCAGAGGCCAGACCGTAATATTTTGACGGGCAACTCACGCCTTTAATGCCTTTTGCGTTCACACACCAGTGCACGTCACCAGCATTCAAGCTATAAATCAGGTCAGCCTTATCTTGGTATGGAATGAAAGTCACATTGTCCATGTGATGCTCGGCCACATAGTCTTCCAGGGTCTTCAGCACAGAACCGGCACCAACGAATGCGAATACGACCTCTCGGCCATCGGCAGTCTTAGTACCCGGCTTGATTCTCTCCACAACTTTAATCAAATTCTCAAGGTCGTAGTACAGACCGATATTCCCGGAATACATGATTACAAACTTGCCATCTAGACCGTACTTTTTCTTGAAAGCAGATACTCTCTCGTTATCCGATTCCAGCGGGTAAATCTCGTTCTCATCGATCCAGTTGTTAATCATGGCAGTTTTCGGAACTTTCTTACCCTTGAATCTTCCTTCTACCGTCTCTACCAGATCACGGCCTACGGTGATTACAAGGTCGCTACGCTTGCAGCTGAACTTGTCAAACCACATCATGGCATCGGTAATCAGCTTGCTCTTGGTGTAGCCAACCGCCAGCACCTGTTCCGGGTTGAAGTCCTGAATGTTGTAGATGTACTTGGCATGTTTCACCCACTTGCCCCAAACACCCAGCAGGCCACCAAGGATAGGCGGCTGGGAAATGGAGAATACATAGTCCTGCTTGCCAACCTTGAAAGTCGCCCCCATTGCTCCAAAGAAATAGGCAAGAATATTCTTCACACGGCTCTTCTTGTTGGTCTTGCTGAACTCTGGCACCCGGATTCGCAGTACTTTCACGCCGTTGATTTCTTCTTCGTAATATTTCTGCGTCTTATATTTATCTTCAATGGTTCCAAGGTAGCTCGGAACCACGCAAATTACCGTAATATCAAACTTATCCAGCATTCCCTCCGCCAGCTCACGGAGGATCTGACCCGTGGATGCAGTGTCAGGTATGTAATAATGCGCATAGATCAGCAGTTTCTTTTTTTCCATCCTGCATCTCCTCTCTGTGTATTTCCACGTCCTTAGTCATTTAGTCACGCTGGAAAATATCTCTCGTGTAAACTTTCTCTTTCACATCATCAAGGCACTTATCATAGCGGTTTGCGATGATGGCATGGCTCATTTCCTTGAACTTTGCCAGATCATTGACCACGGTGCTGCCGAAGAAGGTATCACCATCTTTCAGGGTCGGCTCATAAATAACGACCGTTGCGCCCTTGGCCTTGATGCGCTTCATAACACCCTGAATGGAGCTCTGACGGAAGTTGTCGGAATTGGACTTCATGGTCAGACGGTAAACACCGATGGTCACAGACTTTTCCTGCTGCGCATTGTACTCGTTGTCCTCGTCATAGCCATAGTAGCCAGCCAGCTTTAGGACACGGTCAGCGATGAAGTCTTTGCGGGTTCTATTGCTTTCGACAATAGCTTCAATCAGGTTTTCCGGCACATCGGCATAGTTCGCCAGCAGCTGCTTGGTATCTTTCGGCAGGCAGTAACCGCCGTAGCCGAAGGACGGATTGTTGTAATGGCTACCAATACGCGGATCAAGGCAAACACCATCAATGATCTGCTGGGTGTTCAGGCCCTTGCTTTCTGCATAAGTGTCCAGCTCATTGAAGTAAGCAACACGCAGTGCAAGATAAGTATTGGCGAACAGCTTAACTGCCTCGGCCTCGGTGAAGCCCATGAACAGTGTGTCGATGTTCTCCTTGATAGCACCTTCCTGCAACAGACCAGCAAACTCATGTGCAGCTTCTACCAGACGCTCATCGCTCAGGTCAGTACCAACGATGATGCGGGAAGGATACAGGTTATCGTAAAGAGCCTTGGATTCACGCAGGAATTCCGGGCTGAAAATGATATTCTTGCTGTTGAACTTCTCACGAACAGAAGCGGTGTAACCAACAGGAATCGTAGACTTGATAACCATGATGGCGTTCGGATTGTATTCCATGACCAGCTTGATCACAGCCTCGACAGCAGATGTATCAAAATGCTGCGTGTGGCTGTCGTAGTTGGTCGGGGCCGCGATTACAACAAAATCCGCATCCGAATAAGCAGCCTTTGCATCCAAGGTTGCAGTCAGATCCAGATCCTTTTCTGCCAAATATTTTTCAATGTAGTCATCCTGAATCGGAGATTTCCGGTTGTTGATCATCTCGACCTTCTCCGGGATAATATCCACAGCGGTCACATGATGATGCTGGGAAAGCAGGGTCGCAATCGACAATCCAACATAGCCTGTACCTGCAACAGCAACTTTGTAATCTTTCATCGTTTTTTACTCCTCCCGACCTTTTCAAACCGTACCGTTGAAAAGGAATCTTTCATCTATTTTCACATCAACCTGATGTCCCAACTTGCTAATTTTTATTTCATCCAACACAAAGAGCGGATAGGCTCGCTCGCCTGTCCGCTGGCTGTCACCCCACCCTCATGGTCGAAATTTCTTCCTGTGCGGCATTTCTGCCGTTCAGAAAGATCAGTCGTTCATTCTTCGGGTAAGAAAATATGAACTTCGGGTTGCGGAGCCTTTCATTCTCTGCCGTACCCTTGTCCCTATTATGACAGCCGCGTATTATATCTCTAGCCCCGGTACCGGCGACTGCAACTTTATAGTCTTTTTTTATAATCCCATATCTTCCTGAAACCTTTTCATCAACAATGTATGTAAATCTCATAATGAGCCGTACGACAACAAGCCTGTATACAGATTGCAACCACAATCCATACGCAGGCCTGTCTTTTTATTCTCCACGCCCCAGCAGGCACACCTTAAACGTCTTAAAAATAATCTTCCAGTCCACCCAGAAGCTGCGCTCCTTGACATACTTCACATCCAGATCCATCCACTCTTCAAAGGAGAGGTCATTGCGGTGCGGGGCGATCTGCCAGTAGCAGCTCAGGCCCGGCGTCACATACAAACGCTGCTTCTCATAATCCCCATACTGCTCCACCTCGCGGGGCAGGGCAGGCCGCGGGCCAACGATGCTCATATCACCCTTCAGAATGTTCCACAGCTGCGGAAGCTCATCCAGACTCGTCTTGCGGATAAACTTGCCCACGCGGGTAATGCGGGGGTCGTCCTTGATCTTGAACACAGGACCATCCATCTCGTTCTGGTCCAGAAGGTCGTCCAGTTTTGCCTCTGCGTTCGGACACATGGAGCGGAACTTATAGAACTTGAAGGGTTTGCCATCTCGTCCAATGCGTTCCTGCGAAAAAACAGGCCCGGCAGAAGGGTCATCTACCACGATAGCGACAGCTGTTGCCAGCATCACCGGCGACAACACCACCAGCGCCAGTGCCGATAAGACCACATCCTGCGTCCGGCGTCCGACCCAATATAACCGATGTTCCCGCAGATTCTGCTTTCGGTCGATGACGACCGGCTTCTCAATTCCAACCACACTTGCTGACATTCCGCATACCTCACTTACGATTCGATGTTTTTGCTCTACCTCACCGCTCATCTCTGCCCGCTAAAATCGCTCGACTACCGCATAAACGGAGCTTTTCGAGCATGACGACCACCAGAGCTTTTATGGACACATCTGAAGTACCTTTTCTCCGGTATTTTGACCAGAGGCATTTCAGATTCAATGTGTCATTCCATCAACACTTTTGAAATCGCGATTTCTTTTTTCATCTTTCAGTTTCGCACAACTTCAATAGACTCCTGCACGCACTCTGCAAAAGTCAAACCCTTTTACTTTGAGATTTCATTCTGTTTTTATCGTTTTTCTGAGCTTTTCTTTCAGAGCCACAACCCCTGCCTATTTTCATATTATGATTTATTCCTCGACCAATTTTATCATAATTTTACCATTACTTCAATAGTTTTCCTCTTAAGCATATACCCTTTCTATAGCCGCCGATTTGTCACCCTCTTTGCCTTGTTCTATTTTTGTTCTACAAAGTTGAATTGTTATAAATGATTTTTTGAACAGCCTTTGTCTAACAGCCACCATCTAAGCTTGCAATAGATCCAGAATTATAAATAAGCAGCAAAAAGCGTTTTTATCTTTTACAGACACTCCCAATATTAGAAGCCACTATCAAACAACAAAGCCGCTTTCTGTGCCTCACAGCACAAAAAGCGGCTTTGTTACGTCCTTATTCAGACTTGTAGAGCATTATTCCGGCAGGTCCTCTTCGTTCTCGAGAGAGTGCCAGACATTCTGGACGTCATCGTTATCCTCGAGAGCATCCAGCAGCTTGCCCATCAGCTTGAGCTGATCGGGGTCGGTCAGACGGGTGGTGGTCATGGGGACCATGGCCAGATCGTCGGAGAGGATCTCGTAGCCCTTCTCCTCCATTGCCTTGACGACAGCGGAGTAGTTCTCGGGGTCGGTGGTGATCTCAGCGGCATCTTCGCCTGCATCGAAGTCCTCAGCACCGGCATCCAGGGCGTCCATCATAGCCTCGTCGGCATCCTTGTCTTCCAGAGAAATGTCGATGACGCCCTTCTGGCTGAACAGGAAGCCCACGCAGCCCATAGCGCCCAGATTGCCGCCGTTCTTATCGAAGTAGTGGCGCAGGTCAGCAGCGGTACGGTTGCGGTTGTCGGTCAGAGTCTCGACCATGACCGCCACGCCGCCGGGGCCGTAACCCTCGTAGGTGATTGCCTCGTACTCGGTCTTGTCGCCGCCCTCGGCCTTCTTGATGATACGCTGGATGTTATCGTTCGGCACGCTCATACGCTTTGCCTTGGCGATCAGGTCAGCCAGCTTGCTGTTGGAAGCGGGGTTGGGGCCGCCGGTACGGACGGCAACGCTGATCTCGCGGCCGATCTTGGTAAAGACCTTTGCCTTTGCGCCGTCAGTCTTCTCCTTCTTGCGCTTGATATTGTTCCATTTGCTATGTCCAGACATGGAAAAGAGCCTCCTGTATTTTATCAGTGATCTCCGCCTGCGGGCAGACGGGCTGTGGTCGCCCGCATTGTGGCAGCACACAAAATCTAACTCTATTATTTTATCACAACAGCCACCGGCGTTCAAGCCTTGTACCGATGGTTTTCCGGTTTATTCTGCCAAAAACTACGTTTTACAGCAGACGAAGTGCCTTGGGATAATGGTTTTTGACCCTGCCGCCGGACACTTTGCCGCCTCCCAGCGGCCAGCCGTCTACCGTCACACAGCACCATCCATCGGCAGCGGTGTGAGCTTCTATCTCCCGGCCAGAGAGATATTCCACGGTTCGGGAGTCGGCGAGGGTCAGTTCCTCACGGTTCTGGCAGAGCGCGCCGAAAGCCGTGAACAGATGATGTTCCGGCACGAAGCGCCCCTTTTGCACACTGCCCACGAAGACGCCTGCACGCAAAACGTGAAGATTCGTCTGCGGGAAAGCCGCCGGCAGCAGAACGCCGCCGCCATGCACCACGGCAGGGCGCTTTGCCAGCTCCGGGAAATATTCCTCCGCAAATTCCCACCATGCAGCGAGGCTCTGGGCAGGCGATGCATCTCCTGCCCCAGCGTCCCGGCTGCGGGAACTGCGGCCCTGCACAGCCTCTCGGCAAGCCCGGCTGTTCTCCCGCCGGGCGCTGCGGGCATCCGCAGGCTTTGCAGCCTTCTGTGGTTTGCTGCCCTTGGCCTTTTTGCCTGCTTCGGCGGCAGCGGCCAGCCAGAGCTGCTCTTCGGGGGTGTACTCGCCGGGAGCCGGCAGAGTCCGGGGTGTACCGGCTTTGACGAGCCGGGCCATGAAGTGGCCCTCACCGCCCTGACAGGGCCAGATGCGGCGCACCTTGCTCACATCCAGCGGCAGACCACCGGTGCGGTTGGCCTCACCCTCACTGCCGAAAGGATAGTCCACATTGCCCAGCACATCGGCCAGCGTGAACTCCGGGTGGCGCTGCAGAAATGCGGCCACCTGTCCCTCGTCCTCTTCCGGCGCGAAGGTGCAGGTGGAGTAGACCAGTTCGCCGCCCGGCGCGAGGGCCGCAGCGGCTCTGTCGAGGATGTCCGCGCCCAGCTCTGCGCACTGCTTCACCAGCGCTTCGCAGTGCTGGGCCAGCGCGGCAGGCTCTTTGCGGAACATCCCCTCACCGGAGCAGGGCGCATCCACCAGAACGCGGTCGAAGAACTCCGGCAGTGCCGCTGCGATGCGGGCGGGCGTCTCGTTTAGCACGACGGCGTTGGACACGCCCATCCGCTCGAGGTTGCTCTTTAAGATCTCTGCACGGGCCGCGACATATTCGTTGCTCACCAGCAGGCCCTGCCCCTGCAGAGCGGCGGCGAGCTGGCTGCTCTTACCGCCGGGGGCAGCACATAGATCCAGCACCCGCATCCCGGGCTTGACGCCCAGCAGCGGAGCTGCCGACGAGGCCGATGGCTCCTGCGAGTAGAAGACGCCTGCGTGATGGTAGGGATGGCGGCCCGGCTTGAAGTCGGGCTGTTCCACCACGAACGCCGCTTTGCAGAAGGGCGAGGGCCGCAGCGGGAAGTCTGCCCGGGCCGCAAATTCTTCCGGCGTAGTGCGGAGGGCAGAGACGGTCACGCCGCGGGCCGCTGTCTCCTGCGGGGCAGCGTAGAGCGTATCGTATCGCTCACCCAGAAGGGCGCGTTCCCGGGCTTCAAAATATTCGGCAGACATTTTTATGAGACCTCCTTCGGGCTGCGGTGCATAAAGCCGCCGCAGCCGGTCAAACTATGGGCAGGGAGCGCAGAACACCTCCCGAAATCGAAAGGAGCGACGATACGATGGAAAATCGCAGCGAGAACCGCAGCACCAACTGCAAGAACCAGACTCAGGACCGCACCAGCAATCAGAGCACCAACCGCAACACCAATTCCAGCCAGAACTCTGCTACCAACGAGCACAAGCACCCCAACCAGTACACCAAGGGTGCCGACGACGAGGGCGGCAAGAACTCGGCTCACAACTCCGCCCGCAACAGCCGCTAAGCCTCTGCGCTGAGCGCCGCCCCGCCCGAACGGACCATCTGGCGGGACAACAAAAAGCCCACTGCTCTCTTTGCACTGTTTCCCAGTGCGGAAAGCAGTGGGCTTTCGCGTGTTCCGGTTATTTTTCGTTGGGGTCGAACGACTGCCACAGCGTCTCGAACAGCTCATGCACCCGGCTCAGCTGGCCGTTCAGATACAGCCAGCCCAGCAGGCACTCGAAGCCGGTGGACGCGCGGTACTCCTCCGGGGAGGCGTGTTTGGCCACACTGGCCTTGCTGGCGTTGCGGCCCCGCTTGAAGACAGCCAGCTCGTCCTCGGTGAAAAGCGGCTCCAACAGCTGCTCTTCCCGGAACTGCGCCCGGGCCGAGACGTATTTGACCTTTTCGGCGTTGAGCTTTCCCGCCGACAGACGGTGGTGCTCCACCAGCCGCTGCCGCACCAGAAGTTCCAGCACACTGTCGCCCACGAAGGCCAGTGCCAGCGGGCTCAGCTCCCGGGGGTCGATTTTTTCGGGTTCGTTCATAGGATACCTCTTAAAGCTTCTTCTTTGCTCAACCTCTCAGTCTCGCATTCGCTCGACAGCTCCCCTACCGAGGGGAGCCTCTGGCGAAGAGGGAAAGCATCACGAAATGCCAAGGCCTCTCCTCGCTAGGACAGGTGGCATTGCGAAGCAATGACGGAAAGGTTTATCCCGCAAAAGCTCTTGCTTAGAAAATATAATCGAACTGATACTCGCCGATGAGGATGGTATCGTTTTCCTGCACGCCCTTCTGCACCAGAGCGTCCAGAATGCCGCTCTCGCCCAGCTGGCGCTGGAAATACTGCAGGCTCTCGTAGTCGTCCACGTTGCTGCCAGCCAGGATATACTCCAGCCAGGGTGCATCCACGCTCCAGACATGAGCCTCCATCCGCTTGATGGTGAACTCGCGGCCACCGGCCTTTGCCTCGGGCTTCTTGTACTCGGGGGCAAACACGGGGACGGCGGGAATATCCTTCAGGCGGTTGTAGACCAGACCCGGAAGCTCCCTGACACCCTGCATGGTGGCGGCAGAGATGGGGACGAAAGTCAGGCCCTTCTCTTCCACATACTTGCGGAAGGTGTCGATCTGCTCCTCGGTGGCAAGGTCACACTTGTTGCCCACCACGATCTGGGGACGCTCGGCCAGAGCCGGGCTGAACTTTGCCAGCTCCTCGTTGATCTGCTCGAAGTCCTCGATGGGGTCGCGGCACTCGCTGCCGGAGACGTCCACGACGTGCAGCAGCAGACGGCAGCGCTCCACATGGCGGAGGAAGTCGTGGCCCAGGCCGACGCCCTCGCTGGCGCCCTCGATGAGGCCGGGGATGTCGGCGCAGACGAAGCTTGCGCCCTCACCCACCGACACGACGCCCAGCGTCGGCACCAGCGTGGTAAAGTGGTAGTTTGCAATTTTCGGCTTTGCGGCGCTGATGGTAGAGATGAGGGTGGACTTGCCCACGTTGGGGAAGCCGATGAGGCCCACATCCGCGATGAGCTTCAGCTCGAGAGTCACCTGAATGTCCTCGCCGGGCATACCGGGCTTTGCGAATTTGGGGATCTGGCGGGTGGGGGTGGCAAAGTGTGCATTGCCGTAGCCGCCGCGTCCTCCCTTGGCGATGGTGACGGGGGTGTGGTCGGACAGGTCGGCGATGACAAGGCCGCTCTCGGCGTCCTTGATGACCGTCCCCAGAGGCACCTTGATAACGAGATTCTCGGCATTCTTGCCGTGGCAGAGGCTTGCGCCGCCCTTGCCGCCCTCGTCGGCGGTGTACTTGCGCTTATAACGGAAGTCCATCAGAGTGGTGAGGTGGTCGTCCACGACGAAGATGATGTCGCCGCCCCGGCCGCCGTCGCCGCCGTCTGGGCCGCCAGCGGCCACGAACTTCTCACGATGGAAGCTCACTGCGCCGTCGCCGCCCTTACCGGCATGGAGCCAGATGGTGGCGATGTCGATAAAATTGGTTTGTGCTGCCATACAGGCCCTCCTGTTCTCGGAAAAAAATTCTTCTCAGCGCTTATTCTCTGCGCTTTTATTTGAAAATAACCTCTCAGTCCGCGCTTTGGCGCGTCCAGCCCCCCTAGCGAGGGGAGCCTGATCGAGGAAGAAGAAATTCATCAAAAAGAGCCGGGCCACGAGGGTCCGGCTCTCTGTGTTGCAGATTTTAGAAAGAAGTTACTGCTTGACGCTGCACTTCTTGCCGCTCTTGCCCACGCGCTCGAAACGAACGGTGCCATCGACCAGAGCAAACAGGGTATCATCGCTGCCCTTGCCGACATTCTCACCCGGCTGGATGTGAGTGCCGCGCTGACGAACGAGGATGTTGCCGGCCAGAACGAACTGACCATCTGCACGCTTGGTGCCCAGACGCTGAGCCGCAGAATCACGGCCGTTCTTGGTGCTGCCTACGCCCTTTTTATGTGCCATTGTAATATACCTCCTACTTAGCCGTTGATCGCAGTGATCTCAACCTTGGTGAAGGGCTGACGATGGCCCATGCGGCGAGCACTGTGCTTCTTTGCGCGATAGGTGATGATGTTCAGCTTCTTGCCCTTGCCATTCTTGATGACCTTGGCAGAAACGGAAGCGCCCTCAACAACAGGAGCGCCAACCTTGACCGAACCCTCCTCGCCAATAGCGAGAACCTGATCAAACTTCACTTCGGAGTCGGCCTCAACGTCCAGCTTTTCGATGTAGACGATGTCGCCCTGCTCCACGCGGTACTGCTTACCGCCGGTAACAATGATTGCGTACATTTTGTTCATTCCTTTTCGTTGTACTCGCTGGTCGTAAAGGCAGGCCCTCACAGGGGCCATTTGAGGCGCCCACACCAAGCGGCTAGAATAGTATAGCAAAAAAATGTGCGGATTTCAAGAGGAAAATCCCGCTTTTGCGGAAATATTTTCAGTTTTTCTCTGCCAGTTTCTCTTTGAGCTGCTGCTTCACCCGCTCGTTATAGGCATTCGTGCGCTCGAGGAAGAGCTTGCGGGGGCTGGAAGCCACCAGCTCTTCCCTCTCCACCGTAAATTCCGGCTCTGCCTTGCGCACCTTTGCCAGCAAACTGCGGTTCTCTGCCGTCAGGGCCAGCGTCACCATGAGAGGCTTGGACTTATATTTCCGGGTCAGGAAAATTTCCAGTGCCACACCGCCCACGACGGCCGCAGCCGCCACCAGCTGGGAAGCGCGAAGGCCGAGCGACGGCACCAGCAGCAGGCTGTCGGTGCGGAGAGATTCGATCCAGAAGCGGCCTGCGCCGTACCAGACAAGGTAGCGCAGGGCAATGTCGCCGTTAAACTTTCGCTTTTTGATGTACGCCACCAGCAGAGCCAGACCCACGAAGCACCAGATGCTCTCGTAGAGGAAGGTGGGATGGACGGGCATGGTGGGGTCGATGGTGACGCCCTTCGGCACCGTGACGGTGCTGCCCATCAGGTATTCTTCCGTTGCTTCGCTGAACATGCCCCAGGGCAGGGTGGTGTTGCAGCCGAAAGCCTCCTGATTGAAGAAGTTGCCCCAGCGGCCGCAGCCCTGTCCGATGAGGAAGCCCATGCCGGCCAGGTCGAACATGGGCAGCACCGGCACGCCCCGCCATTTGCAGGCCAGGCCGCCGAACACAAAGGCGCCGATGATGCCGCCGTAGATGGCCAGACCGCCGTCGCGGACGGCCAGCACATCCCAGATGGTATCGTAATTATAGGGTGCCATCGCCACATAATACAGGCGGGCGCTGGCGATGCCCAGCACCACGCCGACGAGGATGACATCCACCATCGAATCGGCGTCGATGCCGAACTCCGTGCAGCGGCGGAACGCAAAGACCAATGCGAGGCAGAGGCCGAAGGCGATGCAGATGCCATACCAATAAATATCAATGTCGCCGATGCTGAAGGCCACCCGGCTCAGCTCAAAGCTGAGGCCGAGACCCGGGAACTGTACCAAATTCGTCATTCTTCCGTCTCCTCTTCTTCCTCGTCCTCAACGGCAGTGCCGTCCGGCTCGATGTGCATCACGGCCATCCGCTCAGGCCGCAGGATGTGCTGCAATGCCGCGTCGGCGTCCTCTGCCGTCAGGCCCGCCAGCATAGTGATCTGCTGGGCCACAGTCTGGCCTGCCAGCGCGAAATCTGCCATCTGGCTGGCCGAATCCTCGACGTTTTCCAGATTTTCGATGAGCTGGCCGTATTTTTCGTTCTTGCAGAGGGTGAAGATCTCCCGGTCCACGCCCTCTTTGCGCACCCGCTCGATCTCGTCCAGCAGAAGCTGCCGGACGGTGTCGGGCTGGTCGCTCTCGCCGGTGAAGAGGATGCAGCAGCATCCGTCCACCCGCAGCACCTCACCGCCGAAGCCCGGGTTGGTCAGGCCCTCGTCGTAGAGGCGGCGGTAGAGCGGCGACATCCCGCCGCAGATGCAGCAGAGGATGAGCTCGTACAGCATCTCGCTGCGCAGGTCACCGAAAGGCAGCGGCTCTTCTTTGAAGCCCAGACCGAAGCAGGACTTGGCGATGGGCATGGCGATGGTCTTTTCGGCCGCCGCCAGCGTCATCGGCTCCGGGCGGAGCAGGCGCTCGACCTTTTCCGCCGGGCGCTCGTCCATCAGGCCGTGGCGGGCGCAGGCAGCCAGGATCTGCTCCATGCTGGTGTTGCCCGCTGCGGCCAGCACCATATTGCCCGGCGCATAGAACGCCTTGCAGCAGTCGTAGAGCATTTCCGGCGTTATCTCCGCAATGCTCTCCACCGTTCCCGCAATATCGCTGCGGATGGGGTGGCTGTGATACAGACACTCGCACAGGCCGGTGATGAGCCGCCAGTCGGGGCTGTCGTCGTACATCTTTATCTCCTGCCCGATGATGCCCTGCTCTTTGGCGATGGTCTGCTCGGTAAAGTAGGGGCGTCCCACCATGCCCAGCAGCACGTCAAGGCTCTCGTCCAGCTGTTCCGTGGCCGTAAAGAGGTAGCAGGTGCGGTCGAAGGCCGTGAAAGCATTGGCATTCGCGCCAGTCTTGGCGAACTTTGCAAAGGCGTCGCCGTCCTCATCCTCGAACATCTTGTGCTCGAGGAAATGGGCCACACCGGCGGGCAGATGCACTTCCCGCTCCCCCAGCCGGAAATCCCGGTCGATGGAGCCGAAGCGGGTGGCGTAGATGACATGGGTGCCGGAGTAGCCCGGCATGGGGCGGACGAGTACGGTCAGCCCCGAGGGCAGAACTTTCCACTGGTCCGCGGCGGTGCGTTCCAGCACGCTCCGGGTGTTCTCAGCCATTCTCGTTCCCCTCCTCCCGCGTCAGCAGACAGCTCACCGACAGGGTGAACTGCTTCAGAATATCCCGCACATCCTCCCTGGTCACAGCCAGCAGGGCGCGGCGGGCGTCGTCCGGCGTCTGCACCGGGCCGCCCCGCAGCACTTCCATATAGTACCATGTCTCGATGCCGCCCAGCGTATCCTCCAGGCCGTTCATCCCGGCCAGCAGGCCCCGGCGGCAGTCTTCCAGCTCTTCGTCGGTGATAGGGCCGTCGCAGAGGTCCGCCAGCTCTTTGAGCACCGCCTGCTCAGCGCGGGCCGCGTCGGCGTGCTCGACGCCGCTGTTGACGGCCATGCTGCCCGTGAAGCTCTGAAAGGACGACGAGCAGTAGTAGCACAGATGGTCGCGCTCCCGGACGTTCAGGAAAAGGCGGCTGGTCACGCTGCCGCCGTAGAGGGCCATCGCCAGCCGGACAGCGGCCAGCTGTTCAGGCTGCATGGGCCGGCCCAGCGTGAACAGCATACAGAGCTTGGCCTGCGTGGTGTCGAAGTGCTCCACCTTCCGCACCGGCTCCCGCCGGGGCATGGCGATATTCTCCGCCCGGGGCAGCGGGGCGCGGTCGATGGCCGAAAGCTCCGCCAGAAGAGCTTCCTTCACGGCGGTGGTGCTGGCCTCGTCGCAGCCCAGCACGATGAGCTCGATGTTCGCCGTCCGCAGCATCTCATCATATGCCTCGGTCAGCGCTTCGGGCGTCAGGCCGTCCACTTCTTCTAAGTAGCCCTCCTGCCGGACGCCGGCGGGGCTGTCTCCGAAGAATTCCCGGTTGGCCTGCCGCTGGCAGTAAAGGCGCTTGTCGTTCACTTCGTCTTCCAGCGCCTTCTTCAGCATCTGCTTTTCGATGCCCACGGCCTCGGGGTCGAAGGTGCTGCCCACAAAATAGGGGTGGAACGCCGTGCCGAGGGCCAGTGCGGCGTACTCCTGCGTCAGCTTCTCCCCTTCCAGTGCGAACTGGTCTTTGATGCCGGTGATGCTGACGCAGAGGTTGTGGCTGCAGCCCATGGGGCGGGCGTCCACGGTCAGGTCGGCGCCGTAGAGGCGGGCCAGCTTTTTGGTCATCTGAGTCATGTCGGGGCAGTCGGCATAGCCTCGCTCCATCACCAGCGGCAGCAGCGCGTGGGCCGTGGCCGTCTCTCGGCGGGCTGGGAACGCGAAGTGGATGCTGATGCGGCAGCGGTTGAATTTCTGCGCGGCGTCATACGAGAGGTGGACGCCGGGCGCGATTTGGGATCGTCTCAATGTTCTATCGTCCTTTTGTATTATTTGGTTTGTTCCAGCGCCAGATACTCTTCCAGCGAGAGGCCGGAGGCGCGGATGGCGAGGGCGTTGTCCCTGCCCACATACCGCCAGTGCCACGGCTCAAACACCATGCCGGTGGCGGCCTGACGCTCCTGCGGCCAGCGCAGGATGAAGCCGTGCTCTGCGGCATAGGCTTCCAGCCACTCATAGGCACGGGTGTCGGCGAAACCGGTGTCCTTCTCCATGCTGTCTGCCGCGAGGATGTCGGCACCGTAGCCAGTGGCATATTCGCTGGCCTCCGGCGCAGGCTGGACGGTCGCAGCCCTGGCAGTGGCCTCTTCCTCCGAGCAGCCGGACCCCCGGTAGCTCTGGACAGCAGCCTCATAGGCGCTCTGGCGGGCGGCGGCATCCTGATACCCTGCCGTCAGCACCAGCTCTACTTCATCCTGCTTTGCGGCCTCGGCCATTTCGCGGTAGGCTGCGGCAGCCTCGGCTTCCAGCGAAACGCCGGTGGCATCATCGGCCACAGCCAGCTCCGGCGTCGGCTCTTCCGTCAAGGGAAGGTTTGCATTCACCAGCATGAGGCGCTTATCCGAAAGGTCCATCTCCGCGCCGCCCTCATACTCCCGGGCCTCGAAGGCCGTCGGCGGTGCGATGAGGGCATAGGCCCTGGGCAGCAGCCAGAGGATGCCGCCGGTCATCACAGCCATGACCGCGCCGCAGCTGAGCAGAAAGACCGTCCAGTTGCGCACGAGGCGGATACGGTGTCTCCGGCGGCGTTCTTTCGGCGACAGCGCGCGGCGGGGTGCGGGTCGATTTTGCTCCATGATGCAGCTTCCTTCCTGTTTTTGACGTTCGCCCTGAATACAGGCACATAATAATATTATACACCCCTTTTATCTGGGTGTAAACGGCAGGGGCTGTAAAAAAATTGTGTACGCAAAAAGCCGCCGCACCGGCGCAGGACGCACGGCACAGCGGCTTTGAAGCCACATCTTACTCGAACAGCATATCGTGGATGGCGCTGACAGCCTTGTCGGCGTCCTCACGGTCGATGATGCAGGAGATCTTGATCTCACTGGTGGAGATCATCTTGATGTTGATGTTGTTGTTGGACAGAGCCTCGAACATCTTGGAGGCCACGCCGCTGTGGCTCTGCATACCGGCACCCACGATGGACACCTTGGCACAGGTCTCGTCGCAGGTGACCTGGTCGAACTTTGCGCTCTCGCGCAGGACGCGCAGAGCAGTCTCAGCTTCGCTCTCAGCGCAGGTGAAGCTGATGTCCTTCTTGCCGTCGCGGCCGGTGGACTGCAGGATGATGTCCACGTTGATATTCTTCTGGGCCAGCAGGCCGAAGATCTTGAAGCTGGTACCCGGCTCATCGGGAACATTCAGGATCGTAATAACAGCAACGTCGGTGTCCTTTGCGACACCCTTGATCAGCATACCTTCCACGTCTTTTACAACCTCCTTGACGACCGTGCCGGGCACGGGGTTCAGGCTGGAGAGGACCTCCAGCTCCACATTATACTTTTTAGCCAGCTCCACGCTGCGGTTGTTGAGCACCTGTGCGCCGAGGGATGCCAGTTCCAGCATCTCGTCGAAGGTGATCTCATCCAGCTTGCGGGTGTTGCGCACCTTGCGCGGGTCGGCGGTGTAGACGCCCTCCACGTCAGTAAAGATCTGGCAGCGGTCGGCGTGGAGCGCTGCTGCGATGGCGACAGCGCTGGTGTCGGAACCGCCGCGGCCCAGCGTGGTGATGTCGTCCAGCTTGTTCAGGCCCTGGAAGCCTGCCACGACGACGACGCGGTTGCGCTCCAGCTCCGAAGAGATGCGCTCGGTCTCCAGTTTGGTGATGCGGGCCTTGGTGTAGGCACGGTCGGTGCGGAAGCCTGCCTGCCAGCCGGTCAGACTGGTGGCATGGCAGCCCAGCTCGTTCAGAGCCATAGCCAGCAGGGCGATACTGATCTCCTCGCCTGCTGCCAGCAGCATATCCATCTCACGGGCAGAAGGGTTGTGGGTGATCTCTGCTGCCTTTGTGATAAGGTCGTCGGTGGTGTCGCCCTGTGCGGACACTACCACGACCACGTCATTTCCCGCGTTGTGGGTGTTGGCCACGATGCGGGCCACGTTGAAGATACGGTCCCGGTCCTTCACCGAAGAACCGCCGAACTTCTGTACGATCAACGCCATATCTTGTCACTCTCCTCTTTTTGCTCCCTCAGTGTGTGAGGGGTACACCGGGCGGAAGCGGTCTTGCACTTCCGGTCCTGTTTATCATTCCACTGTCGCACCGGTGTTGTCGGCATCCAGCCGCAGCAGTGTAAATGCTTCACATCCGTCCAAGCCTTCCAGCAGCTCGAGGCCCTTTTCCAGTTTGGAGTAGAATTTCTCGGCGTTGGCCTTTTCGGCCACAGCCATCACGGTGCTGCCGGCGCCCGAGACGTACACCGCCTTGGCACCGCAGAGCCGCGCCATATCGAAGACTTCCTTCGAGCCGGGCATCAGGGGCATCCGGTAGGGCTGGTGGAGCTTATCCTCGGTGGCAATGGCCAGCAGGTCGTGGCGGCCCTCGCAGAATGCCGCCGGGATGAGGGCTGCACGGGACAGGTTATACACCGCATCCTTGTGGGTGACCTCTTTGGGCAGGGCCGCACGGGCGGCTTCGGTCAGCAGCTTGTAGTCCGGCACGATGGCCGCGAAGCAGAGGCTCTCGTCCACATCCCGCTTGACGGAGTAGACGACGCCGTCCTCGAAAACGCTGCTGGTCAGACCGCCCAGAAGGGCCGGTGCCACGTTGTCCGGGTGGCCCTCGATGGAGGTAGCCAGCGTCAGCAGCTCCTGGGTGTTGAGCACATCGCCCAGCATCCGGTTCGCACCCAGCAGGCCCGCGATGATGCAGGCCGAGGACGAGCCGAGGCCCCGGGCCATCGGGATGGCGTTGGTCTGGACGAGCTTGAGGGGCGGCATGGTCTTGCCGACCTTATCGAACAGACCCTTGGCCGAGCGGTAGACCAGATTGGTCTCGCCGCGGGGGATGCGGGTGCCGTCCGCCGCCGAGATGTCCAGATGGTCGCTCTCTTCGAAGGTCACGGTATTATACAAGGTCACAGCCAGACCCAGCGCATCGAAGCCGGAGCCGATGTTGGCACTGGTGGCCGGGACGGAAACTTTTATCTTCATCGCAGTTCCCTCTTTTCTCGCGCTCAGGCGTCCTCAGGCAGGCGGCGGAGCACCAGCTTCACGCTGCCGCCCATGGCCTCTACCTTGCGGGCTGCTTCGGCCAGAGCCTTGCCGTCGGCGCTGTCCACAAAGTAGGAGCAGCCGTCGAAATGCTCTTCCACCACATGGCCCCTGCCGTAGATGGCCTCGGCCACCGCCGGGGCGATGCCTTCCACACGCACATAGTATGCGGCGGGAGCGGGGTCGGTGAGCATTCCTTCCACCGGCTCGGCGGGCTGCCAGAACAGGCTGTCGTGGACCTTGACGCCGTTCTTGAGGGCGTCCACCACGTCGGCCACGACAGCACTGGCGGTGGGCAGCTTGCCCGCGCCCTTGCCGTAGAAGACCACATCGCCCAGCATATCGCCCTTGACGAGGACGGCATTGAAGACGTCATCGACACCGGCCAGCTGGTTTGCCTTCGGCACGAGGCAGGGCTCGACACCGGCGGCAACGCTGCCGTCCTCGCCCCGCTTCATCCAGGCGATGAGCTTGATGACGCAGCCCAGCTTCTCTGCCGCAGCCACATCATCCACCGTGATGTCGCGGATGCCGCGGGTGGGGATGTTCTGGGGGTAGATCTGGTGGCCGCAGACCAGCGAGGACAGGATGGCGATCTTGCGGCAGGCGTCGCGGCCGTCTACATCGTCGCCGGGATCCTTCGTCTCGGCGTAGCCCAGCTCCTGAGCGATCTTCAGAGCCTCGTCAAAGCCCAGATTCTCCCGCACCATCTTGGTGAGCATGAAGTTGGTGGTGCCGTTGACGATGCCTTCCACCTCGGTGATGACGTTGGCCGCGAGGCACTGGTGCATCGGGGTGATGATGGGCGTACCGCCGCCCACGGACGCCTCGAACAGGAAGGCGCAGTTGTGTGCCTTGGCCAGAGCCAGCAGCTCTGCGCCGTAGGTGGCCACCATCTCCTTGTTGGAGGTGCAGACGCTCCGACCGCTCTCGAGACAGGCCTTGACATAAGGGTAAGCGAAGCGGGTGCCGCCGATGGTCTCGACGACGACCTTCACTTCGGGGTCTTCCAGAATGGCGTCAAAATTCTTTATAAACAGCTGTGCAGCCGGATGATCCGAGAAGTCTTTGGGGTCAAGGATGTACTTGACCTCCACCGGTTCGCCTGCGCGGCGGGAGACGCCTGCGGCGTTGCGGCAGAGCACCTCGTACACACCGCTGCCCACCGTGCCAAAGCCCAGAATCGCGATTTTTGCCATGATACTGCCCTCGTTCCTTTTTTCTATGAATGTACTGTCACAGATTGTATCCGCAGTGTACGCCCACGACCATCCGCTGGCGCGAAAGCTTTTCCGTCAGCTCCTCGGGAGTCATCTGCATGGTGTCGGTGCGGATGGTGACAGCCACCAGCGCGGCTCCGTTCTCCGGAGTAGACTGATTGATGGTCACGATGCTGGCGCCGGCGGCACTGATGCCGGCCAGAAGGCTCTGCAATGCACCCGTCTCGTCCCGCAGGGTCGCCATGACGGTGATGACCTCGCGGCCATTCTCCGAGTCGAAAATGCAGTCCTTATATTTATAAAATGCACTGCGCGACAGGTCTACGCTGCGGGTCGCAGCCGAAATGCTGCGTGCCTCTCCGCTGGCCAGAAGCTCCTTGGCCCGGACGACCTTGAGGAAAACTTCCGGCAGGACCTGCGCATCCACCAGATAAAAACGGCGTTCCAACTTGTTCACCTCTCAAACACAAGTGTTCTTGCAGAAAATATAATAGCATCCGACTCCCTGCATTGCAAGAGGTCGGATGCTATTTTGTCAGATTATCCAGTTTTGAGCCGTGAAGTACCCCTTCAGCGCACCGAATCTGCAACCCGATGTGCTGAAAAGTATGATTTTTGTCTCAATCGGTGTCCAGGTTGGTGGTGTCCGGCTCAGGCGCGAGGGGTTCGCTGGCGACAGCTGCCTGACCGTGGGAATAATTGCAGACGTCGGGCAGGTCGTCGGCACGGTAGTAGCCCACTGCCGTGCTCGGGCAGGAGCCGCTGGCCAGCAGACCGCTCTGGGTGCAGTAGCTGCGCTCCACGACGCCGTCAGCCGCCGGGAATGCCTTATAGGGCAGGTCTGCCTGGATCTGCTCCATCAGGGCCTTCCAGGCCATGACACAGGTGCGGGTCTTGGCCTGCTGCTTGCCGAGGGTCTTGGTCATATCGAAGGGCGCGTCATAGCCCCACCACACAGCGGTGACGTAATAGGGCGTGCCGCCCACGAACCACAGGTCCTTCTCATCGCTGGCCGTACCGGTCTTACCGAAGGCCTCCATGCCGTTGGAGTTGGGGTAGCGGCCGCTGGCCGTACCAACGCTGGAGAACAGGACGTTCTTCAGCAGACGGTTCATGACGTAGGCCGTCTGGGGCGTCAGAGCCTGATAGCTGGTGTCGTTGCTCTCCATATAGATGTTGCCGTCACGGTCGAGCACACGGGTGTAGAGGTGAGGCGTGGTGTACTCGCCATCGTAGAAGATCTGGAACGCCGCCGCCAGCGCCATCGGGGTGACGCCGTGGGTCTGGCTGCCCATGACCATCTGTGCAAGGCCCACATCGTTGACGGGGTCCAGCGTGCTGAGCTGCAGGGTATTGTAGACGAAGTTGAAGATGTTGTTCGCGCCCACGAGGTCGCCAACGCGGATGGCGATGGTGTTCAGGGAGCGTGCGAGGCCGTTCCAAAGCGGCAGGTCGGAGCCGTCGCCGTAGTTGCCGCCGTAGTTGCGGGGCCAGCTGCGCCATGCGTTGGGGTAGGCTTTCAGCTGCTTGTCCGTCAGACCCATGAGGCCGTTCCGGCGGCAGTAGTCCTCGTCACGGATGACCATGTCCTGTTTGAGGTAGAGGGGCGAGTTGTTGAGCATGGTGGACCAGTTGACCAGACCATACTCGATGCCCAGCGCATAGGCGCCGATAGGCTTGATGGTAGAGCCGGTCTGACGGGTGACGCCGTAGGCGCGGTTCAGGGAAAGGCTCTTGGTCTTTTCGCCCAGACCGCCCACCATGGCGATGACATTGCCGTCATAGTCCAGCGTGACCATCGCCGCCTGCGTGCGGACATTGCGGTAATAGTAGACCGTACCGTCCTCGCCGGTGCGGGTCTTGGGGGTGCCGTCCTCGTTGTAGACCTGCACATCGTCGTCGGAGATGCTGGTCACCTCTTCCTCATGCCAGCCGGCCGGGAAGTAGGCGTCGTCGGTGTTGAGCATCAGGTTCTCCATCGCGGTCTGGATCTTGGGGTTGACCGTTGCCTCGATGGTATAGCCGCCGGTGTAGAGCATACTCTGGGCGGTGGACTCGTCCACGCCCTCCTTGGCCATGATGTCCTTCACCACCTCGTTGAAGAGGGCATCGGTGAAGTAAGAGGTGGTGGAGCTGCTCTTCTTCGTGTTGTCCGTCTCTGCCAGCACCAGCGGCTGGGCAGCGGCGCTACGGTAATCCTCCTCCGAGATGACACCCTGCTGCCACATATTGTAGAGCAGGAAGTTCCGGCGGTTGATGAGGTTCTCGGGGTTGGTGTAGGGGTTATAGTTGGTGGGATTCTTGGTGATGGACGCGATGGACGCGCACTCCCAGAGGGTCAGCTCGCTGACATCCTTGTCGAAGTACTCGTTTGCCGCCGTCTGGACGCCCTGGATCGTACCGGTAAAGCTGATGGTGTTCAGGTAGGCTTCCAGAATGGTCTCCTTGGAGTAGCTGCGGCTCAGGATGAGGGCGCGGTAGATCTCGCGCAGCTTGCGCAGTGCGCCCTCGATGCCGCTGGCGCTCTTGTCGCTGGTCAAATTCTTGATGAGCTGCTGTTCCAGCGTGGAGGCGCCCTGCTTGGAGCTGTAGATAGGCAGCAGGTATTCATTGATCATCGCGCCGATGGTGCGCTTGAAGTTGACGCCCGGCTCGCTGTAAAAGTCTTTGTCCTCGGTGCAGATGAATGCATACTGTAGGTTGGTGGGGATCTGCTCGAGGTCCGCCCAGACGCGGTGGCTGTTGGAAGAGCGCAGGGTGGCGTACTCCACCTGTGCGCCGGTGTCGGGGTCGGTGGCCACCACAAGGCTCGACTGGCTCAGTTCGATGTTGTCGAGGTCCAGCAGGTCGCCGTCACTGGCCGTAGCCTGCACCACATAGTACACAGCGCCCACTGCCACCAGACTGCCCGCCATAATGCCCAGACAGACGAGGGTGACGATGGTCCGGCCCAGGAATCCGAGAACGGGATGGCCGTGCTTTTCTTCCTGCTCCTGCGGTTCGCGGGGCTCACGGACCCGCCGGTTCTGCTCCCGGAGCGCACCATCACTGTGGAGTCTCCGTCTTTCATTGTTTGAGATAAGGATCGCCTCCTATCGCAATTTTCACTGTTCTGCATCTCAAAGCATCCTCTGACGATGCCGTTTGCTGTTCCTGCTGCGGCCAGACTGCCCACAGCCATAATAATACATTATAGTCCGCACCGCCCGCTTCCGCAAGGGGGAAATCGACGGGATACGATGTTAGTATAGCACATCTGCCCCGCCAAAGTACAGCATCCGGGTGTGAAAATTCTGCATCCCTGTCTGAGGCAGTTTTCTTTTGCACATACTACCGTCTGAAACACCATTTCAGCCGAAAGGAGTCCACTGCCATGCGCAAGGTCTGGCTCTGCATTTTTTATGCGCTGTGCATTTTTACCATCGTGTTCAGCCTGTTCTGGATGGCCCTGCCCAGTCTCCCCTTCCCTGCCGACTCCGGTGAAGAGACGCCGGCCTCCGAGCCGGGTCTGGCCGCGCAGGGCTCCGCCGGGCAGAGCGGCACCGATTTCTACCTCTGCGACGAGGGCGGGCGGGTGGTCGTCTACACCTGCTCCGACAACGGACTGCCCGACAAGCGGCTCCTGCGCACCGGCATCTATGTCAATCTTCTGCCCGAGGCCGATGCCCTCCGGCTCAAGCAGGGCCTCTACGTCACCGGCGAAACGGCCCTCCGGGCGCTGCTGGAAGACCTGGGTGAATAAACAAAAACAGTGCAGACGCTCCCCGGGGAGGTCTGCACTGTTTTTATCCTTTATCAGAATCAGGCTTCGAGCTGCTCCAGCGGGATAAGGTAGTCCTTGCGGCACTGCTCGTAGTTGAGCATATATTCCTTGGTGGGGTTGTGGTGCATCATGTTCTTGAGGGTATGGGAGTCGTAGTCCTCGCCTGCCTCCATGCCCACCAGACGGGCGGCGATGTTGGAGCAGTGGTCCGAGATACGCTCTACATTGTTCAGCACATCGAGATAGACGACACCGGTATCAATGGAGCAGGCGCCATCTTTCAGGCGCTTGATGTGCTGCGCACGAAGCCGCTCCACGAGGATGTCGATGACCTGTTCCAGCGGCTCCACCTGGCTGGCGGTCCGGGCGTCGTCGAACTCGAAGGCGTCCGTGGTGAGGGTCAGTATCTTTTCCAGCGCATTGTCGAGAAGCTTCAGCTCCTGCTGTGCCTTCTCGCTGAAGGTGACTTCCTTGTCGGTCAGCTCCTGCGCTTTTTCTTTGATGTTGACTGCATAGTCGCCGATGCGCTCGCACTCGGTGACAAAGTTGAGCAGCTCGGTCACCTCATGGCTCTCCGCGTCACCCAGCTCCTGGTCTGCCAGCTTGATGAGGTAGTTGGAGATGTCCACCTCCATCCGGTCGATGAGGTTCTCGCGGACATCGATGGCACTCACGACATCCTCGTCCATCTTGAGCAGCAGCGGGGTGGCGAGGCCGACGTTGCGGGCTGCGCGGCGGGACATCTTGACCACCGCGTTCTTAGCCTGCTGCAGAGCCACAGCCGGGCTCTTGAACAGACGCTCATCCAGCACAGGCATACTCAGCTCCTGCGCCTCCTCCGCGCTGTTCGGCACGGTCATCATGGCCAGCTTGGACAGCACACCGCTGCAGGGCAGGAAGAGCAGCATCGCAATGACGCTGGTCATGGTGTGGATGTTTGCAATGCTGCTCTTGTTCATCACATCGCCCCACATGGGGATGCCGATGGTGAACTGGACTGCATAGACCAGCGCCAGCAGGATGACGCTGCCGATGATGTTGAAGTACAGGTGGATGAGGGCGGCGCGCTTGCCGTCCTTGGAGGAGCCGCCGATGGTCAGCAGCGGGGTGAAGGCCGTGCCGATGTGGGCACCCAGCACGATGGGGATGGCCGAGCTGAAGGTGACGAGGCCGGTGCTGGAAAGCGCCTGCAGGATACCCACAGAGGCCGAAGAGGACTGGATGATGACCGTGACCACCACGCCCACGAGAACGCCGAGGATGGGGTTAGTCATGGTGACGAACAGCTCCTGGAACGCTGCGCTCTCACGCAGGGGAGACACGCCGGTATCCATCAGGCTCATGCCCGTGAACAGGATGCCGAAGCCCAGCATGATCTGGCCGATGTTCTTTTTCTTCGCGTTGCGGATGAACACATAAAAAATGCAGCCGATAAACGCCACCACCGGCGCAAACGTCTTGGGCTGGATGAGGGTCAGGATGAGGCTGTCGCCCGAAATATCCGCCATGCGGATGAGCTGACCGGTGACCGTAGTACCAATGTTTGCACCCATGATAACGCCTACCGACTGCGTAAGGGTCATGATGCCGGAGTTGACGAGGCCGACGCAAATGACGACCGTGCCGGCCGACGACTGGATGACGCCGGTGATGAGGGTGCCGAAAATGACGCCCTTGATGGTGGACGAAGTCAGTTTCTGCAATACGCCCTGCATCTTGCCGCCGGCCAGCTTTTCGAGGCCGGCACCCATGATCGACATACCATACAGGAACAGCGCAATACCGCCCAGCAGAGAGGTGATGTGTGTAATGTCCATAAAACAATGCTCCTAAAATCTTCCTATTGCTCCATTGCACAAGACGGCCGTGCTTCGCTCTCCATACGCAAAATGCCGTCCTTTTTATTATAACATCGAACCCCCCGGCTCAACAAGCATTATTTTACAGGAAAATCACTTTTTTGACCGGAATTTTAAGATTTCCGGGCCTTCTTAGACGGTTCTTTTCTTGAATTTTACATTCATTTTACATTAGTATTTTCTAACTCTCGCCCGGTGCTTCCCGGTATTTCCGGGAATGCATCAAGCGGCATCCAGCTCTTCCATCGCCTCCCGCAGGGTGTCCGCCGAGAACAGGAACGCGCCCGCCTCCGTATACACCTCCACATGACCGCCCACATACCGAAGTTCAATGTCTTTCATTCCTCTTCCCTCCTGTGTCTTTTTGTTCTGACAGGAGTATAGCAGAATAAAAGTCCAATAAAATGTGCTTTCAGGCAGTTTTTTGAGCAAAAAGGCGCAAAAAAGCTCTCTGTCAGCGTCCTTGCCCTCTCAGGTGCTCCGCGCAAGCTCCCCCAAGGGGAGAGCCAAGATCTGTCCGAACTTCTCCATTCACGCAGGAAACAGGGTGATTCGTGCAGGTTTTATTGATTTTTCTCCGCAGATGTGGTACATTCAGGGTAATTAGACACCCCCTGTTTTTCACCATTCAAAGGAGGTTTTTGTATGTTGTCTTATCGTAAGCTTGCGATGCGTGTTCTGGGTCGCCCCCTCCATACGGAGGGTATCGATTCACCCCGTCCGGCCTCTCAGCGGGCAGCAGCGTTTGCCCTGACTGCCGCAATGCTCATCACCCTTGCCGCCCCGGCCTTTGCAAAGACATGGCACATCGAGGATGGTGACATCACCGTGAAGGCAGGTGACACCAAAGGGACAAACAAGGTCTCACAGGGAGAGAGTACGGATGTGCCGGACACCGATACCGTCATCACAAATCGTGAGAAGAACGCTTCTTCCAACACCGTGACCATCGAGACCAACGATAAGAACGATAAGGTCGAGGTCACACTCAAGGATGTGAACATCGACACCAGCAGCCGGAACAAAGCCGCCGTAAGCGTGACCGGCGAGGGCGACACCAATATCAAGCTGGATGGCGACAACGCGCTGAAGAGCGACATCTACCGCAGCGGCATCTACGGCAGCGGCAGCGGCAGCCTCACCATCTCCGGCGGCGAAAATGACAGCCTGACGGCCCAAGGCGGCAGCGGCGCAAACGGCATCTCCAGCAGCGGCAGCCTCACCATCTCCGGCGGTACGGTCACTGCCAACGGCGACGACGGCGGCCGCGGCATCTCCAGCAGCGGCAGCGTCACCATCTCTGGCGGTAGTACGGTCACTGCCAACGGCGGAAACGGCACCATCTCCGGCGGCGACGGCATCTGCAGCAACGGTGGCGTCACCATCTCCGGCGGTAGTACGGTCACTGCCAATGGCGGTAACGGCACCATCTCCGGCGGCGACGGCATCTGCAGCAACGGTGGCGTCACCATCTCCGGCGGTAGTACGGTCACTGCCAATGGCGGTAACGGCGGCAGCCTCGTCGGCGGCGACGGCATCCGCAGCGGCGGCGGCCTCACCGTCTCCGACGGTACGGTCACCGCCAAGGGCGGTAACGGCGACAGCAAAGACGGCTACGGCGGCGACGGCATCCGCAGCGGCGGCGTCATCACCATCTCCGGCAATACGGTCAACGCCGCTGGCGGCTACGGCGGCAAAGTCGGCGGCTACGGCATCTGCAGCTTCGACCGTGTCGCCATCTCCGGCGGTACGGTCGAAGCCGCTGGCGGTAACGGCAGCACCGGCGGCGGCAGCGGCATCTACAGCAGCGTCATCGATCTGTCGGGCAGCCTCGAGCTGACCGCCAAGGCCGGCAGTCCCAACGGCAAGGCCCTCTTGCAGGCCGGCCATGAGCTCGACCTCGACACCATCAAGGACAAGCTAGGCCCGGGCGCAAAAGTCACCGTCACCGATGCCGACGGCAAGGTCAATCAGGTCTCCATCCCCCGTCCTGTGGAGCCGGAAGAGCCTGTTATCCCCGAGGAGTCTTCTTCCTCTTCTGACGGCGGCTCTGCCACCCCGTCCACACCCGCCTCTCCCCTCCCCGGCCTGACTGTCACCGACAAGAGCGGCGCGGTCATCTCCTACACCAGCACCCAGAGCGGCAATACCCTCACCGTCTGCGTCGGACGGTTCACAGCCTCCTTCCGCATCTCGCTGGCCGCGCTGCGTCAGCTGCGGGCTGAGGGCATCGAGACCATCACCTTCCAGACCATCCTCTGCTCCACCACCCTCTCGGTGGACGAGCTGCTGGCCATGGGCGGCGAGGACGCCGAGGCTGTCCTGACCCACCGGCTCACCGATTCCAGCCTCACCGTGGGCTGAAGCTCTACGTTCCCCTTCCCACAGGCATAGAAAGGCCCCGCTGCCCTGCACATTTCATGCAGAGCAGCGGGGCCTTTTCCTGTTTTACTGCACCCCGGCAGAAACCGGGACTCGTTTTTCCTGCTTTTCGGGCTTTCTGCGCTGCTCTGCGGCGGCAGCGCGGGAGCGGTCGTAACAGTAGCGGATGATAGCCTGACGGCGGACGATGCCGATGAACATTCCCCGGTCATCCACGACGGGGACGAAGTTCTGGTTCATGGCCGCCTCGATGAGCTGGTCCATGCTCGTGGTGACCGTGACGGCCTTGTAGTCCCGCTTGTGGGCAAAGTCCCGGATCGGGATGTCCTCTGCCGCCTCAAGGTCGAGGCCGTGGAACTTTTTCAGCCCCCAGAGGATGTCCCCTTCCGTCAGGGTCCCCACATACTCTCCCTTGCGGTTGAGCACCGGGATGGATGCGTAGCGGTTGTTCTCCCATTTTTCCAGCGTCTGGCGAAGGGTGAAGTCATCGTACACATACATCAGGTCCTGCTTGGGGGAAAGGAAAAACAGAATATTCATGAAAACAACTCCTATTGTGAACTTTTCCGCCGCTGGGCCGCAGCTCCTGTGCAGCCGCAGCAAATTCCTGTCTTCAGCACCTTGGCAGTCGAATGCCCCTGCATCCTGCGCCGGATACAGTCTTACTCTTGCCACCTTAGATTTTAGCACTTTTTCATAGTAAGATAAAGATGTCTGCGTCATCTTTTATATTTTATTCACAATCACTTTTTGCTTTGTCGGATAAATATTCACGAAATGGATGCACTGCGAAGGATTTTGTGCTATACTAACAGCAGGAACGCGGCCCTTTGCGGCTCTGTCTGTCTTTCAGTATACCGGCTTTGCGGTGTCGAAGCAGGCCGAGACGGGTAAGCCGTGCCTGACTTTTTTCTTTCTGTTAGCAATTATGTGCTGTACAGCTTCCTCATAAAGTTGTATAATAAAAGTGGTACGCCGCCTTCTCAGGCCCGCGCACCGCCCCGCCGCCGTGCGGACCGGGGTATCATAATGAATAAAAGGAGCAGAGCGACTATGATCACTTCCCGTTTCCCGCTGGGAGATGTCAGCTTCTCAGCCGAGTATTTTTCCACGCTCGTGGGCGAAGCAACCAAACAATGCTACGGCGTGGCCGCAATGGCCCCCCGTGATCTGACCGACCGTGTCCGCAGCGCCGTGCGCGGCGTGGACGATTCTGCCAAGGGCGTCCGTGTCACACAGGAAGAGGGCCGTCTCGTGATCGAGCTGCACATTGCCGTCAGCTACGGGCTGAACATCTCCACCGCCGCGCGATCCATCTCGCACCGCGTGAAGGACGAGGTTGAGCAGGCCACCGGCCTGAAAGTCGCCCGCGTGGTCGTATCGGTCGATGACGTGGTTGCCTGATGAGACAAAGCCCGCCCGGGGGTACCGGGAAGATATAAGGAGTAAAAAGCAATGATTTCTGGTAAGATCCTGCGCGACGCCATTATTTCCGGCGCAAACAACATCAACAACCAGCGCTCCCGCGTGGACGAGCTGAACGTGTTCCCCGTCCCCGACGGCGACACCGGCACCAACATGGGCATGACCGTCGGCGCAGCCGTCCGTGAGCTGCAGGCCATGGACGACAGCTGCACCGTGGGCGAGGCTGCAAAGACCGCTGCCTCCGCCATGCTGCGCGGCGCCCGCGGCAACTCCGGCGTCATCACCAGCCTGCTGTTCCGCGGCTTTTCCAAGGCTCTGGAGGGCAAAAAGGAGGCTGACGCTTCCGACATCGTGGCTGCGCTGAAGAAGGGCGTCGAGGGCGCTTACAAGGCTGTCATGAAGCCCACCGAAGGTACCATCCTGACCGTTGCCCGCATCGCTTCCGAGGAAGCTGCTGCCTGTGGCAAAGAGGACGTGGCCGAGCTGTGGGACGTGGTGATGACCGCCGGTCAGAAGGCTCTAGAGGACACCCCCAACCTGCTGCCCGTTCTGAAGAAGGCTGGCGTCGTGGACGCCGGCGGTCAGGGCATCATGATCATCTTTGAGGGTATGGGCAAGGTCTTCCACGGCGAGGCCATCGTGGCCGGCGGCGAGGCTGTCCCCAACAAGGCCAAGCTCTCCACCGCGAACGCGGGCAAGGGCGTCTTTACCGACGACCTGATGAAGGTCGAGGACATCAAGAACGGCTACTGCACCCAGTTCCTCATCAATAAGAACGAGGGCGCAAGCGCCGCAAAGATGCGCGCCTTCGCCGAGTCCAACGGCGACAGCGTCGTCTGCATCGAGGACGATGACGTCATCAACCTCCATGTCCACACCGCCGACCCCGGCAAGATCCTGAGCGAGGCCATCAAGTACGGCTACCTCACCAATTTCAAGATCGAGAATATGCACGAGCAGTTCCTGGCCCGCCAGAAGCAGGGCAAGAGCCTCGAGAAGCAGGCTTCCGCTGAGAAGAAGCCCGACCCCGCCAGCGAGTTCATCTACGCTGCCGTTGACCCCAGCCGCGACTATGGCTTCGTTGCTGTCGCCGCCGGTGAGGGCCTGAAGGCTGTCTTCACCGACCTGGCCGCTGACGCGGTCGTCTCCGGCGGTCAGACCATGAACCCCGCCACCGAGGACATCCTTGCCGCCATCCAGAGCGTCCCGGCCAAGACCGTCTTCGTTCTGCCCAACAACAAGAACATCATCATGGCTGCTGAGCAGGCCCAGAAGCTGGCTGACCGTCAGGTGGTCGTCCTGCCCACCCGTACCGTCCCCATGGGCATCACAGCTCTGCTGAACTTCGACCCCTCTGCCACCGTGGAGGCCAACACCATCAACATGATGTCTGCTGCCGATAAGGTCTCCACCGGCCTCATCACCTACGCCGCCCGCGACAGCGAGTACGACGGCAAGCGCATCAGGAAGGGCGAGATCATGGCCCTGGAGAACGGCAAGATCGTCTCCACCTCCAACGACATCACCAAGGCCACCTATCGTCTGGCCCGCGGTATGTGCAAGAAGGATTCCAGCTTCGTCACCATCATCTCCGGCTGCGACGTCTCCGACGAGGATGCCGAGAAGGTGACCGAGATCGTCAAGGCAAAATGCCCCAACCATGTTGAGGTCAGCCACATCCGCGGCGGTCAGCCGGTCTACTACTATATGATCAGCGTGGAGTAAGCCTCTTCCCTGTTCAAAAACTCAATCGTATAACAAAACGGCCTCTGCTTCCGGTCCATCCGGCTGCAGAGGTCGTTTTTTGCTGCAATTTTAGAAGAAGCTCACCTGACTGCTTTCCGGCAGCTCACCCAGAGCGCCCACCTGACGCAGGCGGTCGATGATGCTGCTGCCAACGCCAGAGGCCTGCTGCAGTTCCTCGATGGAGAGATACTCTTCGCCGTGGATGGTCACATTTTCCAGCGCATCGGCGGCGGCACCGCCCAGACCCTTCAAGGAGCAGAAGGGCAGGCGTACCTTGCCGTCCTCCACCACATACTTCGAGCCCCGGCTCTTGCCCAGCTCGATGGGCAGGAACTCGTAGCCGCGCACCAGCATCTCGTTGACCAGCTGGAGCGAGACGAGCACATCTTCATCCTTGGCGTTTTTCTCTTCCTTGAGGCGGCGCTTCACCTCGTTCATGTGGGCGCGGGCCACCGCCGCGCCGCCCACAGCGGCTTCATAGTCGATGTCATCGCCGCGGACGGTGAAGTACACCGCATAGAACGCCTGCGGGTGGTAGAGCTTAAACCACATGAGGCGGATGGCCGACATCAGGTAGGCCACCGCATGGGCTTTCGGGAACATATATTTTATCTTGCGGCAGCTCTCGATGTACCAGTCCGGCACATCGTGCTCCCGCATGGCCTCTTCCCAGCCGGGCGCAAAGCCGCCCTTGGCCACCTTGCCCTTACGGACGGCCTCCATAATATCGAAGGCCATCTTCGGCTCGAGGCCCTTGCGCAGCAGATAGAGCATGATACTGTCACGGCAGCCGATGACCTCCGCGATGGTACAGGTGCCGCTGCGGATGAGCTCGTCGGCGTTGCCGGTCCAGACGTCGGTGCCGTGGGACAGGCCCGAGATCTGGATAAGCTCGGAGAAATTCTTGGGACGGGCCTCCACCAGCATTCCGCGCACGAAGTTGGTGCCCATCTCGGGGATGCCGAAGGTGCCGGTCTGGCTGTCGATCTGCTCCGGCGTCACACCCAGCTCTTCCGGGCTGGTGAGCAGGCTGTAGACCTTGGGGTCGTTCATGGGGATGCTGTCCACAGGGATGCCGGTGTACTCCTCGAAATACTTGTAGAAGGTGGGCATATCGTGGCCCAGCTCGTCCAGCTTGAGCAGGGTGTCGTGGAGGTACTTGAACTCGAAGTGAGTGGTCAGCAGGCCGCCCGCCACATCGTCCGCCGGGTGCTGGATGGGGCAGAAGTCATAGATCTCATAGGTATCCGGCACGACGACCATGCCGCCGGGATGCTGGCCGGTGGTACGCTTGACGCCGGTACAGCCCAGCGTCAGGCGGTTCTCTTCCGCGTGGTTGACCGTTCTCCCCCGCTCATCCAGATACTTTTTGACGTAACCGTAGGCCGTCTTGTCCTGAATACCGGAGACGGTGCCGGCCTTGAACACGTTGGCCTTGCCGAACAGCTCTTCCGTGTAGCGGTGGACGTTGGACTGATACTCGCCCGAGAAGTTCAGGTCAATATCAGGCTCCTTGTCGCCGTAGAAACCAAGGAAGGTCTCGAAAGGGATGTCGTGGCCGTCCACCAGCATCCGGGTACCGCAGTGGGGGCAGTTCTTGTCGGGCAGGTCGAAGCCGTCGTCCACGCTGCCATCGGTGATGAACTCGCTGTACTTGCACTTGGGGCAGCGGTAGTGGGGCGGCAGACTGTTGACCTCCGAGATTCCGGAGAAGTGGGCCACAGCTGACGAGCCGACCGAACCACGACTGCCCACCTGATAGCCGCCCGCGTTGGAGTAGGCCACCAGTTTGACCGCGATGACGTACAGGACGGCGTAGCCATGGCCGCAGATGGAGTCCAACTCTTTTTGCAGGCGCTTCTCCACGATCTCAGGCAGAGGGTCGCCATAGTCCCGCTTGGCGTGTTCCCAGGTCGCATCCCGGAGCTGCTGTTCTGCACCCTCGATGCTGGGCGGGTAGGTGCCGCGCGGGATAGCACGGACGTTGCCGTCGATGCTGGCCGCTATCTTGCGGGGATTGGTCACGACGATCTCGTAGGCCTTTTCCTTGGGCAGATAGCTGAACTGGTTCAGCATATCCTCGGTGGTGCGGTAGAACAGGGGCGGCTGGTTGTCCGCGTCCTTGAAGCCGTTGCCCGCCTGCAGGACAGAACGGTAGATGGCGTCCTCCGGCTCGGTGAAATGGACGTCGCCGGTGGCGATGACGGGCTTGTGCAGGTCTTCGCCCAGCTTGATGACGGTGCGGTTGAAGTCCTTGATGACCTCTTCGCTCTCCACCTTGCCCTCCCGCACCATATAGGCGTTGTTGCCCAGGGGCTGGACCTCTAAAACATCGTAGTACGATGCAATTTTCTTCAATTCTTCGTAAGAGCGGCCCTCCACGACAGCCCTGTAAAGTTCTCCTGCTTCACAGGCAGAAGTGAGGATAAGGCCATCCCGATACTTGTTCAGAAGGCTGCGGGGGACGCGGGGCTTCTTGAAGAAGTAGTTGACATGGGCCTCGCTGACGATTTTATAGAGGTTTTTCAGGCCCATCTGGTTGCGCACGAGGATAATGAGGTGGAAGTACTTCTTTTTCAGCACCTCGCGGTTTCCGCCGAGGCCGGTGTTGATGCCGCTGACGGCGGTGACCTGCTTTTCCTCCAGATCTTTCAGCATGACGCAGAAGATGCGGCCCAGTGCGGCAGAGTCCTCGCAGGCACGGTGGGCCTCGTAGGCGGGCAGCTCCAGATGCTTGTTGATGGTCCCCTGCTTGTAGTTGTGGAGGCCGGGGTACATTGCCTGAGCCATGGTCAGGGTGTCGATATAGGTCGGCTCAAACTCGATGCCGCTCCGCTTGGCGGCGGCGCGGAGGAACCGGATGTCGAAGGAGTGGGCATTGTGAGCCACAAGGATGCGGCCATCTACAAAGTCGAGGAAGGCTTTCAGCGCCTCGGCCTCGCTGGGGGCGTCGGCTACCATCTCGTTGGTGATGCCGGTCAGCTCGGTAATCTTGGAGGTGATGGCCTTTCCGGGTTTTACGAAGGTGTCGAATTCTTCCACCACTTCCCCGTTCCGCACGATGACCGCGCCGATTTCTGTCAGGTACTCCACGCCGGGGTCGAGGCCCGTCGTCTCAGTGTCGAAGACGCAGAACTCACCGTTCAGCGGCTCGTCTTTCACGCCGTAGACGCAGGGTATCATGTCATCGACAAAGTAGGCCTCACAGCCGTAGATGAGCTTGAAGGCCGGGTCTGTCTTGTGGATGGCGTCTGCAGCCAGCATAGCCTCGGGGTAGCCCTGACAGACGCCATGGTCGGTGATGGCAATGGCCGGGTGTCCCATCCGGTGGGCCAGCCTGACGATGCCACCGGGGTCGCAGAAGGCGTCCATGCTGGACAGCTTGGTATGCAGATGCAGCTCCACCCGCTTGACGGGAGCGTTGTCCTCCCGCTTTTTGCGCTCGACAAAGAGGACGTCGTAGGGCCAGACGATATAGTCGTGCTCGTACTTATCGTAGGAGCAGTCGCCGCGCACCACGACCGTCGTACCCTTGGGGATGGACTCCCACTTGGAGCAGTCCTCCCCTTCCTGCGCACGGATCTTCAGGTTGATGGAGCCGGTGTAATCGGTGATGGAGACAGTGTATATCTTGCGGAAGTTGCCCTTCACTTCGGTGAAGAAGACGTCGCCCCAAATCATGCACTTGCCGCCCTCGCCACCCAAATCCTTGAGGGGGGTGAGGTTTTTCGGGGTGAACATCTTGCCGTGGAAGATGGTGACGGGCTTGTCCGTGAGGTCGAGGCCCTCCACCTTGATGGAGGGGGCAGTGTTCTTTTTCTCGAACTTGACGACAGGCGGCGCAATTTTCCGCTCGAGCTTTTCTTCCATCTGGCGCTGTTCGGCCTCGCCCACGCTGCTTTCCAGCGTCACTTTGGGCTTTACGCCGGTGTGGGCGGCGATGCGCTCCGCCAGCAGGCGCTCGAACTGCATCTCCTGCAAAAACTTCGTGCCGTGGCAGACGCCGATGGTGATGTTCTGGCCGGTGATGGTGATGCGGCAGCGGTCGAGGAAACCGTTGATGGGGACACCATCCCGTTTCATCTCCTCCATCATTTCCCGCAGACCGGCTTCATCCAGCGTCGCATAGCCGAAAAGATTGTTGATGCGGAGTTCGAAGCCCTCGTAATCCGGTGCCAGCGAGGCCAGCAGCCGGGCGCACAGCCCCTTGTCCAGCGGGGCAGAACTGCGCAGCGTAAAGATGACCTGCCGCTCCTGCCGCAGCATCTGGGCGTGCTCGACGACCACGCGGCCAAAACAGGCCGCAAAGTCCGGGTCCGCCATAAACTGCGGCCATAGCTGGGAAACAAGTGGTGTCACAGTGGTACTCCTTTTCTATCAGATAACAGCACAAACTGCCGCGCCCTGGAAAAGGGCGTGGCAGCAGGTTGTTCTTGAGCTTACAGCTTATAGATCTCCTCCATGAACTGGTCGAGGATATTATCCCCCGTCAGCTTCTTGACGGGGTTGCCGTGGACGAACAGCACTGCCTCGCCCTTTCCGCCGGCAATGCCGATGTCAGCCTCACGGGCCTCGCCGGGGCCGTTGACGACACAGCCCATGACAGCCACCTTGATGGACTTTTTGCAACCCTGAAGCCGCCGCTCCACCTCATTTGCGATTTCGGTGCAGGGGTACTGGGTGCGGCCGCAGGTCGGGCAGGTGATGACCTCCGGGCCGGCCACCGGGAAGCCGACAGCGCGCAGGATATTGTAGCCTGCTTCCACTTCCTTCTCAGGGTCAGCAGCCAGCGAGACACGAATGGTGTCGCCGATACCCTCCAGCAGCATCCCGCCGATGCCCATGCCGCTCTTGAGCAGGCCCATCTGGTAAGTTCCGGCCTCAGTGACGCCCACATGGAGCGGGTAGTCGGTCACAGCGCTGAGCTGGCGGTATGCCTCCATCATGCGGGGGACGTTGGAGTTCTTGATGGAGATGACGATGTTGTTGAAGTCGAACTTTTCCAGCAGGCGGACATGGTACAGAGCGCTCTCCACCATCGCTTCCGGCACAGGTGCGCCGTACTTGGCGAGGATGTGCTTTTCCAGACTGCCGCCGTTGACGCCGATGCGGATGGGGATATTTTTCTGCTGGCAGGCATCCACGACCGCCTTCACGCGGTCATCGTCGCCGATGTTGCCCGGGTTGATGCGGATCTTATCCACGCCCACATCGGCGCAGGCAATGGCAGCCTTGTAGTCGAAGTGGATGTCTGCCACGATGGGGATATTCACGGCGTTCTTGACGGCCTCGATGCACTTGGCGTCTGCCGCGCTGGGACAGGTCACGCGCAAAATCTGACAGCCTGCCGCTTCACAGCGCTTTGCCTGCGCCACATTGCCCTCGATGTCCTCCACCGGGACGTTCAGCATGGTCTGCACGGCAATGGGATTCTTGCCGCCGATGGTCACATTTCCGATCTTCACTTCACGTTTCAGCTGCCGCATGGTTTTACCCCTTTCAAACTGCTCCGGTCACGAGCCGGACGATGTCATTGTACGTTGCAAAGAGCATCAGGCCGAACAGCAGCGCAAAGGCTGCGACGGTCAGACTGCTCTGGATTTTTTCCGGCACTGCATGGCCGGTGACTGCCTCGATGAGCAGGAATACGATCTTGCCGCCGTCCAGCGCCGGGAACGGCAGCAGATTGAATACGCCGAGGTTGATGGTGATAAGCACCAGCAGCTCAGCCACATCCTCCCAGCCGTAGCTTGCGGCCTGACCGATGGCGGTCACGATGCCCACCGGGCCGGACAGGTCGTTGATGCTCTCGCGGCCCCGCAGAAGGTCGGCCAGCGAGGTATAGATGATGCGTCCATAGTAGATGACGCTGTTGGCCGACTCTTTCAGGACGTTCTGCGGTGTTTTTTTGAGGCCGTAGACTGTGAAGCCCAGTGTCATGTGGGTCTGACCCTGCTCATCCTGCCAAGTGTCGAACTGGACGTCCGGCAGCTCCACGAGCTTGCCGTCCCGGCGGACGGTGAAGTCTGCGCGGTAGCTCTCGGTGCGCATAAGCTCGTAGAGCATATCGTTGGCCACGAAGCAGTGCCGCCCGTTGACGGCCACGATCTCGTCGCCGGCCTGCAGGCCGGTCTGGCCACAGAGGGCGTTGTCCTCCACGGCATAGATGACCTTGCTGGTGATCGGCTCACTGCGCAGTGAGATGAGGAGCAGCAGCACCACAAAGCCCAGTACGAAGTTCATCACCGCGCCTGCCGCCATCACCAGCATCCGCTGCCAGACAGCCGCCTCGTTCAGCGGCTTGCCTGTCCGCTGCGCCAGCACCTCCGGCGGGATGTTCGGGCCGTCATCGTCCCCGCTTCCACCCTCGGCCTGCTCGCTCTCGGGGCTCTCCTCCCCTTCCAGCGCCACAAAGCCGCCTACGGGCAGGAGCCGCAGGGTATACTGCGTGCCTTTGCGATAGGTCTTGATGAGGGTCGGACCCATGCCAATGGAAAACTCGTTGACCTGGACCCCGCAGAGCTTTGCCACTGCAAAATGGCCGAACTCGTGGATGGCGATGACTGCGCCGAAGATGAGCAGCGCAGCAGCAAAGGTGATGAAAACTGACATTATTTCTCCTATATTACAGATGTGCTCTCACGAATGCACGGGCCATACGGTCACACTCATACACATCCGCGAGGCTGTAGTCGCCGCCGAAGCTGTCGCTGTCCACGACAGCCTCCACCAGACGGCCGATGTCGAGGAAGCCGATCTTATCCTCAAGGAAGAGCTTGACGGCCTCCTCGTTGGCACCGTTGGCGGCGCAGGGGCCGAGACCGCCCTTCTTGATAGCCTTCTTGCAGGCGGCGAGGCAGCGGAAAGTCTCCTCGTCGGCCACATCGAAGGTCAGCAGCTTGAGGGTGGTGAAGTCCAGCTCCGGCACGACGCCCGGCACACGGGCTGGATAGGTCAGCGCATACTGGATGGGGATGCGCATATCCGGCACACCCAGCTGGGCGATGATGGAGTTGTCGCTGTACTGCACCGCCGAGTGGACGATGCTCTGGCGCTGGACAACGATTTGAATTTTCTCCGGAGGCAGACCGAACAGCCACACAGCCTCAATAAGCTCGAGGCCCTTGTTCATCAAAGTGGCGCTGTCGATGGTGATCTTTGCACCCATGTTCCAGTTGGGATGCTTGAGGGCATCGGCCTTGGTCTTGCCCCGCAGCTCTTCGGTCTTCATGCCGAAGAAGGGGCCGCCGGAGGCCGTCAGCAGAATTTTGGTCAGGCTCTTGGCGCTCTCCTTATCCTGCAGGCACTGGAAGATGGCCGAGTGCTCACTGTCCACAGGCAGCAGCTTGACGCCGTGCTTCGCCACAGCCTGAGTGACAAGATGGCCGCCGGTGACAAGGCTTTCCTTGTTGGCGAGGGCGAGGTCATGGCCGCTCTCGATGGCGGCAAGGCTTGCGCCGAGGCCCGCGATGCCCACCACGCTGTTCAGCACCACGTCCGGGCCGTCCATCGCGGCGAGGGTCTTCAGGCCCTCCGGGCCGGTCAGGAGCTTGGGTGCATCGGCGCGGCCTGCCAGCGCAGCCGAAAGCTTTTCGGCGCCGGCCTCACTGGTCATGCAAACATATTTCGGGTGGAATTCTTCTATCTGCTGCAAAATTTTATCCGTCTGGCTGTGGGCCGACAGGCCGAACACCTCATACCCTTGAGCACGGATGACGTCAAGGCTCTGGGTGCCGATGGAGCCGGTAGAACCCAGCAGCGTGATTTTCTTGGCCATAAAGAATCTACCTCCTGCTGATTTTAATCGTAGAATGCTGCGATGACCACCATCGTGACGAAGGGCGCGATGAACATCACGCTGTCAAAGCGGTCAAGGATGCCGCCGTGGCCCGGGAAGATGGTGCCGTAGTCCTTGATGCCGCACTGGCGCTTGACCACGCTGGCGAACAGGTCGCCGTAGATGCCCAGCACCGCAGCCACACAGGCCAGCAGCGCAATGATGACATACATGGATACGCCAATATTGGAGCGGGTGAACTCTTCCATCCGGTCTGCTGCGATGGAGTAGATGACCGTGACCAGCACACCGAATACCATAGTACCCAGCACGCCGCCCACAGCGCCCTCCACCGTCTTTTTGGGGCTGACCACCGGGCAGAGCTTATGCTTGCCAAAGGCGCGGCCCGCGAAGTAGGCGCAGGTGTCGCCGCCCCAGGCGAAGCAGAGGATGAGCAGGATGAAGAAGATGGCGTCGTAGCCATATTCCTCCACCGGCAGCATCTCCTTGAGCCGGATGAACGAGTAGAAGCAGAAGATCACGATGCCCGAAAACATGGCGAGGCCGCTGGCTTTCTGGTAGCTGATGACGCCGTTGCGCACTACAAGGTAGATGGCATAGAACAGCACCACAAGGAAGGAAGCGGGCATCACCATCGCCCGGCAGACGCTGTAGCTCGACAGCATGATGAGCAGTGTGTAGGGTACCAGAACGGCCAGCAACGGCCAGTCCTGCTTTTCAAAACCCAGCGCAGAGTAAATTTCATGCAGGGCGATGAGGGTGATGGCCGCGATGACCAGATTGAACACCAGCGTATCGAAGGTGAACAGGACGCCTGCCAGAACGATCAGGCCCACCACGGCTGTGATGATTCGTGTTTTCATAGTTTCATGTTCTCCTTTGTTTCGTCCGGGAGCCGCTCCCCTGCTCTGGCAGGGTCTGCAGCGTCAGCGCCTGAGGAAATACCGGACGCTCTCCGGGGGCCGCGCACACCGCGCGGCATCTTGCGTATCGTTTGCTGCGCTCAAAGTCCGCCGAAGCGGCGGGAGCGCCGGTTGAACTCCATGATGGCGGCATCGAGGTCATCACGGGTGAAATCAGGCCACAGAACGTCCATCTCCACCAGCTCCGAGTAGGCTGCCTGCCAGAGCATGAAGTTGGAGAGCCGCTTTTCTCCGCTGGGGCGGAGGATGAAGTCGGGGTCTTTCTGGCTGGCGGTGTACATTTGGGCCGAAAGAGCCTCTTCCGTGATGTCCTCGGGCTTCATCTCGCCCGCAGCCACCTTGGCCGCAAGACTCTGGGCCGCCCGGACGATCTCCGGCCGTCCACCGTAGTTGACGGCGATGTTGACGGTCAGACCGGTCTTGGAAGCCGAGTCGGTCTCCAGCTCGTTCATCAGCTTTTGCAGCTTGGGGTCCAGCGCAGTGCGGTCGCCCATGAAGCAGATGCGGATGTTCCGGTTCTTGTAGTCGAAGCCCTTGATGAGGTACTCGCCGAACAGCCGCATGATAGCACCCACTTCTTCGGCGGGACGCTTCCAGTTTTCGGTCGAGAATGCGTAGAAATACACCGACTCCACACCCAGCTCATCGCAGTAGTTCGCAATGTCCTGAAAGACCTGTGCGCCCTTTTTGTGGCCGGCGGTGCGGGGCAGGCCGCGGCTCTTGGCCCAGCGGCCATTGCCGTCCATGATGATGCCGATGGACAGCCCCTTCGCAAAATCCTTTGGATGTTCCATGATCTTATTCCTCTATTTTCAGTCTGGCAAAAAGTGCCGCGCACCTTCTTTCAGCGCACGGCACCTCCCTGCTTGCTTGCAGTCAGAATCAGACGGACATGATCTCCTTCTGCTTTTCTTCCACGGCAGCGTCGATATTCTTCACGTACTTGTCGGTCAGCTTCTGGACGTCCTCTTCCATGGTCTTCTGGGTGTCCTCGGTCAGTTCGCCAGCCTTCTTCATTGCCTTGGCCTTGTCCATAGCGTCGCGGCGGACATTGCGGACAGCGACCTTTGCCTCCTCGCCCATCTTGGAGACTTCCTTGGCCAGCTGCTTGCGGCGCTCCTCGGTGGGAGCCGGGAAGTTCAGACGGATGGTCTGGCCGTCATCAATGGGGTTGATGCCCACATCGCTGGCCAGGATGGCCTTGCTGATGGCGCGCAGCAGAGTGCGGTCCCACGGGGTGATGGTCAGGGTGCGGGCCTCGCTGACAGCCACAGAAGCCACCTGCTGGATGGGCGTGGGCGAACCATAGTAATCCACGGTCACCTTGTCCAGAACGCCGGGGTTGGCACGGCCTGCGCGCACGGTCTTCAGCTCGCGCTCCAGATGTTCGACTGCGCTCTTCATCTTGTCTTCGAATGCCTTGGTGTTGCTGCTCATTGTCCTTGTCTCCTGTTTGTTATCAATTCTCACCAGCCGCGAAAAGGCGTCTGGCATATTCTATTGTCGGAAGCGGGGCGGTATGCTCAGCCCTCGTAGACCAGCGTACCCACGTTCTCACCCTGCACAGCGCGGGCGATGTTGTCGGGGTCGGCCAGGTCGAACACGAGGATGGGGAGCTTGTTATCCCGGCAGAGGGTGGCGGCAGTGCCGTCCATAACAGCCAGACGGTCTTCCAGCACCTTGGTAAAGGTAAGGGTCTCGTACTTCTTGGCATCGGGGTACTTATGGGGGTCCTTGTCATAGACGCCGTCCACCATCGTGGCCTTGAACATGATGTCTGCACTCACCTCAACGGCGCGCAGAGCAGTTGTCGTATCGGTGGAGAAGAAGGGGTTGCCCGTACCGCCGCCGAAGATGGCGATCTTGCCCTCTTCCATTGCGTGGAGAGCTTCCTTGCGGGTGAAGGCCGGGGCCACCTGCGGCATAGTGATGGAGGTGAACACCTCGGTCGGCACACCCAGCTGCTCCAGCTTGTCGGAGACAGCCAGGGCGTTCATCACCGTTGCCAGCATACCGATCTTATCGGCCAGCGTACGCTCCATCTTGCCGCTGGAACGGCCGCGCCAGAAGTTGCCGCCGCCCACAACGATGCCGATCTGAACGCCCAGCTCATGGGCCTTCTTTACGCCTCCACAGATCGCGTCCATGGTCGGCTCGTCGAAGCCGGTCCCCTTTTCTCCGCCGAGGGCCTCACCGCTGATCTTCAGAAGGATACGCTGATATTTCAATGCCATAATAACATACACCACCTGTATCAGATTTGGCCGCGCTGTGCGCCGCCGATTTTATCTCTTATCTATTTTACAATAAAACTGCTCCAAAGTAAACAGGCAAACGCCAGCTCATCGGCAAAGGTTTCTTCTCCTTCTGCACTTTGGGCAAAAAATGCTGGACATTTGCCGCGAATCATGCTATAATACTGCTTGCATCCCGGCAAAATAGAATATGCGGGCATCGTACATCGGCTAGTATATCAGCCTTCCAAGCTGAGGAGGTGGGTTCGATTCCCATTGCCCGCTCCACCAAAAACCGCCTAGATTCGTCAGAATCCAGGCGGTTTTCTTGCTTCATTACCTCATTTCTTTCCCATACCATATAATAATGCCCCCTTCGAAAAAATTTTGAAGGAGGCATTATTAGACTATACAGCTCTCACCGCACTCTCTTTTTCATCCTTGCCATGAATGCATCCGCCTCGATGGCCTCAGGGGTGAAGCTGTTGTTATACCACCAGTTGACCAGCGCACTCACGGTGGTGAAGCCGGTGGAGATGAGCTGCTCCAGAGTGCCGCTCTCGATGGGCAGCACGGGCTTGCCCAGAGCGCTCAGCAGCTGGTTGATGAGGGCCAGCGCCAGCACGGCGGTGCGGGTGATGGTGCCGACGGAGATCTTGTTGTTCAGGTTATTCATAGTCAATTCCTTTCTCTTTCGTGTTCATGCATTTCTAAATCGGCGATGCGGTGGTTGACTACCTTCATCTGCTCCTCGAGGATGGGGACTCGCTGGGCAAAATTGTTGTGCGCCCGGACTTCCCGGGTCAGCTCTTCCAGCTTGGTGTCGGTGACGGCCTGACTCTTGCCGTTGGCGATGAGTACGCCGATGAGGGTCACAGCCCCGGTGATAAGGGCGGCGAGAATGGTCTCCATCGGTCTCACCCCTTCCATCTGGACTTATTCGTCCGGGTGTCGATGTGTACCCACCCGGTCTTACGGCTGGGGTGAGCTGCGTCCTTCGGGTACCGCCCGATGCCGCCGCGCCCGGGAAGCAGAGTCTCGGCATAGGCCGCAACGGTAGCCACCGGCACACCTTCGACGTAGAAGTCTGCTGCCCGGCCCAGCAGGTGCTGGCTCGACTTGCTGCCGCCCACGGCGGCATTATGTTCGGCGGTGCGGTAGCCGCTGGTGATATGTACCGGCTTGCCGAAGTTCTCCCGGATGCACTGTAGCACCACCAGCTCGTCGTCGATGAGGACGACGTCGCTGCCCTTGCAGGCGAACTCGCGGACACGGAAGCTGGGCGAAAGCTGCCGGGTGGAGTCGCGGGCCATCGAATATTCTCTGATGGACATTTCAAATCCTTTCTCCTCCTGGGCTCCCCTATTAGGGGAGCTGGCGCGAAGCGCCTGAGAGGTTTAATACTTCTTCCCGCAGATCTCCTCGAAATCCGCCTTCGAGATAATTCCCTTGCGCACATACACCCGCAGCATCGCCTCAGAGATACGGCCCTGCGTCCAGCGCTCGGCCAGTTTTTCCTTGTTGCTCATAACTTCGTTCTCCTTTCTCATTCTGCGTCCGGCAGGCTCAGCGCCACCATGTCTTCCAGAGCATCCGCAATGCGGGTCTGGTCGGAGACGCCGGCGTCTGCCATGGGAGGGTTATCCTCAAAGGCCTCGATGGCGGCCAGATAGTCCTCGTCGGTGACGCAGGCGCTGAAATCGCAGCCCGCCTTGCGGTAACGCTCCACCTCATCGTCGAAGACCAGTGCGACGCTGCCGTTGATGATGCCGCCGCCCACGATCATCTTGGTGTAGCGGCCCCACTGGTAACGGTCCAGCCACTGCTCAGCGGTAAGCTTCTCGCCCACCGGGGTGATGACGTCAGATTTGTTGTCGTAAATTTTGTATCGTGCCATTTTGATTTCTCCTTTTCTTTTATGCGGTGTAGACTTCGACGGAATCGTAAGCGGTGTCACTCTTTTCACCGGAATGCCCGCCTGCGAACAAAGCGTAGTCCCCGATGGTCGCAGCACCCATGTCATAGCCCGTCATGCTGGTGCCGATGCTGCTCCGGGTCAGAGATGCGTCGCAGAAATCTGCCACTCCACCTCCTGAAAAGATGGCGTAGTCTCCGACCGTCGTCGCAGCCAGACCCGTCCGCGCCGTGCTCAGGATGGCGGCAGACGTTTTGGTGAGGGAGGCATCGTAGATGTCTGCGGAGGCAGTGTTGCCCACAAATATTGCGTGGTTCCCGACAGTTGCAGCGGCGCTGTTGTTTTTCGTGCTGCTCAGAGCGGTCGCGGTGGTGCGGGTGAGCGAAGCATTGTAGGCGTCCACTGTCGTACAAAAACTACCGGCTCTTCCGCCAGCGAACAGTGCGTAATTGACTGCGCTTGCGCCTTTCACATTCGCTCGTGCAACACTCAACAAAGGTGCTGTCGTGAAGGTGAGTGAGGGATCGTACGCCAGCACATCGCTCGTCACGTTATCTTTATTTATTTGACTGTAGACCGTCCCACCTGCGAACAGCGCGTAGTTTCCGACGGCTGCACCTCCGATCGCGACTGTGGCGCCTATTATGTGGGCGGCACTGCGGGTCAGAGAGGCATCGTATGCATCCACAGCGCTCACGAGATTTTCATAAAAGCCCAATAGATTATATGACGATGCGCCGCCAGCAAACAGCGCATAGCCGCCGACAGATGCCGCCGCATGACCGCACCGTTTGTAGCTCAGCTCTGTCGGTGTGCTCTTCGTAAGGGAGGTATTGTAGGCATCCACGGAACTGCTGACGCTGTAGCCAAAAGAGGACTTGGAGATATATCCACCCGCAAACAAAGCGTATTTGCCGACGGTCGCGGCCCGCATATCATACCGTGTAGTGCTCAGCGCCGTAGCCATCCCGACCTTTTCCAGCTCTGCACTGTAGCACAGCCTCGCCTTGCCTCCGACACCGATGTACATCTTCTTAACCTTGCGGGCCTTACCGCCGATGCCGATGTAGGCTTTCTTCATCTTGTGGGCTTTGCTTCCGACTCCCACATAAACTGCTTTTGCCATTTTGAAGTTTCACCTCCTTACTGATATACGATGAGCACCTTGTTGGTGGCAAGGCTGCTTCCTGCGCCCGGGTCGGTGGTCTGGGCGGCGAAAGTCAGGCCATTGACCGAGTTGGCCGTGCCGCCCGCACTCGAAGACCCGGCATAGTTGTGGGTGTGGGAACTGTTGGCTTTGCCGTTGAGTTTGGTATTCATCTCGCTTTCGGTGTAATACCGGTCATCGTGGGTGTGGCTGGACGCCGCCTTGCCGTCCACGAGGCCTTTCAGCACCTTGCCCTGATTTGCGCTCAGACTCTGGTCGGTGGCCGTGCTGGTCAGGTTGTCCTGCACCCCGCGCCAGGTGTTGGTGTCCGTGAACTTTGCATCCGCAGGCACACTCTTGCCCAGCGTGCAGGTCATAGCGACCGGCACACCATCCTTGAAGTATACTCCCTGCGTAGCAGAACCCGCGTTCTTGTTCAGTTTGTTGGCTGAGTTTGCCGCACCGCCCGCGCTGGACGAACCAGCGTAGTTGTGGGTATGGCTAGCGGCAGCTTTACCCGCCAGCGCGTCGCCGGTGGCTTTGGCGTCGGCCGCCGCGCCGGAGACTTTGAGGGTGGAATCCACCTTCGTTTCTTTGCCCGCCGGGCCTGTCTCGCCTTTCGGTCCCTGAGGGCCGGTCGCGCCTACAGGACCCTGTGGACCGGTGTCGCCTTTGTCGCCCTTCGGACCCTGCGGGCCAGTCTCGCCCTTTGGGCCTTGTGGACCTGTTGCACCAGTGGGGCCTGTCGAGCCGATGTCGCCTTTTTCGCCTTTAGGCCCCTGAGGTCCGGTATTTCCCTGCGGACCTCTCGCGCCTGTATCACCCTTTTCGCCCTTGAAATCTCCCGCAGCGATGCCATCCTGAAGCTCTTTCAGTTTTTTCGCCGCCGCTGCAGCACTACCGGCCGCTGCGCTTTTTTCGCTTTCGGCCTGTTTCATCGACTTCCGGGCCTGTTCGGCACTTTTCCGGGCGTCTGCACCGACTTCTTCCACCCGGCCCACCAGCTGCTGCCACGCAGGCGTACCCAGCGGCGGCATAGTACCGTCTTCGGTGCCGGAATTTGCCGCCACGCGGTAACGCATATCGGCGCTGGTGATGGTCCGGGTGCCGTCGGAGCCTTCGAAGGTGATGCAGCCCTCGCCGGACACAGCCGTGACGAAGGCAGGCACCTCCACCACACTGTTCTCTACCAGTGATGCAGGCGGGTCACCCTCCGGCGTATGCCAGAACACCCGAAGCTTCATCCCCTTCCACTCGTCGGCGGCAGTCACCCTCAGCCGATAAACACCGCAGTTCTTGTTGTAGCCAAACCGCAGCATATCCTCATAACCCGGTGCTTTTACCGCGCCGGACGACGCAAGAGAAAGCTTGTATTCTATCATTGAGACCTCCTTTTTCGGCAGTCATTTCCTGTGCGGAGGCTTCTGCCGATACCATCCGCACGCAGACAAAAACTTCGAGCCGTTTCCAGCACAGATGCCGGCCTCTGCGCCCATGAAACAACTTTATTTCGTCATCTCTGCCTTTTCTTGTGCCATATGGTAGCATTTTGCACATTCAAAGTCAACGATTCTCATGAAATAGTCGGAAACTTGTGCAAAAGCGCACAGAAAACTATGTTTTCCTCTTTTGGACGCAAAAAAGAACCGACCCGAGCCGTGTGAGGACACACGAACTCGGGTCGGTTTTACATCATTTTATTTCAGAACGATGTTTTCGGAGCAGCTATGCCGCCGGGATGTTTGCCTCATCTGTCCCACCTGTCACAGAGAGCGTTGATCTGGTCGGCAAACTTGGCGAGGTCCTTGTTGGCACCGCCCTCGTTGTGCTCGATGACCCGCAGCAGGCGCTTGCCGGCATTGAGCAGGCGCTGGAAGACGGTAGCTGCACGGGCTGCACCCTCGCTGACGTGGTGCTCGATGCGGATACGGGTGCCTTCCTTCAGGCAGACTGCACCTTCGGCACCGATGGCCCACTGCTCACCATTATAAGGTGCGCTGGCGTTGAAGCCCTGCTCCGTGAGGGTCTGGGCAAAGATGTTCTCCACCTCATCCTCGCCGTGGATGATGAACACCCGCTTGGGCTTCGGCTCAAAGGAGTTGACCCACTTCAGCAGGCCCTCTCTGTCGGCGTGGCCCGAAAGACCGGTGAGCTGGCAGATCTCCGCCTGCACCTCGATGGATTCGCCGAAGAGCTTCACGTTGTCCGCACCCTCCAGCAGAGAGCGGCCCAGCGTGTTCACGGCCTGATAGCCCACAAAGAGGATGGTGCATTCCTTCCTCCAGAGGTTGTGCTTGAGGTGGTGGCGGATACGGCCCGCTTCGCACATGCCGCTGGCCGAGATGATGACCTTCGGCACGGGGTCAGTGTTGATGGCACGGGACTCATCGCTGGTGACGCTGACCTTCAGGCCCGGGAACTGGATGGGGTCGATGCCCTTTGCCAGCAGGGCGTTGGTCTCTTCATCAAAGCAGGAGGAGTCGGTGTCCTTGAAGATACGGGTAGCCTCGATGGCCAGCGGGCTGTCGATGTACACCGGGAAACAGCCGTGGCCGGTGACCAGATTCTTTTCCTTTATCTCGCGGATGAAGTAGAGCAGTTCCTGAGTGCGGCCCACTGCAAAGCTCGGGATGACCACATTGCCGCCGCGGTCGAAGGTGCGCTGCAGGATCTTCGCCAGCTCTGCCACATAGTCGGGCCGCGGGCCGTGGCTGCGGTCACCGTAGGTAGACTCCATAAAGACGTAATCCGCGTCCTTCAGATACGAGGGATCTTTGATGATAGGCTGGTCGAGGTTGCCGATGTCGCCGGAGAAGACCAGCTTTGTGGTCGCGCCGTTCTCCGTCACCCATATCTCGATGCTGGACGAGCCCAGCAGATGGCCCACATCCACAAAGCGGATGATAACGCCAGGCGCAAGCTCGATCTCTTTATTGTAATCATAGCCCCGGAACAGCGCGATGGCTGCCTCGGCGTCCTGAATGGTGTACATGGGTTCCACAGGCTCTGCACCGGAGCGCTGGCCTTTGCGGTTCTTCCACTCGGCTTCGAATTCCTGGATGTGCGCCGAGTCGCGCAGCATGATGCTGCACAGTTCTGCTGTGGGCCTGGTGGCATAGATCCTGCCCCGGAAGCCGTTGCGCACCAGAAGAGGCAGAAGGCCCGTGTGGTCGATATGGGCATGGGTGGCCAGTACGCCGTCGATCTCGCCCGGCGCAACGGGGATGGGTTGGTTCTCATAGACATCCTTGCCCTGTTCCATACCACAGTCGATGAGGTAGCGCTGTCCCGCCGCTTCCAAGAGGGTACAGCTGCCGGTCACTTCGTGGTTGGCACCCAAAAACGTCAGTTTCATAGACACACCTCCAACGAGACTATCCAACTTTGGTACATTAAGTATATCACGTTTCGCGCTGTAATGCCGCCCAAATCGATCGCCGATTCTCGGGCAAAACGCCGAATCCATCAAAAAATTTTTATACAATCTTGACAAACCACCCCCGGATGATATAAACTTAAATCGTATGACGTAACTTCTACTGAGATTCAAAATAGAGAGGTTGTATTTTATGGTTCGTAACGATTTGCGCAATGTCGCTATCATCGCTCACGTTGACCACGGCAAGACTACGCTGGTGGACGCCCTGCTGCGCCAGAGCGGCGCTTTCCGCGACAATCAGGCTGTGGCAGAGCGTGTCATGGACAGCGGTGACATCGAGCGTGAGCGCGGCATCACCATTCTGGCCAAGAACTGCTCCTGCAACTACAAGGGCGTCAAGATCAATATCGTCGATACCCCGGGCCACGCCGACTTCGGCGGCGAGGTCGAGCGCGTGCTGAAGATGGTCAACGGCGTTCTGCTGCTGGTGGACGCTGCTGAGGGCTGCATGCCCCAGACCCGTTTCGTGCTGCAGAAGGCTCTGCAGCAGAATCTGAGCCTTGTTGTCGCCATCAACAAGATCGACCGTCCCGATGCCCGCATCAAGGAAGTCATCGACGAGGTCCTCTACCTGCTGATGGATCTGGGTGCTACCGACGAGCAGCTGGACTGCCCCATGCTGTTCTGCTGTGGCCGTGATGGCACTGCAAGCCTTGACCCCGATGTACCCGGCACTGACCTGGTCCCCCTGTTCGACACCCTGCTGAGCACCATCAAGCCGCCCGAGGGCGACCCCGAGGCTCCCTTCCAGATGCTGGTGTCCTCTGTGGACTACAACGAGTTCGTTGGCCGCATCGGCATCGGCCGCATCCAGAACGGCGTCGCCAAGGTGGGCGAGGAAGTGGTCGTGTGCGACTGGCACAACCCCGACCTCAAGATGCGCGGCCGTCTGACCAAGCTGTATGACTTCCAGGCCAATGGCCGTCAGCCCTGCGACAACATCACCGCAGGCGACATCGTAGCTTTCTCCGGTCTGCCCGACGTCACCATCGGCAACACCCTGTGCAGCCCCTCCAATATCGAGCCGCTGCCCTTCGTGAAGATCAACGACCCCACCGTCGAGATGACCTTCTCCGTCAACGACAGCCCGCTGGCCGGCCGTGAGGGCAAGTATGTCACCAGCCGCCAGATCCGTGACCGTCTGCAGAAAGAGCTGCTGAAGGACGTCGCTCTGAAGGTGGAGGATTCCGCCACCACCGATTCCTTCCGTGTCATGGGCCGTGGTGAGATGCATCTGTCCATCCTCATCGAGACCATGCGCCGCGAAGGCTATGAGCTGCAGGTCTCTCCCCCGCACGTTCTGACCAAGGTCATCGACGGCAAGACCTACGAGCCTATGGAGCACGTCGTCATCGACGTCCCCACTCAGTATCAGGGTGCTGTCATGACCGGTCTGGGCCAGCGCAAGGCCATCCTGCAGCAGATGGAGTCTCTGGGTTCTGACCGTGTGCGTCTGGAGTTCCGTATGCCCAGCCGCGGCCTGTTCGGCTACCGCAACCAGTTCCTGACCGATACCCACGGCGAGGGCATCATCAACCAGATCTTCGACGGCTATGACGTCTGGGCGGGCATGATCGCCAACCGCTCCACCGGTTCTCTGGTCAGCTTTGAGACCGGTGAGGCCGTCACCTACGGCCTGTTCAACGCTCAGCAGCGCGGCACTCTGCTGGTGGGCGCCGGCGAGAAGGTCTACGAGGGCATGGTCATCGGCTACACCGCTTCCGGCGAGGACGTCGATGTCAACGTCTGCAAGACCAAGCACCTGACCAATACCCGTGCTTCCGGCTCTGACGACGCTCTGCGCCTCATCCCCATCAGCAAGCTGAGCCTCGAGGGCTGCCTCGAGTTCCTTGCTCAGGACGAGCTGCTGGAGGTCACTCCCGAGAACCTGCGCATCCGCAAGCAGATTCTCAACCACGAGCAGCGCATGAAGGCCAAGAGCAAGATGAAGTAAGCCTTCCTCATAAAATGCAAAATGTCCCGTCCTCTGCACTCTATGTACAAAGGGCGGGATTTTTGTTTGTCTTTATTCCTCTTCTCCGGTCATTTTCTGCCGGGCCAGCGCCTGCAGTTCTTCCAGTGAGCTCACCTTCACCTTGTTCGTCTTGTGCTTTTGGAAATGCTTTGCCCCCTTTGCGTCCCGGTGATGGCCGTGTCCCCGATGGGTCGGCTTCAGCGGTTTTGCGGCAGGGACACTCCCCGTCTCCGGGAGCGGACTGTTTTTCCGGTAAAGGTCGTGCTGGACGATGTATTCCAAATACTCCATGATGGTCTTCTTGTGAATGGCCTGACTGTGATAGCCGGGGATGTCCTCACTCTCAGTCAGATGGCTCCTATGGGTGTTCTTGTGATAGAGCCAGATCTTATCTTTTCCCTTCCAGACGAGCCGCCACCCGCCGATGGACGTCGTGACGTCGATCTCACCATCCCGCAGCACACACTGCATCCCTCTCTGGCTGCAGAAGGACTCTATCTGCGTCCGAGCCTGCCCATACCGGATGCCCAGCGGTGAACACCGGTCGCAGGCCGTCAGGCCGAGGGCTGCCGCATCGGCTCTCCCGAAAAGCGGCTTCCACTGCAGATAGTCCGGCCCCTCCCGGAACGGTTTGCAGCAGGGGCAGGCACGGTCATGGTAAAGCTTTTGCGGGTCGCCCTCCCGGTAGAACAGCTTCGGTGCCGGCGGATAATCCTGCGGCGTCCCCAGAGCACCTGCGTGAGGCTGGAACTTCACTGCGTGCAGCCGCTCCATCTCCCAGAGATAAAGCGCCTTCTTCTTTTGGCAGTCTCTGCAGAGAGCAGCCCCTTCCAGAAGCACCTGCGGCGTACAGGGCTGTCCGCCCGTCAGGCCGAGATGACTGCATCCCGGCAGGTGGACGGTGTTTGTCCTGGGGTTAAGGCAGAGTTCTGTCTGCGTCCACTCCTCGCTCTGCGCCGCAAGCTGGCTCACCCTGTCCCACAGCTCAAGCAGAAAGCCCGCCCGGTATTTCGGCTGGTAAAACGTCTCCCAGGTCGTCTGGACATGAAACGCCCTCAGCACCTGCTGAAAAGGCACCCGGCCCCTCTTTCTGGGGCGGACGACTGCTCCCAGCAGTTCTTCCAGCAGAACGACTTTCGCCGTACAGAGGCGATGTCCGCAGTCATGCATCGCCTGCCGGAACAGCTCATATTCTTTCCGGCTCCACAGGACCAGAACGTCATAGGCCGGGAAGGTCTCCGCTACCGTATTCAAAATCTCTTTTCGCGGCTTTGCTGTTTCCAGTACCGTGATGTTGTGGTAAACAGCATCTTTTGTCCACTGCGTCAGGGCGCTCATGTCGTCCAGATGGGTGTAGCGTCCGTACCGCGTCATTCCATTCGGGCTGTAAGACTGACAGCAGACCGCAAAAATATCGCCCGGAACGGGCATTTCGGCCCGGGCATTCCACATGAGCGTCACAAACAGGCACTTCATTTTTACCGTCCTTTCCTCTGGCCGTGCTCTCTTCTGCCTCCTATTTTACAAATCATCTGTCCGATAAAACTCTCTTTTGAGATTTTTTGCAGCAAAAATGCCCTGGATCCTGCGATTCAGGGCATTGCCGTTGTATTTTTGAAATTTCAGCCTGCGTAGGCACTGCCGGGTGTCCATGCATTATCGGCAGAATACTTGGCGTGGTTGCGCAGGTAAGTGACCCACGCGCCGTAGCCGTTGCCCGCCGAGAAGTGGACGCCGTCCGGCGCAGCCAGCACCTCTTTCAGGTTGCCCTCGCCGTCGGCCAGCGTCTCCCACAAATCGAGGTAGACACAGCCCTTATCTGCGGCCAGCAGGGCCAGCTGCTCATTCACCGAGCGGATGATGTCCGAGGCAAGGCCCGGCTTTTCCGCTGCGGCCTCGGGGCGGACGGGCGGGATGGACTCAACATAGATGACGCAGTCCTCCCCCAGCGTCTGGCGCAGCGCATCCAGCATCTGGCCGTAGTAAGCGAGGAAGCGGTCTGCCGCACCCACGGTGGTCAGGGTGTTGGTACCCAGCAGGATATACAGCTTCTTGGGCTGAGCAGCGGCCAGCACGTCCAGCGCGACTTCCTCGCCCCGCACACTGCTCTTGACGGCGCTGCGGTTGACGATGGCATCCGGACCAACGCCGGTGTAGCCGCAGATGAGTGCTCCGCCGAGGTTGATCTTATAGTCGGAGAAGCCCACCGTCAGGCTGTCGCCGAGGAAGGCGGCATCGGAGAAGTAGCTCAAATCGACCTGGCCGCTGGCAGGCTGGCGGATGACGCTGCTGTCGTAGGCTTTGACGCTGTAGGCTCCCGCCGTCTGACGGGCCGGGCCGAACTGCTCGAGGGTCACGGCGGGCGTGCCGCCTGCCGCTGCGTTCTCCCCGCCGCTGACGGCGCTGTCGGCGGTGCTGTCCGCCGCGCCCTGCATAGGCAGCGGAGCCAGAATGTTCTGCGCCGTGCCGTTGGCCGTCACGGTGGGCAGCTCTTCGGGCTGTGCCTGTCCATGCTCGAGGATGGCCGTAATGGCGAAGCTCACCAGCAGGATGCCGGCCACGGCCCCCGCAAACCGGATGGCTCCGCCGGGACCGCCTCTGCGGCTCCTGCCCGTGCTATGATAATCGTGTGAAATGCCCATAAAGGTGTTCCCGCTTTCGTTTGGTTCTGCTCTTAGTCTGCCCGGGTGTCGGCGGGTTATCCCCGCTTTCTGGCCCGGCAGAGCTGTGCAGCACCTATTTTATCATAATTTTTTTGCCTCTGCAACCAATTAGGGCTTGCATACAACAGGTAAAACGGTTACAATAGAAGAAGAGCAGATTTTTGCACACATTTCTCGAAGTGCTTGCACGACCTGCCAGAACTTTTGTGCGAGTTGCAGTCACCGATTGTTGGCTGTTCCCCCGTCTGTACACTGTGCAGGGTGTACGGACCGCGAAACGGGGACAGCGCGGAGCGGTGCTGCGGCGCACAGGAAGTCCAATTTATCGGTAAATGGTACAAGGAGGTTCTCATGGCCAAAAATGTCATCATCGGCCAGAGCGGCGGCCCTACCGCCGTCATCAATTCCAGCCTCGCAGGCGTCTATAAAGCCGCCTGCAGTCTGGGCGCAGACAAGGTCTACGGCATGAAGTACGGCATCGAGGGACTGCTGAAAGAGGAACTCGTGGAGCTGAACGTCCTGCTGGACGACCGGCTCAGCATCGAGCTGCTCAAGCGCACGCCGTCCAGCTATCTGGGCAGCTGCCGCTATAAGCTCCCCGAGCCGGAGGCGGACTCCACGCCCTACGTCAAGCTGTTCACCCTGTTTGACAAGTACGACATCTGCGCGGTGTTCTACATCGGAGGCAACGACTCGATGGACACCATCGCCAAGCTCAGCCGCTACGGCGCACAGGTAGGCAGTGCGGTGCGTTTTATCGGTGTACCCAAGACCATCGATAATGACCTCTGCCTTACCGACCACACCCCCGGCTACGGCTCTGCGGCCAAGTACATCGCCACCATCCTCAAGGAAGTCATCCGTGATTCCTCCGTCTACGACATCCGCAGCGTGACCGTGGCCGAGATCATGGGCCGTCACGCCGGGTGGCTGGCCGGTGCGGCCTGCCTCGCAGGCGGCGACGACAGCGACGGCCCCGACCTCATCCTTCTGCCGGAAGTCCCCTTTGACCAGGACAAGTTCCTCGCCAGAGTGGATGAGCTGCAGCGGGTGAAGTCCAACGTCATCATCGCGGCCAGCGAGGGCGTCAAGACCGCCGACGGCACCTATCTGTGCGACCTCGTGTCCACGGCAGGCCAGCTGGACGCCTTCGGCCACAAAGCCATCCTCAGCGGCACCAGCCGCTATCTGTCCGACCTCATCCACGACAAGCTGAACTGCAAGAGCCGCGCCATCGAGTTCTCGACACTGCAGCGCTGCGCCAGCCATCTGGCCAGCCGCACCGATGTCAACGAGGCCTACGCCGTGGGCGGCGCAGCGGCAGCCGCAGCCTTTGCCGGTGAGACGGGCAAAATGATCGCGCTCAAGCGCGTTTCCGAGTATCCTTACCAGTGCATCACCGAAGCGGTGGATGTCCAGCAGGTGGCAAACCTCGAAAAGAAGGTGCCGCTGGACTGGATCACCCCCGACGGGATGCAGGTGACGGCGGCGTTCGAGGAATACGCCCGCCCGCTCATCCTCGACGAGGTCACCCCTGTCTACGTCAACGGTACACCCCGCCACATCTGCCTGTAAGGAAACTCGCTTCTCCCCTTCCCCGCGTCTGTTTTCGTGCTCCTGCACGATTTTATAAAGCCGAAACAGAAAAACAAAAAAGGAGAAATCATCATGGGTAAAAATGCAATCGTTGGCCAATCCGGCGGCCCCACCTCTGTCATCAACGCAAGTCTGGCTGGTGTGTTCGAGAGCTGCAAGAGCCGCGGCGCGGACATCGTCTACGGCATGTGCAACGGCGTCGCCGGTCTGCTGGAGGAGCGGGTCGTGGACCTGTCTACCCTGCTGACCGATGACCTCGACATCGAGCTGCTCAAGCGCACCCCCTCCAGCTTCCTCGGCAGCTGCCGCTACAAGCTGCCCGACTGGCACACCGACGAGGCCGTGTACAAAAAGCTCTTCGCCATCCTCGAAAAGCTGGACATCGGCTACTTCTTCTACATCGGCGGCAACGACTCGATGGACACCATCGGCAAGCTGGCTGAGTACGGCGAGTGCATCCAGAGCGACATCCGCTTCATGGGCGTGCCTAAGACCATCGACAACGATCTGATGGTCACCGACCACACCCCCGGCTACGGCTCTGCGGCCAAGTACATCGGCGTGGTGATGAAGGAGATCATCCGCGACGCCACCGTCTACGGCATCAAGTACGTCACCGTCGTCGAGATCATGGGCCGCAACGCCGGCTGGCTGACCGCCGCCGCCGCACTGGCCAAGAGCGACGACTGCGAGGGCGTGGACATGATCTGCCTGCCCGAAGTCCCCTTCAATGTGGAGCACTTCATCGAGAAGGTGCGCGTGATGCAGGAGAAGAAGCCCAGCATCGTCATCGCGGTGTCTGAGGGCGTCAAGCTCGAGGATGGCCGCTATGTCTGTGAGCTGGCCGACGATGTCCACGCAGTGGACGCTTTCGGCCATAAGGCCCTGACCGGCACCGCCCGCTATCTGGCCAACGTCGTAGCCCGCAATCTGGACACCAAGACCCGCTGTATCGAGCTTTCCACCCTGCAGCGCTGCGCCGGCCACCTGACCAGCCGCACCGACATCACCGAGGCCTATCAGGTCGGCGGTGCTGCTGTCAAAGCTGCGTTTGAGGGCGTCACCGGCCAGATGGTGGCCCTGAAGCGCATCTCCAACAGCCCCTATCAGTGTACCACTGAGCTGCACCCCATCAGCGAGGTCGCAAATCTCGAGAAGAAGGTGCCGCTGAGCTGGATGAACGAGAATCACACCCAGATGACTGAAGACTTCCTTGCTTACGCACGGCCCCTCATCCAGGCTGAGCTGACCCCGCTCTACATCGCCGGTCTGCCTCACCACATCTACATGAAGCCCCAGAAGTAAGCGTTCTGTTTCGCAAACATACCTCCGCGCCCCTGCACCCTGTGTGCAGGGGTGCATTTTTGTACGGAAAAGCTTTGATTTTACTTGTATTTTACCTGAAACCGTATTATAATACTATCTGCGTCGCTCGCTGTTGAGCGGCGCGTTTTTTCGTGAGTACCATCTGATATTTGAGGAGGCAGAGCATTTTCATGGCACAGAATACCCGGACAGGCGATTTGACCAGCGGCCCCATGCTGCAAAAGATCATCCTGTTTTCCCTGCCGCTGGCTGCATCCAGCATCCTGCAGCTGCTGTTCAACGCAGCCGATGTCGTCGTCGTGGGACGCTTTGCGGGCAGCACAGCGCTGGCCGCTGTCGGCTCCAACGGTGCGCTCATCAACCTGCTGGTCAACCTGTTCGTGGGCCTGTCGCTGGGCGCGAACGTCGTTGCGGCCCGCTGCTTCGGCGCGAAGGATGATGAGGGCGTCCACAACACCGTCCAGACCTCCGTGACGCTGGGCCTCGTCAGCGGCTTCTTGCTGGCCGTGGTGGGCTTTTTCGCCGCCCGCGTCCTGCTGGAGCTGATGAGCTGCCCGGAGGACGTCATCGGCCTGTCCACCCTCTACCTCAAGATATACTTCATCGGTATGCCCATGACCATGCTGTACAACTTCAGCTCGGCCCTCCTGCGCGCCGTGGGCGACACCAGGCGGCCTCTGTTCTGTCTGGCCGTGGCGGGCCTCATCAATGTGGTGCTGAACCTCGTGTTCGTCATCCTCTTCTCCATGAGCGTGGCGGGCGTCGCTCTGGCCACCATCATCAGCCAGACCGTCTCCGCCTGCATGGTCACGGCCCTGCTGGTGAAGGAGAAAGGCCCGCTCCACCTCGACCTCGGCCATCTGGGCTTCCATGCGGGGGCTCTGGGCCAGATCTTGCGCATCGGCCTGCCTGCCGGTCTGCAGAGCACCGTGTTCAGCCTCTCCAACGTCGTCATCCAGTCGGCGGTCAACTCCTTCGGCTCCATCGTCGTGGCCGGCAACTCTGCCGCCTCCAACCTTGAGGGCTTCGTCTATACCGCCATGAACGCTTTCGCCCAGGCCGCTGTCACCTTCACGAGCCAGAACATGGGCGCCCGCCGGTACGACAACCTGGACCGCGTTATGCGCAACTGCCTGCTCTGCGCCATCGTCACCGGCCTCGTGCTGGGCGGCGGTGCTTCCCTGCTGGGCGAACAGCTGCTCCACTTCTACTCCTCCGATGAGGTCGTGGTGACCGCCGGTCTGGCCCGTATGCACATCATCTGCACCACCTATCTGCTCTGCGGCTGCATGGATGTTCTGGCCAGCTGTCTGCGCGGCCGGGGCTACTCCGTCCTGCCGATGGTGGTCAGCCTCGTGGGCAGCTGCCTGCTCCGCCTCGTCTGGATCGCCACCATCTTCCGGCTGTTCCACACCACCACGATGCTTTACCTCAGCTACCCCGTCAGCTGGATACTCACCGCACTGGTGCATCTGGCCTGCCTGCTGGTGGTACGGCATAAGATGAAGACCGCCCTCTCAGTCAAAGCCTGACGGCTTTGCCAGCTCTCCCAAAGGGAGAGCCATTGGTAGGCCGGACAGGTCTGTGCTGATTGCTGAAGGCTCTCAATATAACGCAAAAAAATAGTACCCTGCTACTAACCTTGGTAGCAGGGTACTACTGTTTGCGATACAAATTAAGCTTTACTCGTCCAGCATGGGCTTGACCGACACGCCAGTGCCTCTCCCTTTGGGAGCAACGGCGACGACCGCCGCCAGTGGCGGAAACAGGGAGGAGCTGTTGGGGCCGCGGCCAGCAGGATGCGAGCGGCAGCGAAGCAGACGCTGGGAGCCGCAACCCGGGCAGTGTCACCGAAGGGAGAGGGCCTTCGCCAGCAGATACCGGTCATACCCGCTGTACATCTCCCGGTGGCAGACGATCTCAAAGCCGCTGGCCAAGGCGTTGTTGAGGCTGTACTGATTTTCCGGGCTGACGGTGGCCCCGATGCCCACGATGCCGGGACGGAGCAGGCCAAGCGCCGCTTCCAGCAGCTTCCGCTGCAGACCGTTGCCCCGGTAGTCGGGGTGGACGATGGCGCTGTCGGCGTTGGCCCAGCCGTCCCACTCTTCTCGCGGGATGCCCATAAAGGCGGCATAGTTGTGCGCGTCCTGCCCGCAGTACCGCAGGATGAAGTAGGCCCCCAGCCGCCCGCCATCCCACCCGCCGATGCACAGGTCCTCTTTCAGGTAACGGGCGATGTTTTCCAGCGTGTCGGGTACGAACTGCTCCGGGTGGGGCATCGCGGCCCGCACCTCGTTCTGCAAGGCGTAAAAGGCGGCGGCATCCTCCGGCCCGGCAGCGCGCAGGGTCATGGTGCGGCTTGCGGGCCGGCCGCACACTTTGTGCAGAAGAACTTCCATTCTTGCTCTATCCCTCCAAAATAAAATCATACTTTCCGGCTGATTCCAGTATAAATGCCGTTTGAATCGTTGTCAATTTATGCTATAATATTTGCAGGAAAAGTTTTTGTGCTCAGGCACAGCTTTTTCGGAAGTCCAGGCAGGGCCGCCCTGCCCGTGTACCGGAGGAAACGAACCATGAGAGATTCCAGCTTATCCCCCTCCAGCCGCCTGGGTGGTGCTGTCATCAGCGACCGCATCGTCAGCGCTCTGCTGGAGGAACTGCGCACAGGCCGCTATGCGCAGACCGACCGTCTGCCCGCTGAGGTAGACCTTGCCGCCGAACTCGGCGTCAGCCGCACCGTCATCCGCGATGCGCTGAGCGAGATGGAGCGTGCGGGTTACATCGAGCGGGTGCGCGGCATCGGCACAGTGGTCAACCGAAGTGTCCTGAACCTGCGCAGCCGACTGGACCAGAAGCTGGAGTATTACCCGCTCATCCGCAGCTTTGGCAGCTACCCCCACGCCGACGGCATCCAGATCTACCCCGTCCGCGCAGGCGAAGAACTGGCCCGTGATCTGGCCATCGAGCCCGGCGACGATGTCATCTGCATCAAGAAGCGCATCCTCGCCGACACCACCCCCGTCATCTACTCCATCGACTACCTGCCCCGCGCCCTGTTTGGGAACCGGGACTACACCCGCATCGACCTGTCGGGTGACGTATTCGATGTTCTGGAGCGGGAGTGCCGCCAGCAGGTGGCCTCCAATGTGGCCCACCTCAAGGCCAGCTGCGGCGACGAGCCCATCCGGGCCGCCATGCGTCTGGCCCCGGGCGAGGCCATGCTTCTGCTGGATGAGATATGCTACAACCGGCTCTGCCATCCCGTCATGCGTTCGTTGAGCTACTACACGAACTTCTTCGACTTCTCGATTCTTCGAAAGCTTCTTTGACGGAGGGAAACAAAAGAATATGCGTCATCTAATCGATCCGTTGGATTTCAGTCAGCAGGAGATCACCTCTCTGCTGGACCTGGCCGACCGCATCTGCGCCGACCCTGCTGCTTATCAGGACGTGGCCGCCCACAAAAAGCTGGCCACCCTGTTCTACGAGCCGTCCACCCGTACCCGTCTTTCGTTTGAGGCCGCGATGCTGAACCTCGGCGGACATGTCCTCGGCTTCCCGAGCGAGACCGTCTCCAGTGCATCCAAGGGCGAGAGCGTAGCCGACACCATCCGCGTCGTCTCCTGCTACGCCGACATCGTGGCCATGCGCCACCCCAAGGAGGGCGCACCGCTGCGGGCCAGCCGGTACTCCCGCATCCCTGTCATCAACGCAGGCGACGGCGGACACCAGCATCCGACCCAGACCATGACCGACCTGATGACCATCCGCCGCCGCAAGGGCCGTCTGAACGACCTGACCATCGGCCTGTGCGGCGACCTCAAGTTTGGCCGCACCGTCCACTCCCTCATCAAGACCATGGCTCGCTGTGAGAACATCCGCTTCGTCCTCATCAGCCCCGAGGAGCTGCGTGTGCCGGACTACATCATCACCGACGTGCTCGAGGCCAACCACATCCCCTACAAGGAGACCCGCAGCCTCGAGGAATCCATGCCCGAGCTGGACATCCTCTACATGACCCGCGTCCAGAAGGAGCGTTTCTTCAACGAGGAAGACTATGTCCGTCTGAAGAACAGCTATATCCTCACCAAAGAGAAGATGGCCCTTGCCAAGCCCGACATGGCCGTACTCCATCCCCTGCCCCGCGTCAATGAGATCACGCTGGAAGTGGACGATGACCCCCGCGCCGCCTACTTTGAGCAGGTGCAGAACGCCGTCTACGTCCGCATGGCGCTGATCATGACGCTGCTGGGCCTCAAGGACCCCAAGGCTGAAAAGGAGGGCAACTGAGATGCTGAACATTGATGAAATTCAGAACGGTATCGTCATCGACCATATCAAGGCAGGCACGGCCATCGGCCTGATGGACCTGCTGGGAATCAAGGGCAACCGCACTGCCAGCGTGGCCCTCATCCAGAACGCCCGCAGCCACAAGGCAGAGTCGGGCCGGAAGGACATCATCAAGGTGGAGGGCGACGCCTCCTGGCTCAACCTCGACGTGCTGGCCTATCTCGACCCCGACATCAGCGTGACCGTCATCGAGAACGGCAAGGCTGTCAAGAAGGAAAAGCCCCAGCCCCCCAAGCGTCTGGTCAACATCGTGCGGTGCAAGAACCCCCGCTGCATCTCCTCCATCGAGGAAGAGTGCGACCAGATCTTCGAGCTGAGCTCCAACGGCAAGTATCGCTGCATCTACTGCGAGCAGGAGCTGCAGGTCAAGCCGGAATAATATAGATAAACGATAAAAGCCGCCTGTCATTCAACGAACGACAGGCGGCTTTGCTTTTGGTTCTCAGACTTTCCGGCGCAGCAGGCTCATAGGCGGCAGCTCCGGGGTGGGGATGGTATAGCGCTCCATCGCGTGGGGCGTGGACTCCACCAGCTCACCGGCCTCATTCTTTATCCACTCGGGGTTCAGCGGGATGCTGCGGCCATCCGGGCAGAGCACTTCCAGCGTGTCGCCGAGGCTCCACTTGCCCCGCTGCTGGCAACTGGCGACGCCGTTCTCCCAGCCGTCCACCGTACCGACAAACTCCCACTCGCGGATGTAAGTAGCGCTGTCGGTGGCCTGACGGGCCTGCTCCCGGCCAAAGTAGAAGCCGGGCGAATAGTGGCGGTGACTGGTGCGGGTCAGCTCAGCCAAAACCTCTTCCGGCAGCTCGAAGTTCTCGTTCATCGGGTCGGCCAGATACTGGTCGAGGGCGCGGCGGTAGGCCGCCGTCACGCTGGCGACGTAGTAGAAAGTCTTGGCGCGGCCCTCGATTTTGAGGCTGTCCACGCCCGCGTTGCAGATGAGGTCGAGGAAGGGCGCGGTACACAGATCGTTGGCGTTGAGGATGTAGCTGCCGTTCTCGTTCTCGCCGATCTCATAGAGCTGCCCCGGGCGGGTCTCCTCGCTGAGATAGTACTTCCAGCGGCAGGGCTGGGCGCACTGGCCGCGGTTTGCGTCGCGGCCTGCCATGTAGTTGGAGAGCAGGCAGCGGCCCGAGACGCTCATGCACATGGCGCCGTGGACGAAAGCCTCAATTTCCAGCTCCGGCGGGGTCTTGTCGCGGAGGGTGGCGATGTCCTGCAGGGTCATCTCCCGGGCCAACACCACCCGCTTCGCACCCATATTGTAGGCGGCGCGGGCAGCGGCCCAGTTGGTGATGCCGGTCTGGGTGGACATATGGACGTCGATGTCGGGCGCGAACGTCTTGCAGGCGTCCAACACGCCGAGGTCGGCCACGATGAAGGCGTCCACACCGGCGGCGGCAGCGTCCTTGATGGCCTGAGGCAGACGGTCAGCCTCCTCGTTGGTGGGCAGGGTGTTCATGGTCAGGTAGACCTTGCGGCCCCGGGCGTGGGCATAGATGACGCCCTCGCTCAGCTGCTCCGGGGTGAAGTTGGTGGGTGCAGAGCGCATCCCGAACTCGGGCAGAGCGCAGTAAACGGCGTCCGCGCCGTAGTTGATGGCATACCGCAGGCGCTCGAGGTCGCCCGCTGGAGCCAGAAGTTCCGGTATCTGTAACATGATATTCCTCTTTTACTTCATACTTTTATTTACTTTCGCCGCCTCATCGCAGTTTTTCTGGTGGTCTGCGTAGGTGCGGGCGTAGTAGTAGTGACCAGCAAGGTCCGTGACAAAGAAATAGGCGTCTTTCACCTCATCGTCGGGCTGCGGGTCAAGCGCCGCACGGATGGCCGCGATGCCGGGGTTGGAAATCGGGCCGGCGGAGAGGCCGGTGCATGCGTAGGTGTCGTAGGCTTCCAGAATGTTCTCCGGGATGCTGTCCCAGCCGCCGTAGTAGGGCGCGACCCAGTTCCAGAGGTAGTTGTTGTCGGCGTCGCTCTGGACGTAGCTGGAGGTGTTGCTCTGCAGTTTGGGGTAGGGTGAACCCTCGGCCAGACGGTTGCGGAACACCTGCGCCACATTATCGTCCTGATCGTTGCCGGCCTCCTCCTGCACGAAGGACGCCAGAGTGACCACCTCGGAGAGGGTCATCCCCTGCTTTTCCATCTCGGCATACATCTCATCGGTGATCTGCTTGTCGAAGTGAGAATAGAACGTCTCAACGTAATGATGGACGGTGTCATCCTTCAGGAAATCGTAGGTATCCGGGAAAAGATAACCCTCACACTTGAGGAAGCGATCCGGGGCGTCCTTGTCGTCGGGGACGTACTGCCAGAACCTGTACTGGCTGAAATCACCGGTGTTGGCCTCCTTGAGGAAGTCTTCGGCGCTGCACAGCCCGGCATCCTCCATTTTTTTCGCAATGGCGATGGCCGTCGTGCCCTCGGGGAAGGTCAGCCGGACGCTGTCGGCTTTCGCGTAGGCGGAGAGCGCCTCGATGATGTCGTCGTAGGAGCTGCCGGGGGCGAGGTCGAACTCGCCGTATTGGAGCTTGCCTGCCGCGCCCTGTTTGCCTGCATACCAGCGGAAGACGTGGGGGTACTTGATGACGCCCGCCGTCTTGAGCTTCTGGGCGATGGCTGCCACGCCGCTGCCCTGCTGGATGCTCACACTCACCGTTTTACCCGCGGAAGCACTGCCGTTGATCTCTTTCCTGATGGCCAGCAGACAGCCGCCCGCCGCCAGTACCAGGATCAGCAGCACGATCAGAATCATTTTCGCTGCGCCGCCTTTTCTGCTTTTTTTATGTTTTGCATCGTGTGCCATGTACACACTCCTTTACCATTCCGTTCAGCTTTCCATCATCAGCCGCATATAGCTTTCTTCCACATCGAAAGGCTCCGCGTCGAACCGTATCATGCCGTAGTCCTGCCGGGTGCCTTCGCCGAGGAAAAGGTTCTGAGCCGCACCCACTGTGATGACGGCGCGCTCCACGATGACTTCCTTCTCCCGGGCCGCTTCCATCAGCACCTCGGCGGAGCGGTCGTCTTCGGCCATCAGCTCCACAAAATAGAGGGTGTCCTCCCGGCGGAAGTAGATGCCGTAGCCCTTCTCGCTGGACACGATGGTCGCGCCCCGGGCGTAGAGGTCGGTCAGCACGACGGCCATCTGCTCCGGCGGGAACTGGACGGTATCGGGATAGAAGCGCTCCCGCAGCTCACAGAGCTTGCGGGCCGTCACGGAGTCAAACTCCGCCTGACTCCACAGGTTGCGGGACACCTCCCGGGGCAGGCAGCGGAGGGCAAAAGCCCGCTGGAAACCCTTGTTTTCCAGCAGCGCGGCCTGCTCCTGTCCGACCGGAACGGCCACGGTGAAGCCCGCACCCCGCAGCTTCTGCTGCGCACAGAGACAGTCCACGAGTCCTGCCAGAAGCAGGCTTCCCTGCCCGCAGAGGCCGTAGAGGTAGCTGCCGCTGCGTCCCTTGAGGGTGACGGGGACCGCCAGCGCCGCAGCGGCGATCTCGTCATTTTCCTCAGCGACGTAGATATTTTCCGCCCCGGCGAACTTTTCCAGAGCAGTCTTGATGAACTCGGCGCTGTCGCCGCGTTCTTTCTGCCACAGTGCCACGACTGCCGCCTCATCCGACGGCTGCATCAAACGATACATTGATAGTATCCCTCCCATTTTCGCGGTTATCCGAGTTCTTTTTCCGCCAGAGCCCGCACCTCGGCCTGAATATCCTCGATGGTGCGCATGGCTCCATTTTCCGTGCAATGGACGGTGGCCCAGCCCAGATGCTCTGCGCAGTACTCGGCGGCACGGCGGCTGCGGGCCAGATATTCGATGTCCTTTTCGTGGACGTCCTTCCTGCTCTCGTCGCCGTGGTAGCGGCCGGTCATGAGCTTCTGGCTCACGGCGGGGTCTACCTGTAAGTACACCACAGCGTCCGGCGCGGGCAGGCCCAGCAGCCTGTATTCGTAGTCAAAGGCCCAGCGGAGGAAATCGTCCCACTGCTCCGGCGGGAGCTTGGAGCACTGATGCACCGCGTTCGACGTGGTGTAGCGGTCGGCGATGACGATGCCTCCCGCCTCGTAGAAGCTGCCCCACCTGGTCTTATAGCTGGCGTACCTATCCACCGCATAGAAGCTGGACGCCGCATAGGGGTTGACGTCGTCGGGCTTGTCGCCGAACTGACCGGAGAGGTACATCTTCACCAGCGCACTGGAATCGCTCTCGTAGTCCGGAAAGGTGATCTCCATCACCCTTCGACCGCTCTCGGCCAGATAGGAGGCCAGCAGCTTTGCCTGGGTGGCCTTGCCGGAGCCGTCCAGCCCTTCGATGACAAGAAGCCTGCCCTTGCTCATTCTGCCTTCTCCCCTTTCAGCGCGGCGTACTGGGCGCGCACCTCAGTGGTGCGGCCGCAGCACATCTTGCCCTCCGGGCAGGGGCCGGACACGCAGGCCGGGCCGGCGGTGCGGAAGATATGGGGTGCCACCGGGTAGACCAGCCGCAGCATCTCTTCGGCCAGCTGCCGTATCTCCCACTGGGCGCGGCTGCAGCAGCGCAGGTGGAAGAAGTTCTGCAGGCTGCGGGCGTTCATGGTCACCACCATCTTGGTCTCGCAGGCGTTGGGCAGCACGAAGCGAGCGTCCTCGTTGGCCTGCTTGGAAGCCTTGGCCCGGGCCTGCTTTTCGGGCAGACCTTCGGCCATCAGGCGGGCGGTGTGGCCGTCTTCCAGCTTCTGCACGAGGTCGAGGTAGCGCCTGGCGTCCTCGTTCATGCTCTCGATGAACGCCGTCTTTGCCTCGGGGATGGCCTCGATCTCGGGCGGGATGACGTAGCGGAAATCATCCAGACGGACGTACCGCTGACTCTGGACGCTGAAAGACGCGATGCGGTGACGGGTGATCTGGGCCAGCAGGGTACGGCTGACTCCCTCGATGCCGAAGGTGAAGCTTGCGTGCTCGATGGGGCTGGCGTGGCCCAGATCGCTGAGCATGGTCAGGAAGCGGGCAGTCTTTTCCTCATCCAGCCCGTCCAGCAGGTCGGTGATGTGGGCGTCGGAGTAGCAGAGCTTCGCCGCGGCCGCCACGACCTTTTCCGGCTCCGGCGTATGTGCTATCAATCGGACAGTCATCATTTTTTCTCATTCCTCCGTCGTTATCTTCACAAGGGGCGCAAAGTTGGCCATAGTCTTCTTCACGCCCACCTTCTCGAAGCTGATCTCCACGATCTGGTCGCCGGCGGCGGGCTTGACTTTCAGCACCTTGCCGCGCCCGAAGACCTTGTGCTCCACGATGTCGCCCGGCTCATAATGTTTGGGGCCGGTGGATGCCGCTGCCGGACGGGGCGAAGACGTCACACTGCCGCCTGCGGGTTTGACCGGCGCTTTGGGCGCTGCCGGACGGCCATAGCCAGAGCCGAAGCCGCTGCTTCCCGAACCGGAGCCGTAGCCGCCATGACCCGACGAAGCACTTCCCCGGCCCGCATAATCGGAGCCAAAGCCTCGGTTATTGGACATCGGTGCGTTATATTCTTTATTCAGATAGCCGCTGCGGCTGCCATAGCCCGAGCCGTAACCGGAGGCCGCGCGCCCCCAGCCGGAGGGGCCGGAGTAGCCCGACGCACCGCCCGGCACGGTATCGCTGCTGTAACCGCTGCCCCAGCTGCCCAGACGGGAGCGCTGTTCCAGCACCGGGCTGCGGGTCTCTTCGATGTACTCCGGCTCGATCTCCCGGAGAAAGCGGCTGGGCTCGTTGCGCTGGGTGCGGCCATAGAGCATCCGGGTGACGCTGTTGGAGATGTAAAGCTCCTTCTTGGCGCGGGTAATACCCACATAGGCCAGGCGGCGCTCCTCTTCGAGGTCAGCCTCGGAATACTTGCTCATCTCACTGGGGAAGACGCCCTCTTCCATGCCAATGAGGAATACATAGGGAAACTCAAGGCCCTTGGCTGAGTGGATGGTCATCAGCACCACCTGGTCGGCGCTCTCGTTGTAGCTGTCGATGTCGCTGATGAGGGCGATGTCCTCCAGATAGCCTTCCAGCGAAGCCTCTTCGCCGTGCTGGTCGCAGTAGCTCTTGACGTTGTTGACCAGCTGGCCGAGGTTCTGCAGACGGTCAGCGGCATCCTCGTGGCCCTTGGCGGCGTCAGCTTCCAGCATGGCGCGGTAGCCGGTGATCTCGATGACATCGGAAGCGAACTCATCCAGCGTCTTCGTTTCCAGCGATTCCTGCAGTTTCTGGTAGATGTCCCAGAACTTGAACAGCGGCGCGATGGCGCGGCTGAGCTTGGCGTACTGGTCGGCATGGGAGATGACATCCAGCATACTGATGCCCTGCTGAGCCGCCAAATCCGCGATGACTTCGATGGTCGTTGCACCGATTTTGCGCGCAGGCTCGTTGATGATTCGACGAAGTCGGACATCGTCCCGGGGGTTCGCCACGATGGACATATAGGAGTGGATGTCCTTGACTTCCTTGCGGTCGTTGAAGCGCTGGCCGCCCACGATCTTATGCGGGATGCCCGCACGGGTGAAGTAGCTTTCGATGGGGGCCGACTGGGCGTTCATCCGGTAGAGGATGGCGTGGTCGGCCAGATGTCCGCCCTCTTTGAGGTGCTGGCCGATGACGTCCGCGATATGGCTGGCCTCGTCCTGCTCGTTCTCGGCGGTATAGACCTGCACCTTGTCGCCCTCGCCGTTCTTCGTCCAGAGGGTCTTGCCCTTGCGCTCGGTGTTGTGCTGGATGACACAGTTGGCGGCATTCAGGATATTTGACGTAGAGCGGTAATTCTGCTCGAGTCGGATGGTCCTGGTACCTTTATAGATGCGCTCGAAGTTGAGGATGTTCTCAATGGTCGCGCCGCGGAAGCGGTAGATGCTCTGGTCGTCGTCGCCCACGACGCAGATGTTCTTTTCCGGGCCGGTGAGCAGGCTCACGAGCCGGAACTGGGCCACACTGGTGTCCTGATACTCGTCCACCAGCAGATATTTGTACTTGTTCTGGTAGAACTCCCGTACGTCCTCGTGCTCCGACAGCAGGATGACCGTCTGGTAGATGAGGTCGTCGAAGTCGAAAGCTCCGGCCTCCTTGAGCTTCTTTTCATAGGCGGCGTAGACCTTGGCCGCAAGAGCGCCCTTCGTGTCCCGGGCCGGGGTCTTCAGGGCCTCTTCCGGACTGATGAGCTGGTCTTTCCAACGGCTCATCTGGTTGATGGCACTCTTGACCGGGAAGAACTTGTCGTCCACGCTCAGCTCTTTGTAAACAGCTTTCATGACACGCTGGGAGTCGTCGCTGTCGTAGATGGTAAAGCTGCGGGGGTAGCCGATCTCCTCGGCCCAGCGGCGGAGAATGCGGACGCAGGCCGAGTGGAACGTGGAGGCGAACACCTCGTCGCCCTCTTCCCCGCCCAGCATCCGGCGCAGACGCTCTTTCAGCTCACCGGCGGCCTTGTTGGTAAAGGTGATGGCCATGACGTTCCAGCTCCGGACGGCGTCCTTCCGCAGCATCCCGTCCAGCCACGACGGGGCATCGGTGCCGGTCATGATGGCAGTGCGCAGGGCTTTCACATCGTCCTCCGTCACCTCCCGGGGCGTCCACTTGGAGCCGTGGGCCGAGCCGAAGCGGATGAGGTTGGCGATGCGGTTGACCAGCACGGTGGTCTTTCCGCTGCCTGCACCCGCGAGGATGAGCAGGGGGCCGTTGGTGGTGAACACCGCCTCCCGCTGCATATCGTTCAGGCGTCCGAACTGCTTTTCGATATACGTATCACGCAAAGCGCAGAATTGTTGTGCGAGATCTGTTGCCATTGTTTCACCTGTTCTTTTCAATCATTTCTGGATATATCACTTAAAATATAGTATATCACATTTCAAAAAAGTTGTACATAAAAACAATGCAAACAAAAACCGCCCCACCGCGGTCAATACCACGATGGAGCGGGGATCTCAGGAAATGCTTAGCCGAAGATGTTGATGAGGATACCAGCAGCGACGGCGGAACCGATAACACCGGCCACGTTGGGACCCATTGCGTGCATCAGCAGGAAGTTGGAGGGGTTCTCACTCTGGCCGACCTTCTGAGAAACACGGGCAGCCATAGGCACAGCGGAAACGCCAGCGGAACCGATCAGGGGGTTGACCTGACCGCCGGTCAGGACATACATGACCTTGCCGCAGAGAACACCGGCAGCGGTACCGAAGGAGAATGCGATGAGGCCCAGCACGATGATGAACAGGGTGCGGCTGTTCAGGAAGGTGTTTGCAGAGGTGGTGCAGCCAACAGACAGAGCCAGGAAGATGGTGATGATGTTCATCAGCTCATTACCGGCAGTCTTCTGGATACGATCCACGACGCCGCACTCCTTCATCAGGTTGCCCAGCATCAGCATACCGACCAGAACGGCGGCATCCGGCACGATGAGGGAGACGATGATGGTGACCATGATGGGGAAGATGATCTTCTCGGTCTTGGTCACGGTGCGCAGCTGCTTCATCACGACGGTACGCTCTTTCTTGGAGGTCAAAGCCTTCATGATAGGCGGCTGGATAACAGGCACCAGAGCCATGTAGCTGTAGGCCGCGACGGCGATGGAGCCCAGCAGCTCAGGAGCCAGACGGGAGGTGACGAAGATAGCGGTGGGGCCGTCTGCGCCGCCGATGATGGCGATAGCAGCAGACTGCTTCTGGGTGAAGTCCACCAGACCGGTAGCGGCCAGCAGACGAGCGCCCATGTAGGTGCCGAAGATACCGAACTGAGCGGCAGCGCCCAGCAGCAGGCTCTTGGGGTTGGAGATCAGGGGTGCGAAGTCGGTCATGGTGCCGATGCCGAGGAAGATCAGCGGCGGGTAGATGCCCAGCTTGACGCCCATGTAGAGCATATCGGCCAGGCCGCCGTTGTTCAGGATCTCGACCCACATCGGGTGCTCGAGGCCGTCACCGACGAAGTACTGCATATGGATGACGCCGCTGCCGGGGAGGTTGGCCAGGATCATGCCGAAAGCCATGGGCAGCAGGATCAGAGGCTCGAACTCTTTGACGATAGCGAGGTAGAGCAGGAAGCAGCCTACGCAGATCATCACTGCATACAGCCAGCCGCCCGGCTCACCGAACTTGGCAAAACCGGAACTCTGGAAAATACCGACCAGAGTCTCAATAAACTGAGTCATGTTTTTCCTCCTGTGTTAAAAGGGTGCGGTGGTGTCGTTGACGCCAGCCTTGCCCCAGCCATTCTTGCCGCGGCGGACTGCCTTCAGCACATACTTGCCGTTGCCCATAGAGTAGATGGCTGCCATGATGGCTGCCACAACGTCGCCGGGGATGCCGGCCTCGACCTGCGGGGCAGCAGCCTTTGCAGGAGCGGGCGCAGCGGCCTGTTTCACAGGAGCAGCCGGTTTTGCAACAGAAGCAGCCTTAGCAGCTGCCTTCTTGCCGTTCATGGCGTCAAAGATTTTACCCTCCAGCGTGATGATAGCCATCAGCAGGACGAGGATCAGAAACACCAGCACAATACCGGTTATGGTAACGATCACATCATAACCTAAATCCATGGTCTTCCTCCTATTTACTTTTTTCTTTGCCGCCCGGGGGGCGGGCGGCAAAAAGCGATTTGAAGATATTATACAATATTTTCCGGGTCGATTCAACAACTATGAACAAAAATCATATTGTTTTTCACGGTTCTGTGAACAGCGCTTTCCTCTCAGCGGCGGCCCATGCGGGGGGTGGCGTCCATGAAGCCGGTCTCCAGCTTGTCACCCAGACGCAGGCTCATGGCCGTACCCAGCGCGACACAGTTGACGGGGTCAGGCGAGACGGTCACTTCCACCTTCAGCTCCTGGCTGAGGTACTCAGGCAGGCCGTGGAGCTGTGCGCCGCCGCCGGTGAGGACGACGCCATTGCGGTAGATGTCGCCGGCCAGCTCCGGAGGAGTCTTCTCCAGCACCTGATGGGCGGCGGTGCCGATCTGCTCGCTCAGGCGCATGACCGGCTCGTAGAGGTCGGCGGTGGAGACATTGACGCGCACGGGCAGGCCGGTGAGCAGGCTGCGGCCCTTGATCTCCATGGTCTCGTTGAAATCTGCCTTCTGGGGGCAGCAGGCCACGTTCTTTTTCAGGTTCTCAGCGGTGCGCTGGCCGATGGCGATGCTGAACTTGTTGCGCACGAACTTCAGGATCTCTTCGTCGTAGTGGTTGCCGGCCACGCGGACGCTGGTGGCCTTGACCTTGCCGCCGAGGCTCAGCACGGCGATGTCGGTAGTGCCGCCGCCGATGTCGATGATCATCCGGCCATCCGGCACGGTGATGTCGATGCCGGAGCCGAGAGCTGCGGCGATAGGCTCATCAATGAGGTAGACCTGACGCGCACCGGCAGCCATGACGGCCTCCACCACGGCGTCGCTCTCGATGCCGGTGATGGCGGCAGGCACACAGACGGCCACACGGGGCTTGACCATGTGGGAGCTGTAGACCTGATTGACGAAGCGGCAGATGAGCTCCCGGGTCATGGTGTGGTCGCTGATGACGCCATCCTTCAGCGGGAAGATGGCGGAGATGTAGTTGGGCGTGCGGCCCACCATTGCAAGGGCCTTGTCGCCGGCCTCAAGCACGCAGTTCTTGCGGGTATCCACCGCCACCACGCTGGGCTGGTTGAGCACGACGCCCTGCCCCTCCTGCGCGATGATGATGGTCGTCGTACCAAGATCGATACCGATGTCATTCTGTGCCATAGTCGTGATATTTCCTTTCTCTGCTGCCCATTCTCTATTTCTATCGCCCATCTCCGGGCGCGGGTCATCAAAACACATTATAGTATAACACAGGTGTATCCAAAAAGAAACCCTTAAAGGTTCTCCTGCTCCGGGGGCAGAGCCTGGGCCAGCAGGGCGGCCAGGCCGCTGTAGCGCAGGTTCTGGCGGATATTGGACATCATCCGGTTCACCACGTCCCGCCGGCCCACCACGATGCAGAGCTTCCGCCCGCGGGTGACGCCGGTATAGAAGAGGTTGCGGTAGCACAGGCGGGGCGGCACCTGCGCCGCCGGGAGGATGACCGCCGGGAACTCGCTGCCCTGGCTTTTGTGTACCGTGATGGCATACGCAATTTCCAGCTCGTTGAGGTTCTCCGCCGGGTAGACCAGCCGCCGGTCGTCCATCCGCACCACCATGGAGCGGCTGCGCACGTCGATGGACTCCACGATGCCGATGTCGCCGTTGTAGGCGCCCACACCCTGTTCCCCGCCGATGCGCTGCCACGTGATCTCGTAGTTATTGCGCACCTGCATCACTTTGTCCCCCACCCGGAAGACCCGGGCCGCGCTCTGCAGCTCCGGCTTGCCCTTCCTGGGCGGGTTGAGCATGGCCTGTAACTCCGCGTTGAGGGCCTGAGTGCCGGTGGGGCCGAGCTTCGTGGGGCAGAGCACCTGAATATCCTTCACCGGGTCGAACTGATAGCTGCGGGGCAGACGGGTGGTCACAAGGTCGCAGACCAGCTTCTGGGCCGCGTCGCCGTCGGCTTCGAGAAAGAAGAAATCGTCTGTCTTTCCGCCCTTTTTCAGCGGTTCGCCCGAGATGATGTGGTGGGCGTTCTCCACAATGAGGCTCTGAGCGGCCTGCCGGAATATCTCGTTGAGGCAGACCGTCGGCACCAGCCCGGAGCGGATGGTCTCGCCGAGGATATTGCCCGGGCCGACGCTGGGCAGCTGGTCGGCGTCACCTACCATAATAATCCGGCAGCTGTACCGCAGTGCCGCAATGAGGGCCTGGAACAGCTTGACGTCCACCATGCTCATCTCGTCGAGGATAACGACGTCGCACTTGAGCAGGTTCTTGTCGTTGTGGATGAAGCTGACCACGCCGCCGGTGTAGTCCACTTCCAGCAGACGGTGGATGGTGGAGGCTTTCCGGCCCGTCAGCTCGCTCAGACGCTTGGCGGCGCGGCCTGTGGGAGCGCAGAGGGCTACCCGTTCGGCCTCGTTCTCGAGCAGCTGCAGGATGGCGTTGACCGTGGTGGTCTTGCCGGTGCCGGGGCCGCCGGTGAGGACAAGGCAGTTCTCGGTCATGGCCTTACGGATGGCTTCCTTTTGGAGCGGCGCATAGGCAAAGCCCTGCGCCAGTTCCAGAATCTGGATGTTCTTGTCGAGGCCGTGGGCCGTCTGCTTTCCGCGCCTGGTCAGCATGGCCAGACGGTCGGCGATGTCCTGCTCTGCGGCCAGCAGATCCGGCAGATAAATATACGGTGTGCCGTCGAACATCCGCACCGCCAGTTTCCCGGTCTGGATGCAGCTGTCCAGCGCCGCCGCCAGCTTTTCGGGGGGCTGGTGGATGAAGTTCGACGCTGTTTCCAGCAGCTGCGCCCGGGGCAGACAGGTGTGGCCATTGCCGGCGTTGTGACGCAGGGTGCGCAGAAGGGCGGCTTCCAGCCGCTGGGCGCAGTCCCCTGCCATCTGGTAATACTGGGCGATGCTGTCGGCGTGGCGGAAGTCCAGCTGCAAAGGTTCGCCGCAGAGCAGGTAGGGGTTCTGCTGGATGGCCTGCATGGCCCCCGGCCCGAAGGTGCGGAAGACCTCCATCGCCCGGCGGGGGCTGATCTCGAACTGAGCCAGATAGGCGATGAGCTCCCGCATTCCGAACATCCGCTTGAACTCCTGCTGGATGCGGTCGGCCTTGTCCGCCGAGATGCCCGGGATGAGGGTGAGCTGGGCGGGGTCGTTGGCGATAACTTCCAGCGCCGCCGCGCCGAATTTGTCAATGATCTTATCCGCCGTCCGAGCCCCGATGTAGGGCAGCGACCGGCTGGCGAGGAAGGCGTAGACGGCCTCGAGGTCTTTGGGCATATCCGTCTCGCACTCCTGTGCGTGGAACTGTCGGCCATAGGTAGCGTGGTTCTCGTACCTGCCCCGGCAGACGACGCTCTCACCGGCGTGGAGCTCTCCCACCACGCCGCACACAACGGTGACGACACCGCCGCCCGACACCTCGAACACGGTGTAGCCGTTGTCCTCGTTCAGGTAGATGATGTCCTCTACCGTGCCTTCCAGCCGTTCCAGCTCCTGCTCCATCGTCCCGCCTCCTCGTTTTGACACAACTATATATAGTATAGCGGTTTTGGAGGGATTTGTAAATACAACAAAAGCTCCCCCGAAGGGGAGCTGTAGGCGAGGTTTAATCCCCCACCCCATATGCATTTTCTTTCATCAGCCGATTGCGCACTGCAAAGTACGCCGGGATGAGGAAGAAGCAGGCGAAGAACCATGCCACAGGGTTGGCAATGCAGGCCGCAAAGTAGCCCCAGAGCGGCACGAACCAGAAGCCCACCATGGCACGGGCGACCATCTCGGCCACGCCCGCGAACATGGCAAGGCCGGAATAGCCCAGGCCCTGGATGGTGTAGCGGTAGATGATGAGGACGGCCAGCGGGATGTAGAACACGCTGTTCCAGAAGATGAAGCTGCGGGCATTCGCCATGATCTCCACCTCGCTGCTCTCGAGGAAGAGGCTGATAAGCGGCACATCCAGCACACGCAGGATGAGGAAGGATGCCACGCTGTAGACGCAGCCAATGCCCAGCGCGGTATTGACGCCCCGGTCCACACGCTTGAGGTCGTGAGCGCCCATGTTCTGGCTGGCGTAGGTGGTCATGGCGGTGCCGATGCTCTCCAGCGGCACGCTGAGGAACTGGGCGGCCTTGCTGCCTGCGGTCTGCGCGGCCACGATGCTGCTGCCCAGACCGTTCACCGCGCCCTGCAGCACGACGCTGCCGATGGCGGTGATGCTGCACTGCAGGCCCATAGGGATGCCCATGTTGCAGAGCTTGAGGCAGTGGCTGGCGCTCAGACGGCCCTCTTCCCTGCTCCATTTCAGCTCCGGGTAGTGGTGGCCGATGTAGATGAGACTGCCGATGCCCGCCACCGCCTGACTGAACACGGTGGCGAAGGCCGCACCGAACGCCCCCATCCGGAAGATGAGGATACAGAGCAGGTCGAGGCCGATGTTCAGCACGCTGGCCACCAGCAGGAAATAGAGAGGCCGCTTGCTGTCGCCCAGCGCGCGCATGAGGGCGCTGGTGACGTTGTACAGCAGGGTGAAGGGGATGCCCCAGAAGATGGTGCGGATGTAGATGTCCGCGATGTCGATGATGTTGTCGGGGGTGTTGGTCCAGACCAGCACCGCCCGGGTCAGGGCCACCGTCACCACCGTGAGCACGACGGCGAAAAAGAGGCTCAGCCAGACGGTATTGGCGGTGTAGCGCCGCATCTCTCTGTAGTCCTTCGCGCCGAAGGTCCACGAGATGGGGATGGAGAAGCCACAGGCGATGCCGTTGACGAAGCCCAGCACCAGATAGTTCAGACCGCCCACGCTGCCCACCGCCGCCAGCGCATCCACGCCCACGAAACGGCCCACGATGATGGTATCGGCCAGATTGTAGAACTGCTGGAACAGACTGCCCAGCATCAGCGGCACCGCAAAGGCAAGGATGAGCTTGAGCGGGCTGCCCTGTGTCATGTCTTTTGTCATACAAAGCCCCTCCCCGGGCGGTCACTTAACATTTCTTTGCCAAATTTTTACCGACAAAAACGCCCTGCCGGACGAGGGGCAGGACGTTTTGCGTTTCATGAGTGGTATTATACTCAGCTCATCGTGATTTTGCAAGGGGTTTTTCTCAGATTTCTTCGTACAACATTGCTATTTTCTATCGGTGGTTTTTGGTGATTGTGCGCAGGGGAGCGGCAGGGCCCTCCTGCTGCACTCCCTCTCAGCCTTCATAATCGTACTTCCGTATGGAGTCATAAAAGGAATTCCACCAAGCAAGATCCGGCGACTGACTGACCCTTACCCATTTTCTTGTCTCCCAATCTCCTCTCAAATCCGGCGGCTGACTGTCCCTTATCCATTTTCTCGTCTCCCAATCTCCTCTCAAATCCGGCGGCTGACTGTCATCCTTGCCCGGCTTCCACACCCAGTCACCCTGACTGTCCGTTACCCATCCGCCTGTTTCCGGCTGCTGGGTGCTTGTCTCCGGCTGCTGGGTGCTTATTTCCGGCTGCTGGACCGTGGTGAGGCTGTCCGGCGAGAGAGTCGTCGGCCCGCTGAGGCCACCGACGGAGGGGGCCGGGTCGTCCTTCTTGCTGTCCTGCTTCCCGCCCACGAGCTTCACGATGTTACCGGTAAATGTCTTCCACACCGTCGGGTTGGAGGCGGGCTGCTCGGACGGACGGACCGCGATGGAGCCCATGTCGATGATGGTGGGATCCTTCGGGGCTGCGCTGAAGTCGGTCACGCCGCCGACGGTACCCGTTCCCGGCTGAGTCAGCTCGGGCAGTCCGCTCAGGGAGCTGCTTTCTCGACCGGAGAGGACCGTTCCCCATTGCTCTTTCTCCTGCTTGCGGCGGGCGATCGCCTCTTCCACCCGGGCAGTCTCCTGCGCTTTCTGCTCCTCATCGCCAACGCGGTACACGAGGACCAGTTCCTTGCCGTTTCGGCGCAGGGCGGTCTCATCCGAGAATGTTTTTCTATCATATCCCGTCTGCCCGACAACATGGAATTGATAACGCCCCTCATGGGACAACTCGAGTTCGAATGCACCATTCACGCCGACCAGATCTTTGATCCGGGCCAGCGGAATGACGGCCTCCATTTCCCGCCCTTCCCCATCAAGGAACCGGATGCGAAGCTCATGGACTTCCTTTGCAAGCTCCCGCAGCGAGTCGCCTGTCATCCGAAAGAGTGTGCTGTGGGCATCGAAGCTCAGGACCTTGTTGACCGGGTCATACTCCGCCGTGGCCACATTACCAAGCTCCTGTGTGCCATCCAGATGGGTGATCACGCCGACGGTCTCGTACATCTGCTTCACACGGTCCGGCACCTCGCCGGTCTGCACGCTTGGAGCGTCGTCCTCGTCGTCGTCCTCGTCGTCGTCCTCGTCGTTCTCGGTATCATCGGGCTGTTCCGGCTTGTCCGGCTGCTCTGGCTTGTCTGGCTGTTCCGGCTTGTCCGGCTGCTCTGGCTTGTCCGGCTGTTCCGGCTTGTCCGGCTGCTCCGGTTGGGAGGGCGTCCGCCGGTCGTAGCTGTAGTCCTCCATCTTCTTCCCGTCGGGGTCGTAGCGGGTCAGACTGCCGCCCGTCACCTTGTGGTCGTCGTTAGAGAGGGCGTCATTGGGGATCTCGCCGACTATGCCGCCGCCGATGGCCGCAGTTTTGCCGCCGGTGCTTGCGCCTGCCTTGGCCTCCACCTCGGCGTCGCCGGAGATATAGATGTGATTGGGATTGCTGGGCGGCGCATCCGGGGCTATCTCAGACCACGCACCCGCGCCGTCGCCAATGCCTGCCGCGCCGGGGCGGGGGTCTTCTTCAAGGCCGCTGTAGCTGCCGCCCGTGGCCGACACCTTGCCGCCGGAAATCTCGATGTCGCGGCCCGGGCCGTACACACCGCCGCCGATACCGGCAGCACCCTCGCCGCCCACGGCTTCTACCGTGCCGCCGGTGATCTCGATGTTTCCGGCACCGCTTTCGTAGCCGCCGCCGATGCCTGCGCCGCCGCCTTCGCCGCCCTTGGCGGTGAGGGAGCCTTTGGTGTCGTTGTCGTCCTTGATGGTCAGCTTGCCGGAGGACTCATTGCCGTTCTTCTCAAGACCCGCATTGCTGCTGCCGCTCTTCAGCTCGTTGGCGCCGTCCAGCTCGATGGCGGCATCGCCGCCGCCCTCGACCCGAACAGCAGCTTTGCCCGCATCGACTGGGCTGTCATCGCTGCCATCCCCCTCGGTCTCGTCGCTGACGTCCCCCTCGGTCTTGCCGCTGCCATCCCCCTCGGCCTTGCCGCTGACGTCAATTTTCAGGTCGTCGAAGGTGACGTCCACGTTGCCCTCGGAGGTGTCGATGGTGACGGTGTTCTTATCCGACTCGCCGGTGATGACGGTCTCCCCCTCATCCTTCTCGAAATCCTTTTCACCCTGCTTGACATTGTTATAGTTTCCGCTTTCATCGCTCGCACCTTTGACCGTAATGTCGCCGTCGGCGATGTTCCATGTTTTCGCATAGGCCGGGATGCCGGAACTCACCACGATGCCCGCGATGACGGCGGCGGCCACGCCCCGCCGGAGTGCGCTCTTCAGTCTCATAGTACATCTCCTTTCGTTTTGTGTATCATGCAATGCCGTCGATGCGGCTCAGGCTCTCCTTTGAGGGGCTTATGAGATGCTCCAAGTCCTCCGGCAGCCAGATCTTTATCTCACCCTGGGTATCCGGCAGGTCGTCCCAGTCGTCACCAAGGTCGGTATAGCTCCGCAGGTCACTCTCCAACAGATTGGTATACTTTGTGCCATCCGGGACGGTGGTTTCCAGCAGGAAAAGCCGTGGCTTATCCTCCTCGGGAGCGATGGCCTCAAATCGGGAAGCCAGCTGTTTCAGGGACTCCTCAAGCCCGATTCTCGGCGTTTCCGTTCTCGCAGGCTCGAGCCACCAATCCAAACTCGGGAGATCGTCCCTTTTTTTCGCGAGTTGGAAGTCCATCATATCCAGCTCTTGTTTCAGGGACTCGTCATGCCCGATTCCCGGCGTTTCCTCTCTCGCAGGCTCGAGCCACCAATCCAAACTCGGGAGGTCGTCCCTTTTTTTCGCGAGTTGGAAGTCCATCATATCCAGCTCTTGTTTCAGTAATTCGTCGCGTTCACGTCTGAGCTCTTCACTCGTTTTTTGCTCTACCCCTTCGTGGGTCAATATCAGCCGCTCCTGCGGCTCTGGCGTCTGCACCGGCACCCACTCCAGATAGCGCTCCGACAGGTCGCCCCGCGTCTCGCCGTCCAGCCGGAGGCTGATGTCCTCCCTGTTCTGCTTCAGCTCCACGTCAGCGTCCTCGCCCGCCGCGTCGGCCATCTTGTCCACGCTATAGTGGGTCATGGTGTCCTCATAGCGGAAGAAGATGTCCTCCACGCCGTCCTCCCGGAGACTGGAGATGTCGGTGGTGACGGTGGAGCGGGGAGCGGCGCTCTCAATAAGCACCACACCCCCCGGGGTGAGGACCTCTCCGGCGTCGCCGGCCTTTACGCTGCCGACCATGGGGTCGGTGCTCTCAATAATGGCCAAAGCAGAATCCAACCGCTGGATGGTGACCCGGCTGGAAAAGAAGCCGCCCACCACCATGCCGCCGGGCAGGGGTTCGGGAGCGTTCTCCTGCACCGGGGGCGGGACGTCATCATCATCGTCGTCCTCGTCGTCGTCCGGCTGGGGCTTGGGGGTGGAGGTGTAGTCGTAGCCCATCCCCTCCATCACGGTGCCGTCCGCGTTCAGACGGGTCAGCCGTCCTCCCGTCACCTTATGTTCATCGTCAGAAAGGTTCTCCGTGGGTACTTCGCCGTAGCTGCCGCCGATGGCCGGGGCCTTGGCGTCCGTCATCTGGCTTCCCGCCTTGGCCGTCACCTCGGCGTCGCCGCAGATGTAGAGGTCTCCCGGGTTCGGGTCGTCGGTGTCGTCCGACGCGTGGCCTGCTCCGTCGCCGATGCCTGCCGCGTTGCTCCCGCCCACAGCCTCGATGGTGCCGCCCCGGATGGTGATGTTGCTACCGGTGCTCTCGATGCCTCCGCCGATGCCTGCGCCGCCGAAGCCGCCCTCAGCGGTCAGCGCGCCTTTGGTATCGTTGTCGTCCTTGATGGTCAGAGTGCCTTTCGACTCGTGTTCGTTCTTCTCAAGACCCGCATGATAGCTGCCGCTCTTCAGCTCGTTGTCGCCGTCCAGTTCGATGGTCACATCGTGGTCGCCCTGCACGGTGACGGCGGCTTTGCCCGCATCGACTGGGCCGTCACCGCTGACGTCCCCCTCGGCCTTGCCGCTGACGTCGATCTTCAGGTCGTCGAAGGTGACGTCCACGTCGCCCTTGGAGGTGTCGATGGTGACGGTGTTCTTATCTGACTCGCCGGTGATGACGGTGTTGGTGTCGTCCTTGTCGATGGTCTCGCCCTGTGAGACCTTGTTCTTTCCTTCGGCGTCGCCCGCTTTCACGGTGATGTCGCCGTTGGCGATGTCCCACCGGGCCGCATAGGCCGGGATGCCGGAACTCACCACGATGCCCGCGATGACGGCGGCGGCCACGCCCCGCCGGAGTGCGCTTTTCAGTCTCATAGTCTGTCCTCCTTTGGTCTGTTCGTCTTTTGAAAAATCAGCCTTTTTCGATACAAGCTTACCAAAAAATCCGGAGAATGTAAATAAAAACTGCGCGAATCGTGGTGTTTTCGGCGTGAATGGCGCAAAAAAGCCCTCCCGAGCGGGGAGGGCCATAGTCTGTCTTATTCAGAGTAGTGCGCCAAAAACTGCTTGGTGCGCTCCTCCTGGGGGTGGTCGATGAGCTGGCGGGCCGGGCCTTCCTCCACCACGACGCCGCCGTCCATGAATAGGATGCGGTCGGCCACGTCGCGGGCGAAGTGCATCTCATGGGTGACGATGATCATGGTGGTCTTTCGGTCGGCGAGGTCCCGCAGGACACGGAGGACTTCGCCGGTCAGCTCCGGGTCAAGGGCGCTGGTGGGCTCATCGAAGCAGAGGATGTCCGGGTGGAGCGCCAGCGCGCGGGCGATGGCCACCCGCTGCTGCTGACCGCCGGAGAGCTGGTGGGGGTAGTGGCCTGCCCGCTCCGACAGGCCCATCTGGGCCAGCAGGTCACGGGCCTGTGCTTCCAGCTGGGCGTGGATGGCCTTTTTGTTGGCCTTGTAGTCGGGCTGCTCCTTTGCCAGAAGCTCCCCCGCCAGCATCACGTTTTCCAGCGCGGTGTACTGGGGAAAGAGGTTGAAGTTCTGGAACACGAGGCCGAAGTGGAGGCGCTTTTTCCGCACCTCGCTCTCCCGCTGGGTGGCAGGGTCGGCGGCGTCCCACATGGTCTCGCCGTTCACCCTGATGACGCCGGTGTCGGGACGCTCAAGGAAGTTCAGGCAGCGCAGCAGCGTCGTCTTGCCCGAGCCGGACGAGCCGATGATCGCCAGCGCCTCGCCCTGTTCCAGTGTGAGCGAGATGTCCTTGAGAACTTTCGTCTCGCCGAAATTCTTCCCGATGCCAGAGGCTTCGAGTAATGCCATAATTCAGTATCCTCCTTAGCAGCGGAAATAGTCCATCTTTTTCTCGGCCCAGTCCAGCAGCAGGGTGAGTGCGCCGACAAAGACGAGGAAGAAGATCGCGGTGGAGAACAGCGGCCAGATGAGGCCTTTGGCGCTGTACTCCTTTGCCATCATGATGATCTCCTTGTTGGCGATGACATTCGCCAGCGAGGTATCCTTCACCAGCGTGATGACCTCGTTGCCCATCGGGGGCAGGATGCGCTTGACGACCTGCAGGAGCGTGACCTTGAAAAAAATCTGGCTCTTGGTCATGCCAAGCACCTGACCGGCCTCGGTCTGGCCTTTCGGCACAGCCTCGATGCCGCCGCGGTAGATCTCAGAGAAGTAGCAGGCGTAGTTGATGGCGAAAGCCACCACCGCCGCCACCAGACGGCCCGAAGAGCCGGAGGGCCAGGGGTTGGTCATACCCAGCAGGCCGGGGCCAAGGTAGATGACGATGATCTGGAGCATCAGCGGCGTACCGCGGATGACCCACACGAAGGTCTTGACGACGCCCCGCAGCGGTGCGCACCGGCTCATGGAGCCAAAGGCCACCACAAGGCCCAGCGGCAGCGAAAACAGCAAGGTCAGAAAGAACAGCTCACAGTTGAGCGCGAATGCGCCGGTCAGACGCTCCAAAATCACAGTCACAGAATCACTACACCTATCCGTTTATAATGTAAGTTACTCAGCCAGAGTCAGGCCGTACTTGTCGGCCAGAGTCTGCATGGTGCCGTCAGCCTTCAGCTCGTCGAATGCATTGTCCACAGCCTCGGCCACATCGCTGCCCTTGCGGAAGGCCACGCCATACTCCTCGACGTTCAGCTCATCCACCATCTTGAGGTTTGCGTAGTCGGTACCCTCGCCGATCATGGCAGAGGCCAGAGTCAGGTCGAGGACGGCGGCGTCAGCAGTGCCAGCGGCGACTTCCATCAGGCAGTCGGTCTGAACAGCCTTGGAGATGAAATCAGCCTGAGACAGGTCGGCGTTCTCGGTGATGGTGGTCTCACCGGCAGAGCCGGCCTCGGCCACCACGGTCTTGCCGATGAGGTCGGCGGTGGAGGTATAATCGGTGCCGTCCTTCACCACGACGACCTGGGCGTTCTTGACGTAGGGCTTGGTGCAGGCCATATTCTCCTCGCGGTCATCGGTCAGGGTCAGGCCGTTCCAGATGCAGTCGATGCTCTTTGCAGCCAGCTCGGTCTCCTTGGTGTCCCAGTTGATCTCCACGAACTCCGGCTCGCCCCCCAGCTTCTCACAGACAGCGGTGGCCAGCTCGGTATCGAAACCGGTGAAGTTGCCGTCGGCGTCGGTGTAGTTCATCGGCTCATACACGGTGTAGCCGATGACCATCTTGCCGTTGGACTGGATGTAAGCCAAGTCGCTGTCAGCGGCCACGGAGCTTGCCGGGGCGGCAGAGGCGGCGGCAGAAGAAGCAGCCGTAGAAGTGGATGCAGAACCGCCGCAGGCGGCAAGGCTCAGCGCCATCGCACCGGCCAGAAAAGCAGATACCAGACGTTTCATGTTGTAATTTCCTCCCTCAGATTCAGCAGAAGCGGCGCTTCGTTTTACCGCTTTACCATGCTAAATTGTTAAACCGTGACTATAGAATAGCGCGTTTTGCCCCGTTTTGCAAGAGGAAAACCGATTTTTTCGCGTTTTGCCCGCAGACCGCCCCTTTCCGACAGGGTTTTCGGTGTATTTGTACAAAGGACAAAAAGAAAACCGCCACCTCACGGTGACGGTCAGACTTTCCGTTCAATTTATAATGACGCATTCTCAAACGCATCCCCTGTGGCCTTTTGCAGGGCGCCGATGGAGATGGTGCAGAGGGCCGCGAGGTCGGCGTCCGAGCCGTCGGCAGGGATGTCCGCCACCTCTTTCTCAGTCTTGCCCTTGAGGTAGCTGCAATAGCCCTCGCTGTGCTCGTACCACTCCTTGCCGAGGCTGGATGCGTTCCGCATCCCGTAGCTGTCGCCCAGCTCAAGCTTGGAGCGGACGGTGTCCGGGGCGGTGACGCCGCCGTCTGCCGCGATGGTCAGCGCAGGCTCTGCCATGTCGCCGATGGCGCTGGTCACACGGCCATCGGCATCCAGAGTCAGGGCCACGACGGTAAGGTCAACTTCTGCGTTCACATCCTTGTCGTCGGTGGCGGTGATGTCCGAAGAGGCATTCTCCGCCTCCACGCCGAGGCTCACCCGGTCGCCCTTCGCCGCGCCGAGGGCGGACGCATTCGTGCAGGCTTTCGCCACGGCGTCGCGGTACTTATCCACCCGGATGGTGCAGCCGGACAGCAGGTCGGCGTCCACAGCTTTGCCGTCCTTATCCGTTTCCAGCATGGATGCCTGTTCCGGCGTCATGCCGGTGAGGTAGTCGGCGAAGTCATCGGCCTGCTCGGCCCAGCCCTTTTTCAGCGAAGATGCCGCCGCCAGCGGGTAGTCGTCCCCTTTCTGGCGCTTGGTGCGGTAGTCGGTGGGCATGGTGACGACGCCTTTGCCGTCGGCGGTAACTTCCACTTCCAGCTCATCCAGCATCACGTCGGCCAGCTTGCCGTCTCCGTCCAGCAGGACGGCGGCGGCGATGGTATGGATGGTGCCGGTACGGGCCTCATCGGAAGCCTCGGTCAGGATGCCGAGGCCGGTCTTCCAGCCGCCGGTCTGGGTGGTGCTGGCGCTGCCGGACGAGCCGGACATGGCGTTCGAACTGCTCATGCTGCCGGAATCGCTGCTGCCTTTGCGGCAGCCGGACAGCAGCAGTGCCGCCGCCACGGCACAGCTCAGAAGAGCTTTTTGTCTCTGTGTCATAAGCGTTACGCTCCCTTTCATCTCTTTGGGAGTAGTATAGCCCGACAGGAGTCTATTTATTTATGTATCTTTTTGTTGGAAACTGTGTTATACTTGTCCTGCGGCCTACCCCGCCCAGTTTTATTAAAGGAACCCGGGTTGCGGCTCCCAGCGTCTGCTTCGCTGCCGCTCGCATCCTGCTGGCCGCGGCCCCAACAGCTCCTCCCTGTTTCCGCCACTGGCGGCGGTCGTCGCCGTTGCATTTGTAAGTGGCTTGACGGATGGCTGAAGGGCCGTAAGCACTAAAAAGGACCCCCTTTCGGAGATTGCCGCTCCGGGAGGGGGTCTTTTCCTTTGGGTGTGCCAATGACATATCGGCTTCCACATTTATCATCTTTATTATATGCGATTTCCTGCAAAAGTCAAGCACCGCACAGAAAATTTACAACTGTGCTCTGAGACCGACGTGTTATCTGGCGAAGTTCCAAAATAATGACGCAGCAACGCTGCAAAACAAACTTCGCCAGAGTGGCGAACTTCGGGTCAGCTGGCGAAGTTCGAACTTCGCCAATCAGGGGAACTTCGCCAAGTTGGCGAACATCCAATATTAAACTATATATCGTTTATTTTATAGAACTTCGCCACTTATTCCACCACAGTATCGCTCACATCAGCGGGCTCAGCAGGCGGAGCACACTGTCCAGCAGCGTCCCGGCCAGCGAGGTGCGGCAGTCGGCCAGCTGCACTTCCCGGCACTCTGGCAGGGTGCGAAGCACATCGTCCCGCAGCGCAATGACCTGACTGTTATAGAGCAGCAGCGCCCCGCACTCAAAGTGGAGGAAGAGGCTGCGGTAATCCATGTTGATGCTGCCCACCACGGCGGCGCGGTCATCGCTGACGTAGCACTTGGCGTGGAGGAAGCCGGGCGTGAACTCGTAGATGCGCACCCCCGCCCGGAGCAGCGGCACATAATAGGAGCGGGTCAGCCGGAAGATGAGCTTCTTGTCCGGGATGCCCGGCAGCACCAGCCGGACGTCCACGCCCCGCTTTGCCGCCGCCTTGAGGGCTTCCAGCATGGTCTCGCCCACCGCGAAGTAGGGCGTATAGATATAGACATACCGCTGGGCCTGATTGATGATATTCAGGTAGACCGTCTCGGCCAGAGCCTCTTCGTCCAGCGGGCTGTCCCCGTAGGGCTGTATCACTCCGTCCGACTGGGCAGACAGGGACTCAGCCTGAGGCATAAAGGGCGCATAATCCTCCTCGCTGGGGCGGAAGGCGTTCCAGTGATCAAGGAACATCACCGTGAAGTTCCAGACCGCCGCGCCCTCGGTGCGGAGGGCTGCGTCCTTCCAGTAGCCGAACCGCTCTTCTTCATTGATATACTCGTCGGCCAGATTGATGCCGCCCGTATAGGCTGTATTTCCGTCCACGACCACGATCTTCCGGTGGTCGCGGTGATTCATGACCAGCGACACCAGAGGCACCACCGGATTGAACGGGATGCAGCGGATATGCGCCCGCTCCATCTGCACCACGAAATCGGACGGCAGACCCAGCAGACTGCCGAAATCGTCGTAGATGAGCCGGACATCCACCCCCTGCGCCGCCTTGCGGACAAGGATGTCCTCTACCCCCTTCCACATCTTGCCGGTGCGGACGATGAAGAACTCGAGGAAGATGAACCGCTCTGCTTTTTCGAGGTCGGCCAGCAGGTCAGGGTACATGGCCTCACCGCAGGGGTAATATTTTGCCGTGGAGTTTTTCCATGCGGGGTACGGCCCGTACTCCGAAATATACCGGCTCAGTCCCCTGCTGGCGGGGTCGAGGGCGTCGGTCTGGCCCGGCTGCTGGGCGAGGTCGGCGGTGTGCTGGCGCTCCACCGCCTGCATCCGCTGGCGCATCCGCTTGGCGGGGGCCTTGTTGCCGAAGGCCAGATAGAGCGCACCGCCCAGCAGCGGCATCATGCCGATGAGGACGAGCCAGATGATCTTATAGTCGCTGTTCTCGTCCTTCCGCACGAGGTAGAGGGTGATGAAGAGGCTGAGGACGTTCAGCCCCGCATTCACCCACACCTTTCCGGCGGTGAGGGAGAAGAAGGCCCAGAGCAGCCAGCCGATCTGTAGCAAAACAAGGGCCACTGTGACCGTGGCCCTGTTGATGACACGATTGAAGAACCGTACGACCGGCAGCCGAAAGAACATCTGCGCCTCCCCCGCTGCCCTGCGGCAGCATTTTTATGGGAATAGTATAGCGCAGAGATACGGAGATTTCAAGCTCAGGCGTCCGCGTCCTCGAAGCCCACCATGAGGCCGCCCAGCTCGGCGTAGTAGCTGCACAGGCCGCCGCACTCGGTCACCCGCACCTGTGCGCCCTCGAAGACAGCCCGCACCATGTGCATCAGGCGCTCGGCGGCGGCGGGATTGCCGCAGTGGGCAATGATGACCTTACCGTTCGTGTAGCCGTGGCCTTTGAGCTCCAGCACGATGCGCTCGAGAGCGCCGTGCTCGCCGCGGGTCTTGCAGAGGACATCCAGTTCGCCCACATCGCTGGCCTTGCCGATGACCCGGATGTTGAGCATCCGCGCCACAGCGGCCACAGCGGGCTTCACCCGGCCATTCCGGGCCAGATTCGCCAGCGATTCCAGCGAGAACAGCAGATGGGTGTGGTGACGGTAGCGCAGCATCTCTTCGCACACCTCGTCAAAGTCCCTGCCCTCTTCGATGAGCGCACGGATATGCTCTGCCAGCAGCACCAATTCCGGGCCGGCAGACAGGCTGTCCAGCACAAAGACCTGAGCACCCGGGTGCTCTGCCTGATACTCCTCTGCGGCCAGCTGGGCGGCGTTGCAGCTGCCCGACAGGGTGCCGGTAATGGTGATGGCATAAATTTCATCTGCGCCCTCATAAGCCTCCAGCCAGTCGCCGATGTTGGGGCAGGAGGTGCTGGTCTTGCCCTTATAGGTGCGCAGGGTAGTCGCCATTTCCACGGCGTCCAGCGTGCCGTCGTCGAGGTATTCCCTCTCGTCGGTCACGATCTTCAGAGGCACAGCAGCAAAATCAATGCCATCCAGCGCATACAGGCTGGCAGAAGAGTCCACAACGATTCGTTTCATATCCATCTATCTCCATTCCAGCGGGTGTCCGCCGCATTTTTTACATTCGGTGAGTCCACTATATCAGTTTTTCAAAAACCTGTCAAGCGATTTTTAAAATTCTTAATATCGTTTTCATAAACGGTTGACCCCGACTCAAAAATGCGCTATACTACCACCATGAATCAGGAAATGAAACGCCGTGTCACGGCCTGCGCCGCCGGGTTTTCCCTGCCGCGCTACCGGGAGCTGCCCTCCGTGGGGCTGTATCTCGACCAGACCGTGCAGCTCGTCAACAGCTGCTTCCGGGGCTTCCCCGGGGTGGAGCTCACCCCCTCCATGGTGAGCAACTACGTCAAGAAAGGAGTCATCTCCCACCCCGTCAAAAAGAAGTATTCCCGCGAACAGCTGGCTTCTCTCATCTATATCGTATTGTCTAAAAATGTCCTCTCGCTGGAAAACATCGACACCCTCTTTCAGATGCAGCGGGCTCACTGCACCGCCGCCGAAGCCTACGACTACTTCTGCGACGAGGTGGAGAACTGCCTGCCCTACATCTTCGGTGCCAGCCGCACCATCTGCGGCCTCGACCCGGATGCCGCCGACGAAAAGCGTCTGCTGCGCGGTACTATCGTCGCTGCTGTGAACAAGATGTACCTCGACTGCTGCTTTGTCGCCATGCGGCAGGAGGAAGCCCTTTGGCCGGGGATACTCGGCGACCTCGAATAAAAAGAAAAACGTCTGTACCTCCAAACGAAGTACAGACGTTTTTGTTATGCTCTGATTTCAGGCATCCTGCAGCTCGCCACGGCTTGCAGCCTTGAGGTAAGCGAAGATGAAGCCATCGAGGTCGCCGTCCATGACAGCGTCCACGTTGCCGGTCTCATAGTTGGTGCGGTGGTCCTTGACCATCGTGTAGGGCATAAAGACGTAGGAGCGGATCTGGTGGCCCCATGCGATCTCGTTCTGGACGCCCTTGATGTCGTCGATCTTATCCATGTGCTGCTGCTTGGCGATCTGGTACAGCTTTGCCTTCAGCATTTCCATCGCGTAGTCGCGGTTCTGGAACTGGCTGCGCTGGGTCTGGCAGCTGACCACGATGCCGGTGGGCTTATGGATGAGTCGGACAGCGGAAGAAGTCTTGTTGATGTGCTGGCCGCCGGCACCGGAGGAGCGGTAGACCTGCATCTCGATGTCCTCAGGGCGGATGTCCACCTGGATGGTGTTGTCCAGCTCGGGCATGACTTCCAGCGAAGCAAAGCTGGTCTGACGGCGGGCGTTGGCGTCAAAGGGAGAGACGCGCACCAGACGGTGGACGCCGTTCTCGCTCTTGAGCAGGCCGTAGGCGTTGGCACCCTTGACCATCATGGAAGCGCTCTTCATGCCGGCCTCGTCGCCGTCCTGATAATCCAGGACCTCGACGGTCATGCCGTGAGCCTGCGCCCACTTGTTGTACATACGGTAGAGCATCTCGGCCCAGTCCTGTGCCTCGGTGCCGCCGGTGCCTGCGTGGAAGGTCAGGATGGCGTTGCTGTGGTCGTACTCACCGTTCAGCATGGTCATCAGCTGCAGCTCGTCCACAGCCTTGCCCACGGCGTTGACGGCCTCTTCGGCCTCCGGCACCATCTCGGGGTCGTACTCCTCGTCCAGCATGACCAGCATGGTCTCTGCGTCATCGTAGAGGCCCTGCAGCTTCTCGAAGCGGGTCAGCTTGCCCTTCAGGTCGCCCACCTCGTCAAAGACCTTCTTGCTCAGCTCAGCGTCGTCGTAGAAGCCGGGGCGCGACATGGTGTGCTCCAGCTCCTGCACGCGCTTGCGGGAAGCGTCGATGGCCAGCGCCTCCTCCAAGTCCTTTACAGCGGTGTGGTATTCAGCCAGCTGTACTTTCAGTTCATCAGTGGTGATCATCGTTTTATTCCTCTCGTCTCAAAGAACAGGAGCAGCCTCTTCATCATCAGCCACGCACACGGGCAGGCCCGTCTTAGTACAACCTCTCAGTCTCGCTGGCGCTCGACAGCTCCCCTAGTAGGGGAGCCTCTGGCGAAACCGTTCACTTTGCGGGGACTGCCAAAGCCTCCCCTACCAGGGGAGGTGGCACGCCGTAGGCGTGACGGAGAGGTTGTACGAAGGAAAGCCTGCCCGAGGACTCGGCCAATGACGGAGAGATTTACTCCTAAAAGATACAGTTTATACACAGATACTTCATTAGTATACCCAGAATCCATGATAAAGTAAAGAGGAAAAAATACCATTGTGCTGGAAATTTGAAGATTTTCGCCTTTTCTTTTCCGCATTTTAAGTGTATAATACTGGTAAACTACCATATTCATTGGAGGATGTTATGCCAAAATACTATGGCTGTCCGTGTGAGGGCTGCGGCAAGCCCCTCACACTTCAGGATGACATCGTGGTCTGCCCCGACTGCGGCGCGCCTTATCACCGCGTCTGCTACGAGAAGCTGGGCCAGTGCATCCACCGCCCCGCCCACGCCGCCGGCTACGAGTGGAAGTTCCCCTACGAGGAGAGCCAGCTCCGCACCTGTCCGTCCTGCGGCGAGCGCACCCTGCGGGACGAGGAAACGTGCCGCTGCTGTGGTGCTGTGCTGCCCCCCGAGGGGCAGGAGCCTCCTTCTTCCCGCGGCAGCGATGAAGAGACTTTCGACTACTCCCAGATGTACCGTCAGTTCGGCACTTCCGCTGACCCGGAGAAGGAGTTTTTTGAGGACGCCTTCGGCAAAGAGGCCAAGATGGACGGCATCGCCCGTCAGGACTGGCTGGACTATATCGGCCCCGCCGCCCCCGCTTACCTCGCCGCTTACAGCCGGATGCAGCTCCAGAAGAGCAAAGTATCCATGAGCTTTTCGGCTCTGCTGTTCGGTCCCTTCTACTTCTTCTATCGCAAGGCGTGGAAGCCGGCCTTTGGCTTTCTGGCCGCTGAACTTCTGCTGGCAGCGCCCACCTTTATCGAGATGCTCCAGCTCTCCGGCAGCGCCCTCGCCCCGGCCATGAGCGCTTCAGCTCTGACGGTATTTGCCCGCGTCTGCTCTGTCCTCAGCTTCGTGCTGATGCTGGTGCGCGGTATGTACGGCAAGTGGCTCTACCGCAAGAGCGCCGCCGACCATATCCGCCGCATCCAGTCTGAGTTCCCCGATGCCCAGCAGCGTCAGGCCGTGCTCCGCGCCCAGGGCGGCGTCAGCTTCGGCGCGGTCTTTCTCTGTGTCCTGCTCCTGAGTGTCTGCGGCAGTGCGTTCACCCTGCTGCTCGGCCCGGATCTGCAGGCCATCCTCAACGCTTTCTATGGCTGATACACCCAGCCGTGAATCTATCGCAAGTCAAGAAATTAGTGCAACATCCAAACAGCATATTTGCGATATGCAATTCAATGCTGTTGCTGTTGCATTAAAAAGTTGAATTGCTATAAATGTGAAGGAGTTTGAACCATGAAAAAAGTCACCAAGGCAGTCATCCCCGCCGCTGGTCTTGGCACCCGCGTGCTGCCCGCCACCAAGGCGATGCCCAAAGGAATGCTCCCCCTCGTGGACAAACCCGCCATCCAGTATCTGGTGGAGGAGGCTGTCCGTTCCGGCATCACCGACATCCTTATCATCGTGAGCCGCAATCAGGACATCATCCAGGACCACTTTGACCGCAGCCCCGAGCTGGAAGCAAAACTTGCTGTTCCCGGCAAGGAGAAGATGCTGGAAGAGTGCCTCGGCATCTCCAATCTGGCCAACATCTTCTTCGTCCGCCAGCAGCAGACCCTCGGCCTCGGCCACGCTGTCAGCATGGCCAAGCCCTTCACCGGCGACGACCCCTTTGTGGTCATCTATGGTGACGACGTCATCTGGGGCGAAGACCCGGTCTGCGCTCAGCTCATCCGTGCCTACGAAGAGTTTGGCCGCCCGGCTGCCGGTGTGTCCGCCGTGCCTTGGGCCGACGTAAGCCGTTATTGCAGCCTCAAGACCACCCCCATCCACGACAACTACTTCTTTGTGGACGACATGATCGAGAAGCCCAAGAAGGGTCAGGAGTTCAGCAACTACTCCATTCTGGGCCGTGTGCTGCTGACCCCGGAGATCTATGACATCCTCGCCAGGACCAAGCCCGGTGCCGGCGGCGAGATCCAGCTGACCGACGCCATGGCCGAGTATGCCCGCAACTACGGCGGTATGACGGCTGTGGAGTTCACCGGCAAGCACTACGACATGGGCAACAAGCTCAAAGTCGCTGAGGCACAGGTGGAGCTGGCCCTGCAGCACCCCGAGATCGGCGAGGCGTTCCGCGCCTACCTGAAAGAGTTCTGCAAGACTCTGTAACTTATCAAGCGCAAAGAGCTTCGGGATTTCCCGAAGCTCTTTTCTATGCCCCTGAATGACAAACAAAAAGCGCTCTCACCTTGTCATCGGTGAGGGCGCTTTGCTGATTGCTGATTATTTTGATTGGGTTGATTATCTCAGATTAGTCGCTGACGTAGGGCATCAGAGCAACGTGACGAGCACGCTTGATAGCCACGGTCAGTGCGCGCTGATGGAAAGCGCAGGTGCCGGTGACACGGCGGGGAATGATCTTTGCACGCTCAGAGACGTACTTACGCAGACGGGGAACGTCCTTGTAATCGATGGTGTCGATGCGATCGACACAGAAGCTGCAAACCTTCTTGCGGCCGCGACGCATGGGGCGTGCGGGGCGAGAGCCTTCGGTTCTTTCAAAAGCCATTGCTTATTACCTCCTGTTGGATTTTTACGGTTAAAACACCGGTTCGGGAATCAGAACGGCAGGTCGTCGCTGTCGTCGATGACGGCGAAGTCATCTGCATTGCCGGCAGAATAGCTGGGAGCTGCCTCCACAGCAGCCGGACGGGCAGGAGCTGCGTTCTGGTAGGACGGAGCAGCATTCTGATAGCTGCCGCCGCCCTGATTGCTGCCATTCGATTTGGAGCCAGCAAAGTTGACGTTGTTTGCCACGACCTCCACAGCGGTGCGGTTGTTTCCGTTCTTGTCCTGATACTGGCGGGTCTGGAGACTGCCTTCGATGGCGATCAGACTGCCCTTCTGGAAATACTTGGAGACAAACTCTGCCTGCTGGCGCCATGCGACGATGTCGATGAAATCGGCCTGACGCTGCTCGCCCTGACGGGCAAAGTTACGGTCACACGCAATGCGGAAGCTGCACACATTGGTGCCGCTCTGGGTGGTGCGAAGCTCAGGATCCGCCACAAGACGGCCCATGATCGCTACAACATTCAACATAATACGGACTCCTTTTTCGTCACGAAAAGATTACTCCTCGTGGGCAACGATCAGGCTGCGCATAACGCCCTCAGTGATCTTGTACACACGGTCGAGCTCAGCGGGGAAGCTGGGGTCAGCAGTGAAGTTGATCACGGTGTAGACGCCTTCCTCCTCATCGTTGATGGGGTAGGCCAGACGGCGCTTGCCCCACTCATCGATGGAATCGATGGTACCGTTAGCCTCGATCAGGGACTTGAACTTACCGATGAGAGCGGAAGAAGCCTCCTCGTCGAGAGCAGCGCTGGTAATCAGCATGGTTTCGTACTTTGCCATTTTGTAGCACCTCCTTTTGGACTTAAGGACCTCAAGAATATGAGGCCAAGGGTACACAGCCGGCGCGGCGTCGCGCGGACTGTGCGGCGTGTCTGTTCAGACAGCAACTTATTATAGCAAGCCCCGCAAAAAATGTCAAGCCCTCCCTCAGGATTTTTTTCGTATTTTTGAGCGCATGACAGCAAAATCCCCCTCATCATTCTTTTTATGTTTTTCCAGTATATCCGTCATATCTCTTTTATATGGCATCCTTAGTCATTTCCAAGCTGATTCTCCTTTGCATTCCAGCGAAAAGAGGACTATAATAAAGGGTGTTCTTCTCCCCTTCTGTCTTTGTGCGCGGCGCATGGCAGGGCTTACGGGGGAGCGAAACGACTACTAACGTCAAAGGAAGGATCGCCTATGTATTCCATCTTTCGGAATCTCGCCCTTATCCTCATCAGCGCCAAGTTCTTCGCGCTGCTCGCCCGCAAATGCCGGGCGCCGCAGGTGGTGGGCGAGATCATCGCAGGTCTTGTCATCGGTCCCTGTCTGCTGAATCTCGTGCAGCCCAGCGACTCCATCGCCATTTTTGCTGAGATAGGCGTCGTGCTGCTGATGTTCACCACCGGCCTCGGCACCAACCTTCAGGAGCTGATGCGGGCCGGCCCCATCGCTACCCTCATCGCCTGCGTGGGCGTAGCCGTTCCTCTGGCGGGCGGCACCCTGCTCTACAGCCTGTTCTACGGCTTCTCGGCGCTGGGCAGCCCGGAGTTTTATCGGGCGCTCTTCATCGGCACCATCATGACGGCCACCAGCGTCTCCATCACTGTCGCCACCCTGCAGGAGCTGGGCAAGCTCAAGAGTTTCCTCGGCACCACCATCGTCAGCGCAGCCGTCATTGATGATGTCATCGGCATCGTGGTGCTCACCTGTGTGCTGGGTGCCAGCGGCGGCGCGGACACCAGCCTCGTGGAGGTGCTGATGGACACCATCCTCTTCTTCGCGGCCGCCATCGTCATCGGCCTCATCATCCACAAAGCCATGCTCTGGCTGGACCATCGCAACCCCCACACCCAGCGCATCACCATCGTCAGCCTCGCCTTCTGCTTTGCGATGGCCTACATCGCCGAGCAGTATTTCGGCATCGCCGACATCACGGGCGCTTACATCGCGGGCATCGTGCTCTGCTCCCTTGAGGATGCATCCTACATCGAGCGCCGGGTGGACATCAGCAGCTATACCCTCTTCTCCCCCGTCTTCTTCGCCAGCATCGGCCTGAAGACCGACATCAGCGGCCTGACGCCCACCATCCTGCTTTTCAGTGCCTGCTTCGTGATCGTCGCCCTGCTCACCAAGATCATCGGCTGCGGTCTGGCTGCGAAGCTCTGCCGGTTCAGCTGGTCGGACTCTCTCAAGGTGGGCGTCGGCATGATGACCCGCGGCGAGGTGGCCCTCATCGTGGCCCAGAAGGGCCTCGGGGCCGGTGTGGTGGACTCCGTCTACTTCACCGCCGTCATCCTGCTCATCGTCGTGTCCTCTATCGTGACGCCGCTGGCACTGAAGGGGCTGTTTGCGAAGGGTTGAGCTTCATCCGGAAGCTTTCCCTCTCTTCCCTCAAGGCAAGGTCGTCCTCTGTCCAACCTCTCAGTCTGCTTCGCAGACAGCTCCCCTTGTAGGGGAGCCTCTGGCGAAGAGGGAAAGCTTTGCGGTATGCCAAAGCCTCCCCTCGGTAGGGGAGGTGGCACGCCGCAGGCGTGACGGAGAGGTTTTCACCAAAACGCCCCCTCTTCCGACTGGAAGAGGGGGCGTTCGTCATCTTATTGATTTTCCTTCAAGCTCTCAGACGACCTGAATGCGGCCTGCGCCGTACGGATTCTCATAGTTCAGCAGGTAGCCCGGATAGCTTGCCAGCGGGCTGTTGGCACTGCTCAGAACAGGCATATCGTTCACAGCATCGAAGAACATGGCGTAAGTGGACATGACGAGATAGTCCTCAGAGACATAGTCCTTGATGAGCTCTGCGCCGTCGAACATGGCGAAGCCATCGCCCAGATTGCGCAGGGTGTAGTTCATGCCGGCCAGCGCATAGGTGCGGTTCAGGTCCAGCGGCTCGTAAGTGCCGGTCTTCTTGTTGTAGATGCGCACGTTCTGGACACGGGGCGTGCCGGTGGCGCTGCCCATCCAGACATTCTTGTCGTCGGTGGGGACGGTGTTGGGGATGTCGGTGTGGATCTCGTAGGTCGCACCGGCAACATGCAGGAAGCCGCCGTTCTCCTTGCCCTCCGGGCCAACGAAGCGGGCGCCGAACTCCAGAGCATCCTGGATCTGCTTGCCGGTAACAGACATCAGGCAGGCCACGTTGCCGAAGGGGCTGACCTGCTTGCAGGTCTTGAAGGTCCACTTGCCGGCGTCCACATCGGTGCGGATGCCGCCGCCGTTCATCATAGCGATGTCGCAGTCCAGCTGCTCGACCTCATTGAAGTAAGTATAGATGCCGTCGGCCACGAAGTCGCCGAGGTTGGTCTCGCCCATACGGATGCGGCGCTTGCCGGTAGCGGGGTCGTTGATGTAGAATTTGATGTCCGTGGTCGCGATCTGCTCGCCCAGCATAGCGTCCACATCGTTGATCCAGGCTTCTGCGGTAGCGGCCACAGCGGCGTCGGAGACATCAGCGGTGGAGACGAGCTCGGTGGTGATCGCGCCGTCCTCGGCGATGGTCATCTTACCGACGTTTGCCAGATAAGAGCCGGTCTGGGTCAGGGTGACAGCCTTGCCGGCTGCATCGTAGACCTGCTTGTTCTCCATGACGGTGTGAGAGTGGCCGTCGATGAAAGCGTCAAAGCCGGTGGTGTTGGCAATGACTTCCTCACTGGTCCAGGGAGAGGAGGACGGGTCAACGCCCAGATGGCCCAGACCGATGATGATGTCTGCGCCCAGGGTCTTGGCCTTGTCGATGGCCTTCTGCACGGCGTCGTACAGCTTCCTGCCGTCGTCACCGCCCAGGATGTCGTAGATGTACCTGGTCTGCTTGGCGTTCATGAAGTAAGCAGGAGTGGACTTTGTGAAGGACTCGGGGGTCGTGATGCCCACGAATGCGATCCACTTGCCGCCTGCGGGGAACAGCTTGACAGCGGGCAGGACGCGCAGGCCGGTGCGCAGGTCCACCCAGTTGCAGGAGACATAGGGGAAGTCCGCTTCCTTGATGATGGCCTTTGCGCGGGCCATGCCGTAGTCGAACTCGTGGTTGCCCAGGGTAGCGATGTCGTAACCAGCCTCGTTCATCAGCTCGATGATGGTAGCGCCGTTGTCCATGGAGCCGTAGGCAGTACCCTGAATATGGTCGCCAGCGTCCACCAGCAGGACGGGCTTGCCCTCATCCACGTAGCCCTGCTTCATGGCAGCGATAGCGGCATAGGTCAGTTTGGGAGACTTGTTGTCGATGTAGGTGTGGACATCGTTGGTGTACAGGATGGTGACAGCGGCATCCTTGCCCGTCAGGAAACCGGCCGAAGCCTGCGGAACGGCAGCAGCCATGGCGGAGGCAGCGGCGGTGACACCGGCAGCCTTCAGGAAATTGCGGCGAGAAATAAAGTGTTTCACAAAAAGGACCTCCTTTATGTTCCAGACCAATTTTTACGGCACAGTCTCTCTTCCGCTGTGCCGCATTCTTTGTTTTAAGCTTACCACAGAACCGCCGAAAGAGCAAGCACAAAGATGGTCATCCTGCATAATAGTTTTCTTTATGAGTACGACTTTTTATGAAATCTCGCGCAAATCAGCACAAAAAGCCGGGTGCTGTTTCCTGCCTCAGGCATACAGCACCCGGCCTTTTGTTTTGGACGGTATTGTTCCGTCGTAAATATCGTCTTATCAGATAGCGTTATACTGGCGCAGGAACTTCTCGAGGTCGGTGCCTTCGAGCTTCTTCAGCGCCTCCTTCAGGGCGATGCGGCCCATAAGGGGCAGTTCCATGTCCGTGAGCTTCCGGCCGTCCCGCAGCTTCACCGAGGCATCCACCAGCGCCCGGACGTCATAGGTGCTGCCCCAGACCTCCGGCACACCGCGGTCAATGTTCAGCAGCCGGTACACGGCCTCCATGCCGGTGCGCATGGAGTATTCGGTGGTGAAGATGGTGTCCCGGCCGGTCTCGGCGAACTGACCGAGGAAGGCAAAGTTCACCGCATCCTTCGGCACGATGTCGGGGCGGTCGCCCTTCGCGCGGGGCATGAAGAAGGCGTCGATATAGGGCATCATGACTGGCACGGTATTGGCGCTGTGCTCGGCAAGCCCTGCGATGTCCTCCACCGGCACGCCCAGATGGTAGAGCCACTCCATGCAGATCTCCCGGCCGGTGCAGTCCCGCATGGGCTTTTTGACGTAATCGCCGGGCTTATCGCTGAACAGGCCGTACACCCAGACGCAGAGCTGGTCTTTGGGCTGTGCCCGGAACTGCTGCTGCCGGTTCAGGGTCCAGCTCATGAGCCACTTAGAGTCCTTCACTGTGACGATGCCGCCGGTGACGGTGCGGCCGCTGAAGGGGTCCCGCTTGCAGATCTTCTGGATATACCGGGGGATCTTCTCATCCAGCGTCGTGATGGTGGCGCTTTCCCAGTTGGTCAGCTCCGGCTGGCTGCAGAACTTTTCCGGGTGGCCGAAGGAGTCGTCCAGCGCGGCGATGCGCTTCCAGAGGTCCCAGCCGTTGCCCGGCTTGATGGCGGGGTCGAAGCCCGTGGCCTTGTTCTGTGCGCCGACGGTGCAGCTCTCCACGCAGCCGCCGTTGGTGATAAAGAGCAGGTCGTCCTCGGTGAGGTCGATGGTCTCCACCGCGCCCTTGTGGTCTACCGTGATGCCCGCCGCCTGCTTTTTGCCCGGCTCGAGGCTGAACTGGACGTCCACGACCTTTGTGTCGTAGTAGAACTGGACGCCGTGGTCTTTCAGGTAGGTGACCATGGGCAGGATGATGGACTCGTACTGGTTATACCGGGTGAAGCGGAGGGCCGTGAAGTCGGGCAGACCGCCGATGTGGTGGATATACCGCTTGAGGTAGAGCTTCATCTCCAGGGCGCTGTGCCAGTTCTCGAAAGCGAACATCGTCCGCCAGTAGAGCCAGAAGTTGGAGTTGAGCACCTCATCGTCAAAAAAGTCGGTGATTTTTTTGTCCTCAAGCTGCTCGTCGGGGGTGAAGAAGAGCTTCATGATCTCCATGGCTCCCTTATCCGACAGGCCGAACTTGCCGTCGGTGTGGGCGTCCTCGCCCCGGTTCACGGTAGCGCGGCAGAGGGAATAGTTGGGGTCGGCCTTGTTCAGCCAGTAATACTCATCCAGCACACTGGCTCCCTCGGTCTCCAGCGAAGGGATGGAGCGGAGCAGATCCCACATGACCTCGAAGTGGTTGTCCATCTCACGGCCGCCCCGCATCACATAGCCGACGTCGTACTTGTAGCCGTCGCAGGCACCGCCGGGCAGGGGGTCTTTTTCAAAAACGTGTACCCTCTCCCCCTTCATCTGGCCATCCCGCACCAGATAGCAGGCTGCCGTCAGGGCCGCCAGGCCGCTGCCGATGATATAAGCCGATTTGCGATCCACGCCTTCGGGCTTGCGGGGCCTCGCAAAGGCTTCGTAATTGCCACTGGAATAATACATAGACGTGACCTCCATTTTGTTCTGTACCGGCAGCACGTTCGGCCCCGGTTTGTTTGATTCTGGCATCAGTATACCCCGCCGCTTCCCGCCCTACAACAAACAAAACCGCCCAACTGCCGCAATTTTTGTCATACAAACAGGTTTGCATAGAAAAAAATCCGCCCCCGGCGTACCGGAGACGGATAAAAAGTTTTATGATGACTCAGAATGTCAGCCGCATCTGATGCCAGACGACATCGCCGTGGGTGGAGACGGAAACGCCTTCATCCACGAAGCCGAACTGCGCATAAAAGCCGATGAGCTGTTCCTTGCAGGTGAGCACGATGCCCTTGCGCCCGGCGGCTTTCGCGTCGGCGCAAACCTGACGCAGAACACGGGAAGCACAGCCTTCGTGCCGATGGGCCGGGGCGGTGACGACGCTGAATATCATCTGCCACGCACCCTTCGGCGTGTGAAGATGGGGGTCATCGTACATCTCATCGGTGAGGTCGGGCATATCGGTGACGAAGCCGTTGACGAAAGCTTTCACCTCGCCGCCCTCGTCCAGCAGCCAGAAACAGTCCGGGTAGACAGCCACACGCCCGGCGATGCTCTGCCGGGATGCCCCCTCAGCGGGCGGGTAGGACGCAGCTTCGATTTCGGCCAGTGTGTCCACATCCGAAGACAGTGCATGACGGATGCTCATACTCTCCCCTCCTCAGGCTTTGGCGGCGGGAGCCACTTCAAAGTCGATCTTGCCCAGATTGACGTCGGCGCGGACGATGGTGATCATCATCTTGTCGCCGAGGCTCCAGGTCTTGCCGGAAGCGGGGTCGGTCAGGCGGACGCCCTCGGTCAGGCTGGTGCCGGAGGGAGTCAGGCTGGAGGCAGGCACAAAGCCCTCCACGCCGTTGTCCAGCTCGATGAAGAGGCCGCGCTGGGTCACGCCGGAGATGGTACCCTCGTAGCACTCGCCCAGATGGCGGCGGGCATACTCGGCCTTGTAGCAGTCCTCAGCCTTGCGCTCGATCTGCATTGCAATGATCTCGCGCTCACTGGACTGCTTGCTTGCCTTCTCGGCAAAGTCGCTGTAGCGCAGCACCATGGTATCCTTATCCATGCCCTTGAGCTGGGCGGTCATGATGCGATGGATGGCCAGATCCGGGTAGCGGCGGATGGGGCTGGTGAAGTGAGCGTAGTCCTTCAGCACCAGACCGTAGTGGCCCTTGGGCTTTTCCTCATACACAGCCTTGGACATGCAGCGCAGCATACCGGTATTGATGATCTGCTCATACGGGCCGCCGCGCACACCTTCCAGAATTGCGCTCAGCTCCTTGGGGGTGGGCACATCCTTGGCAAAGTGATCGTTGATGCCGCAGGCCTGCAGCAGAGTGTGCAGACGCTCCAGCTTTTCAGCATTGGGTTCCTCGTGCACACGGTACACGAAGGGGATCTGCTTCACGCGGGCAAAGTGGGCAGCGCACTGGTTGGCCAGCAGCATGAACTCTTCGATCATAGCTTCGCTCTCGCCGGAGGTGCGCTTTTTCACATCGATGCAGTGGCCGTCCTCGTCGAGGATCAGCTTCACCTCGCCGCTCTCGATATCCATGCAGCCGCGCTCCTTGCGCAGGCGGGCACGGTGGCCGTACAGCTCCTTCATGGCGGGCAGCTGGCTGAGCACTTCATGGTACTTACCCTTCAGCTCATCGTCAGCACTGCCGGCCAGCAAGGCATTGATCTCGGAGTAAACACCCTTGACGCGGCTGCGGATGACCGACTTGACAAAGCGGTAATCGATCAGGTTGCCATCCTTATCCAGATGCATCAGGCAGGAGAAGGCCAGACGCAGCACGCCCTCATTCAGGCTGCAGATGCCGTTGGAAAGCTGCTTGGGCAGCATGGGCACCACCTGATCGGCATAGTAGACGCTGGTTGCGCGGTTAAACGCTTCGTTGTCCAGTTCGCTGCCGGGCTTGACATAGTTGGAAACATCTGCAATGTGGACACCCAGCTCAAAGCCGCCCTCCGGGGTCTTGGTCAGGCTGATGGCATCATCGATGTCCTTGGTCTCAGCACTGTCAATGGTGAAGATGGGCAGGGCACGCAGATCCATGCGGCCCTCGGCGTCCTTTTCAGAGACCTCAGCGTTCTCCAGCTTCTTGGCTTCCTCACGAACCTTATCCGGGAAGCGGCTGCGGATATCCTGCGCATAGAGCAGGGCCTTTGCGCAGCGCTTTGCTTCGTCCGAGCTGCCAAACCGCATGGCAACGCCCACGCGGTGATCCTCCTGCCGATTGCCGCGCTGCAGGATCTCCACGGCCACCTTGTCGCCGTCCTTTGCACCGCCCTCGCAGTCACGCATCAACTGCATGGAGATGGCCGGGCAGTCGTCCGGCACGAACTTCAGGCGGCCCTCAATGCGGCGGGCAGTGCCCACCAGATCGTTCTTTTCTTCCAGAATGGCCAGGATCTCGCCTTCATCGCTGCCCTCCACACGGGGGTGCTCAAACTTTTCCACAAGCACCATGTCGCCGGGCATGGCACCGCGGGTAAAACGGCCCGGGATAAAGATATCGCTGGTGCCGTCCTCCAGCATGACAAAGGCAAAATTCTTGCCCAGTTTTACCACCTTGCACAGCAGAGCCTTGTCTGCACGGCCGGAGCGCACCGTAAAGAACACGCCCTGACGCTGGCAGATGACCGCCTCGTGCACCAGCTGATCCACAGCCTCCATCACCTTGCGGTCCGAGCCGCGGTCCCCGCCGAATTTGGATTTGAGGTCTTTGACGGTGCACGGCTGATTCTGGATCGCGTGCTCAATTTTATCGCGCATTGCCATAATATTTTTTCTCCTTGCTCTTCCATGGCCGCAGCCTCCAACGTGCCGCAGCGCTGCCAATCGTGGGCCAGCTGCCCCACCCTGCCCAGCGGTCAGACTGCCGCCGACATCCTATCATAACACAGAAAAACAGCCCCGTCCTTTACACGGGGCTGCACGAACCTTGTCAACCTGCCATACGGCCTGCAAACAGACATGCCAGAATGGCAACCACAAAGAAAACAATGCCTGCAATGCGGGTGGTCTTGGCCAGCATCTGATCAGCCGGGGTCAAACGGGCATTGTTTGCGCCGCCCATACTGCCGTTGATGGCACCAGAAAGGCCCTGACCGTGGGTGTGCTGCATGAGAGTGAGGAAAACGATGACGAGCGAAGCGATCAGCAGGATCACACCGCCAACAATTTCGATAACAGACATGGATTGAAACGCTCCTTTATTTTAATTCAACAAAAACTACGCAAAAATACAAATATATAGTAGCATAACAAGCGCAAAAAAGCAAGCAGAAACCGTGCATTTTTATGCCAGAAGGTCCAGCATTGCGCACAGCCGGGCAAAGATGGCGGCGCTGGAATGTTCCGTGCTCACCTGCCCGTCCTGCAGCACCACAATGGTGTAGCGCGGCTGCTGCGCCGGGTAAAACCCTGCGAACCACAAGTTTTTGCGTTCCGTGCCATCCGGTGTGAACTGCCCGGTCTGAGCGGTACCGGTCTTGCCGCCAGCCCCTTCTTCCAGCCAGGCAGCATCCTGTGCGGTGCCCTCTTCCACCACCTGCCGCAGCATTTTACGCAGGAGCGCTGCATTTTCCGCACTCATCACCCGCCTTGACTGCGGATGTGCAAGCGTTTCCAGCGGCGTACCGTCAGTTTCATCCACCGAGCTACACACAAAGAAAGGCGTGCGGTACACCCCGCCGGAAGCAATGGTGTTCATCATGGCGGCGATCTGTACCGGTGATGCCAGCAGACCGCCCTGCCCAAAGCTGAAATTTGCCAGCTGGCCGCTCTGGGCAAGCTCCCCGGCAGACGGCAGCTTTCCGGCATCGGCGTGCAGCGCACCTGCCACCGGCACCTCTTGCCCGAAACCAAGCTGCCGAGACATCTGCAAAAGCGTCTCTGCCCCCAGCTGCTGCCCCAGCCGGATAAAATAGCCGTTGCAGCTTTTTTCCAGAGCCGCAGTCATGTCCACCGTTCCGTGCGGAACACCGCCTGCGCAGCGGAAGATCTGTCCATCCACCACCACCGCACCGGTGCATTCGTACTCCGGCAGGATGCCCTGCTCCAGCGCTGCCGCAGCCAGCACCGGCTTGAACACTGAACCCACAGCATAGCTTTCCAGTGCGCGGTTCAGGAACGGACTGTCCGGTGCATCCAGACTTGCGGCAAGGTCATCCGGGTCATAGCCCGGTACGCTGACGCTGGCGCGAACCGCAGCAGTGGCCGTGTCCAGAACCAGAATGCAGCCGCTGGTCATGGTGTCTGCGGCCACCGCTTCGGCGGCACGCTGCACCGGGCGGGAGATCGTCAGCTGCACGCCAACCGCACTGCTGTCCTGCCGGGTGAGCTGCGGTGTTTCCCCAGCCCGCAGCCGTCCTTGTGCTGTGACCGCGCACACCAGCGTGTCATGCTCCTTTGTCCCGGCCAGCTGGCTGTCCAGCGCCTTTTCCAGCCCGGCAGTGCCGCGGCCTTCTGCATCCAGATAGCCGATCAGATGCTGGCACAGCGGAACTTCTGCGCAGCGCCGTGCCGTTGCAAAGCAGCGTATGCCGCGCCCGGAAAGGTCGCGGTCCACTTCCAGCAGAAATGGTGCGGAGCGGTTGCGGTTCCGGTACAAAAGTGCCTGTCCGGCACTGTCCGTAAATGCATACAGGCGTGTGTAGTTGTTTTCGCCCGGGAAGCAGAGGGCAAGATACCGCGTTTCCAGCCCGGTGAGAAGCAGGCCGCTGTGATCGTAAAAGCTGCCCCGCCGGGCAGGCAGCGAGAGCCGGACCGTGCTCTGCGCTTCGGCCCGGGCAGCATAGGTATGGTTCTCTGCCAGAAAATACAGGCGGCACAAAACTACCGCAAACCCCAGCAGAACAGCTGCATACAACGCCAATACCCGTTTACCGGACATCTGCTCACCCCTTTTTGCTAGAGTGGGCTGCATCTGTGGTTTCTATACAAAAAGAGACGGGGTCTCCGAAGAGATCCCGTCTCCATAAGGTACTTATTGAGTAGGCACGTCTGCTGCTTAGTACATGCCGCCCTTCCAAACCACACTTTTGGAGCCGGATCACGCATATCCGGAAACGTAGACTTTTGTAGAATTATCAAGGCCACAAGCCGATTTTTCCAGATTCTCC